>Ga0247825_10000370_pt1 | contig 28189 bp, 30 predicted proteins | sample 13C_Vanillin_Day_FD_194413 | JGI IMG/M metagenome (GOLD analysis project Ga0247825, IMG submission 194413) | Soil microbial communities from agricultural site in Penn Yan, New York, United States - 13C_Vanillin_Day48 | ecosystem: Environmental > Terrestrial > Soil > Agricultural land | place... | reverse complement strand
GCCATCGACCCCATCGAAGGCTTTTCGCACGTTGTCGTCGTCTTCGACTTCCACGCTGTGCCCGATGACGTGCGACGCCTGCGCATCCCCGTGGGCAACGAAACGCCGCCACCTGAGCGCGGCGTCCTTGCCACGCGCAGCCAGCTGCGGCCCAATGGCATTGGGGTATCGGTCGTGAAGGTGGAGCACCGGCGCAAAAACGTGCTGCGCGTCATAGGCCTCGACGCGATAAACGGCACGCCGGTCCTCGACCTCAAGCCATACCTGCCCGACTACGACGCTGTGCCTGAGGCGACGTTGCCCTCGTGGGCGATCAGGCCGGCCAGTAGCTCGGGGAGCAGATAGGCGGATGACAGCAGATGCGGGGCCGGCGAGCCGTCTGCTGGAGGCGCATGAGCGTCTCGTCGCGCACTACGACATCGACCGCTGGCACTGGAAGGAAGATACGGGGCCTCTGGACATCTGCCTCGGCGCCCTGCTCGTGCAACACACTTCGTGGGTGAACGTGGAGACGGCCCTGACAAGGCTGCGGGAGGCAGGCGCGCACTCGATTGAGGCGTTGCTGAAGCTGTCGGAGGCGGAGATCGCAGAGCTGATCCGGCCCGCGGGTACGCCTGTGGGCAAGTCGCGGCGTTTGAAGGTGTTCGCGGAGCTGGTCGCGAGTCACGGCGGCTTCGAAGGCCTGTTCGACCGGCCGGCGGAGGAACTGCGCACGCTGCTCCTGGGCAGCTACGGCATCGGACCGGAGACGGCCGACGTCATCGTCCTGTACGCCGCGAAGCAGCCTGGTGTCGTCCACGACGCCTACACGGCCCGGCTGTGCGGCAGGCTGGGCATCGGGCCGGGTACGAAGCGCTACGAGGACTGGCGGGCGTGGCTGGAGGCGACGCTGCCTTACGACCTCGACTATCGCCGGCGCAACCACGCGGCGATCGTCGTGCATTGCAAGGAGTTGTGCCGGACGAAGCCGCGCTGCGCGGCGTGTCCACTGCGCGATATCTGCGAGCACTATTCGGCCGTCGATGACTCCTAACAGGCACGTCCGCTAGAATCGACAGGCTATGGATGTAGCACTGATCGGCTTCGCTTCTTCTGGCAAGACCAGCCTCCTGCAGGCGCTCGCGGCCGGGCACCTGCCTGCGCACAACAACCCCAACGAGCCCGCGATGGCGGTCGTCAAGGTGCCGGACGAGCGCCTCGACAAGCTGGCGACACTGGTCTCCGCGAAGAAGACGACGTACCTGGAGCTGAAGATCCTCGACTTCCCGTCCTTCAGCCTGGGCAAGAAGGGACCACCCCCTCAGCTCCTCGGCACGCTCTCGACCGCCGACCTCCTCGTACACGTCGTGCAGGCCTTCGAGGACGCCTCCGTGCCTCACCCACTGGAGAGCGTCGACCCCGGGCGCGATATCGTGGCGATGGACCTCGAGCTGGCGTTCGCCGACCTCGCCGTGATCGAACGGCGTATGGAACGGCTGACGGCTGAGATGCGCTCGATGGCGGCTGGGGCACGCGGCGCCCACGAGCGCGAGATGGCGCTGATGCAACGCATGAAGGACGCGCTGGAGAACGAGAAGCCTCTGCGCTCTCTCGGTCTGACCGCCGAGGAGAAGCTGTTGCTAAGCGGCTTCAACTTCCTCACGCTGAAACCGCTGCTCATCGTCCTCAACATCGCCGAGGGCGAGGACGTCGGGAAGATTGAGGGGCAGGCGCGCTCGAAGTACGCCGCGCCGGAGACCAGCGTGATCGCGGTGCCCGTGAAAGGCGAGGCGGATGTCGCCGAGCTGCCTGAGGACGAGGCGGCAGAGTTCCGGCGCGAGCTGGGACTGCCGGAAATGGCAGCGGCCGAACGCCTACTGCAGGAGTCGGTCAGCCTGCTCGGGCTGATCACGTTCTACACAGCGGGACCGCAGGACACGCACGCCTGGTCTGTAGCCGCGAACACGCCTGCCCCCAAGGCCGCCGGTCGCATCCACACCGACATCGAACGCGGGTTCATTCGCGCCGAGGTGATCGGCTGGCAGGAGTTGCTGGACGCCGGGTCGCACGCCGAGGCGAAGAAGCGGGGCACGATGCGCGTCGAGGGCAAGACCTACGAGATTGCGGACGGGGACGTGATCAACGTCCTGTTCAACGTCTAGACCTCGACATCATCGACGAAGCAGTAGCGCCAGTCTTCGCCCGGCTCGAAGGACCGGATGATCGCGTGCCCCGTGGCGCCGGCGTGCGCGCGGGCGTGGCGGTTGGGCGACGAGTCGCAGCAGCCGATGTGGCCGCAGCTCAAGCATTCACGGAGGTGCAGCCACCTGCCGCCGATGCGGAGACAGTCTGAGCAGCCCTCCTGCGTTTCGGGTTCTACATCGTGGATCTGGTCCAGGTGAGTGCAGGCGCTGGTCATGCTCGTCCTCCGGAAGTCCCTTGGCTCCAATTCATGGTGCGTGTCAGTCTACGATCCGTGTACACCGAGACTGAGCGCCAGGCCAAGACTGCAACCTACAGGAATTTGTTACACCCGCGCCTTCACATCGTCGGTGAGAGGCGTATGATCGAGGTAGAAACGCACTCATGGGAGGCGGACGTAGCTTATGCGGATGTACTTGATCGAATACAGGGTCCTCTACGGAGTTTGGCAGGTTGAGGGTTAAGCCCTGTCAGGTTCGGCAGGGCGAAAAAACCCCACAAACGCCCGAGTCCGTGGACTAACATTTTTGGCCAAAGTGCCAGCGCCTCAAGGCGGACACCAATAGGCACGGATAGTGGCTCCTGAAAAGCAGCACGAACCATAGGCAGAAGGCCCCAAGTGGGGCCTTCTTTCTTTGCCTTTCTGACCATCGCTTGGCCACGTAGCCGAGATTTCCCAACCTCGGCGGCCGGTCACCCCGACGCTTCGCCGGTGGCTTCGCGCCAACCTTCGATGACGCGCTTGTAGGCTTCCGCAGCCGAATCGGGCTGGCCGGCAACGAAGGGGAAGCTGACCTCGCCAGTCTCCTCTGTGGTCTCGGGCTCGAGCGACGCTTCGGGCACAACGGGTTCTGTGTACGGCAGGCGCAGGGCGTTGTTCAGGGCCTCGCTGCGGATGATGCCCTTGGGTTCGCCGCCGTCGGCCACGAGCGCCATCTGGCTGAACAGCTTCTGTCTGAGCATGACCACGCCTTCGTCGCCAACGCTGAGGTGTTCCTTTGTGCGGTCGACGATCGGGGCCTGGTTCAGCCACACGGCGAACTTCTGGTTGAGCAGGTGGGTCTTAAGGGCTTCGCCGGTCTCCTCTTCGCGGGTCGGGGCGTACCAGTAGTGCGTGCGCTGCTCAGGATCGAGCGCCTTGCCGGGGGCGATGCGGTCGATGAACCACGCGACGTTCAGGGTGGTGGTGTCGTCCATGGGCACCCGCCACTCCAGGCGGCAGGAGCGGGAGTCGCCGGAGAACAGGGCGTTTGGCCACAGCGACGTCTTGGTCACGGTCTGCGAGCCACTGGCCTGGCCGGTTGTGCTGTTGCGGACGACAAATCCGTGCTCGAACTCGTCGTACTCGAACTCGGCGTCCGGGATCGGAGGTGGTTTGCCCGTCCGCGAGGCCTCCAGGAAGGCGGCCTCGAACAGCTCCATATCGATGCCGTCCATGCTGTTCTCCTGGCACTGCATCCAGTTGCAGGGCAGCACGGCCATGACGACCTGGACGAGGGCGTCGTCCCAGCGGAAGGGCTCCCAGTCCGGGATCAGCGGCGCCCGCTCCGGACCGATGTAAGCCCAGATCATGCCTGCCTTGGCCTCGGCGCGGTACGCCTTTAGCTTGACCTCGACCATCTCCTCTTCGAAGGGCTGGTCGACGCAGATGCCCTGGTCCGTATACGCCCAGCCGTGGCGGGGGCAGCGCAGCGTGCAATCCTCGACGATGCCGTAGGCGAGGTCGGTGAGGCGGTGGGCACAGAAGCGGTCGATGAGGCCGTACCCAGCATCGCACTTGAAGATGACGAGGTCCTCGCCGAGCAGGCGCATAGGCCGAGTCGGGCGTTCCTCCAGCTCGGCGACGGCTGCGACGGGGTGCCAGTAGCGGCGCAGGAGGTCGCCCATCGGTGTGCCGGGGCCGACCTGCGTCAGGCGTTCGTTCTCTTCTTCGGTAAGCATGATCCTTGGTTAATTATCACAGGCCTTCGCGTGTCGACAAGGCTGAAGGAGGGAACAGAGACCCATATCCGGGAGCGACAAGGCTGGGTGAGGCAGCAGACACCCACATCCGGCGGCGACCAGGCTGAGTAAGGCAGCAGAGACCCACCTTCCGTCATCCGAGCTTGCAAGCTCGGAATGACGGAAGAGACGCCGGGTCCGCTGGGACTTTCACCCGGTTCCATCGAGTTAACGATTCTAACGTGACGACCGGCTAGACTTGGGGACGTGCTTACGAGCTACGGGGGGCGCCGTCGTAGCACCGCGCCCGAACCCCTCTACATTGGAATCGGTATTGTCGCCGCGATCGTGATGTTTCTGGTCGTGCTTCAGTACACGCGCGGGCTGCCCGAGCCCGAGGTGACCCTCACTTTCCCCGAGACGACGACGCTGGGCGAACCCCGGTTGCCGGCCTTGCCCTCGGAGGGTCAGGCGATCGTGTCGGTGGTCGGGCTAGGCACGCTGGGGCAGAGCGGGCCGGTGCAGTCGCGCCCGATCGCCAGCGTGACGAAGATCATGACCGCCTACGTGCTGCTGCTGGACCATCCCCTGAACCTCGGCGAGAGCGGGCCCACCATCGAGGTCACCGAGTTCGACGCCGACCGGTTCTGGGAGATGGTGGCGCAGGACCAGTCCGTGCAGCCGGTGAACGAGGGCGTGGTCCTGACACAGCTGCAGCTACTGCAGGGCATGCTGATCCCATCCGCGAACAACTACGCGGAGATCGCAGCCCGGTGGGACTCGGGGTCGGTACCGGCATTTGTCGAGAAGATGAACCGGACGGCGCAGGAGCTGGGCATGACCAACACGCGCTACGTTGACGTCAGCGGCTACGAGTCCGGCAGCCGCAGCACGGCGGGTGACGTGCTGATCATCGCCCGTGCTGCGATGGCGAACCCGGTGTTCGCCCAGATCGTCGGCACGAAGTCGATTCGTCTGCCCATAGCCGGGACCGTCAGCAACGTCAACGAGCTTCTGGGCATTGATGGGGTCGTCGGCATCAAGACTGGGACTACCGAGGATGCTGGCGGGAATCTGGCGTTCGCTGCCAAGCGCGAAGCGGCAGGCGTGCAGATTGACGTCGTGGGGGTTGTGCTCGGCCAGAAGGACCGACCAGCCGCTTTCACCGCTACCCGCACCATCCTCAACTCCATAAACAGCGGGCTGCAGGTGACGCGCGCCATCCCGGCAGGCCAGCCCGTCGGTCAGGCGGACCCCGCTTGGGGCGACGAGGTGGACATCATCGTCAACGAGGACGTGATGATGCTGGTCTGGCCCGGCATGACGATGCAGACGACGGTCGAGATCGAGGGTGTGCCGCAGGATGGCAAGGCGGGCGACCAGGTCGGTTGGCTCAACGTGAAGATCGGCGAGCAAGAAGCCCGAGTGCCTTTGACGCTGGCCCGCGATATCGATGGCGCTGGCATCGCCTGGAAGCTAACGCGCTTTTAGATCTCTCACGCCTCGATTCCCAAGTTAGCCGTCTCAACTCCGGATTGAAACCCGGGCTACGGATCGCGGAATTCGCTACGCTCCCTGCGTATGAATCGAGATCCTCGCCTGAGCGTTGACGTCGGGATCGCGGCGGGCGTGTTCGTGGTCTCGCTCGTCGTCTACTGGCTCACGCTGACACCGAGCCTGTCCTACAACAGCATCGATGGCAACGAGCTGGCGACGGTGCCCTCGCAGTTGGGCCTTCTGCACCAGACGGGGTACCCCGTGTACACCTGGATGGGCAAGGCCTTCTCCTTCCTGCCTTTCGGCGACGTGGCTTATCGGGCGAACTTGCTGTCGGCGGTCAGCGCCGCCGGGACCGTCGCGCTTGTCTCGAGCCTCGTTATCCTTCTCGGCCGCGGGTCGGCTCCCGTCGCAGGGCTATCGCCGGTGCAGCGCGACGTGGCGCTCTACGGTGCGGCGGTGTTTGGGGCACTGCTGCTGGCGTTCTCGGTGACGTTCTGGTCGCAAGCCGTGATCGCCGAGGTGTACACGCCAAACACCTTTCTGCTCAGCCTTGCGCTGCTGCTCTTGTTGTTGTGGGGCAGGCACGAGGAGTCGATGGGTGGCCGTGATGCTACCGACGCGAAGTCGGTGCGGTTGTTCGGCGCCTTCGCCCTCGTCTTCGGCATCAGCATGGGCACGCACCTCTCGAACCTGGCGTTCGTCCCGGGCTTCGTCTTCTTCATCCTGCTCACGAACCGCTACTTCCTGCTGCAGCCGCGATTGCTCGCGGCGGGCTTCCTCGGTTTAGGGTTGGGCATCATGCAGTTCGTGTGGCTACCCCTGAAGGCAGGCGACTCGACAGATGCCGTCTCGAGCGTGCGCCCTGATGACTTGCGCGGCATCTACGACTACACGCTGGGCGCCTTCCCGCAGTTCCGGTGGGCGTATCCATTGTCGGACCTTCCCGAGCGCATACACCTCTACGCCGGCTTCGTCATCGCGAACTTCTATGTCCCGGGCGTCCTGCTGGCAATCGCCGGCGCATGGACGATGCTCTGGCGCCACCCGAAGGCGTTCTTCCTCTTGCTCGGCGCTTATCTGCCGCATGTCGAGTTCTTCATGGAATACAACGTTGTCGATCTCGAGGTCTTCTTCCTCCCTGCCCACCTTCTAATTGCCATCGTCGCGGGCTATGGCCTCTGGACTATCGTGGAACTCGCGGTGTCTCAGGTGTATCGGCTCCGGTTCCCCCTCTCCGTAAACGGGGAGGGGGTTAGGGGGTGGGGTCTGCTAGCCGTCACAGCGATAGCCATAGTCGCTCTCCCTGCCTACTCGCTGGCGGACCGATGGGATGAGAACGACGAGTCTCGGAACACCGGCATCAACGACTTCTACGAGCTGGTGTTCGAGCGCTTGCCTGAGGGTGCGATTCTCTCCGGTGGCAGCGGCGTGACGAGCTACGACCTTTTCTACTACCCAATCGTCGACAACCCGCGCCCGGACATCGTCATCCCAACCCGCCCCGGGGGTGTCCGCGGCGCAGGCGACGCAAGCTCTCGTGGTCCGGTATACGCCGTGACCTCCGGCTTCCTGGGGCGCACTCCGTCTTTCGCAGGAGCGGACAGGGCGCTGTGGCAAGTCCCGGTGCTCGCCTCGCCAACGGTGTCGTTCGACCCCAGAGGCGGCCGACGGCTCACCCTGTATCGAGGTCAGGCTGAAGCGCCGCAGTTGCTGGTGACGAACCCAGCGCCCGAGGTGCGCATCGATAGCCCGGTGGGAGGGCTGACACTGCTGGGCTACGACATTAACTGGTGGGACGTGGAAGCGGGCGGCAGCATCCACCTCCGCCTCTATTGGGCCGGCGCGTTCAACAACCTCTACTCCGTCTCGACGCAGATCGGCGACGCCCCCTACTTCGAGAACCACGACCTCGGCTTCGGCAACCTCAACCGCTACCTCACGACCGTGCGCACACCGGTCCCCGGCGACGCTCTCGTCGAGGAGTACGACCTTGTCGTGCTGTCGAGTCTTAACGCGGGCGAGCATCGCTTCCGCATCCGCACTATCTCAGCGACCGTGGGCAGCAGTGAGTGGCTGGACATCGGTACGATCATGGTTAGGGACTAGCGATGGCGAACGAGACCGCCCCATTCCAGAGCCCGGTCGAGAAGCGATGGCTACACCTGATTGGTGGTGTCGTCTTGAGCGGGGTCATGCTCCTCGTGACGTACTCCCTGATCGCCGGACCTTCGTCCAGCGAAGCGCCCTCGAGCGATTCGCGTGCCTCTGACCGGGCGTCGTCGTCGAGGCCGCCCAGCGTGGCGGCGCTATCGGAGGCGCCGGACTTCTCCGGCACGATCAGCAGCGCGACGACCCGGGCCCTGACAATCGAGACTCAGACTGGACCTCGAGTGGTCAGCATCAATGGCGACACGAAGGTAATTGTTGAGGACGGTACTGAGGGCACGCGCGAGGACCTCACACGGGATACGGGAGTTGCGGTGGTCGCGAGCAGCTCGGACGGCGGTAGAACCTACGTCGCCTCAGAGGTCGCGATCCTGCCGCGGTAGCGGGTCACCTCATCCCCAGCCCACTCTCCTTGCGAGGAGAGGGGAGTCGGAAGATGGGTTCGCGCCGTTCAGACCTCGTAGCGCTCGAAGGTGCCGCCGCCCTCGGCGCGGAACTGGCCGCCGGGGATGGGACCTCGGGCGCGCATCGCGTTCATGTGGGCGTCGAGGTGCTCGGCGCTGGTCCAGCGTTCGAGGAGGACGAGCTTATCCGGGTCCTCGGTGCTGTAGAAGAGCTCGTACTGCTCACAGCCGGCCTCACCGTGCGTGATGTCGATTGTTTGCTGGAAGGCCTTTGCGTAATCATCGCGCATGCCGGGCTTCGCCATCAGAGTGACTACAAGCCGAAGTGCCAAGGGGTTCTCCTTCGTCGAACCGCAGAGACCAGATAACAGGCCGGCCGAGGTTAGCACCTCGCGCTATCCCTTCAGCCTGATATCTGCTCTCTGTTGTCTGTTATTCGTCAGCCCAGGCTGGGAGCCTGCGCCTCTGCGAGCGGGTACTTCTCCATCTCGTGCACCGTGGCATCGGCGGGTGTGCCGAGGGTGCGCCAGTCTTCGCCCGGAGCGAGGATCTTTTCCGTCGAGTAGATGCGCGCGAGCTCCGGTGTCGGCCTCGTTGCCGGGGGTTCGATGCCGTTCTGGAGGTCGCGGGCGGACTGCAGGAGGAGGCGGCGCATGCGGATGATCGCTTTGTCCGTGTTGCCGAGGTGCTCCTGCGAGCGGTCGTAGATGGGGCCCATGCTCTCGGTGGCCATGAAGTCCTGGCTGACGAAGTTCTCGATGCCGGTAAACAGCCGGTCTTTCTGCTGCGACCGGTCGATCTGGTAGTCGTTGTCCGGGCGCCATTCGCGCTCGACGACGCCGTTCATGCGGCCGGCGCCTCGCGGGCCGGCGTACGGGTAGTTGTGGGGGGTGGCGCCGGGCGCATCGCCGACGTTACTGAAGGTGCCGTTGAGCATTCCGGAGTTGATCGAGAATCGCCAGCAGGTCTCGTCGTCGCGTGGCACGAACGTCGTCCCACCCGCACGCACGGGCAGACCGGCGACGATGGTCTGGTAGGGCATGATGTATGCCGTCACGCGCACGTGGGTGTGGCCGTTGGGTGTCGTGCGGATGCCGGCGTAGCGGAAGCCGTACTCCGTGTCCTGCACTTCGAGTCGCGGCGCGCGGTCCTGCGACCACAAGTACCAGGACTTCATGTTGGTCGGGTAGCCGGGCTTGTCGGTGCCGTCGTCCGGAGTCTCGACCAGCTCATGCCACTGGTGTAGCCAGGAGATGTGGGAGGTATCAATGTTGCCTTCCATCGCCTGGATCCAGTTGCAGTAGGTGAACTGCTTACCGGCGCGCCACTCGTCCTTCGGGATCGCTTCGGTGCCGAGGTCCCGGAAGGGGGGCATAGTCTCCGCCGGCCCCATGAAGGTGAAGACGACACCGCCCGACTCGTGGGTCGGGTAAGCGCCGATGCGGACCTTGTTCTTGAAATTCGATTCGGCGGGCTCGGAGGGCATGTCGACGCAGGCGCCGGTCGTGTCGAACTTCCAGCCGTGGTAAACGCACCGCAGGCCTGCCTCTTCGTTGCGGCCGAAGAACAGGGATGCGCCACGATGCGGGCAGGCCTGCGGGAAGAGTCCCACCTTGCCGTCCGTGTCGCGGAAAGCGACGAGGTCCTCGCCGAGGAGGCGTACGCGCAGCGGCGGGCCGTCCCGCTCAGGCACTTCGCTCGACAGTAGGGCAGGCGTCCAGTAGCGGCGCAGCAGATTGCCCATCATCGTGCCGGGGCCAACCTGCGTGAGGAGCTTGTTCTCTTCCTTTGACAGCATGACGTCACCTCCGATGGGGATGAGTTTACAGTTCACGGTTCACGGTTGACAGTTTTGAAAGATTGGGCGATCTAGCACTTCGAGGCCTCGAGCCGCGTGCAGGGACAAGGTCTGCCCTACGGAGGCATCACGAACCACGGTGGTGCTCGCAGCCGCGGTGGCAGCCTCGGGACCACGATGCGTGACGTTCGCGCCAGTATCCGCAGCGCTCGTTCTCGTTCAGATCCCCAGGACAGGCCGAACTGGTCCCGAAGCGCTGGATGCAGTAGCCCCGCCGTAAGCTGGCGCATCGGAGCGATAGCCGGCGTCAGTAGCAGACCGCCACCGAAGAGCGCCGAGGCGATCTCGCGCGCTTCGTCTGACACACGGAGCGATGTACTCATCTCATCGACGAACCGGCGAAGGTCTTCGACCGTCGCCGGCATCTGCTCCGGCGCCAGACCGAAGAGTAGCCCGAACCGGCGCATGTCCTCGTAGTACGCCTGCGCCTCGTCGCGCGCCAGGGGCCGCACAAAGCGCTCGTGCATGACGAGGCCGGTGTCGATCAGGGTTGCGAGCACCCAGAGCATTAGGTCGGGGTCTGAAGCGCGATAACGCGGCCCCTGTCCTGAGCGTGTCGAAGGGTCCTGTCCTGAGCTCGTCGAAGGGCCGACGACGGCCTCGTGGATGCGATTGATGGTCGAGACAGCCTTGAGGGCCTGCTCTCGCGTGCCGAAGGCGATGGCGAACATCGGGCGCAAGGTGCGCAAAAGCCGGCCGAAGCGCTCTTCCCGGAATCGGCTGTGTTCGGCAACACCGCGGGCGACGTTCGGGTGCGCGATCTGCATGAGGAGAGCGCGACCTCCGCCCAGGAGCAATACGCCCTCGCCGTGTACTCGGCGGACCATGGCGTCGTCGGCAAAGGGTAGCAATGGTGATTGTTCAGTGCTTAACGGGCTTGCCATAGGTTGTCTGATGCGTATACTGCGCCGCATGAACGAGCGCACGGTTGTCCACGAGGTGGAAGAAGAGGCGGGGCCGGGGCGCCCATCAATCATCATCATCTCAGACTTCGTTTGTCCGTGGTGCTACATCGGACTGGTCGAGGTGGAGCGGTTGAAGCAGGAGTACGAATTCGACGTCCACTTCGCCCCGTACCTGCTGCGGCGGGAGACGCCACCGGAGGGCATGCTCGCCCGCCGGATCATCGCCCCGGACGCGCCTCCCACGCCGATGGAACAGCGAGGCGCCGACCTCGGAATCAACTTCAAGCGCGGCCGCACGACCACTTCGTACTCGCATCTGGCGCTGGAAGCCGCCGAGTTCGCCTTCCAGTACTCGGAAGACCCCTGGAGCTTCCATCGCCGCCTGTTCAGGGCCTACTTCGAAGAGCTCGAGGATATCGGCGACATCGACGTGCTTGTGCGTCTCGGGGACGAGGTCGGCATCGACGGCAAGTCGCTGGAAGAGGCGCTGAACGACCGTCACTTCGAAAACGAGGTCGACGAAGGCATCGCCTGGTCGCGAGAAATCGGTGTGACGGCGATCCCCACGTTCGTGTTCAACGAACGCCAGGGCATGGTGGGCGCGCAGGAGCTGCCGGCGTTGAGGGAGATGATGCAGCGCGTAGGGAACCTTCCGCGGGCTAGATAGCGGTAAGGACGAGCACCGGGCGCATCTTTTGTCATCTGAACGAAGTGAAGAATCTCGCCTGTGGGCAGAGGCTTTCTTGCGTCCGCGTGTCACGATGAAAGGCAAGATTCTTCGTATCCGCTCAGAATGACAAAGTACAGCGCTTGTGACTAGCGCCGGCGGAGGCTCGCCGCAGAAGCGAGGCAGCCGGCCTTCGATTGCGAAGACCGGCCGCCAGCTCTATGCACCATGCACTCCGGCCCTAGCCCCAGCGGGGCGATTCGTCGCCGCTGATGCCCAGCGACGCCTTGGCGAGGAACTCGTGCGTGAGCATTGAGTTCGCCGGGTGGATGCGGCCGAGGCGCGCGTCGCGGAACAGTTGCTCCATGCGCGAGCGCTTGAAGATGCCGCTGCCGCCGGATAGCTCGAGGGCGGTGTCGACCACCTGCCAGGCCTGAGTGACGACCATGTACTTGGCGGCGATGATCTTCACCAGCATCGCGCCGCCGTCGTCCCAACCCTGTACCCAGTCGTTGCAGACGCTGTTGAGGTGCGCGTTCAGCGACTCCAGCGCCAGGCGCATGCGGGCGACTTCGTGCTGCAGCTCGGGGTGGTATGCCATCGGCCGCGTCAGGGCTATCGACGTGCGCTTCTTCGCAGACTCGATCGTCATGTCGAAGGCGCGCTGGGCGATGCCCGCGTAGACCGCGGCGAAGCCGAGGAGGGCCCAGGCATCAAGGGCAATGTGAAAGAGGCCTGCGCCGGCCTCGCCCGGAGGACAGACCAACGCGATGCGGTTATCGGGTACGAAGGCGCCTTCGAGGATCGTGTCGTGGCTCTGGGTGGCGCGCATGCCCAGCGTGTCCCACGTCTCGACGATGCGGAAATCCTCAGCGTCGCGGGCCAGGAAGGCGTGGACCACCTTGGGGTCAGCCGGATCGCTCGTGTCCATGCCGTGCAGGCCCAGGTACGTCCAGACCGGCGAGAGGCTGCCGAAAATCTTGTGGCCGTAGAACTTCCAGCCACCGTCGACCCGCTCGGCGCGGGTGGTGGAGAGCAGGATCGGCACGTCATTGCCACTCTCGCCGTGGCCGGCGGCGAAGATATGACCGCGCGACGCTTCCTCGAGGATCCATCGCACGCTCTCGTCGCCCATGCGCACCATGTCGGCCGCGAGGCCGGTCCAGTAGAAGTGCATGTTCACCGCGATCGCTGTCGCCGGGGCGTAGTAGGCAAGCTTCTGCTGAAGTTTCATCACCTCGGCGAGGTTGAGGCCGGCGCCGCCGTATTTCTCCGGCAGTGCAGCGCTGACGTAACCGGATTTGAGGAGTTCCTCGAAGTCCTCGTCGAAGAAACGGTTCTCGCGGTCGTAGACGGGAGCGCGCTCGTCGAAGCGTTGGAGCATCTCGTCGGTGAGGAGGGTTGCGGGGCTGACGGTCGTAAGTGTCATTTGGGTGGTGTCCTTTCTGTGATCAAAGTTAGTACGAACGGTCGTACTGACTGGTGAGTGGCAATGTACGACCGGTCGTGCTATCTTGTCAACAGGTGAAATCATGGAAAGAACAAGAACTCGCGCAGAACGTTCGGACGGCATCAAGAGCCGCGAGCTGATCCTCAACGCGGCCGCCCGCCTGGCGACGGTTGAAGGCCTTGACGGCATCTCCATCGGCCGCCTTGCCGACCACATTGGCATGAGCAAGAGCGGCCTCTACGCCCACTTCGGCTCGAAGGAAGAGCTCCAGCTCGCGACCATCGACAAGGCGGAGGAGATATTCCACGCCGAGGTCGTCGAACCGTCAATGACCGAAGATCCCATCGCGATGATCGAGGCCCTTGGCAGGAACTTTCTCTCACACCTCGAGCGCGAGGTATTCCCGGGCGGCTGCTTCTTCGCCTACACGTCGGCCGAATTGGGGCCGCGGCCGGGACCCATCCACAGAAAGGTCGCCGATATCACCGGACAATGGACGGTCCTGTTCGTTGAGCTGCTGGAGGCCGGCCAGGCGGCGGGCGCGATCAAAGCCGACGAGGACGTGCGCCAACTCGCGTTCGAGCTGGACTCCTATCTAATCCTGGGCAACTTCGGCTATGTCATGGAGAGGACTCAGGAGCCTCTTGAGAGGGCGAGTCGCGCCTTCCAGGATCGCCTCAACCGCGCTAAGACCCGGCCCTAATTCTTCGGGCTGCTTTGCTTCGTGGTCGTCTCGTTCTCGACCTGAAGCTGCTTGCCGTCCCAGCGGAAGGTTGTTGTGCGCAGCTCGCTGGGGCAGCAGAGCGGGTCGGATGGGCCCATGACGCCCACCGTTTCCTTCAGCTTGCCGGTGTCGACGGACATGCGCAGGCCGCTGCCCGCGCTGCGGTCCATCGTGCGGGTCAGGATGGGCTTCGTCGAACCTGAGGACATCGTCAGGACGATGTACGCAATGTTTCCGAGGGTGCCGTCCACCGTGATTGGCACCACTGCCTCGTCTTTCTGGTCACCGGTCAGGTCCGCGTAGAGGATGGCGTCCCGCGCCACGCGGCCACTACCGACCTTCGCGATGAGGTCCTTTGTTGCTGCGTCCTGGGAGAAGTCGACGGCGTGTATGGCGTCGATTTCGGCCGAGGGCGGATTTGGCGATGAGGACGGAGGTTGCTCGCCGGACCCGCAGGCCGCGAGCAGGAGCAAAGCGATGGATGCCAGGAGAATGAGGAATCGGCGCAAGTAAAGGCTCCGTATCCCCGCCGGTTCGATAATATCCGCTGGCGGAGGGGGCGCACAAACGGCGCAGGGCGAACCCCACCCCTAACCCCTCCCGTCGACGGAGAGGGGAACCGGAGAACCTCGGCTCAAGGCCCGCCTTGCTCGTCCTGCCGCCGCATGCTGCACTACCGGAATTGCAGACCCGTGGCTTTAATCAGGATTCCCTTCACCGAGGATCAGTCTTGAAAGGCAGACACGGCATGAAATTCGAAGAAATTGCCGAGGACTTCGCCGAGCGCACGCAGCGCATGGTCTGGTGCACAGTTGCGACCGTCGACCGCGCCGGGCGGCCACGCACACGCATCCTCCACCCCATCTGGGAGGGGACAACGGGCTGGATCGCGACGGGGCGTCATGGCCTGAAGACCAAGCACCTCGCGAACAACCCGCACGTCTCGCTGCAGTACTGGGACCCGATGCAGCAGAACGTCAACGTGGAGGCCACGGCCGAGTGGGCAGATGGCGCCGAGGACCGCCGTCGCATCTGGGAGCTGTACAAGCGCACACCACCACCCCTGGGCTACGACATCGGCGACTTCTTCCCGGGAGGCCCGGACGGCGGTGCCTGGGGCCTGCTCAAGCTGACGCCGTGGCGCATCGAGCTCGGAGGCATGGCCGACCCGCCGGCCGGGTTGCCCTTTCGTCGAGTCTGGACAGCGGGGGAGGACTGAGGCGTGCCTGTCGACAACGGCTGGGAGCAGTCGGCCGAGGCGTGGATCAAGCGCATCGACGAGGGCGAGTCCAATCGCGAGCTGCTGCTCGACGCGGTGATGCTTCGGGTGGCTGGCAACGTGTCGGGGCTTCGCGTGCTGGATGCCGGCTGCGGCGAAGGTCGCTTCTGTCGCATGCTCGGCGAGCGCGGTGCGTCCGTCACCGGCATCGACCCGACATCGCTTCTGACCACCGCCGCGCATGAGCGCCATCCTGGTGGTGACTACGCCCTCGCCATGTCGGAACGTTTGCCGTACGCGGACCAGAGCTTCGACCTTGTCGTCAGCTACGTATCGCTGGTGGACACGCCGGACTATCGCGGCGCGATCGCCGAGGCCGCCCGCATCTTGAAGCCGGGCGGGCGTTTTCTCATCGCCAACCTCGGCTTCGTTAGCGCTTCGCCGGAGCTGGGCTGGGCGCGCGACGACGACGGCAACCGGCTCTACCAACGCATCGACAACTACGCCGGCGAGCACGCGCACGTGCTGTCCTGGGCAGGAATCAGCATCAGGAACTGGCACCGGCCGCTCTCTTACTACATGACGGCCCTCCTGGATACCGGCATGGAGCTGCGCGCTTTCGAGGAGCCAGTGCCGGAGGACGACTCCCTGCGAGCCGACCCACGTTTCGAAGATTGGTACCGGGTGCCTTTGTTCTATGTGATGTTGTGGCAGAAGCCGGACTAGGAGGTTGCGATGTGGTTCATATGCCTACGACGTTCGATCCTGCCGCGCGAGCACTGGACGGTGACTGTCGATGAGCACTTGGCCTGGATGAAGCAGATGCACGAGGCGGGAAGCATCCTCATGTCCGGTCCCGGCAAGGGGTCTGACGGCACGCCCTATGGCATCTATCTGATTCGCGCTGCCTCGAAGCAGGACGCAGAGACTGTCGCGGCTGGCGATCCCTTCACGGCCGCCGGCCACAGCGCCTTCGATGTCATCGAGTGGGAAGTGCACCAGATCATGGGCGCCGGTGGGTTCTCGATGGCGGCTATGCAAGGCCTCCGCGACCCGGGACCTCGCCCCGGGATCAACTAGACCGCCAGTCCGGCGGTGGCGGCGAATCGTCCGCCTCCGGATTCGCGAGCGTGATCGAGACAAAGACTGCGGTACGGCGCTCCGGCCCGTCGGAGATCATGCCCCAGACGTAGGCATCGTCACGGATGAATCGCAGCAATCCGGGCTGGCGCACCGCCGTCTCCTCGGCGAATCCAGCCATCGATAGCTGTGTGGCGAGGCTGGTCTGAACGATGCTGCGGGGAAGGTCGAGCACAAGGTGCAGTCCCCAGCCATGACTCTCGTCCGGCCGCGTATCGGCACGCAGGTAAACGACGCCCGCGGGGAAGGAGATCAGGTCGTCGAGGGGGTTCTCCGAGGGATCGGTCATGCATCAAGCATAGCGTCGAGGTAAGACCTGACCTCAGGGACAGTCCCACAGATCAGGTCGGCGACCTGGAAGACCGTTTCCCGGAGCTCGCTCTCGCGTGCTTCCTGCGCCGACAGCAGTGTGCCCAGGTAGCCTTCGGACGCCCAGGGTGAGCGGTCGCTATCTACGAACACCATCTCGTTCTGGGCCTCCGTTGCCCATGCTTGAATCGTGAAAGTGATTGGCTCCGGCTCCCATGCCAGTGAAATTGTCAGGACCGCCAGCGGCTCACCGCTGCAGGTGTGCAGTCCGGCAAGGTAGAGGCCGACACCCTTACCGTCATGCAGGACCGGTCCACGCACGACGTCATGCGTCCGTGCGCAGTGAGCGCATTGCTCTTCGACCTTCTGATACTCGATGGTCAACATCGTCTACAGCTTAGAGGTTGGGCGAGAGCTACATACGGAGAAAGGGCCGTCACATCACTGTGACAGCCCTCTCAGACTGCAAGCTAGGCTCTGTTCGGTCTATACCTCGCGGAACTCGCCCTCTACGGTCCCTTCCGGGGTCTCGGTGGGGCCGCCTTCGGCGCCGTCTTCCGGCGCGTCGGCCTGACCCTGAGCGCTGTAGACGGCTTCGCCGATCTTTTGCAGCGACGTGTTCAGGTCGTCGACGGCGCGCTGGATGGCGGCGACGTCCGTGCCCTCGAGGGCGGTGCGAACGGCCGCGATCTTGCCTTCGACTTCCGTCTTCAACTCAGCGGGGACCTTGTCCTCGTTGTCCTTGAGGAGCTTCTCCGCCGAGTACGCCGCGCTGTCGGCGCCGTTGCGCGTCTCGATCTCGTCGCGGCGCGCTTTATCCTCGGCGGCGTGCATCTCAGCCTCGCGCTGCAGCTTCTCGACCTCTTCCTTCGACAGACCGGAGCCGGCCGTGATCGTGATCTTCTGTTCACGGTTCGTGGCCTTGTCCTTGGCGCTGACGTTGAGGATGCCGTTGGCGTCGATGTCGAAGGCAACCTCGATCTGCGGCACGCCTCGCGGCGCCGGCAGGATGCCGTCGAGAATGAAGCGGCCCAGCGATTTGTTGTCGCCGGCCATGGCACGGTCGCCCTGGACGACGTGGATCTCGACGGATGGCTGGTTGTCGGCCGCGGTCGAGAAGACCTGGCTCTTGCTCGTCGGGATCGTCGTGTTGCGCGGGATGATTGCCGTCGCGACGCCACCGAGGGTCTCGATGCCGAGGGTCAGCGGCGTCACGTCCAGGAGGAGGACGTCGCGGACTTCACCCTTGAGCACGCCGGCCTGAATGGCGGCGCCGACGGCGACGACCTCGTCCGGGTTCACGCCACGGTGCGGCTCTTTGCCGAAGAACTGCTTCACCTTCTCGATGACCAGGGGCATGCGGGTCTGACCCCCGACCATGACGACTTCGTCGATCTGGGCGGCCGTGACACCGGCGTCCTGAAGCGCCTGCTTGCAGGGCGCCAGGCTGCGTTCTACCAGCTCACCGACAAGCTGCTCGAACTTCGAGCGCGTGAGGGTGAGGTTGAGGTGCTTGGGGCCGGCCGCATCCGCCGTGATGAAGGGCAGGTTGATGTCCGTCTGCTGCACCGTCGAGAGCTCGATCTTCGCCTTCTCAGCGGCCTCCTTGAGGCGCTGCAGGGCCATGCGGTCCTGCTGCAGGTCGATGCCCTGGTCCTTCTTGAACTCGTCGACCAGCCAGTCGATGACGCGCTGGTCGAAGTCGTCGCCACCGAGGTGGGTGTCACCGTTTGTCGAGCGGACCTGGAAGGTGCCTTCGCCGATCTCGAGAATCGAGATGTCGAAGGTACCGCCACCGAGGTCATAAACGGCGATGACTTCTTCGCCCTTCTTGTCCAGACCGTAGGCGAGTGCGGCCGCCGTGGGCTCGTTAATGATGCGCAGCACCTCGAGGCCGGCGACGGTGCCGGCGTCCTTGGTGGCCTGGCGCTGGCTGTCGTTGAAGTAGGCCGGGACCGTGATTACGGCCTCGGTGACGCTCTCGCCGAGGTAGGCTTCCGCGTCTGCCTTCAGCTTTTGCAGGATCATCGCCGAGACTTCTGGCGGTGAATAAGCCCTATCGCCGAGTTGCACCTGCGCGTCGCCGTTGGGAGCCTGGCTGACGCTGTAGGACAGCAGCTTGAGGTCGCGCTGGACGTCGGGGTCGCTGAACTTGCGTCCCATGAGGCGCTTGATCGAGTAGACCGTGTTGTCTGGGTTCGTAATCGCCTGTCGCTTGGCGACGGTGCCAACGAGGCGTTCGCCGTTCTTGGACATCGCAACGACTGACGGGGTTGTGCGGCCACCTTCAGCGTTGGCAATGACCACGGGCTCGCCGCCCTCCATGACCGCGACACACGAGTTGGTGGTACCGAGGTCGATTCCTATTACTCTTGCCATTTGTTTTCTGCCTCCACCGAGGCCTTCTCGCAATGGGCCCCTGTATTCGATGTCACTTGTTGATTGTTTGATTGTTTGCTTTCGCTACAAGCGTCCTGCCTTACGGGCGATTGCCTTCTCTACGACGCTTGTTGCCTTGCTCAGCTCATCTCGTTCCGTCTTGTCTGCCAGCTCTTGGGCGCGCCGGAAGTGGCGTAGTGCTTCATGGTAGAGGTTGTCTGTGGTCATCTCCGGCGGCACGATGTCATCCGTGGCAGCATCGCCCATGGTCTGCCGCGCCTCCGCTGCCTGGAAGTGGGCGTGACCGGCGCCGTAGTGGGCACGGATCTCGTCGTCGTTCCGGTTCGTTGCCTCGACGAAGGCTTCGATGGCCAGGGAATACCGGCGCATGCTCATCATCTGGTGCCCCAGGAGCAATGGCCACAACGGGTCTCGCGGCTCCGCGGTCATCTTCTCCTGGAGGATGGCTGCCGCCGCCGGCCATTGGCCCGCGACGCCTTTCTCGCCGGCACGACGCAGCACCTCGGGGTTCAGCGCGTCACGGCGCTTCTCCTCGTCCTTCGTGAGGCCGTCGAGCTTCGGGCGCTTTGTGCTGCCGAAGATGGGCATTGCTAGCCGTTCCCCGCTTGCTTGCCGACGATGACGAGCGCCGGGCGCAGGACGCGGCCGCCGAGGCGGTAGCCCTTCTGCACGACGCGCAGGACTTTGCCGTCCTCGCCCTCGTCGAAGTTGACGGCCTCATGGATGTTCGGGTCGAACATCAGGCCCTCGGCCTCGATCTCGGTGACCTGGTTCATCTCAAGCAGCGACTGCAACTTGCGTTGGATCAAGCGCACGCCTTCGAGCCAGGTGAGCCCGGCGAGGCTTGCGTCGACGTTTTCGAGGGCGCGGTCGAAGTCGTCGATGATCGGCAGGAGGTTGATGATCAGGGCGGCGTTGGTGAGTCGCGCAAGGTCCTCGCGCTCCGCCTCGACGCGCCGCTTGTAGTTCTGGAAGTCCGCCGCGGCGCGCTGCCAGTTCGCAAGGTAGGACTCAGCCTTTTCCTTCTCCTGCGCAAGCTGCTCTGCCAGGGCGTCTGGTGACTGGTTCAGTGTGTCGTTCTCCTTCGGTTCGCCGGCCTCCGCCTCCGGTAGCTGGGAGGCTCGGCGGTCGATGATTCGCGGCGGCTCCTCGTCTTCTCGCACAGAAAATCTCCCTGCTTCAGGCGACGGGCGCCCGGTTATCTTTCCTGTCCTCGATGAGAGGATCTCTCGACCCCACTCAGGGTTGAAACTCGAAGCTACGGATCAGCGCGTCCTACAACTGTTGGGTCATCTCGCCGAGCAATGCGGCGAGATAACGCACCGTCGGTATCGTGCGCGAGTAGCGCATGCGCGTCGGGCCCAAGACGGCGACGACGCCCGAAGGCCCACCGTCCCTACCGTATCGCGCGACCACGACGCTGCACTCCCGCAGCGACTCGTTACTGTTTTCGTTGCCGATGACGACGCTGATCGCGCCGTCACCGAGCTGGCGGATAGGGATCGCGGCCGAGAGCGTGCGCTGCTCCAGGATGTCGATGATGTCGAGCATGCGGTCGGAGCGCGCGAACTCGGGCTGCGAGAGCACCTCGCGCACTCCGTCCCGGAACACGTCGCCGAGGGCGACGGACTCCTGGTCCATCAGCTCCGCGACGGCTCGCACGATCATCGCGTCCAGCTCACCCGCGGGCTCCGGCAGGCCGGAAAGCTCCGTCAGCGAAAGGCCGGCGAAGCGCTCGTTAATCCGGCCGGTGGCGACCAGGAGGTCCGACTCGTCGTGCGGCTCCCGCAGGGCGATCACTTGCTGGCGGATGCGCGCCTCGTTGAGCACGACGACCAGCAGCGCGGTCATCTCCTGCAGAGGCACGAGCTGGACGTGGCGCAAGCGCGTCTCGTTGCTCCGTGGCGAGGTTACGACGGCGAAGTTGCTCACCGAGTGCGCCAGGACCGCGGCGGCAAGCTGGAACCACTGCTCCATCGCTCGCTCGGCCTGGTGGAACTGGTGCCGGATCGTCTCGCGCTCTTCGAGGGGAATGGATTCCTCCGACATGAGGCTTTCGACGTAGTAGCGATAGCCCTTGTCAGACGGGACGCGGCCCGCGGAGGTGTGCGGCTGGGTGATGAAGCCCTCGTCTTCGAGACGGGCCATCTCCAGGCGCACAGTCGCCGGCGAGACACCCATCTGGTGCTTGCCAACGATGTATTTGGAACCCACGGGAAGAGCCGTGTCTACGTACTCTTCAACGATGAGGTTCAGAAGAGCGGAACGGCGGTCAGTAAGCATTTCTTTCCCCGTTAGCACTCTCACTAGTCGAGTGCTAATCGCTATATCAATGTAGCCAAACAGACTCAGGGTGTCAAGGTTGTTGACCCCCTCGCGAAGCCGCTCCTACACTGGCCGAAGTGCCCGTCCGAGCGATGTAACGAAGATCATTACCACCGTGAACCCGTATTCATCAGCGCGCTGGGGCTGGGATTAAGGAGCAAGAATGGCCGCCCGTATCGTCGGCGTGGGCAAGTATTTGCCAGAGAAGGTGCTGACCAACGCCGACCTCGAGCGAATGGTCGACACGAACGACGAGTGGATCGTCGAGCGCACCGGCATCCGGGAGCGTCGCATCGCCGCGGATGACGAGACGACCTCGAGCCTCGGCGCTGAGGCTTCGCGCATGGCCCTCGAAACCGCCGGCCTCATCCCGGACGACATCGACCTCGTGATCTGCGCCACGCTCTCGCCGGACGGCATGTTCCCGTCGTCGGCGTCTCTGATCCAGAGCGGCATCGGGGCCAGCCGCGCCGGGGCATTCGATGTCAACGCCGCCTGCAACGGCTTCGTCGCCGCGCTGGCGACGGGCGCGCAGTTCATCAACGGCGGTGTCTACGAGCGCGTCCTGGTCGTGGGCTCTGAAGTCACCTCGCGCATCATCGATTGGTCCGACCGCTCGACCTGCATCCTTTTCGGCGACGGTGCGGGCGCCGTTGTGCTGGAGAAGGCAGACACGGGTGGTGTTGGCGGCTTCGTGCTGCGCAGTGATGGCAACGGCGCTGACCTGTTGTACGCCCGCGGCCCCGCTAGCGCGCCCGCAAGTTTCCAGCAGACCGAAGGCTTCTGCATCGTTATGGACGGCCGCGAGGTGTTCAAGTTCGCAGTGCGCTCGATGGAAGAGGTGACGCGGCAGTCGCTTGCCTTGTCGGGACTGACGGTGGAGGACGTGACCTATCTGCTGCCCCACCAGGCGAACCAACGCATCATGACAGCGCTCGCGAAGGGCCTCGGTATGGACGCGAGCCGGCTGATCTCGAACGTGGACAAGTACGGCAACACGTCCTCCGCCTCGATCCCGATTGCCTTGTGTGAGGCGTGGGAGGAAGGACGCCTGAAGCCCGGTGACCACATCGCCATCACAGCGGTGGGGGGCGGGCTCTCCTGGGGGGCGAGCATGCTGGAGTGGACTGGCGTGGGGAGCACTTTGCACGCGAAGAGCGCGGCGGAAGCTTCGCGGTAGTTTGCTTGAATTGATCTTAATGGCCGGCGCAGTCTAAGTCGTTGCCTCCCCCTTCCTAACCCCCTACGCTCAGCGTACCGATGGACTACATCGACTCCCTGCGCTATCTGTACTCGCTGGCCGACTTCGAGCGCAGCGGGCGGTTCTCTGAGCGCGTCGATGTGGCGCCTGTGCGGGCGCTGCTGGAGGAGCTGGGAAACCCACACCTCGGGCGCGCGACGGTACACATCGCCGGGAGCAAGGGCAAGGGCAGCGTCGCGGCGATGGTCGAGTCTGTCGTGCGGGCGTCCGGGCGGCGCACCGGGCTGTTCACCAGCCCGCACCTGCACCGGTTTACCGAGCGCATCCAGGTCGATGGCACGCCTGTGAGCACGCTGGAGTGGGCGGAAGGTGTCGAGGAGGTTGCGGCGGCGGTGGAGCGCGTCAAGGCGCGCATGCCGGACCGCCAGCTGGTGACCTTCGACGTTCTTACAGCGCTTGGGTTCCTCCTCTTTCAGCGTCATGAAGTCGAGGTCCAGGTGGTCGAGGTGGGGCTGGGCGGCTTGCTGGACTCGACGAACGTGTTCGACGCCAAAGAGGTCTCCGTGATCACGAACATCGGCCTGGAGCACAGGGAGATCCTCGGTGACACGGTGCCGGAGATCGCGCGCCAGAAGGCAGGGATCATCGTTCCACGTGGAACCGTGATCATGGCGCCGCAACGGGAGTCCGCTGCCGACGTGATCCGGGAGGTGGCCGCAGAGAAGGACGCCCCGCTGACCGAGGTCGCACTCGCCTGCAACCTGCGTCGCGACGCCGCCGGCTCGGACAACCAGAGCTTCAAGCTGCGAACCCCCAAACGCGGCTACACGATCAAGATGCCTCTAATCGGCAAGCACCAACTCGATAATGCCGCGACGGCGGTGCTCGCCGTGGAGGCTCTGGCTGCGGCAGGCGTTGAAGTGACAGAGACTGACGTGCAGAAGGGTCTCGAGGAGGTGAAGTGGCCGGGACGTATCGAGATCATCAAGCGCCGTCCGATGATCATCGTCGACTCGGCTCACACGGCGGATTCAGCACGTCGCCTTCGCGACACCTTGAACGAATACCTGCGGATCAGTCAGGCGACGCTGGTCGTGGGGGTCATGGGCGACAAGGATCTGGAGGGCCTTGCATCGGCAGTCGAGCCGGTGGCGAGACGCGTGATCGCCACGCAAGCAGACCATCCCAGAGCGCTGAATGCCGAGGCCGTAGCGCGCATGTTCCGCGATAAGACGATCGAGACGTATGTAGAGCCGAAACTCTCGGCGGCCATCGATATGGCGGTCAGCCTCTCGACTGCATCGGATGCGGTTGTTATCCTCGGTTCAATCGCCCTGGCCGGCGAAGCACGTGCTCATATCCTGGGCCTGGAGCGCGATCCGCAAATCTAGCCAAGCAGCAGTAAGCATGAGAACTCGGTCTACTGGCATACGAGCATACGGGCAGATTGGCTTTGACCTGCCCGTATGCCTGTACGCTCGTATGCCAGCACTCGGAACGAGGTAGTCATGGCGAGCAACTACGACAAGAGCCGTCGAGTGGTGATCACCGGCATGGGCGCGCTGACGCCGCTGGGCAACAGCGTCGACGAGTTCTGGCAGGGCTGTGTGGACGGCCGCTCCGGGATTGATTGGATCCGGCTTTTCGATAACAGCGCCTATCCGGTGAAGGTCGACGGCGAAGTGCGTAACTTCGACGCCACGGATTACCTCGACCGCAAGGAGGCCCGCCGCATGGCTCGCTTCAGCCAGCTCTCGGTCGTGGCCGCGAAGATGGCGATCCAGGACTCCGGTCTCAAGCTCCAAGAAGAGGACACGACGCGCATCGGCGTTTTCCTCGGCAATGGTAATGGGGGCTACCCGGAGACGGACGACGCCATGCGTACGATCATCCACAAGGGTGGCAACCGCCTCGACCCCTTCTACATGTCGAAGACGCTACCGAACATCGCCGCAGCCCAGATCGCGATGCAGTTCGGCCTGCGCGGCTACAACAACACCTCGACCACCGCCTGTGCGGCAAGCACCCAGGCTATGGGCGACGCCCTCGACGTCATCCGAATCGGCCGCGCCGACGTCATGGTCGCCGGCGGTGGCGAAGCCGGCATCTGCGAGTTGGGGCTCGCCGCCTTCCACATCATGCGTGCCCTTTCGACACGCGAGGATGAGCCGATGAAGGCGAGCCGGCCTTTCGACGCCAACCGCGACGGCTTCGTGTGCGCTGAGGGCTCGGCGTTGTTCGTCTTCGAGACGCTGGAACACGCACAGGCACGTGGCGCCCGCATCATCGCCGAGATCGCGGGGTATGGCGCTACCTCCGACGCCTACCACGTGGTGGCGCCCTGCGTGGACGGAGAAGGCGCCCAGCGGGCGATTCGCATGGCGATTGAGGACGCAGGACTGACGACGGACGATATCGACTACATCAACGCCCACGGCACCTCGACGCCTGCGAACGACGCGGCGGAGACGATGGCGATTAAGGGCGTCTTCGGCGAGCGCGCTTATGGCATCCCCGTAAGCTCGACGAAGTCGATGATCGGTCACACCCTCGGCGCCTCGGGCGCTATCGAGTCCGTCGCCTGTCTCAAGGCCATCGAGACGGGCATCCTGCCTCCGACGATCAACTACGAGACGCCGGACCCGGAATGCGACCTCGACTACATACCGAATCAGTCGCGCAAGGTGGGCAATGTGCGTGCAGTGCTGAAGAACAGCTTCGGTTTCGGCGGCCAGAACGCCTGCCTCGTGTTTCGCAAGTTCGAGGCGTAGTCCCTGGCTACCAGAACCTGTGATTTACGGTCGTCGCCTCGTCGCGGAAGCTCGATAGGCCGCCGATAACGACGTTGGTCCTGGCTCGACGGCTAAATCCGATCCGCCGGAGCAGGAACATGACCAGTGTCGGCCGCCGCGATTTCCATTCTCTTATTCGATCTTTTGCGAATGGCGAAGTTGGAGCATCGGGACTGCCGCTGGAAGACGAAGGTTTCTGGCGAGAGGTCCTTGCGGAGTCTGGGCAAGAAGATCGCCGCCATCATGACACCGCGATCGGTGCCGAACGCCTGCTCAAGAGTCCTCTGGATGCCGGCGCATCCCGGGCTCGGCACGTGGCAGCCGTGGCTGCAGTTACCGCGAACGACGTAACGACTCGGCGGCACGCGATCCACTGTCTCGACGAAGAGAGTCCGGGTCGGGACACGTTTGAGGTTGCGGCGCGGGCAGTGCACGATCCAGATCCGGAGGTGGGCGCCGGCGCGCTGAGACTGTTCGTCAAGCACCGGCCGCCCGAGACCCTCGACGTCCTCCTCGACGCGCTGGTGCACTCGACGGATCTGCGCGAGACGATGGCTGCGGAGACGCTGCCGCATATGCCGGGAGCGCTCCCGGGTTTGACGCGGCTGCTCGATGATGACGATGGGTTGATTCGATGGCGCGCTACAAGATGCCTTGCCCAGATGGCCGAAGGTGGCCGGCGTGACACATTCGAGCCGCTGCTCAAAGCCTTCCACGACGACTCACCCGACGTGGCTCGCGGGGCTGCCGATGGCCTGCTGGCGCTCGGCCCGGACGTCTCAGTGCCGGTGCTTCGGTCCGTCCTCCGACAACCGTTGACCAAGGCGACCACGCTGGCCCTGCACTCCTACGCGCTCCATGCGTCGCCGGCTGAGGTCTTGCGCCCCGTGGCGCAGGCCAGCTCCGGCATGTCCGGTTCCACGAGGACAATGATGGCTGTGGACAAGGCACTCGCCAGACTTGAGTCCTCCACCTGAGCGACACCGAAGGCTTTGATACAAAGACGGAAGCCCTGTTATCAGCGATTCCGCTAAGAGAAGCACGGGCGAAACTGCCTCATCGTCCTGCAGGATCGCAGGAAAATCCGAGGCAAAACATGACATTCCGTTTCGTCGCTTTCTTCGTCACCTCGTTCATACTGCTCTTCGCCATCGCGTGCAGCGATGATGACGACAACGGCGGAAGTGCAACAGGTTCCACAGGTTCATCCAACACGGGGAGCACGGGCGCTCAACCACCGGCGTCCCGGCCGGACTATTGCGACGAGCTCGACACGGTGCGAGGTGATGTCGACGAGCTTCAGTCGGCGATGCGTTCGCTCAACCGCTCTGCCGCGGAGAGCGCGGTGCGGGACTTGAGGACAGATCTTGAGCAGCTTCGCGATGCGGCGCGTGACGGCGGTGACAACGAAGAGGTCGACCAGGCGGCAGGCGATCTGGCGGGCGCGGTTGAAGGACTGGAGACAACCCTTCGCCAGGCGACTCAGGGAGAGGCGAGCCTCACAGGCGTGATCCAGGAGCTTGAGACGCAAATACCGGCCATCATGTCGTCATTAAACGACCTCAGGACCGAGGCTCGGTGCAACTGAACGGCCCCGCATTGAGCCGTCGTGAATACATGAAACCCTGGGGCATTGACCGCCTCTGATCGGGTACCGATAATCAACCTGTCATGACTGTGGAGCCTATGCATCGGAGGTAGAGCGCCTGGCGGGAGCCGGGTGCTTTTTGTATGTGGAGGCAACCGTGAACTCAAGCGTCATCGGCAAGATCGAAAAGGCAAAGCGCTACGCACGAGAGCGCGACCGGATGCAGCTCAAGGGACTGAGCGTGCACTTCCGGGGCGAGAACGACGACCACGAGGTCAGCCTTTCTAACGGTAAGTGGCACTGCAGCTGCGAGTTCTTCGCCGGCCACACTACCTGCGCACACACCATGGCGCTGGAGCACGTGCTGGAAGGCATGCTGCCGGCAGAAGCCATGTCCGGTTATTTGCAACACGTCTAGACGAAGGGTCAAGCGTCAAGGGGAAGGGTCATAACGGCCCTTCAGAGTCCCATTGACCCTTGACCCTTGTGCCTTGACCCTTCAGAAACGCGGACGATCCCTGATCCCGCACGTCCAGCGCCTCGATTAACCTTTCATTTCGTGGAAGCGTTGTTATGGTCAGACGCCCTGCATCGAGTGGGGGCAGTCTGCGTCTGAGTTGGACGCGATGACGCGCGAGGGATATACTTGGCTCGTTTCCCCCTTGGTAACAGGATGACGAGAACATTCTCTGAATCGGGGACCAGTTCAGACTGGGAACCCCAGCGCCGCATTGTCGAAGCCGCCCAGTCGGGTGACCTGGAGGCGCTTGCCTCCCTCTACGACACACACATCAACCAGGTCTACCGCTACTGCCTCGCCCGCCTGGGCAACGTCCACGATGCTGAGGACGTGGCGGAAGAGATCTTCATCAAGATGCTCAACGGCCTTCCCAACTACCAGTGGCGCAAGGTCCCCTTCGCCGCATGGCTCATGCGCATCTCTCACAACGAAGTGATCACCTTCACCCGCCGCAACGGCCGCCGTTCCCAGGACACGGAGCTTCCGGACGACCTGCTCGACCAGGGCATGCAGAACGACCCGGCAGAGAACGCCGAACGCCAGCTGGCGCTCGAGGACCTGCGCAAGGCCGTCGAGCTGCTGCCGGAAGCGCAGCGCGAGGTGATCATCCTCCGTTTTGCGTCCGGCCTTTCCATTGCCGATACCGCGAAGGCGCTCGGCAAGCAAGAGAACAACGTCAAAGTGCTGCAGCACAAAGGCATGCAGCGCCTCCAGACTCTAATGACACCGAAATACCCAGAACTCGCGCAGAGGCACGAAAAATGAGCAGGCAGCAACTAGAGCACCTGCTGCAGGAATGCCTGGAAGGCTTCGACGCCGGCCTTTCGCCGGAGGAGTGCCTCTCCGCGTATCCGCACGCCCGCGCTGAGCTGGAGCCTATGCTCCGCCAGGCGCTGTCG
>Ga0247825_10000369_pt1 | contig 28189 bp, 25 predicted proteins | sample 13C_Vanillin_Day_FD_194413 | JGI IMG/M metagenome (GOLD analysis project Ga0247825, IMG submission 194413) | Soil microbial communities from agricultural site in Penn Yan, New York, United States - 13C_Vanillin_Day48 | ecosystem: Environmental > Terrestrial > Soil > Agricultural land | place... | reverse complement strand
GCTCTACGAATTCCGCCGGAACGGCGCGCAGTTCCCGGCGTATTCGCCGATCGTCGCCGGCGGGCTCAACGCCTGCGTGCTGCACTACGTGGCAAACAACATGCCGCTGCGCGACGGCGACCTGCTGCTCATCGACGCCGGCTGCGAGCTCGACGGCTACGCTTCCGACATCACCCGCACTTTCCCCGTCAACGGCCGCTTCAGCGGCGCGCAGCGCGAGGTGTACGAGCTGGTGCTCGCGTCGCAGCGCGCGGCGATGGACAAGGTGCGGCCGGGAACCGCCTGGAACGAGCCGCACGACGCCGCGGTGCGCGTGCTGGCGCAGGGCCTGCTCGACCTCAAGCTACTTCCCGGCAGCCTCGACATCGTGCTCGAGAAGGAGCTCTACAAGCGCTTCTACATGCACCGCACCGGCCATTGGCTCGGCCTCGATGTCCACGACGCAGGCGAGTACAAGCGCGAAGGAAAATGGCGGCCGCTCGCCGCCGGCATGGTGCTCACCGTCGAGCCCGGGCTGTACATCCGCGCCGCCGCCGACGTGCCGGAGCGGCTGCGCGACATCGGCGTGCGCATCGAGGACGACGTGCTGGTGCGCGAAGGCGGCTGCGAAGTGCTCACCGCCGAGGCGCCCAAGCGCATCGACGACATCGAAGCGCTGATGCGCGATGCCCGCGGCAGAAGCTGACGTGTTCGTTCGCGGCGCCGGCCCGGTGGGCTGCGCCGCCGCCCTGGCGCTCAGCCATGCGGGGTTCAAGGTCGCCCTTCTCGAAGGTCAGGCCAGGACGCCTGCGTTCCGGCCCATCGCGCTGTCGCAGGCGAGCCGGCTGATCCTCGAGCGGCTGGGCGCGTGGCAGGGACTGCAGGCGACGCCGATCGAAAGCATCGAGGTTTCCCAGGCGGGCGGATTCGGCCGCACGCGCTTCGACGCCGCCGATGCGGGCGTGCCGGCGCTCGGCTATGTCACCGACTACGGGGTTCTTGCCGAGAAGCTCAGGCTTCTCGCACAAGCGCTTTTCAGATCGGAAAGCATTCCTGCCCGCTGTACCGTCCACGCCGAAGGCGTTGCCGATGCGAAGGAGCAGCGCTACGCGCAGCATGCGCTCGTCGCCCTGGCGCACGCCGAGCCGCCGGCGCAGCACACCGCCTTCGAGCGCTTCACGCCGGAAGGGCCGCTCGCCTTGCTGCCCTTCGGCGGCCGCCACGCCGTGGTCTGGAGCCTTCCCCCGGCGCGTGCGCAGCACCTGGCCGCCTGTCCCGAAAAGGAGTTCCTGGACGCGCTCGCCGCCGCCGCCGGCCGGCGCGCCGGTTCCCCTGTCAAGGTGGAAATGCGAACGGTGCAGCCGCTCGTGCTGCGCGTGCGGCGCGCGCGCATCGCGCCGCGCGCGGTCTACATCGGCAACGCGGCGCAGACGCTGCACCCGGTCGCGGGCCAGGGCCTCAATCTCGGGCTGCGCGACGCCTGGGACCTTGCGCAGGCGCTGCGCGGCGCCGCGGACCCGGGCGGGGCGGCCGTGCTCGAGGCGTATGCCGCAAGCCGCAGGCTCGATGCCGCGGCGACGATCCGTGTCACCGATCTGCTCGCGCGCGGCTTCCTCGGCTCCAGCCGCGTCGCGCGAGCCGCGCGCGGCGCGGCACTCACCGCGCTCGACCTGCTGCCCGCGCCGCGTCGCTTCTTTGCGCGGCGCATGATGTTCGGCCCTTCCGCTCTTCCATAAAAAAAGCCAAGCGGATAAAATTCCTTCCCCTCGCAACCCAAGCCATCGGAAATGAAGATCGGCGCGCACGCCCTGCGCAACGCTTTGTTTGTCGCACCGATGGCGGGCATCACCGACCGCCCGTTCCGCCGCCTCGCCAGGCGCTTCGGCGCCGCGCTAGCGGTGTCCGAGATGGTCTCCGCGCGCCCAGAGCTGCGCGATTCGCGCAAGAGCCGGCTGCGCGTCGACCACGCCGGCGAGGAAGGCCCGGTTTCGGTGCAGATCGCCGGCTCGGAGCCGCAGGAGCTTGCCGAGGCCGCCCGCCACAATGCCGGGCTCGGCGCCGACATCATCGACATCAACATGGGCTGCCCGGCCAAGAAGGTGTGCAATCGCCAGGCCGGCTCGGCGCTCCTCGAGGACGAGCGGCTGGTCGGCCGCATCCTCGAGGCGGTCGTCGCGGCGGTGGACGTGCCGGTCACGCTCAAGATCCGCACCGGCCCGCAGCCGGGGCGGCGCAACGCGCTCGCGATCGCCCGCATCGCGGAGGCGGCCGGCGTGCAGATGCTCGCCGTCCACGGTCGCACGCGCGCGTGCATGTTCGCCGGCCAGGCGGAATACGAAACGATCGCCGAGGTAAAGGCAGCCGTGCGCATCCCGGTGATCGCCAACGGCGACATCCAGTCCGGCGCCGACGCGAAGCGCGTGCTCGCCCTGACGAACGCCGACGGCCTGATGATCGGCCGCGCGGCGCAGGGGCGGCCGTGGCTGTTCCGCCAGATCGCTCACTACCTCGACACCGGCGAGTCGCTGCCCGACGCCGATTGCGGCGAGCGCCGGCAGGTGCTGCTCGAGCACCTCGAGGGCCTGTATTCGCTGTATGGCCGCGAACAGGGCGTGCGCGTCGCGCGCAAGCACATCGGCTGGAGCGTGCGCGCCCTGCCCGGGGGCGAGCAGCTGCGCAGCGCCGTCAACCGCATCGATGCCGCCGAGGCGCAGCGCGCCGCGGTCAACGACTACTTCCAGAGGCTTGCCGCATGAGCCGAACCAACGAGGTTGCCGACTCCGTCAAGCGCTCCCTCGAGCGCTACTTCAAGGACATGGACGGGGAGAAGCCGACCTCGATCTACGAGATGGTGCTGAAGAACATCGAGAAGCCGATGATCGAGACGGTGCTGCAGCACGCGGAAGGCAACCTGTCGCTCGCCGCCGAGATGCTCGGCATCAACCGCGCCACGCTGCGCAAGAAAATGCAGCAGCTGCGGATCAAGGGATAGTGTCGAAGCTGCGCAGTTCACCGAAACTCGCCCTGCTCAGCGTCTCGGACAAGTCCGGCATCGTCGAGCTCGCCCGCGGGCTCTCCGCCCTCGGCGTGGAGCTCGTGTCCACCGGCGGCACCGCGCAGCTGCTGCAGAAGGAAGGCGTGCGCGTCATCGAAGTCTCCGCCTACACCGGCTTCCCGGAGATGCTCGATGGGCGCGTCAAGACTTTGCACCCGAAGGTCCACGGCGGGCTCCTCGCGCGGCGCGACGACCCGGCGCACGTGGCGGCGATCCGCAAGGCGGGGATCGAGCCGATCGACATGGTGGTGGTGAACCTCTATCCGTTCCAGGCGACGGTCGCCGATCCCGCCTGCCGCCTGGAGGACGCGGTCGAGAACATCGATATCGGCGGGCCGGCCATGCTGCGTTCGGCGGCGAAGAACTACGCCGCCGTCGCGGTGGTGGTGGACCCGGCCGACTATGGCCGCGTGCTGGAGGAAGTGCGCGCGGGCGGCGTCTCGGCGGCGACGCGCTTCGCGCTCGCGAAGAAGGCCTTTGCCCACACCGCGGCGTATGACGGCGCGATCGCCAACTACCTCACCTCGCGCGAGGCCGCCTATCCGGACGTGCTGACGCTGCAGTTCCACAAGCTGCAGGACCTGCGCTACGGCGAGAATCCCCACCAGAGCGCCGCCTTCTATCGCGAGGCAAAGCCGGCGGCGGGCGCGCTGGCGCACTATCGCCAGGCCCAGGGCAAGGAGCTCTCCTACAACAACATCGCCGACGCCGACGCCGCCTGGGAGTGCGTGAAAGGCTTCGGCGAGCCGGCCTGCGTCATCGTCAAGCACGCCAACCCCTGCGGCGTCGCCCTCGGCGCCAGCCTGCGCGAAGCCTACGAGAAGGCCTTCAAGACCGACCCGGTCTCGGCCTTCGGCGGCATCCTCGCCTTCAACCGCGCGCTCGACGCCGAGGCGGCCGAGGCACTCGCAAAGCAATTCGCCGAAGTGGTGATCGCGCCGCGCGTCGAGCCCGATGCCGCAAGAGCGCTCGCCGGCAAGGCCAACCTGCGCGTGCTCGAGATCCCGCTCGCGCACGAGACGCAGGCGCACGACTACAAGCGCGTGGGCGGCGGGTTGCTCGTACAAAGCTCGGATGCAATCCAGATTTCCCGCAACGAGATGAAGGTCGTGACCAAGAAAGCGCCATCCGAGGCCCAGTGGGCCGACCTGCTGTTTGCCTGGCGGGTGGCCAAGTACGTCAAGTCGAACGCCATCGTCTTCTGCCGCGACGGCATGACCCTCGGGGTCGGCGCCGGCCAGATGAGCCGCGTCGACAGCGCGCGCATCGCCGCCACCAAGGCCGCGGCGGCAAAGCTCGACCTGGCCGGCTCGGTCGTCGCTTCCGACGCCTTCTTCCCCTTCCGCGACGGGCTGGACGTGCTCGCCGAAGCCGGCGCCACCGCGGTCGTGCAGCCCGGGGGCAGCGTGCGCGACGAAGAGGTCATCGGCGCCGCGAACGAGCGCGGCGTCGCCATGGTGTTCACCGGCGTGCGCCACTTCCGTCACTAATGAAAATCCTTGTCATCGGCTCGGGCGGCCGCGAGCACGCGCTCGCCTGGAAGCTCGCGCAGGGCGCGCGCGTGCAGAAGGTCTACGTCGCGCCGGGCAACGCCGGCACCGCCCTCGAGCCCGGCGTCGAAAATGTCGCCCTCTCCACCATCAGGGAGTGGGTGGAATTCTCGAAGAGGCAAAAAATCCAGCTGACCGTCGTCGGGCCGGAAGCGCCGCTCGCCGAAGGCGTGGTCGACGCGTTCCGCGAGGCGGGCCTCGCGATCTTCGGGCCGACGCGCGCCGCGGCGCAGCTCGAGGCGTCGAAGGACTTCGCCAAGGCCTTCATGACGCGCCACCGCATCCCCACGGCGCGCTACGCCACTTTTGCATCTTCCAGGGAAGCTAAAGCCTACGTGGGCGCGCAAGGCGCTCCTATCGTGGTCAAGGCCGATGGCCTTGCCGCCGGCAAGGGCGTGGTCGTCGCCGCGACGCGCGAGGAGGCGCACGCGGCGATCGACCGCATCATGGACGAGCGCTCCCTCGGCGACGCCGGCAATCGCGTCGTGATCGAGGAGTTCCTCGACGGCGAAGAGGCGAGCTTCATCGTCATGTGCGACGGCACGCACGTGCTGCCGCTCGCCACCAGCCAGGACCACAAGCGGCTGCGCGACGGCGACGAGGGCCCGAACACCGGCGGCATGGGGGCGTACTCGCCCGCGCCGGTGGTGACGCCCAGGATCCACGCCCGCGTCATGCGCGAGATCATCCTGCCCACCGTGCAGGGCATGGCGGCCGAGGGCAGCCCGTACGTCGGCTTCCTCTACGCCGGCCTGATGATCGACCGCGAGGGCAACCCGAAGACCCTGGAATTCAACTGCCGCCTGGGCGACCCGGAGACGCAGCCGATCATCCTGCGCCTGAAGTCGGACCTGGTCGAGCTGATCGAGCGCGCGCTCGCGGGCAGCCTCGACCGCGCCGAGGCGGACTGGGACCGCCGCTCGGCGCTCGGCGTGGTGCTCGCCGCGCCGGGCTACCCGGAAGAGCCGCGCAAGGGCGATCGCATCGAGGGGCTGCCCAAGGCCACGGAAGATTGCCGCGTCTTCCACGCCGGCACTCGCCTCGAAGGCAAGAACGTGCTCACCAACGGCGGTCGCGTGCTGTGCGTCACCGCGCTGGGCGACTCGGTGAAGATGGCGCGCACCCGCGCCTACGAGGCGGTCGAGCGCATCCGCTTCGCGGGCGCGCAGTTCCGGCGCGACATCGGCGCGCGCGCGCTCAAGAAACGATGAATGCGCAGGCGGTCCACGACTTCTTCAAGCTGTTGCAGGAACGCATCGTCGCCGGCCTCGAGGCGCTGGACGGCAAGGCCTTCCGCGCCGATGCGTGGCAGCGCCCCGAAGGCGGCGGCGGGCTGACCCGCATCCTCGAGGAGGGCGGCGTCTTCGAGCGGGGCGGCGTCAACCTCTCGCGCGTGCAGGGCAAGCAGCTGCCGCCCTCGGCGAGCGCCGGGCGAGCGCAGCTCGCCGGGCGGCCCTACGACGCCATGGGCGTTTCGCTGGTCCTGCACCCGCGCAATCCGTACTGTCCTACGGTTCACCTGAATGTGCGGTTTTTTTCTGCGGGAGATGCATGGTGGTTCGGCGGCGGCATGGACCTCACGCCCTATTACGGCTTCGAGGAGGACGCCCGGCATTTCCACGAGGCATGCAGGAAATCTGTCGGGCCGCACTACCCGCGCTTCAAGCGCTGGTGCGACGAGTATTTTCACCTGCGCCACCGCGGCGAGCCGCGCGGCATCGGCGGCATCTTCTTCGACGACCTGGCCGAGGGCGGGTTCGAATCCTGCTTCGGCCTTGCCCGGTCCGTGGGCGAGCACTTCCTGGAAGCCTACGTGCCGATCGTGGAGCGAAGGAAAGGCATGCCGTTCGCAGAGCGGGAAAGAGCGTTCCAGGCCTACCGGCGCGGCCGCTACGTCGAATTCAACCTGGTCTATGACCGCGGCACGCTGTTCGGCCTGCAGTCGGGCGGGCGCACCGAGTCGATCCTGATGTCGCTGCCGCCGCGCGCGGAATGGCGCTACGACTGGCAGCCCGAGCCCGGCTCCGCCGAGGCGCGCCTGTACAGCGACTTCCTCAGGCCGCGGGACTGGCTCGGTGAACGATAACGAGACGATCCGCTGGCCGACCAACCTCGACCGCGCCGCGATCGAGGGCCGCCTCGTGCAGGTGCGCAACGCCGCGCGCGGCGAAGGCCTGGCCGAGCTCGTGGCGCTTCTCGACGGCGTGGAAACGAAGCCCGCGGCGCAGCTCGCGAGCGTCGTGATCGGCGCCCTCGGCTGGCTCGACGGCAAGGGCCACGAGGCGATGGAAAAGCAGCTGCAGATGGTCGCCCTGAACCTCAAGAACCTGAAGTAGGGACAGACCCGGGACAGACCCTGGTCCGTCCCTGATTTCGGTTTAGTTGAGCTCGGCGGCGCGCCGGTAGTGGCGCTGCGCGTCCTCGTTCTCGCCGAGGCGCTCGGAGAGCCGCGCCAGCTCGAGGTGCGCGGTGCGGGTGGGCTCGAAGGACAGGCTCGCCTCGAGGAAGCTCTTCGCCTTGCCCCAGAGCTCGGCCTGCGCGCAGAGCCGGCCGAGCGTGGCGAGCAGCTCCGGGTCGCGCTCCCTCTCGAGCAGCCAGCGCTCGGCGCGTTCGATGCGCGCCCTCGCCTCGGCGGTCCGGGCCGCCGGCTCCATCTGCGCCGGCAGCTCGCCGTAGAGCGAGGCGAGCTGCGGCGACCACTCTGCCGCAAGCGCCTTTTCGACGATCTCGCGCGCCAGGGCGGCGCGGCCATGGGCGGTTGCGTGGCGCGCCCCCGCCGCCGCCAGGCGCGGCTGCAGCTGCGCGCGCGCGGGGACGGCGCGCCAGCGCCGCTCGAAAGCGCCGGCATCATCCGCCGAGCGCGCCAGCAGCTCCACCATCGCCTGCACCTTGTACTCGTCGGCCACCGCCGGCGAGATCGCGTCGTGCTTGCCGAGCTGGTCGGCGAGGCGCAGCACCTCGTCCCAGGCCCCGGTGCCCCGCTCGGCGCGCAGCAGCATGCGCGTGGTGGCGATGTGCTTCGCGCCGCGGTCCTCGAGGCGGCGCAGCGCCTCGCGCGCGCCGGCGAAGTCGCGCTCCTCCAGCGCGAGCTCGGCGCGGCTCACCAGCCGCGCCGTCTGCAGCTTGTCGCCCGCGGCGTCGGCGCGCTCGAGCCAGCGGTCGCGTCGCTCGAAGTCGCGCATCTGGTGCGCGGCGCGCGCCGCGAGCAGCGCCGCGACGCCGGGCACCGGGCCGATCTCGAAGGCCACCGTGGCGTGCTTCTCCGCGCGCGCATAGCGGCCTTCGTAGTAGGCCTGCAGCGCCTGGGCGAGCGCGGCGTGCGCCCGCTCGCGCCGCCGCCGCGCCCGGAACGCGCCCACGGTGGCCGGCAGGCCAACCGCGTGGCCGAGCAGCCGCGCCGCGACGTAGAGCAGGACGAAGGCGAGCAGCGCGGCGATGGCGACGAAGAGCAGCGAGGCCTCGATGCGGTACGGCGGGAAGATGGCGACTACGTAGCCGGCGTCGAGCCTGCCCACGATCACCAGCGCGACGGCCGCGGCGAACACCGCCAGCAGCCAGAAAAGCGACCTCATCCCGGCTTGCGCTCGCGGCGGAACTTGAAGCCGCGCACCGCTTCCAGGCTCTCGGAAATGCTCGGCATCTCGAAGCTGAGCGAGGTGCCGAGCAGCGTCTTCAGCTGCGCGAGCGCGTCCGCCGCAGGCTTCGACTTGGCGTCGAAGTAGCGCTGGATCCAGGACTGCGAGGCGCGCAGGTCGGCGCGATAGCCCGCCTCGTCGCGCGAGAGGAGCGAAAGGCGGGCATTGAGCAGGCGCAGGCGCAGGTTCTCGCGCACGAAGTAGGCCTGGGTCGGCGGCAGGAGCGGCGGCTCCGTGCCGTCGATGCGCCGCACCACCACCAGCTGGCGCAGCTCGTTCCACACCTCGTTGCCCAGGCGCGAGAGGAAGCCGCCGTCGGGCGCCGGCTCCTTGCGTGCCGCGCCGCGCTCGCCGCGCTCGTCGAAGGCGAGCGGCAGCGAGTCCACGGCGGCGACCAGGCCGTCGATCCTCGAGCTCACCGCTGCGGTGTCGAGCGCGGGCAGGGACTTCAGCCGCTCGATGTCGCGCGCCAGCGCGCGGCGGATGGGCGCGAACTGCGGCCGGTCGGTGCGCGCGAGCCGCGCCTCGGCGAGCTCGAGCGCGAGCAGCGCGGCGCGCACGTTGCCTGCGAGCTGCAGCTGCTGCTGGGCGATGGCGAGCACCTGCTCGATCTCGGCGAGCTGCCACTCGTCGCGGTTGCGCGACAGGTCCTGGTAGAGCGCCTCGAGCGCGAGCTGCTGGCTCTGCGACTCGGCGAGGCGCAGCTCCACCTGCCCGAGCTTGGTCTGCGTATCGCGCAGCGCTTCCTGCGCCTGGCGCGCCACCGAGCGCGCCTCGCGCGCGTCGGTCTCGATGTCGCGCAGGCGGCGCGCCAGCTCCTCCTGCGTCGCGCCGATGCGGCTGCGCGTGTCGAGCCACGCGAGCGCCGCCACGCCCGCGGCGAGCAGCACCGCGATCAGGGCGAGCACCGCGACGCGCGAGGGCCGGCCGGCCGGCGCGGCCGCAGCCGGCGCAGCGGACCGATTGGCAGAGTCAGGAGCGGCTTCGTTCTCGGTCATCGGCAAAGTATGCTACCAGCCGCTCGATCATCTCGTCGTCCCCGGGCCCGGCGATCAGCACCTTGCGCAGGCCCGCGCTTTCGGCCAGCTGCGCGACGCGGCGATGGGGAACGAAGAGCGGCGTATCGCGCAGGCGCTGCTGCCCTTCCGCCCCGAGCAGCGCGACGAGGTTCTGCCACGCCTCGCCGGAATTCACGGTCACGGCGTCTACCCACGCAGCGAGGAGCGGGGCGGCATCGGCCCGAGGCCGCACCCGCCGGTAGCACTCGGCATATTCGACGCGCGCGCCGCGCTCGCGCAGGGTATCGCCGAGCAGGCTGCGGCCGCCCTGCCCGCGCACGATGAGGACCTGCTGCCCGGAGAGCTGCGCGAGCTCCGGCAGCTCGAGCAGCCGCTCGCTGTCGGCGCCCGAGGCCGGGAAAATTACGTCCTGTCTGTACTTCTTTATTTCGTGGGCGGTACCCGCGCCAACCGCGAGCGTCTTGCGGCCGGCACCGACCCAGCGCGAGCCGTGCCTGACAGCGCTCGGGCTGATGAATATCACCATGTCGTAGCGACCCACGGGAGCGGACTGCGGCAGCGGCTCGATCTCGATGGCGGGAAAAAGGATGGCGCGCCCGCCGGCGTCGGCGACCCGCTTCGCCAGCCCGTGCGCGAGCTCGCGCGGCCGCGTCACGAGCACGCCGCGCCCGGCGAGGCTCATGACGACTTCAGGATCTCTTCTGCGCCGCGACGGCGCAGCTCGTCCGCCACCGCGGCGCCCAGGGCATCCGGGTCGGCGCCTTCAGCCTGCGCGCGCAACACGCGCCGGCCGTCGCCGGAGGCCACCAGCGCCCGCAACAGCATGCCGCTTCCCTTCGCGACCGCATAGGCAGCGAGCGGCAGCGAGCAGTTGCCGCCCAGCGCCCGGCTCACCGCCCTTTCGGCGCGGACGCACCGTGCGGTGGATTCCTCATTCAACGAATGAATGATCCTCGCCACATCGGTGCGCGCCTGCAGGCATTCGATCCCGAGCGCGCCCTGCCCCGGCGCGGGCAGGCTCTCGTCGAGCTCGAGCCGCGAGGTAATGCGCTGCGCCAGCCCGAGGCGAACCAGGCCGGCGACGGCAAGCACGATCGCGTCGTACTCGCCGCGGTCGAGCTTGGCGAGGCGCGTCTCCACATTGCCGCGCAGCAGCCGCGCCTCGAGCTTCGGATAGCGCTCCGCGATCTGCGCCGCTCGACGCAAACTGGAGGTGCCGACCGAAGACCCGTCAGGCATGGATTTCAAACTCGAAAAACGATTTGAAACAAAAGCGTCGCGAGGATCCTCGCGCCCCGTGATCGCGGCGAGGATGAAGCCCGGGGGCAGCTCGGCGGGCACGTCCTTCATCGAGTGCACGGCGAGGTCGGCGCGTCCCTCGGCCATCGCGCTCTCGAGCTCCTTCACGAACAGGCCCTTGCCGCCGACCTGGTCGAGGCGCTTGTCGAGGAGCTCGTCGCCGCGCGTGGTCATCGGCAGCAGCGCCACCGCGAGTCCCGCGTGCCGCGCCTCGAGCAGCCCCTTCACGTGCTCCGCCTGCCAGAGCGCGAGGCGGCTGCGGCGCGTGGCGACAGTGAGGCGCTTCACGGCTTCTCCGCCACCAGCTCGCGCAGCGCCGGCCACTGGCGGCGGCTCACCGGCAGGCGCTCGGTCAGCCCGTCCAGCACCACCAGCCAGTGCGGGTCTTCCTCGCCGCCGCCGCCGCGCTCGAAGCCGCGGATCGCCGCGCGCGACACGAGGCAGTTGCGGTGGATGCGCACGAAGCGCCCGGCGAACTCGCGTTCGAGCGCGATCAGCGACTCCTCGATGAGGTGCTCCTGGCTGCGCGTGCGCAGCGTCACGTACTTCTGCTCCGCGCGCAGGAACACCACGTCGCGCACCGGCACCAGCACGATGCGATGGCGCTCGGCGACCGACAGGTACTCGCGCGCCCCCGACGCCGCCCGGGCGAGCTGCGCGCGGCCCGGCGCGCCGCCGGCGCTCGCTTTCTTCAGCGCCGCGGCAAGGCGCGCCGCGCGCACCGGCTTGAGCAGGTAGTCGAGCGCATTCAACTCGAAGGCCTCGACCGCGTGGCGGTCGTGCGCGGTGACGAACACCACCGTCGGCGCCTCCGGCAGCAGCGCCAGATGGCGCGCCACCTCGAGCCCGCCCATGCCGGGCATCTGGATGTCGAGCAGCAGCACCTGCGCGCCGCTCTGCGGCAGCCGCTCGAGCACTTCCAGCCCGTTCTTCGCCTCCCCGGCGACGCTCGCCGGCACCTCGGCGGCGATGTCCTCGAGCAGCTCCTTCAGCCGCTCGCGCGCCGGCGCCTCGTCATCGGCGATGAACACCCGGATCATGGGCGCGCCGCGCGGTAGGGAATCTCGATCTCCACGCGGTAGCGGCCGTTCGCCGCCTGCGTATCGATGCGCGCCTCGGCGTCGAAGAACAGCGCCAGCCGCTCGCGGATGTTGTCGAGCGCCATGCGGTTGCCGGCGCGGCTCTGCTCGGCCTCGAGGTACGGGTTCTCGATGCGGGCGATCACCCGGTTGCCGCGCCGCTCGATGCGCACCAGCACCTCGCTCGCCCCGGTGCCCGGCTCGACGCCGTGGAAGACGGCATTCTCGAGCAGCGGCTGCAGCACGAGCGGCGGCAGCAGCGCGTCCGAGGGCGCCGCGTCGAGCTCCCAGGTGATGCGCAGGCGCTCGCCCAGGCGCAGCTGCTCGATCGCCGCGTAGCGCTCGAGCAGCGAGATCTCGTCGGCAAGGCGCACGAACTGTCGTGGCTCGGCCATCAGCGTACGGAACAGGTCCGAAAGGTCCTCGAGCGCGCGCTCGGCCCGCTTCGGGTCGCGCCGGATGAGCGAGAGGACCGCGTTCAGGCTGTTGAAGAGGAAATGCGGCCGGATCCGCGCCTGCAGCGCCTGCAACCGGGCCTCGGCGATCGCCGGCGAATACGCCTTGGCGATCAGGCGCAGCAGGCCGAGCACCGCCGCGGCGATGATCGCCGACAGGGCGAGCGTGCGCCCGGTGTCGGGGAGCGGCTCGGCGACCACCTCGGGGACGAAGCCCTGGTAGAGCGCCGCCAGCGCCACCACCACGGCGAGCACGACCGCGAATCCGGCCGCGTACGAGACCCGTTGCAGCAGCGGCGAGAGCCCGAACAGCGCCACCAGGGTCACGAGCAGGAGCGGCTCGACGAACGCGGCCATCGCGACGAAGCGTTCGAGCGCCAGCGCCGGGCTGGCGGCGGCGAACAACGCGCCGACGGCGGCAGCGGCATTCACCGCAACCAGCACGCGCGCGATCACGCCGAGATTGCGGAAGTCGGGCAGAACGTCCGAAAAGGCCTTTTGCCTTATACTCACTGTGCTTAGAAGGCGGTCTTCAACCGCCATCTGAAGTCTCAATTATGCCCAAGAAGGCCAAGCCCTGGTCGGGCCGCTTCGAGGAACCCGTGGATGAGCGGGTCAAGCGCTTTACCGCTTCGGCGTCCTTCGACAAGCGGCTCGCCAAGTATGACATCGAAGGCTCGCTTGCCCATGCGCGCATGCTGGCGGCGCGCCGCATCCTGTCGCGGCGCGACCTGGGCGCGATCGAGCGCGGCCTCGCGCGCATCCGCCGCGAGATCGACGCCGGCACCTTCCGCTGGTCGATCGACGCGGAGGACGTGCACCTCAACATCGAGCGGCGGCTGGTCGCCCTGGCGGGCGAGCCCGGCAAGCGGCTGCACACGGCGCGCTCGCGCAATGACCAGGTGGCGACCGACATGCGCCTCTGGTTGAGAGACGAGATCGATGCCACGGAAGAACAATTAAAGAATATTCAGAAAAGCCTGCTTGACCAGGCCGAGCGGCACGCCGCGCTGGTCATGCCGGGGTTCACGCACCTGCAGGTGGCGCAGCCGGTGACCTTCGGCCACCACCTGCTCGCCTATGTAGAGATGTTCGCGCGGGATCAGGAACGACTGGTACAGGTCCGTTCTCGGGTGAACAGACTTCCTCTGGGCGCGGCGGCGCTGGCGGGCACGAGCTTCCCGATCGATCGCGAGCGCGTCGCGCGCGAGCTGGGCTTCGAGGGGCTGTGCGAGAACTCGCTCGACGCGGTCTCCGACCGGGACTTCGCCATCGAGTTCTGCGCCTTCGCCGCGCTCGCCATGGTGCACCTGTCGCGGCTCGCCGAGGAGCTCGTCCTCTGGGCAAGCCCGCGCTTCGGCTTCGTGCGCCTGCCCGATCGCTTCTGCACCGGCTCGTCGATCATGCCGCAGAAGAAGAACCCGGACGTGCCCGAGCTGGTGCGCGGCAAGAGCGGCCGCGTCGCGGGCCACCTGGTGGCGCTGCTCACGCTGATGAAGGGCCAGCCGCTCGCCTACAACAAGGACAACCAGGAGGACAAGGAGCCGCTCTTCGACGCCGTCGACACGCTGAAGGACTGCCTGGCGGTGTTCGCGCCGCTGGTGGCGGGCCTCGAGCCGGTCGCGGCCGCCATGCGGGCCGCCGCGCTCGAGGGCCATGCCACCGCCACCGACCTCGCCGACTACCTGGTGCGCAAGGGCATGGCGTTCCGCGACGCTCACGGCGTCGTCGCCCGCGCCGTGCGCGAGGCCGAGCGGGCCGGCGTGGACCTCGCCGCGCTGCCTCTTTCGAAGCTAAGGACTTTTTCTCCGCTTATTGCTTCCGACGTCAAGAAAGTACTGACGCCCGAGGGCTCCGTCGCGGCGCGCAGCCACCGCGGCGGCACTGCCCCAGCAGAGGTGCGCCGCGCGATCGCCCGCGCCCGCAAGCGCCTCGGGCGATGAAGCAGATCGGCAAATACCCCGTACTGCGCAAGCTGGGGCAGGGGGCGACGTCGGAGGTGTATCTCTGCAACGACCCCTTCAACGCGCGCGACGTCGCGGTGAAGGTGGCCTTCGCCGGCTCGTTCGACGACCCGGAGAAGGGCAGGCGCTACCGCAAGCTCTTCGTCACCGAGGCCTCCCTCGCCGGCAAGCTCGAGCACCCGCACATCTGCCAGATCTACGACGCGGTCGCCGATGAGAGGCTGCACTACATCGTCATGGAGTACGTCGCCGGCGGCACGCTGGAGAGGTACTGCACCGAGGAGCTGCTGCCGGTGGAGCGGATCGTCGAGATGGCGTTCAAGTGCACGCGCGCGCTGGAGTTCGCGCACAAGCTCGGCATCACGCACCGCGACCTGAAGCCCGCCAACATCCTGCACGCCGGCGGCACCGAGGTGAAGGTGAGCGACTTCGGCGCCGCGCTCATCGATTCGCGCGACACCACGCAGGTGTCGGCGGTCGGCTCGCCCGCCTACATGTCGCCCGAGCAGGTGAAGGAGCAGCCGCTCGACCACCGCACCGACATCTACTCGGTCGGCGTGGTGATGTACCACCTGCTCACCGGGCGCCTGCCCTTCGAGGGCGCGAACAACTACAGCCTCATCTACCAGATCACCAGCGTCGAGCCCCGGCCGCCCTCGGCGCTGCGCCCGGACGTGCCGCCGGCGCTCGACGCGATCGTGATGCGCGCGATGGCCAAGGACCGCGCCGCGCGCTACCGGCACTGGGAGGAGCTCTCCCACGCCCTCGCCGCAACCTCCGAGGACCTGCGGGCGCAGCAGACGCAGCAGTTCTTCGCCGACTCCGAGCGCTTCGAGACGCTGCGCAAGCTCGCCTTCTTCGACCAGTTCGCCGACGCGGAGCTCTGGGAGGTGGCGCGCGTGTCGACCTGGCGCCATGCCGGCGCCGGCGAAGTGCTGATGCGCGAGGGCGACACGGGCGACTTCTTCTGCGTCCTCGCGCAGGGGCAGGTCAAGGTGACGCGCCGCGGCCAGCTGCTCGGCCTGCTGCAGGCGGGCGAGCCCTTCGGCGAGATGGCCTATCTCTCCAAGAACGCGGCGAAGCGCGGCGCCGACGTGACCGTGCTCGAGGACGCCAACATCATCACCGTGCCGACGGCGCGGCTCGCGCAGGCCTCCGACAACTGCAGGCACCGCTTCGACCGCGCCTTCATGGGCATGCTGGTCGAGCGCCTGACCGCGGCCAACCTGCGCATCTCGGGCGTATAGGAGAAATTCGGCTTTGGACCACGTCGCCAACTACCCGGTGATCCGCAAGCTCGGCGAGGGCGCGACCTCGGAAGTGTTCCTGTGCCAGGACCCGTTCCGCAACCGCGAGGTGGCGGTGAAGCGCATCTTCCCCGAGGCGCTGCGCGACCCGGTGCGCGGGCGCCTGTTCCGCAAGCTCTTCTTCACCGAGGCCTCGCTCGCGGGAAAGCTCGACCACCCGCACATCGCGCAGATCTACGACGCGGGCATCGGCGAGGACTCGGGCTACATCGTCATGGAGTACGTGCCCGGTGGCACGATGGAGCGCTTCTGCGCGCCGGAGAACCTGCTGCCGGTGGACGAGGTGGTGAACATCGTCTTCAAGTGCACGCGCGCGCTCGCCTACGCGCACATGCTGGGGGTGACGCACCGCGACATCAAGCCGGGCAACCTCCTCTACGCCGCCGAGCCCGCCGACGTGCGCATCGGGGATTTCGGCCTCGCGCTCAACGTCGGCGCCGAGACGACGCAGATCACCGGCGTCGGCTCGCCTGCCTACATGTCTCCCGAGCAGATCCGCGAGGAGCTGGTCGACCACCGCACGGACCTCTATTCGCTCGGCGTGGTGATGTACCAGATGCTCACCGGCCAGCTGCCCTTCAAGGGCACCAACAAGTTCAGCATGATCTACCAGATCACGCAGTACGACCCGGCCCCGCCCTCCTCGATCCGGCGCGAGGTGCCGGCCTCGCTCGACCGCATCGTGCGCCGCGCCATGCAGAAGGACGCGGCCAAGCGCTACCACAGCGGCGACGAGTTCGCGCAGGAGCTCATCGAGGCGCTGCGCGCCGGCCTGGGCGAGGCGCACCGCGAGACCTTCGGCGACGCCGACAAGTTCGCGGCGCTGCGCGCCATGCGCTTCTTCACGCCCTTCGCCGATCCGGAGCTCTGGGAAGTGGTGCAGAAAGGCATCTGGGAGCGCGTGCCCGCGGGCTCGGCGCTGGTGCGCGAAGGCGAGCCGGGGAACTTCTTCTGCGTGCTGGTCGAGGGCGAGATGCGCGTGACCAAGAACAAGAAGCTCCTCACCGTGCTCGGGCCCGGGGAATGCTTCGGCGAGATGGCCTACCTCTCGGCGAGCGGGCACGAGCGCGGCGCCACGGTCAGCGCCGCCAGGGACTCGCGCATCGTGCGCGTGCGCATCGCCGACCTCGATCAGGCCACCGTCGCCTGCCGCAGCAAGTTCGACCGCGCCTTCATCGGCATCCTGGTCGAGCGCCTGAACCTTGCCAACACTCGCCTCACCTCTGCGTGAAGCCCTGAAGATCGGCGCCGCAGCGCCGGTCGGCGGCGGCTGCATCCACGAGTGCTATCGCGTCGAGATCGGCGGCCGCAGCTTCTTCCTGAAGACGAACGACGAGAGCCACGCCGACAACTTTGCCTCCGAGGCGGACGGCCTCGCCGCGCTGCGGAGCGCCGGAATGCGCGCGCCCGAGCCGATCTCGCATGGCGCGGCCGGTGGCAGCGCGTACCTGCTCCTCGAGTTCCTGGTGCTGCAGGGAAAAAGAGACTTTTCGGCTTTGGGACGCATGCTCGCCGAGGCGCACCGCAAGCCTGGTCCGCGCTTCGGCTGGCATCGGGACAACTACATCGGCGCTACGCCGCAGTCGAACGGCTGGTGCGAGGAGTGGGCGACGTTCTGGCGCGCGCGTCGCCTGAGGCCGCAAGTCGAATTGGCGAAGAGGAACGGATTCGACCTGCCTGTCCAGGACGTCTTCGATCTCCTGGCAGGCCGTCAACCGCAACCGTCCCTCCTCCATGGCGATCTCTGGAGCGGCAACGCGGGCTTTACGAAGGAAGGTCCGGTGGTGTTCGACCCGGCGGTGTACTACGGCGACCGCGAAGCCGACCTCGCGATGACCGAGCTCTTCGGCGGCTTTCCGCGCGAGTTCTACAAGGCGTACGAGGAAGCGTACCCGCTAGATGCGGGGTACCCGCGGAGGAAGCATCTCTACAACCTCTACCACCTGCTCAATCACCTCAACCTTTTCGGGGCCGGGTACCTTGGACAGGTGCAGGAAACGCTAGGCCTTCTGCGTCGTTCCTGCAGTTGAGGTGTTCTTCTTTTCGAGGAGTTTCTGCAGCTCGCCGGACTGGTACATCTCGCGCATGATGTCCGAGCCGCCGACGAATTCGCCGTTCACGTAGAGCTGCGGGATGGTCGGCCAGTTGGCGTATTCCTTGATGCCCTGGCGGATCTCCGCGTCGGCGAGCACGTTCACGGTGTGGAACTCGCTCACGCCGCAGGCGTTGAGCACCTGGCAGGCGAGCGCCGAGAAGCCGCACTGGGGAAACTGCGGCGTGCCTTTCATGAAGAGCACGACGGGGTGGCCCGTCACCTGCTCCTTGATGCGCTGTTGGGTATCCATGGTGCGATTTTACCGCCTTCCTCCCGCGACACGGGGTATTCCAGCCAGATCGGGCCAGCCCGCCTCGGTTTCAAGCCCCGCCGCGCGCAGCAGCGCCTGAACGGGCGCATGCTGCCCCTCGCCGTGCTCGAGCAGCAGCCAGCCACCGGGCAGGAGGTGCGCCGGCGCCCCGCGGGCGACGAGGCGGACCGCGTCGAGCCCATCGCCGCCGGCGAGGAGCGCGAGGCGCGGCTCGAACGGCAGGGCGGCGAGGTGCGGGTCGCCCACGGCGACATAAGGGGGATTGCAGACGATGCCTTCGAAGCGCTCGCCGGCGAGGGGCTCGAACCAGCGGCCCAGGCGCCATTCGATGTCGAGGCCGAACGTGGCGGCGTTCTGCCGCGCCACGGCGAGCGCCTCGGCGCTCGCATCGGTGGCGACCACGCGCGCCGACGGGAGATGGCGCTTCAGCGCCAGCGCGATCGCGCCCGAGCCGGTGCCCAGATCCAGAAGGGAGGCAGGCTTGCGGGCGAGCGCGAGGTCGACCAGCAGCTCGGTCTCGGGACGAGGCACCAGCACCGCCGGCGTGACCTCGAGCTCCATGCCGTAGAACTCCTTGCGGCCGAGGATGTAGGCGACGGGCTCGCCGGCGGCACGGCGCGCGACGAACGCCACGTAGCGCTTCTCCGCTTCACCGGAAAGAACCTTTTCGGGAAAGGCGAGGATCGCGGCTTCCGAAAGTCCCATTGCCGCGGCGAGCAGCAGCCGCGCCTCGCGCGCATCGATGCCGCCGCGCGCCAGCGCTTCCTGAACGGTCAAGCAGCCTCTTCGGCGAGCGCGGTCAACTGCTCGGTCTGGTGCTCGGCGCTGAGCGCCGCCACCAGCTCGTCGAGCTCGCCGTCCATGATGCGGTCGATCTTGTACAGGGTCAGGTTGATGCGGTGGTCGGTGACGCGGCCCTGCGGGAAATTGTAGGTGCGGATGCGCTCGGAGCGGTCCCCCGAGCCGATCAGCGATTTTCGCGTCGAGGCGGTCTTCGCCTGCTGCTCGCGCAGCTGCTTGTCGCGGATGCGCGCGGCGAGCACGCCGAGCGCCTTCTCGCGGTTCTTGTGCTGCGAGCGCGAGTCCTGGCACTCCACGACGAGGCCGGTCGGCAGGTGCGTGACGCGGATCGCGGAGTCGGTCTTGTTGACGTGCTGCCCGCCGGCGCCGGAAGCGCGGAAGGTGTCGATGCGCAGCTCCGCCGGGTTGAGCACCACCTCGTGCACCGCGTCCGCCTCGGGCAGCACCGCCACCGTGCAGGCCGAGGTATGGATGCGGCCCTGCGCCTCGGTCTCGGGAACGCGCTGCACGCGGTGCCCGCCCGACTCGAACTTGAGCTTCGAGTACGCGCCCTGGCCGACGATGCGCGCGACGAACTCCTTGTAGCCGCCGAGCTCCGAGGGGCTCTCGGAGACGATCTCGAGCTGCCAGCCCTGGCGCTCGGCGTAGCGCGCGTACATGCGCACGAGCTCGCCGGCGAAGAGCGCCGACTCGTCGCCGCCGGTGCCGGCGCGTATCTCGATGAACAGGTTGCGCTCGTCGTTCGGGTCCTTGGGCAGCAGCGCCTTCTGCAGCTCCGCCTCGAGCCGCTGCATCGCCGCGTGGGCCTTCTTCAGCTCTTCGTCGGCGTAGGACTTCATCGCCGCGTCGGCGGCCATGTCGCGCGCCTCCCCGGCGTCGCGTTCCGCCTGCAGGAAATTCTGGAAGAGGGAGACCACGCCCGAAACGTCCGCGTGCTCGCGCGACAGGTTGCGGAAGCGCTCCATGTCCCGGGTCGCCTCCGGGCTCGCCAGCAGGTGGTTGAGCTCCTCCAGCCGCCCGACCATCGAGTCGAGCTTGGCGCGCAGCGCGGGCTTCACTTGTGGGGCTTCTTCAGGGATTGCGTCGGCGCGTGCAGCAGCTTGTTGGTGAGCGTCTGCGAAAGGCGCTCCATGACCTGCGCCGGGGCCTCGCCGCGCTCGAGCAGCCGCAGCGCGCGCTCGAGCTCCGCGCGGCGCGCTTCCTCGGCCTGGTCGCGCAGCGCGACGATCGCGGGGACGCTCTCGCGCGCCTCCATCCAGTGCATGAACTGCCCGACCTGCGCCTCGATGATGACCTCGGCCTGGACCACCGCGGAGCGGCGCTGGTCGAGGTTCGCGCTGACGATCGTGGCGAGGTCGTCGACCGTGTAGAGGAAGACGTCGTCGAGCTCGGCGACCTCGGGCTCGATGTCGCGCGGCACGGCGAGGTCCACCATGAAGATCGGCCGGCGCCGCCGCGCGCGCAGCGCGCGCTCGACCAGGCCCTTGCCGAGGATCGGCAGCGAGGAAGCGGTGGAGGAAACGACGATGTCATACTCGTGCAGCTGCTCGGCGAGCGCGCGCAGCTCGATCGCCTGCGCGTTGACGCGGTGCGCCAGGCGCTGGCCGCGCTCGAGGGTGCGGTTCGCCACCGCCATGCGCGCCGGCGCCTGCGCCGCGAAATGGGTGGCGACGAGCTCGATCATCTCGCCGGCGCCGATCAGCAGCACGCTCTGGTCCTTGAGGCTGGGGAAGATGCGCGCCGCGAGCTTCACCGCCGCCGCGGCCATGGAGACGCTCGCCGCGCCGATGTGCGTGGTGGAGCGCACCTCCTTGGCCACCGCGAAGGAGCGCTGGAACAGGCGGTGCAGCAGCGTGCCCAGGGTGCCGGCGGATGCCGCGGCGCGCGCCGCGTCCTTCATCTGGCCGAGGATCTGCGGCTCGCCCACCACCATCGAGTCGAGCCCGGAGGCGACGCGGAAGGCATGGCGCACCGCCTGCTCGCGCGGCAGGGTGTAGAGGTAGCGCTGCAGCTCGTCGGCCGGCATGCCGTGGTAGCGCGCCAGCCACTGCGCGAGCGCCGCCGGCTCCTCGCCCGAGACGTAGAGCTCGGTGCGGTTGCAGGTCGAGAGGATCGCCGCTTCGCTCGCGTGGCTGCGCCTGAGCTCGGCCAGTGCCTCGCGCAGCCGCTCGACGTGGAACACCACGCGCTCGCGGATGGCGAGCGGCGCCGTCTGGTGGTTCAGCCCGAGGGTATAGAGCGCCATGCGCTAAGCCCTCAGATTATAAGGTCTTTAGCAGCCCCTCGATGCGCGCCGCCGGCACCGGCGGGCTGAAGAGATAGCCTTGCGCCTGGTCGCAGCCGAGCTGCGCCAGCAGTTCGGCCTGCGCCTCGGCTTCGACGCCTTCGGCGACCACCTTGAGCCGCAGGCTGTGCGCGAGCGAGATGATCGCCGCGACGATGGTCGCGTCGCCGCTGTTCTCGGACATGCCGCGCACGAAGCCGCGGTCGATCTTCACCGTGTCGACGGGCAGCTTGCTCAGGTAGGCGAGCGAGGAGTAGCCGGTGCCGAAGTCGTCGAGCGAGATGTGCATGCCCATCTCGCGCACCTCGCGCAGCTTGCGGATGCTGTCCGAGACCTCGCTCATCAGCAGGCTCTCGGTGATCTCGAGGTCCACGCCGCCGCCGTCCTGCGCGGCGGCTCCGAGCGCCGCGCGCACGTCGGCGACGAAGCTCGCGCGGCGCAGCTGCAGCGCCGAGAGGTTGACCGCGATGCGCGGCGCGGACAGGCCTTTTTCGCGCCACCCGCGATACACCGCGCTCGCCGCGGCGATCGCCTGCCGCCCCGCCTCGAGGATCAGGCCGGTCTGCTCGAGCACCGGGACGAACTTCGCCGGCGAGATGGGCCCGTCGGGCGCGTTCCAGCGCATCAGCGCCTCGACGCCGACGATGCGCCGGCCGGCGAGCTCGAGCTTGGGCTGGAAATGCAGGTACAGCTCGCCATGCTCGACGGCCTTGCGCAGACGGTTCTCGAGCTCGACCTGCTCGGAGACGCGCGCGTTGATCTGCGGCGCATAGAAGACGTAGCGCTCGCCGGTCTCCTTGGCGCGCTTGAGCGCCGCCTCGGCGTTGCGGAACAGCGCGTCCGCGTCGGCGCCGTCGTCCGGACAGACGGCGATGCCGACATTCGCCGCGAGGCGCAGCTCGCGCCCCGCAGCCTCGAAGGCGCGGCCGAAGAACCTGGCGGCGGCCTGCTCCAGCCGGCGCGCCACCTCCTCGGCGCTCTCGATGCCGTGGAACACGAGCGCGAAGACGTTGCTGCCCAGGCGCGCGACGCGGTTCACGTCCCCGGTGGCCTCGCGCAGGCGCCTTGCCACCTCCTGCAGCACGCGGTCGCCGGCCTGGCGGCCGTAGGTGTCGTTGATGCCCTTGAAGCGCTCGAGGTCGATCAGCGTGAGCGCGAGCAGCGAGCCCGAGCGCCGGCCGACCTCGATCGCCTGGGTGAGCCGCTCGTGGAAGAGCGTCCGGTTGGGCAGCCCGGTGAGCGGATCGTAGAGCGCGAGGTAGGCAATGCGGTCCTGCTTGGCGATCAGCTCCAGCGCAAACGACATGTTCGAGATCATCTCCGAGAGCAGGCGCAGCTCCTCCTGGTCGAAGAAGCCCCGCTCGCGCGCGCGCAGCGAGATCACGCCGGCGACGCGGTTCTCCATGATGAACGGCAGAAGCGCGAGCGCATAGTTCCCCTCGCGCACCAGCTCGTCGCGGTTGGGCACGCGCGGATCGCCGGCGACATCGTTGGAAACGACGTTGCGCGCCTCGCGTAGCGCGAGCGCGAAGAGCGAGCTGGCCCCCTGCGGGTCGCGGTTGTACGCGTCCACCATGGCCTGGAACAGCGACGGGTCGGACTCGGTGCTGGCGGCGATGTGCGCCTTGCCCTGCGCGTCGAGCTCGACGATGCGCGCCAGCACGAAGCCGCCGCGCGCGACCGCGATGCGGCAGAACTCCTGGAACAGCGGGCCGCGCTCGCGCGTGCGCACGATCGCCGCGTTCAGCTCGCCCAGCAGCTCGCGGATGCGGCTCAGCCGCTCGATGCGCCGGCGGCTCTCGACCTGCGCCGTGATGTCGCGCGCGAGGCCGTCGAAGCGCTCCGCCATGCCGTCGGCGCCCAGGATGCGCCGGCCGCGGTTGTTGATCCAGCGCTCGCTCCCGTCGGCGCGCAGCGCGCGGTACTCGATCTCGAACTCGCCGGCCTGCTTCAGCTGCGCCCAGGCGGCCAGCACCCGCGCGCGGTCCTCGGCATGCACCACGCTCAGGCGCAGGCTCTCGTCGCGCAGGAAGGCGTCGGCGGAATGGCCGTACAGGTCCTGCGCCGCCGGGCTGACGTAGATGATCTTCCCCGTCTGCGCATCGACCGACCAGAGCATGTCGGGCAGCGAGGTGAAGATGCTGGTCAGGCGCTCGCGCGCGATCTCGAGCTCGGCTTCGGCGCGCCGCTTCTCGCGGCGCGCCCGGGAGTCCGCGAGGGCGCGCTCCACCGCCGCGGGCAGGCGCACCAGGTTGCTCTTCAGCACGTAATCGGTGGCGCCGTTCTTCAGCGCGCGGATCGCGTATTCCTCGCCGATGGTGCCCGAGACGAACACGAACGGCGTGTCGGGCGCGAGCTCTCGCGCCAGCGCGAGCGCCGCCATGCCGTCGAAGCCGGGCATGGAGAAATCCGACAGGATCACGTCGGGCGCGAACTCGCGCAGCGCCTGCTCGAAGGAGTCCTCCTGGTCGACCACGCGGTGCGTGAAGCGCAGCCCGGCGCGCTTCAGCTCGCGCACCTCGAGCTCGGCGTCCGCGGCGACGTCCTCGGTGAGCAGCACGCGGACGGTGGGCGCGCTCAAGAGCGCCTCCTCATTGCGGCACGCGGTTGGTGAGCACCCAGTACAGGCCGATCTTCGCCACCGTCTCGAGGAAAGCCTCGAACCCGACCGGCTTGACGATGTAGCTGTTGGCGCCGAGGCGGTAGCTCTCGACCACGTCGCGCTCCTCGTTCGACGAGGTCATGATCACCACCGGGATGGTGCGCAGCGCCGGGTCGCCCTTCATGCGCCGCAGCACCTCGATGCCGTCGACCTTGGGCATCTTCAGATCGAGCAGCACCAGCTTCGGCTTCTGCGCCTCGGGCACGGCGAGGCACTCGAGCGCCTCGGCGCCGTCCTTCGCCCACCGCACCCGGTTGACGAGGTTGTTCTGCCGCAGCGCGCGCATCGTCATCTCGGCGTCCTGCGGGTTGTCCTCGACCAGCAGGATCTCCATCTGCTCAACCATCGGCGCTCCGCGGCAGGGAGAAATGGAAGCAGGCGCCCTCGCCGGGGCGGCCCTCGGCCCAGACGCGGCCGCCGTGGCGGGCCACGACGCGCTGCACGATGGCGAGCCCGACGCCGGTGCCCGGGAACTCGTCGGCGCCGTGCAGCCGCTGGAAGACGCCGAACAGCTTGCCGACGTAGCGCATGTCGAAACCGACGCCGTTGTCACGCACCCAGTAGACGCTTTCCGCCGGCTCCTCGCGCCCGCCGATCTCGACGTGCGCTCCCGCGCGCTTGCCGCTGTACTTGAGCGCGTTGCCGATGAGGTTCGCCCACACCTGCCGCAGCAGCCGGGGGTCGGCGTGGCATGCGGGCAGCGGACCGATGTCGACGGAGGCGTCCCCGCGCGGCAGCTCCTGCGCCACCTCGCGCGCGAGGCCGGCCATGTCGACCGGGCGCTTGCCGAGGGCGAGCCGCCCGAGGCGCGAAAGATCGAGCAGGTCGTCGATGAGCTGCCCCATGTGCTTGCTGCTCGAGCGCACCACCCCGAGCAGGCGCCGGCCCTCCGCGTCGAGGCGCTCGCCGTAGTCCTCTTCGAGGATCTTGGCGAAGCCGTCGACCGCCCGCAGCGGCGCGCGCAGGTCGTGCGAGACCGAGTAGCTGAAGCTCTCGAGCTCCTTGTTCGCCGCCTCGAGCGCCTCGGTGCGCTCGACGACGCGCCGCTCGAGCTCCCCGGCGTGGCGGCGCACCCGCTCGTGCAGCCGCGCCTGCGAGAGCGCGATGGCGAGCTGCGTCGCCACCTCCTGCGCGATGGCCATCTGCTCGGGCGGGAAGTCGCCTTCGCTGGCGCCGAAGCTCAGCGCGCCGATCAGCTCCCCGCCGGCGACCATCGGCATCACCATGTAGACGTGAACATCCGAGGCGAGCAAAGCTTCCCGCTCGGGGCCGTGCGGCAGCGCGTGCACGTCGATGCGCTGCGGCTCGCCGCGGCGCAGCGCCTCCACCTCGCCCATCAGCCGGATCGAGTAGCGCACGCCGGGGCCGACGTGCATGCGCCGCCGGCCGGCGGCCGCGATCCACTCCACCTCGCCCGCCTCCAGGTCGAAGCGGTTGACGATGGCGCGCGGCACGCCGAGCAGCTCGCGCAGCGGGCCGATCACCGCGGCGGCGATCGCCTCGGGCGTGTGCTGCGCGACGATGGCGCGGTCGATCTCGTGCAGGATGCGCAGGCGCTCCCGGTGCTGGGCGAGCGTGCGCTGCGCCTGCTCGAGCCGGCCGGCTTCGCGCTCGTGCACGCGCGCGAGGCGCGCGTACAGCACGCCGTGATCGAGCAGCAGGACCACCAGCACGAAGCTCGCCGCGGCAAGCCCGTAGATGCGCCCGGCGTAGAAGCCCAGATCGAAGCGTCCCGCATTGAAGACGGCCGAGAGGCCGATGTCGAACACCCACGCGCACATCACCACGGCGAGCCACAGGTCGAGCACCGTGTGCGGCCGGCGGCGCCAGAGCACGCCCAGGGCGAGCATGCTGAGCAGCCACACCGTGGACACGACGGCGAGCATGACGTCGGTGTAGCGGTTGCCCTGCATGATCGCAGGCAGCGCGCCCTGGCCGCCGGTGGCCAGCAGCGTAAGCAACGTCGCTGCCAGCGCCGCCCCGCCAATGCTCCAGGCGATCGCGGCGCGGGTGCGGCCGGTAACGGGGCGAGCGTTGCCCTGCCCGTCCCTGTCCAGCGCGTAGGCGAGCACGAGGAGCGGAAAGCCTGCGTGCCAGAACATGTACAGCCATGCGGTGCTCTGCGGGCCGGCGCCGAGCAGGCCGCCCGGCGCGAACAATCCCGGGAAGGTCAGCGCGTGGGCCACCGCCATCAAGCCGGCGAAGACATAGGCGCCCGCCAGCAGCAGCAGGCCGCGCGAGCGCAGGATCGCGAACTGGCCGAAGAGCAGCGCGGCCGTGATCAGGTCGTTGAGGGCGAGGGCCGACTGATACGCCGGGATGAATGCCCACACCGGCATGAGCGGCTGCTTCGCGAACGGCAAGGCGGCAATGAACACCAGCGCCGACGCGATGACGGCGACGTTGGCCGCGCGCCGCTGGCCCGGCTCCGCGACCGCGGTCGAAAGCAGCCAAGGACGCCCGGCAACCGGAGCCGCCGGCGGCTCCCCGCCGCGTGCCGCGAACGCCGCGCGTGTCACCTCGCCCGACTGCATCATCCTCCTGACGACGATTCTTCGAGAAGCTCTTGTTTTACCGAGGAGAACCTAGAGCCAAACGGACGGCGTGTCTGTCAGGAAATCCCTGATCGCTGTAATAGTCTTACACGGTGGTGACGCCGTGGCGGATGGCGAACTTGACGAGCGCGGGGAGGTCCTCGATGGCGAGCTTGGTCATGAGGCGGCTGCGGTAGGTCTCGACGCTCTTGGGCGATAGCCCCAGCCGCTGCGCGGTTTCGGCGATCGTGCAGCCCTCGACGGTGTGGCGGAGCACCTCGCGCTCGCGCGCGCTAAGCCGGCCGAGGGGATCGCTCGCCTCGCTGCCCTGCAGGTAGCGGTTCAGCGCCTCGGTGCCGAGCGACTCGCTCAGGTAGCGCCGGCCGGCCTGCACCGCGCGCACCGCCTCGACCAGCACCGGCCCGGCGGACTCCTTGGCGACGTAGCCGAGGGCGCCGGCGAGCAGCGCCTGGTGGACGTACTCCGGATTCGAATGCATGGTCAGCACCAGTAGCTGCGTGTCGGGCGATGCGGCGCGCAGCCGGCGCGCCACCTCGATGCCGCTCGCCTGAGGCATGGCGATGTCCACGATAGCAACGTCGGGTTCCTCGCGGGCGGCGAAGTCGATGGCCGCTTCGGTCTCGCTGAAAGATCCCACGACGCGCATGTCGGACTGCGCCTCCAGCAGCCGGCTCACGCCCTCGCGCACCAGCGCGTGATCGTCGACGAGCAGGATGCGGATCAAGCCGCAACCTCCACCACGATGCGCGTCCCGCGGCCCGGGGATTCGACGCGCATGGCGCCGCCCACGGCGACCGCGCGCTCGCGCATGACCGCCATGCCCCAGCTGCTCTCGGCCGGGTCGTTCGCCGCCGCGACGTCGATGCCGCGGCCGTCGTCCTCGATGACGAGCGTCACCCGTCCCGCGCTGCTCGACAGGGCCACCCTGGCGCGCGAGGCCCCGGCGTGCTTCGCCACGTTGGTGAGCGCTTCCTGGGCGATGCGGAAGAGCGCCACCTCCACCTCGGAAGCCGGCCGCGGGTCGAGCCGCTCGCCCTCGACGGCAACGCGCAGCCCGGTGCGCGCTTCGAGCTGCTGCGCGTGCCACTCGAGCGCGACGGTGAGGCCGTAGTCGTCGAGCAGCGGCGGCCTGAGGTCGGACATCACCTCGCGCACCGCCCCCATCGTCTCCTTCACGACCCGCCCCATCTCGTCGATCGCCGACCCCGCCTTCTGCGGCGACGCCCCCGGCAGCATGCCGCGGATCGTCTCCAGGCCGATGCCGATCACGCTCAGGCTCTGGCCGACGAGGTCGTGCAGGTTCGCCGAGAAGCGGCGCCGCTCGGCCTCCTGCACCGATACCAGGCGGCGCAGCAGGTCGCGGATCTGCGCCGCATTGGCGCGCTGCGTCTCCAGGGCTCGCTTCCTTTCGGTGACGTCCATGATGGTGCCGCGCACCTGGCCCGCCTCGGGCTGCAGCACCAGATGCACCCAATGCGCGTCCCCGCCGCGCACCTGCAGCGGCAGCTCGAGGCTGCAGGGCGCCGCGTCGCGGATGCAGCGCTCGAGCGCCTCGCGGAACCTCGCCCGGTCCGCCTCGGCGAACCACGCCAGGAACATCTCCACGCGCGGCGCCGGGCCGCGCGGCTCGAGGCCGAGGAGGCGATAGGTTTCCGCCGACCACGTCATGGCGCTGGTCGCCGTGTCCAGCGTCCAGCTCCCCAGGCGCGCCAGCGCCTGCGCATGCGCGAGGTTCGCCTCGCTCTCGCGCAGCTCGCGCGTGATCTCGCGCGCGAGCGTCTCTGCGCGCTCGCGGGATGAGGCGAACGAGTACAGCACGGCGAAGAGGAGCGCGCTCAAGGCGAGGCCGCCGGCGAGCACCATCCACGGCAGCCAAGTGTCGCTCTGCTTCATGAAGGCCCGACGCGGCGCGCTGAAGCGCAGTTCCCAGTGGCGGCCAGCGAGCTGCACGGGAAGGATCGCATCGAAGGTGGGGCCGGAATCTTCGAGCCCGAAATCCTCGCGCGGCTCCTGCGAGCCCGGCTGCGCGCTGTCGAACAGCAGGCTCGGGCGGGATCTCTCCGGGCGTGCCTCGCCGACCGGCCCGGCATCGTAGAGCCGGTAGCGCATTGCGACCATGGTCGTCTCGTCGAGCACGCCCGCCATGAGCTTGCTCACGTTGTATCCGGCCCCGACCGTC
>Ga0247825_10000368_pt1 | contig 28217 bp, 20 predicted proteins | sample 13C_Vanillin_Day_FD_194413 | JGI IMG/M metagenome (GOLD analysis project Ga0247825, IMG submission 194413) | Soil microbial communities from agricultural site in Penn Yan, New York, United States - 13C_Vanillin_Day48 | ecosystem: Environmental > Terrestrial > Soil > Agricultural land | place... | reverse complement strand
GATGACCTGATTCGCGTTATCCGGGACGTCCACGCGGGCCAGCGCGCCATCCCGCCGGAGATTGCGGCAGTTCTCGAACAGCGGGCGAGCCAGCCCTCGCTGACGTTCCGGGAGTCCCAGGTGCTCGAACTGTTGGCGACGGGGAAGAGGAACAAGGAGATTGCGGCGGCTCTCGGGATCAGCGGTGACACCGCCAGCGCGCATATCAAGAGCATTTTCTTGAAGTTCAACGTGCACGACCGGACGGCGGCGTTGGCCGAGGCGCTGCGCCGCGGCATCATTCATATTCCTTGAGACCTGCCGGGATCCTGGACTCGGGATTCGGGATTCGGGACTCGAAAACACACGAACGGCGAATCCAAAAATCCGGTCTATCCCCCCAAATCTGGGGATATCTCACGGCGCCCCGACAGTAGATGATTGGTGCCCTCGTAGCCTAGGGAATTCCCGATCCTCCTTCCCCGTTAGAAGGCGGGCAGATTTCAATGAACGTTCGCTCAACGCGAGTCGTGTCGATTATCGGTGTGGGTATTCTGGCCCTCGCGTGGAGTGCCCACGCTGTGTCGGGCCAGGCCGATCCGACTGCCCCGCGGCTACTGGCCTCCGTCGCCGGCAAGCCGGCCGCGAGTTTTGCCGGCCTCACGGCACTCGATTACATCGAGATCAAGCAGCTCGTGTCGCGCTACGCGTATGCCGTGGATACCGGCGCCGACAACGGCAATGTGTACGCCTCGCTCTTCGCGCCCGAGGGCGCCTTCGCCGATCGCATGGGCCGTGAGACGACAGGCCGCGAGGCGCTAGCCGCGCTCGCGCGTCGCAACACGCGCGGCCCGCAGTCTGTGTTTCACTTCATCGTGAATCACGTGATCGAGCCGACGAGCGAGGGCGCGGTCGGCAAGGAGTACCTTGTTCAACTTCGAATCGGCGAAGGAGAACGCCCGAACGACATCTTCGGAGGCGGGCACTACGAGGATGTCTACGTGAAGACACCGGACGGCTGGCGATTCAAGCGTCGCCAGTTCATGCCGTCCGAGGGCGGCCCGCGTCCCCGTCGAGAGGCGGAGGTGCGTTGAAGTCGATGCGCAGAGCGATCGCCATCGCAGCTCTCAGCGTGCTCGTTGTCGGGTTCAGTGGAACATCTGCGCAGCAGCCAACGTCTCCGACGCCAGTGCTGACGGCGCTCGACTATCTCGAAATCGAGCAACTCGTCTATCGCTACGGCTACGCGCTCGACACCGGCGCCGACAACGGCTTTCGGTACGCGGATCTGTACGCAGACGACGCGACGTTCACAGGCACCAATCAGGGTCCGAGCGGCAGGACGTATCAGGGGCGCGAGCGGCTCGCCGCGCTCGCGCGAGGCGGAAAGCGCGGCCCGAACTTCATGAGCCACTGGGTAACCAACGTCGTCGTCGAGCCCGCACCCGGCGGCGCGATCGGAAAGACCTACGTTGGCATCTTCGACATCGGCAATGGCGGCAACGGTGCGAAGAGCCGAGTCGATCACGGCGGGCTCTACAACGACGTGTACGTGAAGACGGCGCAAGGCTGGCGCTTCAAGTCGCGGAGCTTCTTCGAATCGACGTCTGGCGCGCCAGTGCAGCCGCCCCCGGCGATGCTGGGGACGCCACGCGCATTGACCGCGAGTCCCGGGCCTCAATCTCCGAATCCCGAATCCCGAAACCCGAATCCCGGGCGGCTCACCGCTGAGGACTACATCGAGATTCAACAACTGGTCGCGCGTTATCCATACGCGCTCGATCAGAATCCGGATGAAGGTCTCTCGTACGCGAATCTCTTCACGCCTGATGCGGTCTTCCGGCAGCCTCGCACCGAAGGGCGTCAGAACCTCGCAACGATGGCGAGCCGTGCTCCGCATGGCGCGAAGTACACCCGTCACTTCCTGGCGAATCATGTGATCGAGGCGACGACGGACGGCGCCGTCGGCAAGCAGTACCTCGTGGCCGTCGATATCGGGGAGTCGGGACAGCCAAGCTCTATCTTCCTCGGTGGTCACTACGAGGACGTGTATGCGAGGACGCCGGAGGGCTGGCGTTTCAAGACGCGGACGTTCATCGCATCGGCCACCGGCTCGGAGGCGAAATGACGAGTGGCCGGCCGCTGACAACCGCGCTCGGAATAGCCATCCTCGCCATGCTGGCGCTCACCGTGCTCCCGGCACAACAGCGCGAGACCACGACAGTCGCACGCCCGAGCGCGACCACCCTGACGTCGCTCGACTACATCGAGATTCAGCAACTCGTGCGTAAGTCGGCGTGGGCGCTCGACAGCGGAGACAACTACGGCTACGCCTACGCGGATCTCTTCACGCCCGACGGCGCGTTCGTGGGAACGAATCAGGGAACGGAAGGCCGGACGATTCAGGGCCGCGATCAATTGGCCACGCTCGCGCGCGGAGGAACACGCGGCCACACGGTGCAAAGCCACTTCACGATGAACCATGTGGTCAAAGCAAGTGGCGACGGGGCGACGGGGCGAGCGTACGTCGTGGTCGTCGATGTCGGAGTCGTGGGCAAGCCAAATAAGGTAAATCACGGCGGCTATTACGACGACGAGTATGCGAAGACGCCGCAGGGATGGCGCTTCACGCGACGGACGTACTACGAATCGAAGGTCGATGTCTGGCCGGCGTCAGCGCCACGTCCGGGGCAGTGAAAGGACATTCGATGGCGAGACACGCAACACGATTTGGATTGTCGATCGCATTGACGGCTTTCGTCTGCATCGTCTTCGCGGCCGCGGTGGGCGGTCAGCAGAAGAGTGCGTCGCAGAGCCAGACGCCGACGCTGACGGCGCTCGACTACATCGAGATCCAGCAACTCGTGTCGAGTTATCCATATGGCCTCGACGGGAACACCGACGGCGGCGAGAGCTATGCGAATCTGTTCGCGCCCGGCGCGGTGTTCGGGCGTCCGCGCACGGAAGGTCACGAGAATCTGAAAGCGCTTGCCAACACGCAGCCGCGTGGCGCCAAATACGTGCGGCACTTCATCACCAATCACGTGATCGAGCCTGCACCGGCGGCGCGATCGGCAAGGAATACGCCGTCATCGTTGACATCGGTGAGAACGGAAACCCGAGCGGCATCGCGCTCGGTGGCCGCTACGACGACGAGTACGTGAAGACGCCGCAGGGCTGGAAGTTCAAGAGCCGGACGTTCACGCCATCGCGTGTCGATGTTCAGCCGCCGCCGGCCGCAGGCGCTGGACGTGGCGGCCGTGGACAGCAGCAGTAGTACGAACCCGGGAGACGCCATGAAGAAAGTGTTCGGAGTGGTTGTTGTTGGCGTAATACTGCTGGCTGCGGCAACCGCCAGCGCACGGCAGTCGCTGACCGACAAGGATCGAGCGGACATTCAGGAACTGTCGGCGAAGTATGCGAAGGCGCTCGGGGTCTGCGCGGCCGAAGATTACGCCGACGTCTTCCTGCCCGAGACCGGGTACTTTGCCAGCAATATCCGCGGCGAAGTGGTCGGCCGCGAGCGCCTGATCGCGCTTGTGCGTAGCGAGCGCCATTGCATCAACGCCGCAACGCAGGCCGCCGCCGGTCCGCGAACGGTGCCGATGGTGACGATCGAGTCGAACGCGAAGAGTGTCACCGGTCGAGCCGAACTGGGCGCCGCCGGCTACTACGCCGACGAGTACGTGAAGACACCGAAGGGTTGGCGGATCAAGGCACGCACGGTCATCACAGGACAGGAGCAGAAGGCGAATCTCACTGTGGAGGATGTCTCGGTAATTCGACGACTGGCTGGTACCGATCTGGGGCTATTCGATGACGTGTACGTGGCGGGAACCGACGGGGTGAAGCGCTTCAGAACATCGGGTGTGGCGCTTGGCCTGTCGGCGGATGGAGTCACCGGACGCGCGCTTCTCAAGAACGACGGCGGTTATTACGAGGACGTGTACGTCCGGACACAGCAGGGAGGCTGGCGCTTCAAGTCGCGGATGTATGTCGCGGCAGATGCGGCTCCAGCCGGCAATACACCACGCGCGCAGCCCTGACGCGCTGCCTATCAACCGGGCCCGCGCCCCGGGAAGCTTTCAGCGCGCGACGGAAATTCGTTAAGAGTGCTCCTGTGGAGGAAGCAGATGTTGCGACTCACACGTGTGATGTTGTTCGTTACAGGGTTCTTGGCCCTGGTGCCGGCGCTGGCGCACGCGCAAGCGTCGATTACCGGCGTGGTCCGGGACCCCTCCGGCGCTGTGCTGCCGGGAGTCACGGTGGAGGCGTCGAGCCCCGCCCTGATCGAGAAGGTTCGTTCGGTCGTCACCGATGGCAGCGGTCAGTACCGCATCATCGATCTGCGGCCAGGCACCTATGCGGTGGTGTTCAGCCTGAGCGGATTCTCCACGGTCCGCCGCGAGGGCATCGAGTTGACAGGTACGTTCGTCGCGACGATCGACGTCGACCTGCGCGTCGGCTCGCTCGAAGAGACGATCACTGTCACCGGTGAAAGTCCGATCGTCGACGTGCAACGCACGTCGCAGCAGCGCGTCTTCGACCAGCAGGTCATCGAGCAGATCCCGGTTGGTCGTAGCCACATCAACATGGTGGTGCTGATCCCCGGCCTCGCAGCCACGCAGCCCGGACGCGGAGCGCTGGCCGACGTCGGCGGCACCAACAACCTGCAGAACACGCAGTTCTCCATCCACGGCGGACGAACGAGCGACACGCGTCTCCAGCTCGACGGCGTGCGGCTTGGCAACGTGCTCTCGGGCGGTGAGTTCTCCAACTTCGTGCCCGACACGGGATCGACGCAGGAAGTGGCGGTCGACTACGCGGCAGTGTCCGCCGAACAGCCGTTCGGCGGTCTGCGCATCGACATCATCCCGCGCGAGGGTGGCAACACGCTGCGAGGGACGGTGTTCGCCACGGCCGTCAACTCGGCCTGGCAGGGCAGCAACATCGACCAGGATCTGCAGAACCGCGGTCTGCCGGCGCCGAACGAGATGAAGAAGGCGTACGACATCAACCCGTCTGTCGGTGGACCGATTCTGCGCGACAAGCTGTGGAACTACACGTCCGCACGATGGCAGGCCAACCAGAACTACATCGCGGGTCTCTACTACAACGCCAACGAGGGCGACCCGTCGAAATGGACGTATGTGGCCGACACCTCGCGGCGCGGGTTCTTCTCGCTCGAGCAGAACGGCATCAACACACGTTTCACCTGGCAGGCGACGCAGAAGCACAAGGTATCGTTCTACTACGACAACCAGTCGCGTATCTGGGACGACACGCGCGCTGGCGTGTCGCCCGAGTCGGCCGTGGCCTATCGTTTCCCCGTCCTCAATCTGGCGCAGGCCGCCTGGACGGCGCCGCTGACGAACAAACTTCTGTTCGAGGCACGGTACGCGCGCCGCGGAGAGGCCTTCGGCAACCAGCTGCCGGAAGAGGGCTCGGTCTATCGCGACATGATTCCTGTCCTCGAGCAGTCGAACAACTTCTTCTATCGTGGGAAGGGCGGCGACGGCGGCGTCAGTGGGCTCTTCGGCTACTCGAGTCAGACGATCAATACATTCGTGACGTCGATGTCGTACGTGACCGGTTCCCACTCGCTCAAAGTCGGCTTCAGCGACACGTGGGCGAACACCGTGAGCACGTCCGATTCGAACTCGAGCTACATGATGTTCCGGTTCAACAACGGGATCCCGAATCTGGTCACGCTCTACGGCGTGCCGACGCGCGGCGAATCGCTGGTGAAGGGCGAGCTCGGTATTTATGCGCAGGATCGGTGGACGATCGACCGCTGGACGATCAACGCTGGCGTCCGCTTCGACGGCTTCCGCGGCGGATATCCGGAGCAGTATCGCGGGCCCGCGCCGCTGCAGCCGACGCGCGACTACACGTTCGCGGCGGTCACCAGCCAGAGCATGAAGGACATCACCCCACGGCTCGGCGCGTCGTACGATCTGTTCGGTAACGGGAAGACCGCGATCAAGGCCAGCCTCGGCAAGTACATGCTCACGCTGTTCACGATCGGCAACCCGGCCGGCGTCAGCACGACGACGACACGAAACTGGAACGACTTCCTCTATCCGGTCGGCGATCCACGGCGGGGCAACTTCAACCCCGACTGTGACCAGCTCAACCCGGCGGTGAACGGTGAATGCTCCGCCTATCTCAGCCCGTTCGGGACGCTGACCTCGATCGCGCAGTTCAACGAGGAGACGCGCTTTGGATGGGGCAACCGGCCGTACAACTGGGAGTTCTCGACGAGCGTGCAGCACGAGCTGGCGCCGCGTCTGGGCATCGACGTCGGCTATTTCCGCCGATGGTTCGGCAACTTCCAGGTCACGCAAGTGCAGAACATTTTGGCGTCCGACTACTCGCCGTACAGCGTAACAGCGCCCGCCGACAGCGGCTTGCCCGGCGGCGGCGGTTACCAAATCAGCGATCTGTACAACTTGAACCCGAACAAGGTTGGCCAAGGCGTGAACTTCACGACGCTCGCCCGTGACTTCGGCAACCAGACCGAGTACTGGAACGGCGTGGACTTCAGCGCCAACGCTCGTCTGCAGAACGGGCTGCTGTTGCAGGGCGGGGTGAGCACGGGGCGCACGACGACCGACAACTGCGACGTGATCGCCAACTCACAGGGTGCGGTGTTCAACCTGGCCAACGGCCCGAGCCAGCGCACCTGCCACGTCGAGGCGGCGTTCCTCACGCAGGCGAAATTCCTCGCGACCTACACCCTTCCACGCGTAGATGTGAACCTGGCAGCGACGGTGCAGAGCACGCCTGGTCCTGTGATCAACGCCAACCGCGTCTACAGCAACGCCGAGATTCAACCCTCGCTCGGCAGACCGTTGTCAGGCGGCGCGCAGAACGTCACGATCAACCTGCTCGAGCCGGGCGACATCTACGGTGACCGCATCAATCAGCTCGATGTCCGGGTCGGGAAGATCTTCCGGTTCGGCGGCCGCCGCGCGCAGGTGAACCTGGACATCTACAACTTCCTCAACGCGAACCCCGTAATGCAGGAGAACGCGGCGTATGCGGTGTGGCGGACACCGCAGCGCATCATGGACGCTCGGCTCTTCAAGATCAGCGGGCAGTTCGATTTTTAGTCACCCGGTCCTCAGTCCTCGGTCTTCGGTCCTCGGTCGTCGCATGACTGGGGACTGGGGACCGGGGACTGGAGACACAAACCTGTGAGATCCAGCTCATGGCCTGCAGAACTGTCCTGAGTGCTCTTCTCGCCTTGCTGTTGTCGATGCAGGCTTCGCCGGTTTCTGCACAGGCTTCACAGCTCACAGCGCTCGACTACTTCGAGATCCAGCAGCTCGTCGCGAAGTATGCGCGCGCGATCGATACCTGTTCCAACAACGGCTACGACTATGCGGACCTCTTCGCAGAGGACGGGTATTTCGCGCCGGAAGTGAACGGCAAGGTTGGCAACAAGGCACAGGGTCGCGAGAGGCTCGCCGAAATTTCAGGCGGTGGCTCGCGCGGCTGCAAGAACGTCGGCTGGATCCGACAGGGCGTGAAGCATCTTTACGTGAACCACATCATCACGCCGACTGCGGAAGGCGCCACGGGCAGTGTCGACATGCTGATGATTGGACTCGGCGGTGATCCCTACAAGATTCACCACGAAGGCTATTACGAGGACACCTACGTCAAGACGCCGAAGGGATGGCGATTCAAGTCGCGCATCCATCACGTGCCTGAAGGCGGGACGACGGGCCAGGGGCAAGGTCAGGGCCGTGGGGGTCAGCAGGGACAGGCGCCGAACGCAGCGCCGGCTGCGCCCGCGCAAGAACGCTAAAACGAATCCGGGCTCGAACCCCGAATCCCGAATCCCTGGCCCCGGGCCCGGATCCCGGATCCCGGCGGGATCACTCTTTGATCTTCGGCACCCGGAGGCCGTAGTCCTCCTGCACGTGGTCGCGAACCTGTTCCGCCTCGTGCCTGATTCGGTCTTTTCGATCCGTGCTGTGTGTGAAATCGCGGCGTGCCGCCTGGAGCGTCGAGTGCGAGCGCGCCTCGGAGCTGACGCCGAAGGACGACAGCAGCCGCTCGAGGTCGTGCGACTGGCACGCCGGGCACGCCGGCTGTTCGGCGCCACGCACGAGCGTTTCGAAGTCATGGCCGCAGGCTCGGCACTGGTACTCGTAGAGGGGCATTCAAAGGTCAAAGGTCAAAAGGCAAAGGCAAAAGGCAAAAGGCAAAAGGCAAAAGGCAAAGGTCAAAAGGCAAAGGTCAAAAGGCCTCCGATTAGACATATCACGGTGGGCGGAAAATCGTTCGAAATCCAAGCAAAATCGGGCCAACAGTCACCTGATCGGGGCATTGATCCTGGCGTGGAACTGTCATACAACCGATCGATGGGTGCGGCCAGATCTGCGTTGAGGTGCAGATGCAGTCTGCACTGAGGAGAGATGAGGAAGATCGCGTTCGCAGTCGCATCGGCGTGGGTGCTGTCGGCAGGGTGGGCCATCCTGTCTGCCAACGGCGCTCAGAGCTCGCCTGCACCGGCGGCGGCGAGCGCCTCCATCAACCCGCGCGCGGTCGTCGATCGCTACTGCCTCACCTGCCACAATCAGCGCACGAAAACATCGGACCTCGCGCTCGATGGCGTGGACATCACGACGCCGTCGGCCCACGGCGAAATTTGGGAAAACGTCGTGCGCAGGCTCCGCACGCGTTCGATGCCGCCGCAGGGCATGCCGCGTCCCGATGATGCAACTTACGAGGCGCTCGCCACCTACCTCGAGACGGAGCTCGATAAATCTGCAGCGGCGAAGCCCAATCCCGGGCGGCCGCTCATCCGGCGTTTGAATCGCAGCGAGTATGCGAACTCGGTGCGCGATCTGGTCGCGCTCGACGTCGATGTTGCGTCGCTCCTGCCGCCCGATGATTCGGCGTTCGGCTTCGACAATATCTCCGATCTTCTAGGAACCTCGCCCGCTTTGCTCGAGCGGTATCTCGTTGCGGCCGATCGCGTGAGCGCGCTCGCCGTCGGTGGGGCAGTCTCGCCTGGATCGGACACGTATCGCATCCGCCAGGATCGCTCCCAGGATCAGCACATCGAGGGGCTACCCCTCGGCACCGTTGGCGGGGCCGTCGTCAAACATACCTTCCCGCTCGATGCCGAGTACCGCTTTTCACTCGAGCTTTATCGGACCAACCTCGAAGCCATCCGCGGACTCGAGCACCCGCATCAGATCGAGATCACTGTCGACGGCGAGCGCGTCTTCATCATCACTGTGGGTGGCGACAACGATCCAAACCTGCCGGCTGGTGCGAGCATCACTGAGCGCAGCGATGCGGTGGATGGGCGACTCAATGTCACGGTGCCCGTCAAAGCCGGGCCGCACGAAGTCGGGGCGTCGTTCGTGCGCAAGATCGGTGAAGGCACGCAGCGGTTGCGTCCATTCCTTCGCAGCTCCGCGGGCACGTACGACTCAACCGGCCGTCCGCACATCGAGACGCTCACGATCGCCGGGCCGTTCAATCCAGTGGGACCGGGAGACACGCCGAGCCGGCAGCGCATCTTCTCGTGCCGGCCGAAGACCGCAGCTGACGAAGACGCGTGTGCCACGAAGATTCTGTCGACGCTGGCGCGGCACGCGTATCGGCGGCCGGTGACGAAGGGTGACACGAGTCGCCTGCTCACCTTCTATCGCGCAGGCCGAGCCAAGGGGAATTTCGACAGCGGCATCCAGATGGCGCTGCGCCGGCTGCTTGCCAGCCCGTCGTTTGTGTTCCGCGTCGAAGAGGACAGCTCCACCGCGAAGGCGGGCACGCTTCAGAACGTGACCGATGTCGAGCTCGCGTCGCGACTGTCTTTTTTCCTCTGGAGCAGCATCCCCGACAATGCGCTGATGGATGTGGCGGCGAAGGGTCAGCTTCGCAATCCGGCGGTGCTCGAGCGTGAAGTGCGCCGGATGATTGCCGACCCGAAGGCCGATGCCTTTGTCAGCAACTTCAGCGGTCAGTGGCTGCATACCAGGAACCTGCGGACGGTTGCACCCAACCACGACGAGTTCCCCGACTTCGACGACACGCTGCGTGATGCCTTCCAGACCGAGGCCGAGCTCTTCTTCGACAGCATCGTGCGCGGCGACAAGAACGTGCTCGACCTGCTGACAGCGGACTACACGTTCGTCAACGAACGGCTGGCCAAGCACTACGGGATCCCGAACGTCTACGGGAGTCATTTCCGCAAGGTCACGCTGACGAACGATGCGCGGCGCGGCCTGCTCGGCAAGGGCGGATTGCTGATGGTGACCTCGCGCGCGGATCGCACTGCCCCGGTGCTGCGAGGAAAGTGGGTGCTCGAGAACGTGCTCGGGACACCGCCGCCTCCGCCGCTTCCCAATGTGCCGCCGCTCGAGGGGAGCACTGAAGAGGCACCGAAGACGCTCCGCGAGCGCATGGAACGTCACCGTGCCAGCCCGACCTGCGCCGGCTGCCACAAGCTGATGGATCCGATCGGTTTCTCGCTCGAGAATTTCGACGGCATCGGGGCCTGGCGCACACGCGAGGCCGGTGTTCCTCTCGACGCCTCGGGGCAGCTCGCCGATGGCACGAAGATCGATGGCGTCGTTGCTCTCCGCAATGCGATTCTTGCGCGGTCCGACGTGTTCGCGCGCACGCTGACAGAGAAACTGATGACCTACGCGATCGGGCGCGGGCTGCAGTATTACGACATGCCGGTCGTCAGGGACATCGTCCGAAAAGCGGAGCGGCAGGATTACCGTTTTTCAGGCATCATCATGGGGATCGTCAACAGCCCGGCTTTTCAGATGCGGGTTGTCGGCGATGGCGACCGCTAGTCGCGGCCAGGGGTTTAGCCCAGGATTCGCTTGTGTTGACGCCGTTGGCAACATCGTTCCCGCTGGAATCGGCGGATTCTCACGCGACCGTTTACCCCGGTGGCCTCAACACAAGCGAGCTGTGGAGTAATTCATGTTTGTAACCAAGAAGGCATTGCCCAGGCGGACGTTCTTGCTCGGCGTCGGAACCACCATGGCGCTCCCGCTGCTCGAGTCGATGGTGCCGGCGTTCACGGCGCTCGCACAGACGCCAGCCAGGGGTCCGCTCCGGTTCGGCGCGGTCTACTTCCCGAACGGGGCCACCAACAAGCACTGGTTCCCCGACGCTACGAGCCCGGGCTACGAGTACAAGACTATTCTCAAGCCGCTCGAACCGTTCCGTAATCAGGTCACCTCGTTCGGCAACCTCTCGCGGGCCGGTGGCAAGACCGTCACCGATCACGCCGTGAGTTCTGCGGGTTGGTTGACTGGCGCGATCGCCAAGCAGACCGAGGCGGAAGACATCCGCGTCGGCGTCAGCATCGATCAGGTGATCGCGAAACAAATCGGTCAGGACACGCAGCTTCCGTCGATGGAGGTGGCGACCGAGGACTTCAGCGGTTACGTCGGCGGGTGCGTGCCCGGTTACAGCTGCGCCTACATGAACAGCATCTCGTGGGCGTCGGAAACGCAGTCGAATCCGATGGAGACCAATCCGCGCGCGGCGTTCGAGCGGATGTTCGGACGACCGAGCACGCAGGCCGAGCGTCTCCAGCGCATTCAGGAAGATCGCAGCATTCTCGACTCGGTTAGCGAAGAAGCGCGCGATCTGCAGCGCAAGGTCGGTGCGCGCGATCGCGCTCGCCTCGGCGACTACCTCGACAACGTGCGCGAGATCGAACGGCGCATCCAGCGTGCCGAAGCGCAGAACTCGAAGAAGGTGATCGCGCTCGACGCCCCGCTCGGCGTGCCCGACAACTTCGTCGATCACGCGAACCTGCTGTTCGATCTGCTTGCCGTGGCGTATCAGTCCGACCTGACGCGTGTGTTCTCGTTCATGATGTCGCGTGAAGCGAGTCAGCGGACCTACCCCGAGCTCAACATCCCGGGCACGCACCATGACGTCTCACACCATGGTGGCCGTACTGAGAACATGGAGAATCACGCGAAGATCAACCTCCACTACGCGCAGCTGTTCGCGCGCTTCGTCGAGAAGCTCAAGGCGATGCCCGAAGGTGACGGCACCGTCCTCGACAACTCGCTGGTCTTCTACGGCGCGGGCATGAGCGACGGTCAGGCGCACGCTCCTTATCCGCTTCCGCTGGTCGCGGTGGGCAGCGCCGGAGGCAAAGTCAAAGGCGATCGGCACATCGTGGCACCGGATTGGACTCCGGTCGCGAACCTCTGGCTGCAGGTGGCCGATGTCTACGGCACGCATCTCGACTCCTTTGCCGAGAGCACCGGTCGCGTCGAGGTGTGACGCACCGATCTGAGCCGGCAATGAGAACCCTGGTTCGAACATCCACGCTCGCGCTTCTCGCGCTTACTGCGGCTGTCGTGACGACGGCCGCAGAAGCACCGTTGCGTCTGATCGATGCGGTCAAGTCTGGAAACCGCGAAGTCGTCCGCACGCTGCTCAAGCAGCCGGCGGAGCTCAAGGTCACCGAGCGCGATGGCACCACGGCGCTTCACTACGCGGTGCGCTCCGACGATCTCGAGATGGTGCGGATGCTGCTTCGTGCGGGCGCCGACGCCAGCGCGGCGACGCGTGAAGGCATCACTCCGCTCCAGTTGGCGGCGGTCAACGGCAGCGCCGCAGCGAGCGAAGCGCTGCTCGAGGCCGGTGCGAATCCCAATGCGGTGTTGCCCGAAGGTGAGACCGTTCTGATGACAGCGGCACGCACCGGTAATGCCGGCGTGCTCGAGATCCTGATCGATCACGGCGCCGATCTGAAGGCGCGCGAGAAGTGGTACGGCGAGACTGCGCTGATGTGGGCCGCCGCCGAGAACCACGTTGATGCCATCAAGCTTCTCGTCGCGCGTGGCGCCGACGTCAACGAGCGTTCCCGTCTCCTCGAGGTTCCGCGGCGTCGCAACGGTCAGTCGATTCTGCCGCTCGGCAGCTGGACGCCAGTGATGTATGCGGCGAGGCAGGGATCGCTCGAGGCCGCAGTGACGCTGGCGTCGCTGGGCGCCGATCTGAACCTGACCGATCCCGACGGGGCGACCGCTCTCGTCCTTGCGATCATCAACGCGAACTACGACGTCGCCGCGGCACTGGTCGAGAAGGGCGCTGATCCGAACGTTGGGGACAACGAAGCCAAGATGGCGGCGCTCTACGCCACCGTCGATATGGACCGCCTGGCAATCGGCCACGGGCGTCCCAATACGAAGCCATCGGGTGAGCTCGGTGCTGTCGATTTGATCAAGGTGTTGCTCGCGCATGGCGCCGATCCGAATGCGCGGCTGGCGGCGCCGCTCTTCCAACGTCATCACACCGCCGGCGATCGCGCACTCGGTGAAGGCTCCACGCCCTTCATGCGCGCAGCCAAGTCTGGCGATGTCACCGTGATGCGCATGCTGGTCGCGGCTGGCGCGGACCCGAAGCTCACCCAGCCGAATCAGGCGAACGCGCTGATGCTTGCGGCGGGCATGGGCTGGCGCGACGGCAGCCCGGCGGCGCCGTCATACGATCAGGGCTCGGAGAAGGACGCCATCGAAGCGATCAAGCTGTGCGTGGAGTCAGGCCTGGACATCAACGCGACCACGAGCAATGGCGAGACGGCGCTGCACGCCGCCATCACGGGCCGCGCCTCGGAACCCATCGTGCGATTCCTCGTCGAGCACGGCGCCGATCTGAACGCCAAGAACAAGCAGGGGCGCACGCCGCTCGAGGTCGCCGTCGCCAGCCGCAAGGACGTCAGCATCATCGTCGACTATCTCAAAACGAAAACTGGAACGAACTAGGCAGTTCCAGGTTCCCGGTTCCGGGTTCCACGTTCGTGTTCTGAGTTCGAGTTCAAGGTTCAAGGTTCAGGGTTCGGGGTTCGAAGTTCGGGCGTTGCAAAGCCCCACTCGGACAGAGCACCATGTGCCCCGAACCTGGAACTCTGAACCGCGAACCTGGAACTCTGAACCGCGAACCCGGAACCAGAACCCCGAACACGAACCCGGAACCCGGAACATGGAACCCGGAACCCGCAACCGCATCGGCGCTCTCGTCTTTTTACTCCCCGCTCTCGTCATCGGCGTGAGCGCGCAGAAGAGTGCCGAGTGCCCGACACTGGAATGCGCGGGCGCGGCCAGTTCCTCCACGCCGGCCTACAACCGCCTCTGGATCGAGGCGGCCGCCATACACAAACTGAAGCTGGAGTTCGTCGATGCGTTGCAGCGATTCACGCGCGCGCAGGCGGGGACGTTCGGCGACGAGGGCAACGAGCTTCGTCTCAGCGTCGAGTCGATGCGCGAGTCGCTCGATCGATGGGACCGGGCGGTGAAGCAGTTCCAGGCGGACGCGAGCCGTAACAAACCTGCTGCAGAAGTGCACGTTGCCGTGGCGACCGTTCTTCTCGACCGCCAACGTCTCGATGATGCGCTGAAAGAGCTCAAAGCGGCGGAGAACCAGGACGACCGTCGAGCCGACATCTACACACTTCAGGCGCTTGCTTATACGGCAGCGGACCGCGACGCCGACGCAGCGCGCGCGTTGCGTCGTGCCACGTCGCTCAATCCGGACAACGCGGCGAGTTTCTATACGCTCTCGCAGCTGCTGGCTCGACTCGATCAGCAGGCCGACTCGTCTCGGGCCATCGGCGGGTTTCAGCGTGCGCTGAGCAGGCGCGCGCCCGCGGCGGCTGCTGCGGCGCCCACGGTTACATCGTTCGAGCGAATCGACCTGTTGCGGCAGGTTGCCGGCGTCGCGCCGATCTTTCCGCAGGCGCGCTACGTCGATGGTTACGCGGCGTTACGAAGCGGAGACTACGCCGCAGCCGTCGACAAATTCCGAATCGCGTCCGCAGACGATCCGATCGTAGCGGGCGATTCACCCGCACGCGAGCGCGTCGTGCGAGCGACGTCGATGATTCGGCAGGGTCAACTGGATGCGGCGATGCAGGAACTGCGAGCGATCGTGGCCGAGTCGCCGAACGATTCAGAGGCGAATCGCCTGCTCGGCGTTGCGTACTGGATCGACGACCAGACGGGAAAGAGCATCGATCATCTGCGCTCCGCAATCCGGCTCGCGCCCGGTGATGAGCGTGCACGCGTCGCGCTGGCCGAGGTGCTTGCTGGCGATCGCCGACTGGCCGAAGCGGAGCGGGAGCTGATGCAGACGCTCGACGGCGGACTGCGCTCGGGGCGCGTCCATCACGAGCTCGCGCAACTCTACGAGCGGCAGTCGCTGCTGCCTCAGGCGGCAAAGAGCTATCACGACAGCGAAGCGTTCGGACCGATCGTCGGTCGCGACGAGTTCTTTCGCGCGCTTGGCGCGTTGCTCGTGAATCAGGCCGACTTCGACGGCGCCGTTGCCGCGTACACGCAACGCATCGAAGCCAATCCCAACAGCGGCGAAGCGCATCGCCAGCTGGGCGAGATTTACTTCCTGCAGGGCCGTGACGAGCAGGCGCTCGTCGAGTTCCTCGCGGCCAGTTGGCTGGACCCGCGTGATGCGAAAGCGTACGCCGGGGCAGGTCAGGTGCAGACGAGGCTGCGCAAGTATCCCGAAGCGGCTGTGACTCTCGAACGCGCGCTCTCTCTCGATCCCGGCTTGCGGGAAGCACGATACGCGCTCGGCACGTCGCTAATGCGGCTTGGGAAGACCGAGGAGGCGAAGCGAGCGCTCGAGACGTTTCAGCAACAGCAAGCCGAGGCAGAAGCGGCCGGTCATCGTGCGTTCCGCCTTGATGCGCTTCGCAGAGAGGCGTCGAAGGACTTGCTGGCGGGCGCTTTTGACCAGGCGATCGCGTCGTACGCCGAGGCGCTCGAGCTCGAGCAGAGCTCGCGTTCGCGCCGTGACCTCGGCCTTGCGCTGCTACGAGCGAAACGCCCGCAGGACGCCATCGAGCACCTCGAGGCTGCACAGCGGCTCGAACCGACCGCCGAGGGATTCACGCACCTCGCGGACGCGTACTCTGCGGCGGGGAATCGAGACGAGGCGGCGCGCCAGCGCGCGCTGTCGCCGCAGCTCGTTCGGCAGGGGAAGCTAGATCGGATTCGCGAATTGGCGCGTTAGCGGATAGCTAGCCCTTCGCGCAATCTCGAAAACTGCATACCGCTGGACGTCGACACTCCACTGTTTCAATACATTCAAGCCTTGCTGCTCTGGGCATGCCTGACGCAACAAGGTCCTGCATGCCTGCAACTGCTTCCGCCGAATCTCTGAACCACCTCACTTCGCGTGTTGTTCAGGCGGCTATCAACGGCCACAAAGCACTCGGACCGGGTCTGCTTGAGAGTGCGTATCTCGCTAGCCTGTGTTTCGAACTGTCAAGGGAGCCCGTAGCGATCGAAACGCAGAAGGCCCTTTCATTGATCTATCGCGGAGTGCGGATCGATTGTGCCTATCCCGTCGACTTGATCGTCGGTGGCCAGGTGATTGTTGAAGTGAAGGCGATGCAGTCTCTGGCACCGATTCATAGCCAGCAGCTCTATACGTCCCTTCGGATCGCTGACTGTCGCGTCGGTTTGCTTCTGAACGTCGGTGCTCGCACGATGAAGGAGGGCATCAAACGAGTGGTGAATGATTTTCCAGGGTGACGGGCCATTCGGGTGTGCCCGGCCTGCGGCCGGGCGGGGAATCGGCAGCGGTGGGAATCACGCAAACGCTTCGGAAGCGACCAGCGCTTGCGTGTCCCCACCGCTGTCGATCCATGGCCGCGCTAAGCGCGGCCCACCCGAATGGGCCCCTGCGATCTCTGCGATCCCCGCGTTGAAAAACCCCCGCGCTCTCTGCCTTCTCATCGACCGGCGATTCCTGCCCCCTCCCGAGCAACATAGAACCGATCTGCAGTCAGGCCGGTCGCCGTCTCGACCGCCCCGCTCGGCCACCTGATCTCGACCCGATCCACGCGCGCCGCCTCTGCGAGCCCGAAGTGCGCCCTCGTGTCGCTATGCGACATGTAGCTCCCATCACCGCGAACGAATGTCGTCTGGCGACGCTTGCCCGCGTCGATGCGGACGCGCGTGCCGATGGCGTCCCGGTTGCTCTTGTTTCCGACCAGGCGGAGCGTGATCCAGTGATTGGCTGATGTCGTGTCGTTGCGCAGCAGCGTGGGCCGCTCGTTCATGTTGATGACGAGCACGTCCATGTCGCCGTCGTTGTCGTAGTCGCCGAACGAGGCGCCGCGGCTCGACTTCTCCAGCTGCAGCCCGCCGCCGATCTCGGCGCTCGCGTGCCGGAAGCGCGTGCCTTCGTTCACGAATACCTGCTTGCGCTGCTGATAGCGCGTGCCGAGCCCGTGCTTGTCCACCTCGGGATAGACGTGGCCGTTCGCGATGAAGATGTCGAGCCGACCGTCGTTGTCCAGGTCGACGAACTTCACGCCCCAGCCGAGATAGGACCCCGCAGTGGAAGCCACTCCAGTCGCGTAGCTCCGGTCGGTGAAGACACCAGCGGGACCGTTCTCGTACAGCGTGTTGTAGTCGTGAGAGAAGTTCGTGACGACGAGGTCGAGCAGTCCGTCGCCGTTGTAGTCGCCGGCATCTACGCCCATGCCGGCCTGCGGACGCCCGTCGCCGCTCAGCGCGGCGCCCGACACCAGGCCTTCCTCGACGAATGTGCCATTGCCGCGATTGCGGAACAGCAGATTCGGCACCGAATCGTTCGCCACGTAAATATCCGGCCACCCGTCGTCGTTGAGATCGGTGAAGACGACGCCGAAGCCGTAGTAGCCGGGATCTTTCACACCGGCGCGAGCGGTCGCGTCGGAGAACGTGCCGTCGCCGTTGTTGCGGTAAAGGACGTCGAGGTCGCCGGTCAGGCGCTTCGGCCCACAGAAGACGTCGGTCGCCATGAAGCGGCAGTTGGCGGTCGTCCCGCGCGCGGGAATCGTCTTGTCGTCGAACGCGACGTAGTTGGCAACGTAGAGATCGAGGAACCCGTCGTGATCGTAGTCGGCGAACGCGCAGCTCGTGCCCCATCTCATCTCGTCGAAACCGGCGCTGCGCGTGATGTCAACGAACGTGCCCTTCCCGGTGTTGCGCCACAGCGCGTCGGCGCCGAACGCGGTGATGTAGACGTCCTTCGCGCCGTCGTTGTCGATATCACCGACGCAGGCGCCAGATCCCCAACCGCGCCGATCGAAGCCGCTGGTGGCCGTGATGTCGCGGAAACGTCCGCGGCCGTCGTTCTGAAAGAGCGCCACCATCGGGTCGCCGCCCTGCGCAAAGCGCTCGCGCGTCGAGCCGTTGACGATCAACACATCGAGGTCGTCGTCGTTGTCGTAGTCGAAGAACGCCGCGCCGTTCCCGTTGGCGTCGACGATGTAGTCCTTCGCGGGTCCGCCAGAGACGTTGACGAGATCGATGCCAGCCTCGGCCGCCACGTCGACCAGCTTGATGGTGGCGCGCTGTGCAGTCGTGCCTGCCACTGCCATCGTCGCGAGCAATGCCGTGGACACGAGCCGGGCCGAGATCGTCATCGCGGCACATTCTGGCAGATTCGCGTCATGCTTATGGGCGGCCCCCCCAATTGGGGTACAGAGCACTATCAGAACGATCACGTATCCTAACGAGCGCTGCGCGAGATGAGGTCACAAAGACTCCGGATTGGCGTGTTGATGGCCGTCGTGTGGACGGCGGCCGTGGCGACGTCCGTCTCGCGAGCGGAGCAGAGCGCGTCGCGCGCACCCGCAAATTCCGCCCCGAGCAAAGCAGCCACTCCGGTACTGAGTCAGCCGGCCGCGGCACCGTCGGCCGCCGATCTGCAGAAGGTCGTCAACCAGTACTGCGTCGGGTGTCACAACTCGCGAGCGACCACGTCCGCGACGGTATCGGGCGTGATCCTGGACAAGGCAGACCTGACACGAGTCGGCGACGCTGCTGCCATCTGGGAGAAGGTGATCAAGAAGCTTCACGCCGGCGCGATGCCACCGGTTGGCATGCCGCGTCCCGATGCGGCGACGCAGACTGCGTTGATCTCGTATCTCGAGACGTCGCTCGATCGACGAGCGGCAACGCATCCCAATCCCGGTCGTCATCTTCCGCACCGATTGAACCGCGCCGAGTACCAGAACGCGATTCGCGATCTGCTGTCGCTCGAAGTCGAAGCTGCGTCGCTACTGCCGGCGGACGACTCGGTTGACGGCTTCGACAACAACGCGGACTCGCTCGGTGTGTCGCCGTCGCTGCTCGAACGGTACCTGTCAGCGGCCGCGAAGATCAGCGCGCTCGCCGTCGGCGATCCCTCGATTGGTCCGAGCTCAGAGACGTATCGTATTCGTGGCGACGCGTCACAGACGTCGCAGGACGAAGACCTGCCTCCCGGCACGCGCGGCGGGTTGAAGGCGCTTCACACGTTCCCGCTCGACGGCGAGTACGTGATCAAGGTCAAGCTGCTCGAGATCAATCTCGGTTCTATTCGCGGTCTCGAGTACGAGCATCAGCTCGAGGTCACTATCGATGGCGAGCGCGTGCTGCTCGCGCCGGTTGGTGGCCCCGAGGACTACACACAGTCGTCGCTCAACGCGACCAACGTGGTGAACTCACTCGCCGAGCGGTTGCAGGTGCGCGTGAAGGTCAAGGCGGGTCAGCGCAAGGTCGGCGCGGCATTTCTTCAGCGATCTGTCGCGCAGGGCGGCAACCGGTTGCAGCCCTTCCAGCGCAGCACGCTCATCGCGACGGATCACCTGGGCGTTCCTCACGTCGAGAACGTGACGGTGAGTGGTCCATTCAATGCCACCGGCGCCAGCGACACGCCCAGCCGTCGTCGTCTCTTCACGTGTACGCCCACGACCCTTCGAGAGCCTCAGGGTCGCCCCGAGCAAAGTCGAGGGGCGAAGGCGAGTGCCGAGCGGTCGTGCGCCGAGAGGATTGTGTCGACGCTGGCACGCCGCGCATATCGCCGCCCGTTGACCGACGCGGATCTCGCAAGCCTCATGAAGTTTTACGACGCCGGCCGCGCGGATGGGAGCTTCGACCGCGGCGTGGAGATGGCGTTGCGCGCGGTGCTCGTCAGCCCGAAGTTCATCTTCCGCATCGAGCGGGATCCCGGCGGTGTGACGCCCGGTTCGCCGTATCGCGTCAGTGACATCGAGCTTGCCTCGCGCCTCTCGTTCTTCTTGTGGAGCAGTATCCCTGACGATGAGTTGTTGGATGCGGCGAGCCGGGGGCGATTGCGCCGGCCCGAGGAGCTCGAGCGGCAGGTTCGTCGAATGCTGGCCGATCCACGCGCGCAGGCGCTGGTCGCGAATTTTGCCGGACAGTGGCTTCACATTCGAAACCTGAAGAACACGACGCCCGACAAGAACGACTTTCCGGACTTCGACGACAACCTGAGGCAGGCATTCGAGCGCGAGCTGGGTCTGTTCGTTGGCAGCATCATCAACGAGGATCGCAGCGTTCTCGATTTGATGACGGCCGACTACACGTTCGTGAACGAGCGACTGGCGAGGCACTATCGCATCCCCAACGTGTACGGTCCAGACTTCCGCAGGGTAACCGTCACTGAGGACGCCAGGAGAGGTCTGCTCGGCAAGGGCGGCATCCTGCTCGTGACGTCGCACGCCGATCGCACGTCGCCAGTGGTTCGCGGAAAGTGGATCCTCGATAACCTTGTCGGAACGCCGCCGCCTCCGCCGCCGCCGGTTGTGCCACCGTTCCCCGAGGAAACGCCAGGCGCACCGAAGACCGTGCGTGCCCGGATGGAATTGCACCGCGCCAGCCCGGCGTGTGCGGGTTGTCACAAGGTGATGGACCCGATCGGCTTGGCGCTCGAAAACTACGACGCGGTCGGTGTGTGGCGTACGCTGGAAGCGGGCATGCCTATCGATGCCTCGGGCGAGCTCGCCGATGGTAGCAAGATCAATGGTGTGGTGGAACTGCGAGAGTCGTTGCTCAAGCGGCCAGAGCTTCTGGTGAGCACGATGACCGAGAAGCTGCTCACCTACGCGCTCGGTCGCAGCGTTGAGGCGGACGACATGCCGGCAGTCCGGACGATCCTTCGTGGCGCCGTCGCCGACAACTACCGATTCTCGTCGCTCGTCCGCGGGATTGTGACGAGTGTGCCGTTCCAGATGAGACGAGCTGATGAAGAACAGAAGTAATTCAAAATGCAAAATTCAACATGCAAACGCCGGGAAACCGCGTTATTTGCATTTTGCATTCTGCCTTTTGCATTACGGGGATCTGACATAGATGGTCATCTCGAAGATATCCATTCCTCGTCGTACGTTCCTTCGTGGCGCCGGTGTGGCCATCGCGCTGCCATTTCTCGACGCGATGGTTCCAGCGCTGTCATCGGCTGTGGCCCGCGCGGCAACGTCGCAGAAGCGCGTCGGGTTCGTCTACATCCCGCACGGCGTGATCATGGGACAGTGGACGCCGGCGGCCGAAGGCGCCAACTTCGAGTTCACTCCGATCCTGAAGCCGCTCGAGCCTTATCGCGATTCGCTGGTAGTCGTCAGCGGTCTGACGCGCGTGGAGGTCAACAGCAATCACGCCGTGTCGTCCGGTTGCTGGTTGACGGGGACGCCGCCGAAACGGACGGACGGTCCGGATTTCGAGGTCGGCGTATCGGTCGATCAGGTCATCGCCAAACGTATCGGGCAGGACACGACGTTCCCGTCACTCGAGGTCGCGACTGAAGACTTCAGCGGGCTCGTGGGCGCATGCGACCCGGGTTACAGCTGCGCCTACATGAACACGTTGAACTGGCAGACGCCGACGACGCCGCTGCCGATGGAGATCAATCCGCGTGTCGTGTTCGAGCGTCTGTTTGGTGGTGGTGGCACGCTGGAACAGCGTCTCGCGCGCATGCGCACCGATCGCAGCTTGCTCGACTTCGTGGCCGACGATCTGAAGCACATCGAAGGCGGACTGCCGACCCGCGATCGGGCGCGACTCGACGAGTATCTGAGTTACATCCGGGAGATCGAGCGCCGCATCGAACGCGCAGAGAAGCAGGCGCATGCGCAGCCGGACGTGCCGAACGCGCCGGTCGGCGTGCCCGAGGCCTACGTCGAGCACGTCTCGTTGATGTTCGAGCTGCTCGCGCTCGCCTTCCAGGCCGATCTGACGCGTGTCTTCACCTTCATGATGGCGCGTGAGGTCAGCCAGCGAACGTATCCCGAGATCGGCGTGACCGAACCCCACCACTCGATTTCGCATCACGGAAACCGGCCCGCCGCGATCGAGGGGCACGCGAAGCTGAACGCCCATCACCTGAGCATGTTCGCGAAGTTCGTTGAGCGTCTGAAGTCGATGCCGGACGGCGACGGATCGATCCTCGACCACTCCATCCTTGTGTACGGCAGCGGGATGAGCGACGGTAACGGCCACACGGGCTCGCCGCTCCCGCACGTCGTCGTTGGCGGCGGTGCCGGTCAGATCAAGGGCAATCGGCACGTCATGACGCCGCAGGGCACGCCACAGGCCGATTTCCTGCTTACCATTGCCCAGAAGTTCGGGGTCGAGCAGGATCGATTCGGAGTGAGCAAGGGGACTGTTGACCTGTGATTCGAAATGCAAAATGCAATATGCAAAGTGCGAAAATACAACGGACGAATGACGGCTAGTATTTGCATGTTGCCTTTTGCCCTTTGCATTACAAGGATCGAGTAGGCATGTTCCTCTCGAAGGTCTCGATTCCTCGTCGCCGGGTGCTCCGTGGCATGGGCGCCGCGCTCGCGCTGCCGCTCCTCGATGCGATGGTGCCGGCGTTGACACCGACGGTGAGGACCGCTGCTGCCGCTCGGAAACGCCTGGGATGCGTCTACATCCCGCACGGCTGCATCATGGATCGCTGGACGCCGGCGACCGCAGGCGCTGACTTCGAGTTCCCACCCATCCTGAAACCGCTCGAGCCGTACCGCGACGATGTCACCGTCGTCACCAATCTGACCAGGCCAGAGCAGGGTGTTGATACTAACCATGCCGGGGCCCCGGCCTCGTGGCTCGCGGGAGTTCCACCGAAGAGGACGGCAGGCCCGGATTATTCGCTCGGCATCACGCTCGATCAGCTTGTTGCGAAGCACATCGGGCAGGAGACGACGTTCCCGTCGATCGAGCTGGCGACGGAGGATTTCAGCGGCTTGGTCGGCGACTGCGCGCCGGGCTTCAGCTGCGCGTACATGAACACGCTCAGCTGGCAGTCAGAGACCGCGCCGCTGCCGATGGAGATCAATCCGCGCTCGGTGTTCGAGCAGCTGTTTGGCGGCGGTGGGAATCAGGATGAACGGCTCGCGAGGATGCGGACCGACCGCAGTCTCCTCGATTTCGTGGCGGATGATCTCAAGGATGTGCAGGCCGGCATCGGTTCACGCGACCGGGCGCGCCTGAGCCAGTACCTCGATCACGTGCGCGAGATCGAACGGCGCATTCAGCGCGCCGAGCAGCAGGCCGCCACGATTCCCGACGTGCCGAATGCCCCGGTGGGTGTGCCCGAGTCCTTCGAAGAACACGTCGAGCTGCTGTTCGACTTGTTGTTCGTCGCGTATCAGGCCGACCTGACGCGTGTGTTCACATTCATGTTGGGGCGCGAGCTCAGTCAGCGGACGTATCTCAACATCGGCGTCACCGAGCCACACCATTCGATTTCGCACCACGGCAACCGGCCGGCGGCAATCGAGATGCACGCGAAGGTGAACACGTATCACCTCACGCTCTTCTCGCAATTCGTCGAGCGACTGAAGTCGACCGAGGATGGCGACGGATCGCTGCTCGATCACTCGCTTCTGCTCTACGGCAGCGGCATGGGGAACGGGAACGTGCACTCGGCGGATCTGCTTCCAACGCTGCTCGTCGGCGGTGGCGCGGGCACCGTCAAAGGCAATCGGCATATCGTTGCCGACACGCTCACACCGAACGCTGATCTCCTGATCAGCATCACCGAGACGTATGGCATCGAGCTCGAGAGGTTCGGTGGCAACAAGGGGCGAATCTCTCTCTAATCCAGGTGGGGCGATGAGATCGAGTGTTGGGGTTGGAACAGTGCTCGTCGGTCTCTGTGTCGCCGTTGTGCTCGGCGCGGCCGCCGACACGCGCCTGATCGAAGCCGCCAGGAGCGGCAATACGTCTGCAGTCACGAATCTGCTTCGGCAACGAGTCCCCGTCGACGAGGCCGAGGCCGACGGCACCACCGCGCTGCACTGGGCGGCACGCCTCGATCGCGCAGACATGGTGCAGGCGCTGCTTCGCGGAAAGGCCCAGGTCAACGTCGCTAACCGGTATGGCGTTACACCACTGATGCTTGCCGCGGTCAACGGAAGCGCGCCAGTCGTCGATCAGCTTCTCAAGGCGGGTGCCGATGTGAACGCCACGGGCGCCGACGGCGAGACGGTGTTGATGCTGGCCGCGCGAACGGGACGGCCCGAGGCGGTTCAACTGCTGATTGCCCAGGGTGCGAACGTCAACGCAAGCGAGACATGGCAGGGCGAAACGGCCCTGATGTGGGCGGCAGCCGAGAATCATCCCGAGGTCGTCGCGTTGCTGGCAAAGAACGGCGCGGACCTGAACGCGAAGTCGAAGGTACCGGAGTTTCCGAAGGTGAAAGTGGATGCGGCGACGATGGTCGTGACCGCTCTTCCGAAGGGTGGATTCACGGCCCTTCTGCTGGCGGCGCGACAGGGCGCGGCGGACGGTGTGCGCGCGCTCGCCGAGGCCGGCGCCGATCTCAACGCCACCGACCCGGATGGCACGACGGCGCTCAACATGGCGATCATCAACGCGCACTACGAAGTCGCCGCGCTGCTCGTCGAGAAGGGCGCGAGTCTCAATGTCGGGGACGCCGCTGGCATGACCCCGCTCTACGCGGCGATTGACATGCGGCACCAGGAGGCGCTGATCAATCGGCCGCTGGCCAAGCCGTCGGGGCCGATGACACCGCTCGACATGGTCAAGGTGCTTCTCGCACACGAAGCCGATCCAAACGCCAGGCTCAAGACGCCGCTGCTGATGCGGCAGCACAACGGCGGCGACGCGTCGCTCAATGAAGGTGCCACGCCGCTCATGCGAGCCGCAAAGGTGAGCGATGTCACCACGATGGCGCTACTGCTCGAGAAGGGAGCGGATCCGAACCTGCGGCTGCGCAACCAGAGCACGGCGCTCATGATCGCGGCATCTCGGCAAGGAAGGAACGCCGGTCCCGAGGCGAACACGATTGCGGCGATGAAGCTTCTAATCGACAAAGGCGCCGACCCCAACCTCGTGAACGACAACGGCGAAACGGCGCTGCACATTGCCGTTGCGCGCGGCGACGCGCTGGTCCGTTTCCTGGCCGATAACGGCACCAGGCTCGATATCAAGGACAAGTTCGGCCGCACGCCGCTCGACGTCGCCATGGGTGTGCCCGGCGGCGGCGGACGAGGCCGCGGCGGTCGTGGCGGCCCGGCCCCGACAGCCGGCACGGTGCGCGAGAGTACGGCGGCACTGTTGAAAGAACTGATGAAGGCTCCGTAGGATGGTGAGGATCAAGGTCTGAGATGGTTCGTTGCCAGTTCGTGCTCGTGCTTTCCCTGCTCGTTTCCTCGTGCGGTAGTTCCTCTCCATCGTCACCATCAGAGACGCCGAGAGTTTCCGGCGCATGGATTGGCAACTCGACGTTGACGTCCGTCAGCGGTGGCGAATGCGTCGGAAGCACGCTGGCTGCAGCGATCGGAAGTCGGGATATTTTCTCGGCGAGGATTCAGCAGACGGACAACGATCTCGCCGCCTCGTTGACCTACGAGGGCAATCGCACGAGCTGCGTCTTCAGAGGGAACACGAATAACCAGTCGGTCAACCTCACGATGTCATCGTGCCCGGACGGCCGGATCGAGACGTTCGTGTGTTCGAACGGCGACGTCCGGCGACTCGAGATCGCCGATTCCCGCGTGAGCGTGCAGAATGACAACCAGACCGGACGCGGCACCGATACGACGACGCTGAACGTCTACGCGGCGGGTAGTACGACCCCGCTCAGCACGCTCACCGTGACTTCACGGTTTCTCTGGAACATGCTCGGCATCCCGCACAACGACTTTCACATCTTCGACGGATCGATCCTGCCTGGTTACGTGGACGGGACGGTGATCATCCCGGAAGACTCGACCCCGTTCTGCACGGAGTGTGGGTGGTTCTAATCCGGTCCACGGTCCTCAGTCCGCGGTCTCCGGTCCTTAGCTCGCTCGCAAAAACCAACGATCGAGTACGACGTGTCGGGTGAATGCAGGTGACGTAAGAAGCACTCGCCCGAGTGCCGCGAGAGCGGCGCGTACGGGAGCGGCGTTTTCGCGAACAGCTGGATGCAGTCTGCGAATCGCGTCCGCGTACGGCTGGAGATCGTCGATTCCACGCTGGCCACGCGCGGCGATCAGCGTTTCAGCCGCGAGTCGTCCCGACTCGATTGCCGGGCGAATCCCTTCGCCGCTTTCTGGGTACGCGAGCCCTGCCGCATCGCCAACGAGCATCACGCCCGGACCGATGACAGGACGCGGTCCAACGCCCGATCCGAGATACGCGTGCCCGTGCCAGCGAGCGTTGGAGACGCCGGCGATGATTCGATCGCGCTCGAGAAAGCCGACGAAGTCTCTGAGGTATTCGCCGAAGCCGTGATTGCCTCGACGTCCGATCCCGACGTTGATGAAGTCACCCTTGCGCACGCACCAGGCGTATCCCTGAAAGTCACGGCAGAAGAACAACTCCGGCGTCGTGCCTGACACCTGCGTGTGGCCGTCGCCGATTGGGAACTCTGCCTCCTTCGCGACAATCGGCGCCTCGTTATCGATGTGCGCACGAAGGTGACGCGAGACGGGGCAGAAATGCCCCCCGGCTCCGATGACGATCGGTGTCTCAATCGACTCATTCACGATCCACCGATCGTTGTCGTGTCGAAGGGTGCGAACGAAACTGTCTTCGAGTGTGCGGGCGCCGGAGCGCTGCAACAGGAATGTGTCGAACTCGCAGCGGCGGATCGCGTAGCTGACGATTCGGGGGTAACGAGTCTCGACTGGCCGTCCGCCCATGACGCTCGTGCGGAAGGCCGTGATCTCCTGAACCGTCAACCCGGTTGCGCGATATTCGTCTGGCGTCAGGTCCAGGAGGGGAAAGACATCAGGAGTGAGCCAGCCTGCGCATACCTTGTCGCGCGGAAACCTCGCGCGATCGGCAACGATGACGTCCCATCCCGCGCGACGCAGCAGGCGTGCGGCCGTGGAGCCGGCAGGGCCGCCACCGACGATCAACGCATCACAATGAATCACTCAGTTCCAGGACCAGAGGGTCAGCGATGTGACGTCTTTCACGAACACGCGGCTGCCGGAGATCGCCCGTTGTGCCCACGTCTCGCTGCTCGAGACCTTGTACTTCTTGAGGGGCTCGAACGCCGTCTGGCTGTTGCGCGCCACGACGAACTCGCCGTCGCTCTCGAGACTGAAGAGCAAGTCACCCGAGTGCGCCAATGAAGCGTGCGGAGCCTGGCGCCCGTCAGAGGTCCAGAGCGTTTTGCCAGTCCTCGCGTCGATCGCGTAGTACTGCCCTGAGTTTCGTCCCGAGAGGCCAACGAGCATGTCGCCTGACACAACCGGCGTCGCGTAGCGAAGCGGCAGCTCGGTGTTCTCCCAGATCTGTTCGGTAGTCCATTTGCCGGCGCGCCGCGCGAGCGCGAACGCGAAGAGCGGCCCAGTGCCTGCCACGATGACGGTTTGCCCGCTCACGATCGGCGTGATCGAGTTCGACACGAACTGGTGGACCATCGGCCGTTCCCAGAGAAGGGCTCCCGTCGTCGCGTCAACGCCGACGATCTTCACCTGCGTGGGCGTGATGATCTGGCGAACGCCGTCGATGGTGGCGACCATTGGCGAGGCATAGCCCGGACCATCGCCCGTCCAGCTCCACACTACCGCGCCGGTGTTCAGGTCGAATGCGGTGAGAGCGCCTTTGTCGTTTCCGCCGACGTGAAAGATGACGCGCCCAGCATCGACGACCGGGGAAAATGCGTGCGTCGTGTACAGCATCTCTGGTCCTGTGGCCGGCTTCTGCCAGACCTGTTTGCCACTCGCGGCGTCCCAGGCTGTCACGATGCCGGTCATGCCGATCGAATAGATCCGACCGTTGAAGAACACCGGCGTCGATTTCGGCCCCGGGCCGTGCTGTTTGGTTGCGGGATTCATCGCGAAGGTCGCGGGATACCCTGCCTGCCACACAACCTTCCCGCTCGCCGCATCGAGTGCCGTCATCGTCTCGTTGTCCCCGATGCGCGAGAATTGATACACGCGGTTGCCGACGATCAGCGGCGTCGCG
>Ga0247825_10000367_pt1 | contig 28262 bp, 23 predicted proteins | sample 13C_Vanillin_Day_FD_194413 | JGI IMG/M metagenome (GOLD analysis project Ga0247825, IMG submission 194413) | Soil microbial communities from agricultural site in Penn Yan, New York, United States - 13C_Vanillin_Day48 | ecosystem: Environmental > Terrestrial > Soil > Agricultural land | place... | reverse complement strand
CAACAGGTCCTGGCCACGCCGCCCGGCGGGCGCACCGGGCTCGTGCCGATCAGTCAGGCCGCCGCGATCAGGGCCGGCAGACTGCCGATGCCGGCTGGACCCGCCGGCTGGTTCCCGCCGCCCGTGACGTTGACCGAAGCGGGACGTGCGGCAGCAGAGGCGCTGCGCAAACGGCCGACGTCGGAGAACCCGCGGCTCTCCTGCCAGATCACGAGCATCCTGTTCGACTGGGTGTTCGACGGCGCGATTGGCCGCATCACGCAGAGCGCGACTGTCATCAAGATGGAGTATGGCGTCGGCCTGACGCGAACCGTGCATCTGGGCATGACCGCGCACCCGGCTAACATCAAGCCGAGCCGCGCCGGTCATTCGATCGGCCGCTGGGACGGCGATACGCTCGTCGTCGACACTGTCGGCTTCGAGCCCGGCAGTCTGGCAGGCTCACTTCCCCACAGCAACAAACTGCACGTCGTCGAGCGCTTCACACTGAATCCCGCAACGCTCGAGCTCACCCGCGGCATCGTCGCCGAGGATCCCGTGTACTTCGCGGACAAGTACGTGGATTCCGATAGTGTCCTGCCGGCGGATGCGCCGTTCAGGGTCGAGGCCTGCAAGGAGCTTGCGCCGGAGTATCAACAAACCGGGCGGAAGTGAGGGGCACTCGCGCGCCGAAGGACTGCGCGACCTGGATCTTCGTCGCTCACGGGAGGCGCGACTGCTATGACGCCTGCGCCTTTCGCGCGGCCGATGCAATGGTGGCAGGGTAGAGTGACGGGTAGAACAGCCCTCGAAAAGGAGTCCGGAATGTCCGTCTTTGGAAAGAGAGTGCTCGCGGCCGTCGTTGTCGCGCTCGCGGCGGCCTTAGGGGTGTCAGCCAGCTTGGCTGGGCAGGCTGACGCAGGCGGGCCCAGAAGCGAGACAGAGTGGCGGTTTTTCGGCAGCGACAGCGGCGCGACCCGCTATTCGTCCGCGAATCAGATCAACGCGAGCAACATCCGCGATCTTCGTGTGGCCTGGCGCTGGTCGGCACGTAACTTTGGTCCCCGGCCGGCGACCCAGATGCAGGTCAGCCCGCTGATCGTCGATGGCGTGATGTACACGACAGCAGGTATCAACCGCGACGTCGTGGCTCTCGATGCAGCCACCGGGCAACTTCTGTGGCACTGGCGTCCGACCGGTGAGCTGACGCGATGGTTCGACATCATCGAGCCACTCGCGAGAAGCTCCGGCCGCGGCGTCACGTACTGGACGGATGGCCGCGGCGACGAGCGAATCTTTGTCGTGATGAATAGCTACATGCTCGTCGCGCTCGATGCGAAAACCGGACGGCAGGTGGCGAGCTTCGGCAAGAACGGCGTTGTGGATCTGACGGAAAACCTGCGGTGGAACGAGCGGCCAGGTTTGCCGCGTGAAGGCCGCGTGGCGAATACCTCTCCGCCGGCGATTGTGGGCAACGTCCTCGTCGCATCGATCTCGATGCACACGGGATCGGCGCCGAACCTTCCGGGCGCTTCCATCAACGAACAATGGCCGATGAATATCCCGGGCGACGTCGTCGCCTACGATACGAAAACCGGCAAAATGCTGTGGCGCTTCAACGTCATTCCTCGTCTGGGAGAAGAGGGCGCTGATACGTGGCTCAGTCCTGATCCGAAAGTGTGGGAGGTCCCTGGTGGCCTGAACGCGTGGGCGAAGGAGAATCCGGATCTTCGCGAAGCGTCGAACCGGTACACGGGTAATGCAGGGTTCTGGGCACCCGTCACGGCGGATCCCGAGTTGGGGATGTTCTACATCGCCACGGAATCCCCGACGAGCGACTACTACGGCGGGTATCGGCCTGGCAGTAACCTCTACGCCAACTCGGTGCTCGCGCTCAACGCGAAGACGGGTCGTCGTGCATGGCATTTCCAGCTGACCCACCACGATATCTGGGACTTCGATCCGCCGACCGCGCCGATCCTCGCGGACATCACCGCGGACGGCCGTCCCGTCAAGGCCGTCGTCCAGCTCACCAAACAGGGATTCGTCTTCGTGTTGGACCGCGCGACGGGCAAGCCCGTGTGGCCGATCGAGGAGCGGCCGGTGCCGAAGTCCGATGTACCGGGAGAGTGGACGTCGCCAACGCAGCCGTTTCCAACCAAGCCTGCCGCCATCGAAGTGCAAGGACTGACCGAGAACGATCTCGTCGACTTCACGCCGGAGATCAAGGCCGAGGCGCTTCGCATCGCGCGTCAGTTCCGTCTTGGCGGCCTCTACACGCCCTCGTCACTGCCGAATGCGGCTGATGGAACGATGGGCACGTTGACTGCGCCTTCTGCAGTTGGTGGTGTCAACTGGCCCGGTGGTGCGGTGGATCCAGAGGACGACGTGCTGTATGTCGCATCGACCACCAGTCTCTTTCGCGCGCAAGTCGTGGAGGGATTGCCGAAGTCTGGAGTGCGCTATCACAACCCTCGCGGTCAAACCGTCGGCCCGCCGACGAATGTGTTCGGTCTTCCACTCATCAAGCCTCCGTACTCGCGCGTGACCGCCGTCGATTTGAAGACGGGTGACCGGCTGTGGATGGTGCCGCATGGCAACACGCCCGAGGCGGTCAAAAAGAATCCGAAGCTGCAAGGCGTAGAGATTCCGAATACAGGTGCGCAGACGATGGGGACGGGTCTGCTGGTCACCAGCAGCCTGTTGTTCGGAGGCGAGGGCGGTGCAACGCCAGTCCTTCGCGCGTGGGACAAGAAGACCGGCGCCGTCGTTTCGGAGATCCCGTTGCCGGGTCCGACCACCGGATTCCCCGTCACCTATACGAAGGCCGGGCGGCAGTACATCGCTGTTGCGGTACGCGCTGGCGACGCGGTGGAAATCGTGGCGCTCGCGCTTCAAGCTGCGAACGCACCAAGCGGACGTGGACGGCAGTGACCCAGGATCTGAGATGAAGAGTGTGATGTTGTTCATCGTCGCCATCGCCTGCAGCTTCAGCCTGTCAGTTGGCGTCGCGACGGGTTCGCAGCAGACCGGCGGTTCGAAGAGCGGCGAAGACCTGTTCCTCGACAAGTGCAGTACCTGTCACGGGACGGAACGCGCTCTCGTCGCTCCTCGGACGAAGAAAGGTTGGGAGGGCGTGCTTGCGGAGATGGCGAACCTTGGCGCGCCACTCGAGACCGGGGAGCAGGAAGCGATTCTCGGATTTCTCACCGAGCGGCACGGGCTCGTCAATGTCAACGCAGCGAATGCGGAGGAACTCGTCGGGCTCGGGCTCTCCAAGAAAGACGCGGACACTATCGGCTCCTATCGAACCGAGCACGGCCCGTTCGCCGACTTCGCGGCGCTTCAGAGCGTGCCCGGACTCGACCTCGATCGGCTGAATGCCGTACGGGAGCGAGTGGCATTTCGCGACTGAGGAGACCGGCGTGGCATGCGAGCGTTCGGCAAGCGGACGCGGCCTGCGCCGCCGATCCTTCTCGGACATCCTGGCCGTTCTGAGTTCGTGCTGAATTGGTCTTTTTGGTACCGGTACGGGGTTGTACGAAAGGTTGGAACGTGAAGTTCGAGGGCGTTGCTGCCTGAGCGGCCTCATGGGGTGAGCTGACGAGCTTCACGTCGTGCGATCCGTCGGCCGGCGAAAGCGAACGCGAGCAGCAATCCGGCGGTGACCCATGCCCCGGCCGCAAAGGATGGCGGCGCATACAGGGCCAGCCCCAGGCCCGCAGATGCCAGGAATGCGTATAGCACCGCGAATAGCCGCATGCCGTAGAGGAACACGACCGGCAGGTAGTGCGCGCCAAGGATGACCATGAACGCGGGGAAGAACCAGTCCAGCCGATAGAGCGCAGCCACCCCGACAACCGGGAGGGACAGCGGCAGGGTGAACGCCACTTGCATTGCGAGGCCGTTCAATGGATCCCGAAGTGATCGCAACGCGATGACCGATCGCCGCAAGGCCCAGCCTGGTGAGCGGGAAGATGAGCATGCCGCCGAAGACGACGACGAGGATTGCTGTCCTCGACGAGCCCCAAGTCGCGAAAGCAGCGGTGACGAGCCAGAGGACTCCTGACACGAGCTGGCCCATGACGCCGCCCATATAGCCCTGGCGGATTTCGCGCTGTGCCAGCCAAGGGCCCACGAGGCCTTGCGTTGGTTGCCGCTGCGGCATCGATCGCGATCCACTCAACACCTGTGCATACCTCTGCGAGAAGAAGCCGGGTCCATTGGTGGGTCGAGTAGAATCCCGTTCCGACCGTCCTGCACCACGAGACCCAGGAGTAACTGTGGAGCGAAAACATCGAAGACTCTCAATACCCAGGGCGGGAATGGCGGCCGTCCTGCTGGGCGCCCTGGCGCCAGCCGCGAACGCTCAGACGTCGTCCCTCGTGGGCTCGGTCGTAGATCGCTATGGCGTAGTCGTCGCGCGGGCGCCCGTCGAAGCCCGCAACACCGCGACCGGGGCCTTTTACCGCACCTTTGCGAGCGACCAGGCGAACTACGAGTTGGGGCGACTTCCCGCCGGAATCTACGATGTCTCCGTCGACTTGATCGGGTTCCGGCAATACCGCCGTGAGAACGTCGCTGTGGCGCCGGGCCAATCTTTCCGTCTGGACATACAGTTGGAGGACGGCGCCACGCTGAATACCCCAGGGGAATTTTACTTTCGGCGCGCAGTGGGAAAGCCCCCAGACGGCACCGCGCCGCGCACGTCCATCGGAAAGCCAGACTTCTCCGGTGTCTGGCTTCCATCGGCGAATACGAATCCCGAGCCGCCGCCAATCCTGCCCGCCGCGGAAGCGCAGAGGAAACAGCGGTTCTCCTCGGGTGTGACTCCGCGTTCGCTGTGCCTCCCAACAGGCATCGTGCTTACTCCCGAAATCGATCTGATGAAGTTCGTGCAGACTCCCAACCTGCTTGTGATTCTGGTCGAAGGCGGTGACCCGGGCTTCCGCCAAATTTTTCTGGACGGACGCGAGCATCCGAAGGACCCCTTCCCGACGTGGCAAGGGCACTCCGTGGGCCGTTGGGAGGGCGATACGCTGATTGTCGATACGGTGGGCCTCAACGACAAAGTCTCGCTGACGCTCGCCGAGCATCCGCAAACCGAGAAGATGCACGTCGTCGAACGGTTTCGCCGACCCGACCTGGGGCGCCTGGAGATTGAGTACACGCTCGACGACCCTGGCGCGTACTCGAAGCCATGGAAGGTGCACCGAACGCTGACGCTTGCCCCGAAAGAAGAGTTGCAGGAGTACGTGTGCGCGGAAAACAACAAGGCGACGGAACACGTCGTGGGCCGGTGATGCGAAGCTCCTCGGATGGGCGCGTATAGACGCGGTCGCCCTCTTCCTGCGCCATTCATGCTGTTCTCGTCGACACTCAGCATCAGCGCGATTCGCAGCGGCAATTGCTCACCCAGTGATTTCCTAAACAGGAGTCTCTCGAAATCGATTCTTGGTACCCCTTCGATCGCGAATTTCGAACCCCAACCAGCCTGGAAGGGCATTCGTCAGTGGCTTGACACCATGCAGCTAATTGCACCTGCATGAAAAAGCTCAGTTGCTGAAGTCGCGTCGCCCGGCAACGCAGCTCCCGTGATTCGGTTGATTCATGCAGGAGCGGACTCCGACCGCCCACACGGAAATTTCTCGCGCCGAGCGGAATATCCCGAGCGATTCGTCTCTGGACTGGTGAGGAGTCGGTCGAGGGAGCAAATGCCAGACTCTCCTGGAATGGACTGCTTCTTGCTCATCGCTCGGCCAAACATCGGCTCTGACAGTGAGGTCGGGATTTCAAGCTTCAGACCCATGCCGAAAGAGCTCACACCGCGGGCGGTTCTGGTGATCGACGATGAGCCTCTGATCCGGTGGGCCGTTTCAGAGGGGCTCTCTCAAGCGGGCCATGAGGTGGTCATTGCGTCTGACGGCGACGGGGGCCTTCGGGCGGTTGCGACGGCTCAGCGGCCGTTTGATGTCGTCTTCCTGGATCTTCGCCTTCCGGATTCCAACGATCTCCTATTGCTTACTGCGATTCGGACGTGGGCTCCCCGGAGCGCGGTGGTGCTGATGCCTGCGTCTCACAGGCCGGACGTGGTCACCGAGGCGTACCGTCTCCCGGAACATGAGAGGTGATTCCATGGCTCAACTCGCCGTCATCGCTTCTCCGTTTCAGTGTCGATGGATCCCACCTGGGACAGAAATGCGACTGGAACAGTGGACATACGCGATCTGTCTGCGTTCCCGTGATCATCCGCGGGTTGTGAGCGAAGGCGAGTGCGGCCAGTGCGGCTGCTGGGAATCGCCGACCGATCGCGTGTGTCATGTGCGTCGCGAGCACGATGAACACGGCCCACAACGATCCACGTTTATGGTGTAGATGCAGCTGTTCACGAACCCGAGGAGTCTAACGTCTTTGCGCATGGACCATATCCCCGCGATCGGCTCGGTCATGACACCATTTCCCTACGTCGTGCAGGTCAATGAGAGTGTGTTGACGGCCAGGGCGCTCATGATCGAGCACGACGTTCGGCATCTCCCGGTCAAGGACGGCAACACATTGATCGGCGTGCTGACAGACCGCGACATTAAACGAGCGCTCGATCCCAGTCTCGGCCTCCCGCCTAAAGAAGAGATGTTCGTCCGCGACGTCTTCGTTGCCGATGCCTATGTCGTCGACGTCGGTGAGTCACTCGATGGGGTCCTCAATCACCTGTCTTCGGAGCACATCGGCAGCGCGCTGGTGACCAAGGGTGGCCGCTTGGTGGGCATCTTCACGTTGACCGACGCGGCTCGACTCTTCTGTAACCATTTGCGTTCGCTCTTTCCATCCCGTTCGGGCAACGAGGTCGCGTGACTGCCACGATTTCAAGGAGAGATATATGCATCTCGTTCCGCTGGCGGTCGATCAGCCGATTTGGGATCGTTTCTTCATCGTGGCGCCGCTCGTCATCATCGGCAGCAAAGAACCGGACGGGACGTACGACCTGGCGCCCAAGCACATGGCGATCCCGCTCGGCTGGCAGAACTACTACGGCTTCGTCTGCAGCCCGCGACATGCGACGTACCGCAATATCCGGCGAGAGATGCAGTTCACGGTAAGCTTTCCGCGCCCGACCGACGTCGTCACGAGCAGCCTGGCCGCAAGTCCCCGCTGCGATGACGACACCAAGCCTGCGCTGACGCTCCTCGGGCAGCAGAGAGCCACGACAGTCGACGGAGTGCTCGTCGATGACTGCTATCTATACCTCGAGTGCAGGCTCCACAGCGTGATGGACGGCTTCGGGGCCAACAGCCTGATCGTGGGCGAGGTGATCGCGGCGTCGGCTGACGAAGCGTCGTTGCGAATGGAGGATCGAGACGAAGGCGAGCAAGTGTTCAACTCGCCGCTGCTCGTCTATGTGAGCCCGGGCCGCTACGCGGCGCTTCGCGAGACCACGCGATTCCCGTTCCCGAGAGGCTTCTCGCGGTGACCGATGCGATCCTCGCGTACCTGCGTGACGAGCGGCCCGCGATGGTCCAGCTGCTGACCGAGCTGGCCGCGCTCGAATCGCCCACCGACGATCCCACGGCCGTCGGGCGCGCGCTCGATCGGCTGGGAGCGGAGTTCGCGGCGAGCGGCATGGCCGTGCGCCGTGTGCGGGGACGGCGAACCGCCGGCGTCCTGCTGGCGCGGCCGGCGGCACGGCTTCGCCGCAGTCCACTGCAGCTCCTGGTCGGCCACTGCGACACTGTGTGGCCGCTCGGGACCCAGCAGGCCATGCCGGTGCGCGTGGTCGACGATCAGGTTCGCGGCCCCGGCGTGTTCGACATGAAGGGAGGGCTGGTGCAGATGATCTTTGCGCTGCGGGCAGTTGCCGCCGTCGGGTGCCCCCTCCCGGCCACGCCGGTCGCGATCGTCACGTCCGATGAGGAGACCGGCAGCACCGAGTCGAAATCGCTCACCATCCGGCTCGCGCGTCGCGCGGCCCGTGCGTACGTGCTCGAGCCGGCGTACGGCGTGACGGGCAGGCTCAAAACGGGACGAAAAGCGGTCGGCGAGTTCGAGATCATCATTCACGGCCGTGCGGCCCATGCCGGGCTGAGTCCCGGCGAAGGCACGAGCGCCGTGCTCGAGCTGTCGCACCAGATCCAGCGGCTGTTCGCGCTGAACGATCCGGCGCGCGGCATTACCGTGAACGTCGGGACTATCGATGGCGGCCTCCGCCCCAACGTCGTCGCGCCCGAGGTGCGCGCGATGGTCGACGTGCGCGTGCCGACGCGCGCCGACGCGGAACAGATCGAAGCCGCCATCCGCGGGCTGACACCCGTCGATCCCAACAGCACCATCCACGTCTCCGGTGGCTTTGGTCAGCCGCCGCTCGAGCCGGTCGCCCGCAACCGCGCGCTCTGGCAGTTGGCCCGGTCGCTCGGCCGCAGGCTCGGCCTAGATCTCGAGCAAGCGACAGTGGGTGGCGCGTCGGACGGTAACACCATCAGCCAGTACACCGCCACACTCGACGGGTTGGGCGCCGTTGGCGACGGCGCGCATGCGGCTCACGAGTATGTGCTGGCGTCGACGCTCAGCGAGCGCGCGGCTCTCGTGGCGCTGCTGCTGGCGGCGCCGCTGTCCACAGAGGAGCGTCCGTCGTGATCGTGGTTCGTGACGCCACAGCCCGCGACGTCGAGGCCATTCGCGACGTCTTCCAGGCGACCTACGGCCGCGACTATCCCTACCGGCAGTTCTACGATCTCGACGCCCTCACCAGGCTCGTCTACAACGACCATCAACTGCTCCTCGTCGCCGAAGACGTGAACAGCCATCGTGTGGTCGGTACGGCGTCAGTTGTGTTGGAGGTTGGCGCACTGTCCGACCTCGTCGCCGAATTCGGGCGACTGGCCGTCCTGCCGTCCGCGCAGGGGATTGGCCTCGGACGGATGTTGATGAACGAGCGCCTGCATCGCGTGCGCGATCGGGTGCACGTGGCGCTCGTCGAGGCTCGACTCGCGCGTTCTCATAGCCTGCGAATCGCTGAGACCTCGGGATTCGTGCCGGTGGGACTCCTGCCCCTCACGATGCAGATGGGGGAGCGCGAGAACTTCTGTTTGCTGGCGCAGCACTTCGGCGAAGCGCTATCGCTGCGGCGCAATCACCCTCATGTCATTCCCGAGGTGTACCCGCTGGCCCAGGTGGCACTGGCCCACTGCTCGCTCCCTGGCGACACGATTGTCGACGACTCGTCGCCCGCCTATCCCGAGGCCCAAGACCTCGTGTTGCGCGAGTTCACGACCGAAGGGTACGCGACGCTGCTCCGCATCGAGCGTGGACGCGTCCGTCACCGCGAGATCTTCGGGCCTCTGCAGCTCCATCATGGGCTTTTCAAGCTGCGCGCAGAGCAATCGCAGTACCTGCTGGCGCTCGACCGCGATCGGATCGTCGGCGCGATCGGCTGGAGCCAGAATCCTGTTGATCCCATGCTCCGCGTCTTCGAGCTCATCGCGCTGGACGACGGAGTCGCCCGGTTTCTCCTCGCCGGCCTCGAGCGCACGCGCCGCGAACAAGGCCGGATCAGCTCGATTGAAGTCGACGTCAGCGCCTACGCGCCGCGGATGCAGCGGACGCTCCTCGAGCTGGGTTTTCTGCCGAGCGCCTACATTCCGGCGATGGTGTTCTCAGAGGTGGAGCGCCTCGACATCGTGCGGATGGTGAAACTGTACGTGCCGCCAGAGTTTTCAGCGACGACGGCGAGCGACCGCGTGCGGGCCATCGCCGACGTCGTGCTACCGCCCTTCTTCAGTCGGCATGTGCTGCCTGACATCGAACGGGCGGTCAGCGAACTGCCGCTCTTCTGCGGCCTCGATCGCGATCAAGTACGGCGGCTGTCGAGCGTGTGCCGAACGAGAGAGTTCGCAGAGGGCGAGCCGATCATCGAAGAAGGCGGCCTGGACCGGACGCTCTATATCCTGCTCGACGGCGAAGCCACCATCAGTCGCGCAGCCATCTCCCAAGTCGTGGGCGTCGTTCGGGCCGGCGAGTGCCTTGGGGAGATGTCGCTGCTGACCGGCCAGCCGCACTCGGCGTCGGCCTGTGCGACACGAACGACCAAGACGGCGACGCTGACGCACGACGAGCTGACGGCACTCGTGCGCTTCCGTCCCGACATCGGCCTGATCATGTTCCACAACCTCGCGATCGGCCTCGGCGCCAAGCTCGGGCGGGCACCCGTCGTCGGCTTGGCTGCGTCGAAACCCGAGTGATCCCGACGATACGCGAGCCTCGTCAGAGAGTCCCCTTCGCGACCGCCAAAACGATGTCTGACTCACTGAGCATGCCGATCAAGACCTCGCCATCCAACACGGGCAGACACCCGATCTTCCGATCGACCATGACCTGGGCCGCCGTCTTCACCAACGTGTCTGCGACCGTCGTCACGACATCGGGCGTCATGACCTCTTTGACCAGAATCGCGTTGAACGCACGATCGCGCGACGACGTGCCAAAGCCAAGCGCACGAACAAGGGCACTGAAGAAGAGATCCCGCTGGCTAAGAACGCCGACAACCCGCCCGCCCTCGTCGAGCACCGGCAGATGACGAATCCGCTCGCTTCGCATGATGCTGTCAGCAACCGACAGCGTCTCGTTGAGACCGAGTGTCTTGACTGGCCGACTCATGAGGTCTCGGACTTGTCGTTCCGAATCCACGGCGATTACTCCTCGTGACTCTGGGTCCCGCTTATACCCTCACTGGCAGGGCGGGACTTGTTCGCCATCTACTGCGCGAGCTGTCACGGCCCTGACGCGAACGCCAGTGGTCCGATGGCGACCGTGCTCAAGACGCCACCTCCGGATTCAGCAGCCATGAGCCGAGATCAGTGCGCGTGAGCGTGCACGACGCCCTCGCTCGGGAGCGACGGCTTGAACTGCTTGTGGCAGCCTTCGCACGCCTCGACCAACTGCCCGTTGGCGGCGACCAGCGCCTCGAAGTTCTCCCCTTCGATCGCTTTGATCTCAGCCTGCGCCGCATCCGACATCGCGCGCGCCCACTTCTGCCAGTCTGGCGACGCGACCCAGGTCATGTCTTGGACACCCGTTCCGGGGATTCGGACCAGGGCGCCTGCTGCCGCCAGTTGTGTGGCGTGCTCCGCGAGGACCTCCCAGTCTTCCTTGGTCTTCGGCTTGTTGCCTTCGCGCTCGACGTTCCAGAGCTCGTGACCGGCGTGGTCAACGATCGAGACCATCGACGCGTTGATGCTGACCGGAGACGTGACGGAGGGTTGCGTGGATGCCGCTGCCGGCGCGGCCTGCTGCTGCTCGACCGGCGCGGGTGTACCGCATCCACCGGCTAGCCACGTACCTGTCACGACGACGAGAACGACACAAAAACGCATCATGGCGCGCTCCTTCCCTGCTTGGGGCTGATTGTATTTGGATCGGCGGTGTGCATCCGTACCACCTTTGAGCCACGCCCGCACGTCAGGGGCAACGTGGAGCCGACGGTAACTCACTCAACAGGCTTGCCACGTCGCACCGGCGCGGCCCGCGTACGGACGAAGGACGGTTCTACCTACGGCTCCTGCATCGACGCGACGAACTCTGCGAGCGCCAATCGTTCGCTCTCCGACGGGTGCGAGACGCTTGGCATCTGGGCAGAACGTGCATGCATTCCCGTCCGAAGCGTGTCGGCAATCTCTCGGGCACTGTGTCCTTGCAGGTAGGCGCTCAGCGCCCGGAAATCGCGTGGCGGTGGATTGAGGCTCGTGCATTGGGACCATTGCCGTGACCATTATCGCCATGGCACCTGACGCACATTGCGTCTTGTAGAGCGCCTCGCCCTGACGGAGCCGCCCTTCCCGGGATGGCCGCCCCGGCAATCCGCAGTTCCGATGGCACACGCGATCACGACGGAGGAGACGACCGTCGATACAACGACCCATGATAAGCCGCGCTCGAACGGCATGAAGCGATGCAGCGACGCAGCACGCCGCATTCGAGCGACCGGAATATTATCGCTCTCCGTTGAAAATTATTCACACCCACCCGATTCGTCCTCGCCCGAGTTCAAGGACTCAGGACGGCACGCCTCTTGATCAAGAACGAGGGTCCCATTAAGGGCCGACGAGGAGCAACCATGCGCACACGATTCTTCGGACTGCTCGCAGTCACTGCCGTGACTGTGGCCTGCAGTTCTCAACCGGCTCAAACGGCGCCACCCCCTGCGCCTGCGGTAACCGCGGCAACCGTGTACACCCCTGTGGTCTCGCTCAACGAAATCATGGTGTACGTCGTCGATCCACATTCCAACGAGATTTGGGATGCGTCGCTCAATCCTCCCACTACCGAGAAGGGATGGATGGAGCTTCAGCGCGCGGCGGTCGTGCTGGCGGCATCGGGCAACCTCACGAAGCTCGCTGGCAATGGTCCGAAGGATCAGCAGTGGACCGATGCGGCCGACTGGGCCAAGTACTCGCAGGCTGTTGCCGACGCAGGGCTCGCCACGGTGCAGGCCGTGCGGGCCAGAAACACCAAGGCGCTCGCCGCGGCAGGCGATCAACTGGTGCTCACCTGCATCAACTGCCATCGGGAGTACAGGCTGGACGTGCCAGCGATCTGGACGGAGCGGCAGTTCCCTCCGGGCGCCAACGGCCGCGGGGCCAAATAGAGCTGAGGGCGCGGGCCGGCCGCACCACACAAGCCAAGGACGTGACACTTGGCGACACGTGATACTCGGCGCAACTCCTCGAAGGATTGCACGAATGAGAGGCAGTATACAGACACGCCCGTTACGGCACGCTCCCGCCTGGACTGATCACGTGTCGACTCGTTCAGTCCAGGTGGTGAAACGCTCGCACCCTCCGCGAAAATTCCGTTCTTTGGCCGGGCTCTGCCGGGAGACCTGCCGAAATTTCCCGAATTCTTCGCTTCGGCGTTCCGGTCAGCCGATTGCTTCGGGAACGTTCCAAGAGAGCACTACGCGGCAGGCACGTTACGCGTGTTCCAGCTTCCGCGGTCTCTTGAGTCGGCTCGCGATCGCGTACGCGACAGGTGGCGTGGCTTCCGCTACGCGGCCAACCACGTGCGCGACGCCACGGTGAAGTCGCTCTTCCTCGAAATCGCCAGCCAACGCGACGAATTCGCCGGGGAGATCCTTCCACACGCGCAGCGCCTCAGCGGAGCCATGGAGCCGGACGGGAGCGTTGCCGGCGCGCTGCACCGGCGCTGGATGACGATCAAAAACACGATGGGCGTTCATGACGACGCCGCGATCATTCGGGAGACCGAGCGGGGCGAGCGAGCAGCGCTGGCGGCGTACGAGGATGCGCTGAACGGAATGCTGCCGCCGACCGCGCGGGATGTCATCGAGCGACAGTGCGCGCATGTCAGCCACAGCCACGAGCGTGTCACGCGCTGCTCGTCGTGTGAGTGATCGCATGGGCGGTAGCGCAGGAAGACAGGGAGAACGTCATGATCGGCATGACCACGGGAGCCATGAGTGCCACTTGCGCTCAGGTTGTTCTCGACGGACAGGCTCGGTTGGGCGATATCCGTCCTGCGTCGCTGTGCTCCGCAAAATTCATGCGCCGTCACGCGGCCTCTGGCAGCAGCGATACTTGATGCAGCCCACTGAGATTGGTGTCGCAGCCACTCGACATCGAGCGGGGAAGTGATGGTTACGGTCGGATCCGCCGGGCCGAGAGCAGTCCAATGTTGCTCCGATCAGCCGATCCTGTTTCATTGCAACGGCTTAGATCGAGCTCGAGAGATGGAATACCGGTACGGGGATATGACACCTACTGTAGCCCCGTTTTCTCAGTGAGATTCGCGTTCGAGACGGCGCTGACGATCGCGATCTAGCGGGGGCGGCTACCGTGGCCCGGCAGTCTGCGCACCGTCGCCTACTGCAGCGCCATTCAGCCGCTTACTCGGTAGAGTGAAACGGGTCGATGACCTTCACGCCGGCCTTCTCGAAATCCGATCGATTGCGCGTCGCCACGGTGAGGCCGTGGACGAGGGCTGTGGCCGCGATGAGACTGTCCTTGATCGGCATCGCGCGTCCGGACTGGCGAAGGGTTGCGAGGAGCGCCGCCCAGCGAAGGCCTGTTTCAGCCTCCCACGGGAGGCAGTGCAGACGCTGGACCCCGGCATCGAACCACTGCTCCAACTTTCGGCGGCGGCGCCCTTTCGCCAAGAGCAGAATGCCGAAGCGAATCTCCCCAAGAATGATCGGATCGACGGCGATTTCGCGCTCGTGACGTGTGAGCCATTGGAGGCAGCGCTGGCTTGGCGTAGCCTTCGTCGGCTCACTGAGCACGTTGGCGTCAACCAGGAACGTCACAACGTATCGGTCGACTCCGATTCGATCGAGACAAAGAAGTCCTTCTCCGGGCACGCGAGCAGCCATTCGATCACGCCCTCGTTCGGACGAGGGGCGCGTCGAACCAGGCGATACTCGCCTTGGTCCACACGTTCGACGTCGAATTCCTGGCCGCTCTCAATCCGGTCTCGTTGGCGCAGTTCTGCGGGCAGCACAATCTGACCCTTCGAGGACACCCGTGTTCGCATACGAGTAAGATATCGTCTTACGAGACCGGATGCAACGGCGCGGCGGTTTGACGTCCGACATGAGTCGGCCGCCGCGGCTCGGTCGGACGTTCCCTGCGGCCGCGTGACGAGCGGACTGTTGGGTGGGAGCGACGCGTGCTCGCGGGTTGCGGCGCCGACTTTTCTGCTACCGCTACGGCGGTTTGACAAAGAGTGTTCGGTCGAGAACGTCACGTTTGCCCCGACCGCGAAGTCCGGCACATTAATCATGGGTAGAATTGGCGCTGCCCTGCGTGCACCATGCGTCTCTCCTCAGGAACCCGATTCGGGATATACGAGATCCTCGCGCCCCTCGGTGCGGGAGGGATGGGCGAGGTCTATCGCGCCCGTGATGCGCGACTGAAGCGCGACGTCGCGATCAAAGTCCTCCAAGGCACCTGGGTCGACAACGGCGATCGCCTCGCACGGTTCGAACGCGAGGCGGAGCTGCTAGCCGCACTGAACCATCCCAACATCGCAGCAATCTACGGCGTCGAAGAGAGCGCGGGAACCACGGCACTCGTCCTCGAGCTCGTCGACGGCCCCACGCTGGCGGATAGGCTCGTCACCGGCCCTTTGCCGCTCAGCGACGCCTTGGCCATCAGCCGGCAGATCATCGACGCACTCGACGCGGCGCACGAAAGAGGCATCGTGCATCGGGACCTCAAGCCAGCCAACGTGAAGGTCCGCGAAGACGGGACAGTCAAGGTGCTCGACTTCGGCCTCGCCAAATCGCTCGAGTCCGATGCAGCGCCACAAGGCGTCACCATGTCGCCGACCATGACGAGTCCGGCGGTGACGTCCGCGGGTGTCGTGCTGGGCACCGCCGCCTACATGAGCCCGGAACAGGCGCGCGGCCAGTTCGTGGACAAGCGATCGGATATCTGGGCGTTCGGATGCGTGCTCTACGAGATGCTCACCGGCCGCATGGTGTTCGCTCGCGCAACCATCGCAGATACCGTCGCGGCTATCCTCGAGCGCGAGCCCGACTGGTCCGCGCTGCCCTCGACGACACCGACGAGCCTGCGGCGGCTGCTGCGCCGCTGTCTCGACAAGAGCCGCAGTCAACGCCTCCGGGACATCGCCGATGCGCGACATGGGCTCGACGACATCGAGGACGATGCTTCTCGCGTCACATCGAGGTCTGCACGAACGCAGTGGCCCCGTCTGCTGGCTGGAGCCGTGGTCGTCGCCAGCATCGCTGCTGTCGCCGCCGTGCTCGCGAGCCGATGGGTAAGCCCGACGCCAGCGGCGACGTCAACACCAGGGCCACAGTTCACGCATGTGACTGCGGACGCCGCCTTTTCAACGGAGCCGGCGCTATCGCGCGACGGCACTCTCGTTGTGTACGCGTCCGGCCGGGACGGAATGGGACAGCTCGATTTGTGGCTGCAGCGCACGTCTGGAGGTCAGCCGGTCCGGCTCACCAACGATACCGCCGACGATCGACAGCCCGACTTCTCGCCCGACGGCAGTTTCATTGCCTTTCGTTCGGATCGTGCTGGTGGTGGTGTTTACGTGATGCCTGCACTCGGCGGCAACGCGCGTCTCATTGCCGAAGGAGGCCGTCGCCCGCGATTCTCTCCCGACGGCAGCCGCATCGCGGTCTGGACGGGACCATGGCTCGCGGGCGCTGGTGCTCGTGGGCCTGGATACTCGGTGTTCATCGTGCCGGCCAACGGTGGCCAACCAACACGCGTCGCGGATGGTTTCTGGACGGCGCGCGATCCGGTCTGGGCTCCCGACGGCCAAAGCCTGCTGTTCTTCGGCCGCAAGACCGCGGACAACTCACCATCGGGCACATTCGACTGGTGGTGGGCTCCACTCGACGGCAGAGAACCTGTGGCGACGGGTGCTTACCGGATCATGGCCGAGCATGGGCTCTCCGATCCGATCGAGGCTGATTTCGTTGGAGGTGGTCAGGAGCCCGTGCCGGCGATCTGGACCAAGGCGGGGGTGCTGTTTTCGGCTACCCTCGGCGAAAGCGTCAGCATCTGGCGCCTCTCTGTGTCTGCGAGTACGGGTCAGGCCGCCGAAACGTCACTCGAGCGTGTGACATCTGGCGCGGAATTCGATCAGTTGCCATCCGCCGATGAGAACGGACGAATCGCGTTTCAATCATCGTCCGAAGGGTACGTCTCGCTGACACTCCCGCTGGATGCCAACGCGGGGCGCGTGACCGGTCCGATCGTGCGGCAGACGTTCTGGGCCGGCCAGGCGGGCGGCCGGAATAGCCTGGACCATGCCGGTCGCCTTCTCGTTTACCTGAGGACGGGTGCGGCCTCGAGCGAGATCTGGGTAAAGGACATACAGACGGTTCAGGAGCGGCACCTTGTGACCGCACCATCAGTCGCTCTCAATCCGGTCATCTCCCCCGATGGCGCTCGTGTGGCGTACAGCGTGCCTGGATCAACGCACGCCACGGGCTATGTTATGCCGACTGCAGGTGGAACGGCTCGTGAGGTCTGCCAGTGCGTCCTGCAGGGATGGTTCTCGGACAATCGACGGATTCTGGCGCTCGACGCTGCAGGAGGGGGGTCACCGCGCGTCCGCGCGATCGACGTCGTCGACGGCACTGAAGCGGACCTCGTGAGACATCCAACGTTCACCATCGGTCGAGCGGACGTTTCGCCCGACGGACGGTGGCTGGCGTTCAATTCCCAACGACAGACATGGATGGTGCCGGTGCGTCCCGGTAACCCACCGGAGGAACGCGAGTGGGTACTAATCAGGAAGGCGACGACGCAGGACTCGGCGGAACGAGCGTGCGGGTGGTCGCCAGATGGACGCTTGTTGTATTTGCTTCTCGAACGCGACGGCTTTCGAGACCTCTACGCACAACGAATCGATCGGGCGCGCGGGACGCCGGTCGGAGAGCCGTTCATCGTCCAGCACCTCCACGACCCCACACGCCGATGGGGATCGACACCCTTCGGCAACGCCATCGTCAGCAACGCGTTCGTGTTTACTCAGGTGGAGATGACAGGCAATATCTGGCTGCTGGACCCGTCCACAACAAGCCGCTAGATCACCTCGTTCCTTTGATCGTCCCCACGTTCGAGTCCTGCTCGTAACCGCGCTCGAGGACGTCCCTCACGACGCCGACCACGGTGAACGGCGGCTCCGTCGGGCCGAATCGGATTTGCCGGCCCAGCGCGGATTGTCCGTCCATGAATCGGCGGACGAGCGTTTTCGTTGACGACAATGGCGCGAGGCGCATCGGCGCCATCGCGCGCATCGAGGAGGCGCTCTCGACCAGCGTCACGCCAAGCGTCTGCAGATAGTCGGCCGTCCCTATACGGAACAACGCGTCCGGCAGATCTCCAGGACGGAGTTGACGCCCCTCGACACTGAAGACTCGCGTGTTACCAGGTGACTGAAATGGAAGCATTGAGCCAAATGCGACCCCACGCACACCTGGCAATGCGCGGACGCCGGCGATGATGCGCTGCACGTTCAGGTCGAACCAGGAATCCACAAGCGTAGGGCCCAACATCGCCAGCAACGACGTGTCGGTGTTCCTGGGCAGCCGCGCGGGGTTCCGGTCCGCCGGCAGCCCGCTGCTCACCGGCACGGGTCCGACCGCGATTGCCCTGGCCGATCTGAACGGGGACGGCAAGGCCGACATCATCACGGGCAACTCCGGCAGCGGCGATCTCTCTATCTATTCGCTTCAGCCCGTACTAGGGATTAGGATGTTGGCCCCATGAGGATTCTTCTGACCTTCATTACCGCCGCCCTCCTGCTCGCGGGCGGCGCGACGGAAGCCCTGGCCCAGGATCTCGTCATCACCAACGCCCGCGTCATCGTCGGCAACGGCACGGTGCTCGAGAAGGGCGCCGTCGTCGTGAAGGGCGGACGCATTGCCTCGGTCGGCCCCACGGCGTCCAACGCGCCCGCCGGCGCCCGCACCATCGACGCGAAGGGCATGACCGTCATGCCCGGCTTCATCGACGGCCACCGCCACATCATCGGCGGCAACACCGATCAGTGGTTCAAGGAACAGGCGGCCGTCCGGATGCAGGAGTTCCTGGAGGCTGGCTACACCACGCTCATGTCGGGCGGCGGTCCGGTCCCGGGAATCGTTCAGCTCAAGGAACGGATCGAGAAGGGACAGATCAAGGGGCCGCGCATCATCACGTCCGGCCGCGCCGATCCCCCCGGCTTCAAGAGCGAGCAAGATGCCCGCGCCGCGGTGCAGCAGCTTGCCAAGGTCGGCGTCGAGATCATCAAGGCGCGCGTGGACAACGACCCGAGTCCCCAGCAGATGGCCATCCTCGCCGCCGTCGTGGACGAGGGCAAGAAGTTCAAGCTCGACACGATGGTGCACGCGGTCAGCCCGAAGGCGATGCTCGCCACGGTCAAGGCCGGCGCGCAGAAGCTGGTCCACACGCCGCACTTCGGCTGGCTCACGGAGGCTGACGCGAAAGTCGTTCGCGACGCCGGCGTCGAGGTGCTCTCGTGCGCGGGATTCGGTGTGCCGGTCTTCGGCGTCTACAACCAGACGAACCAGCCGACGTTCCGCGACGGCAAGCCGTGGCCAGAAGCGATCCTCGACGGCGAAGGCCGCGGGCGCGAGGCCGGCTACAAGGCGGTGAACGCGCGCACGCTCTGGGATGGCGGCGTCGTCTATGGATTCGGCACCGACACCAACTACCACCCGCTGGAGGGGCTCGAGCACGAGCTGCGGACGCTCAACCTGATGTTCTCGCCGCAGGACTTGATCAAGCTGCTCGGGCCGAACACCGCGGCGTTCCTCGATCGCAGCCAGGATCTGGGCACGCTCGAGCCCGGGAAGCTCGCCGACATCGTGATGCTCGACGGCAACCCGCTGGAGGGCTACTGGAACCTGCTGCGCACCAAACTGGTCGTCAAGGGCGGCGACGTCGTCGTCGACAAACGCTAACAAGAAGTTTACGCCGTGGTCCGTCGCCGCTATTGGCCTGATCACTCCGGGCTTTGATCGCGACACACGAGTTATTCCGGAGTGAGCTCGAATCCTTCGTCCTTCCAGCCCTCGATACCACCGATCATCTTCTTGACCGGACGGCCGAGACGTGCCAAACGAACCGCCGCCCTGTCAGCGCCGTTGCAGTGCGGGCCAGTGCAATACACCACGAAGATCTTTGTCTTCACATCGTCAGGTGTGACTACGGAGCCGCGGTTGCGAATCAGGTCGCCAGACGTCTCGTCGTACCTCCGCACCGCGAGGGTGGGCAGTCACAATTCGTGTCGGCACCGTTGTCTGCGGTCAATGCACGCGGGCTTGCCACGCTGCTCGAGTGGGCGCAGCGGAATCTTCATCGTCCGCTGACCGTGGAGCTGCTGGCGCGCAAGGCGACTATGTCGCCCGCAGCTTCGCTCGACACTTTCTCGCAGAGACAGGGACGACGCCGTATCGGTGGCTCACGCATCAGCGTCTGCTGGCGGCGCAACGTCATCTCGAAACGACTGAGGCATCGATCGATGAGATTGCCAACGCGGTAGGGATACAGACGGCCGAAACCCTCAGGCACCATTTCGGCAGCGGTTTCAGATTTCACCGACGGCGTATCGTCGTCGATTCGCCCAGGAGTCGTTCAACCCATCTGTTCGGCGATAGCCTGCCTCGAGTACCAGATGCGCGCGTTTTCTCAACCAAATGGATGCACAGACACGGCGCGATCCCGTTACGTGCAGGCGGGGGATTCGATACCTACTGTAGACAGTCGTAAGTAACTGCGACGGCTTGATTTTTCTGGTACCGGTACGGGGATTCGAACCCCGGTCCCGTGGCTGAGAACCACGTGTCCTGACCCCTAGACGATACCGGCCCCGAGCAGGAACTTCAGATTTTACTCCGATCGTCCTGCCGCGGGCCAGATCGACGGGTTAGCGATAGCGCTCGCCGTTGCGGTAGCCGGAGTCGTAGCCCTGCCGAAAACCGGATCGATAGTTGTTCTTGTAGGCGTCTTTCGAGCCGTACGAACGCGAGTATCCATCGTCGGCGCTGCGATAGTCACCGTGACCAACTGGATCGTAGCGGTCGCGATCGTGCCGATCGTCGGCGCCGTGATCCCATCCATCGGCATATCCGCGCGCGAACGCAGGATCCTGATATCCGCGTAGCACGCGCGGATCGCGTCGGTTGTCTCGTTGTCCTTGATCGTAAATGCCGACGGCGCGGTACCTGTCGTAGCCGGTGCGATAGCCCGAGGCGAAGCCACGTCTGAATTCGTCTCGATACCCGTCGCGGCTGCCGTAGCGATCGTTGTAGCCGCGGTCCGCGTCGCGGTAGATCGAACTGCGTTCCCACTGCGGCTCCCGACCCTGGCGGCCGTCCTGTTCACCTTGCTGGACGCCCTCGCGATAGCCGCGGTCATACGCCATGCCGAAACTCTGAGCCGATGCCAACGTCGAACTCAGAAGCCCGATGCACAACACGCCGATCAGGAGCAGCCTCCGGTGCCGATTCCCCATGGTCGTTCTCCGAAGGCGCTGGCAATCGGACAAAGTGCAAACGACAAGCCACAACGGCACGCGTAGTCTGTCGCGTGATTCGCTCGAAATGGACGCGAATCGTCCCCTGTGGGCTGCGTGTTAGCCTCGCTCTGTGATCCGCCTCATCAAGTCCATCGATGCTCACGTTGGAGGTCAGCCTCTCCGCCTTGTCGTCGAAGGCTTCCCACGTCCGCACGGTCGAACGCTGGCGCATCAGCGTGACTGGTTTAGAAAGAACGCAGACGGACTTCGTCGCGCCGTCGTGCTTGCGCCGCGCGGGCACGCCGACATGACGGCTGCATTCCTGACCGAGCCGCTGCCGTCACAGGCGCACGCCGGCATCGTGTTCATGAACGCGGCCGGGTATCCATCGATGAGCGGCCACGGGATCATCGCCGCGACGACGATCGCGCTCGAGCGCTCGTTGATCTATTCTCGCGACGTTGGCGACGTGCAGGCGCCTCTGGTCTTCGAGACGCCAGCAGGCATCGTGCGAGCACGCGGGCGGCTGATCGAACAGGGTGACGCGCGTCGTGTGGATGCCGTCGCAATGACGAACGTTCCAGCGTTTGTACACGCCGCGTCGGAAGCGGTGAAGATCGGCACGCGTCAGCTGCGCGTTGACGTGGCATTCGGCGGCGCGTTCTTCGCGATCGTCGATACGGAAGCGACGGGCATTCCGCTCATTGCCGAACGACTTCCCGATCTTCGCCGTATGGGCGTCGAGATCTGTGCGTCACTCGCTGCGACAGTGGTGCCCGAGCATCCAGCCGATCCCGGCATCGCCGGAATCAGCGGCGTGATCTTCACAGGTCCGCCCCTGGATCCCGAAGCGCACCTTCGCAACGTGGCGATCGATACTGCGGGCGCTGTCGATGTGTCCGCGAGTGCGATGGGAACGTCTGCAGTGATGGCAGTGCTCGATGCGATGGGACTGCTCCCGGACGGCGAGCCGTTCGTGCATGAAGGGCTGAGCGGCGCTCTCCTCCGCGGCCGCGTCGTCGGCCGGTCCCGAGTGGGAGACAGCAGTGCACTTGTCACCGAAGTCGAGGGCTCAGCCTGGATCACCGGCGAGCACACCTTTCTGCTCGATGACGACGACCCGTGCCGCGAAGGGTTGAGTCTCTGAGCTCTCGTCGCCAGGGGGTCAAACAGTAGAATGTCCGCTGTGTTCCGCAAGGTTCTGCTCGGGCTGGCAATCGTATTCAGCGGCGTGAGCGCCGCCTGGGCGCACCCCGCGCCGTTCAGCTACCTCGACATCGTGTTCAAGGACGGTGGCATCGATGGCACGCTCGTCGTGCACGTAATCGATGTTGCGCACGAGCTCGGCGTTCCACCCGAAAAAGTCATGGAGTCCGGTTTCGCGGAGGCACAGCAACAACGAATCGAAGCGATTCTCGCGGCGCGACTCTTTCTCCAGGGCGATCGACGCCTGTCGTTCGAGTGGCAGGGCATCGAACTCATGAGAGAAGAGCAGGCGGTGCGGCTTCGCTATCGCATCAAGGATGTGAGCTTCGGTGCGCTGACGATCGACACCAACCTCTTTCCCTACGATCAGCTCCATCAGACGTTCATCAATGTCTACGACGAGGGTCAGCTTCGCCAGCAGGTCATCTTCAACGCCGAGACGAACGCACACACCTACTACCGGGGAACGACGCAAGGCGCCATCGAGGTGATGAAGACGTTCATCCCCTCAGGCACGCATCACATCCTGATCGGGCCGGATCACATCCTCTTCCTCATCGGACTGCTGCTGCTTGGCGGTAGTTGGGGTGCCCTCGTTCGCATCGTCACTGCCTTCACGATCGGGCACAGCATCACCTTGTCGCTCGCCGCGCTCGACATTGTCACGCCTCCGCCCAGCATCATCGAGCCCGCGATCGCGCTCAGCATCGTGTTTGTGGGTGCCGACAACCTGGTGCGCGGTGATGGCCGCGATCTGCGAGCGTGGGTCGCGCTCGTGTTTGGACTGGTGCACGGGTTCGGCTTCGCGAATGTGCTGCGCGAGTTCGGCTTGCCGCGTGAAGCGCTCGGCTGGTCGCTGTTCTCGTTCAACTTCGGCGTTGAGATCGGCCAGCTGATGGTGGTGCTGCTCGTTTCGACTCTGCTCGCGGCGATACGCCGCCGCAATCAGCTCATCGGATCCCGCGTGGCCTTCGCCGGCTCCATCGTGGTGATCGCTGCTGGCACCTACTGGTTCGTCCAGCGTGTCTTCTTCCCGGTCGGTGCCTGAGGCCGTGCATGCTCGGTTTGTTCCTTGCGATGACACTCCTGTTCGCGATGCAGCCCCGGCCGGGCGATAACAGTCGTCCGGTCGATTCCGGTGTGCCGCAGGCGCTGGCCCGGGAGCGCGCCGCGACCATTCAGGATCTTCGATACGACCTGACCTTCTCGATCCCGAGTTCCAGGAACGAACCGGTTCAGGGTCGCGCTGTCGTCAGCCTCACTCTCCGCGCGCCATCACGTCTCGTCTTCGACTTCGCTCAACCGCGAGAGAGCATTCGCCGCGTTACGGTCGACGGCTCAGATCCCGGCGCCGACTTCGTCAACGGACACATCGTCATTCCAGCGAAGGCGACACGCGCGGGGGCCAATCGCATCGAGTTCGAGTTCGTTGCCGGCGACGCAGCGCTCAATCGCAACGACGAGTTTCTCTACACGCTCTTTGTTCCGGCACGGGCACGCCTGACATTCCCCTGTTTTGATCAACCGGACCTGAAGGCGCGCTATCGGTTGAAGCTGTCCGTTCCGGAAGGGTGGCAGGCGGTCGCCAACGGAGCGAGCAAGTCATCTGACGGTGTGCAGCCGAGCGGATTCGGAGGAACTCAGCTCGAGTTCGAGGAGACACGCCCGCTGCCGACGTACCTGTTCGCGTTCGCGGCGGGGAAGTTCTCGGTGGAGACGGCCACGCGCAACGGGCGCGTGTTCCGCATGTTTCACCGTGAAACCGATGCGGCAAAGGTCGCGCGCAACAAGGACGCATTGTTCGACCTCCACGCCAGAGCGCTCAGCTGGCTCGAGTCGTACACGTCGATTCCCTATCCGTGGGGCAAGTTCGACTTCGTCCTGATTCCGTCGTTTCAGTTCGGAGGTATGGAGCACGCCGGCGCGATTCTCTACAACGCGCCCGGCCTCATGCTCGACGAGTCGGCCACGCAGAACCAGTTGCTCGCGCGCGCCAGCGTGATCGCTCACGAGACATCGCACATGTGGTTCGGCGATCTCGTGACGATGAGATGGTTCGACGATGTGTGGATGAAGGAAGTGTTCGCGAACTTCATGGCCGCGAAGATCGTGAACCCCTCGTTCCCCGATGTGAATCACGAGCTTCGGTTCCTGCTTGCGCATCATCCCTCGGCATACCAGGTCGATCGCACGTCAGGGACGAATCCCATTCGGCAGTCGCTCGCAAACCTCGACGACGCAGGGCAGTTGTATGGCGCGATCATCTACGAGAAAGCGCCTGTCGTGATGCGTCAGCTCGAGCTGATGATGGGCGAGAACTCGTTTCGTGATGGCTTGCGCGAGTATCTCAAGCGATACGCATACGGCAACGCGACGTGGAGCGACCTCGTTCGCATCCTGGATGGCCGCACGAGACAGAACCTGGTGGAGTGGAGTCGCGCGTGGGTCGAGGAGCGCGGCCGCCCGACGTTCACGACGCAAACACGAGTTAACGCACGAGGCCAGTTGGACGGCCTCGACCTGATGCTCGCCGACCCGCTCAATCGCGGACTGGTCTGGCCCGAACAGCTTCACGTGGTCCTTGGGTTCTCGGGTTTGGCGCGTCGCGTGTCGGTCGACGTGACAGGTGAACGCACCGAGGTCCGCGGGGCGCGAGGTCTCGGTCGTCCGCTTTACGTGCTGCCGAGCGGTGACGGCGTTGGCTATGGGTTGTTCATCCTGGACGATGTCAGTCGCGACTACCTACTCGCGCACGTGGAGGATGTTCCTGACGCCCTGACTCGTGGAACCGCGTGGGTGACGATGTGGGACAACCTTATCGAGCGACGTATCGAGGCCACGCAGTTCCTGGCCGCGGCGATGCGTGCACTCCCTAGAGAGCAGGACGAGCAGAACGCGCAGCGCGTGCTGTCGTACGCGACGCGACTGTTCTGGCGGCATCTCACACCGAATCAGCGTCTCGAGCAGGGGCCAGGGTTCGAGAGCGCGCTTCGCGCGGGAATCGAACGAGGTCGCTCGCAGAGTGAGAAGGCGGCCTGGTTCAACGCGTTCCGCGACACCGTTCTCTCGCAGGATGGGCTTGCGTGGCTCGAGCGCATCTGGCGCAGGGAGGAGGCGGTGCCCGGTCTCACCCTCGCCGAGCCAGACGAGATCGTGCTGGCACTGGAGTTGGCCGTCCGTGAAGTGCCGCGATGGGAGGAAATCCTGCAGGTGCAAGCGGTGCGGACGCAGAATCCAGACCGGAAAGCGCGATTCGAGTTTGTGATGCCGGCCTTGTCAGCAGATCCCGGTGTGCGCGAGCGGGCGTTTGCCCGGCTCTCGTTCGTCGAGAACCGGCGACGCGAGCCGTGGGTGCTCGACACGCTGCAGTACCTCAATCACCCACTTCGCGAAACACATGCGAGGCGCTTCGTCCTGCCGGCCCTGGGGCTGCTTCGTGAGATACAGAAGACTGGGGACATCTTCTTCCCAACGCGCTGGATGGAGTCCACGTTGAGTGGCCATACCTCCAGGGAAGTTACGAACACCGTGCAGGATTTCCTGGCGAGAGAGCTCGATTACCCGCAGCGACTCCGGTGGACGATTCTGACGGCTGCCGACGATCTTCTGCGGCAGCCTGTTCGTTAGCTTCGATCCTCGACTACTTCGGACGGTACGCGACGCGCGCAACTTCCGAGATCGGCACCGGCGCGACCGTCGCGCGAATCTCGACCTGCGTGTGACGCTCCACTGTCGGCTTCGATGACCCTCGTCCAGGTTCACCCCAGACAAGCGTGACTTCGGTGCCAGGCGCAGCCTGCGCGTTTTCAACCATCGCGAGCGAGAGGATTGCCCGCTCGTTGTAGATGTAGCCCGTGTATGTCGAGAGGCCCACGGTCTTACCGTTGCGCATCACACGGTCGTAGGGCAGCGTCGAGTAGTTTGCCAGCGGCAGATCGATGTACTTCCCGATGTCGCCGTCGTGGAAAAGCGACCTGAACGCGCCCGCGACATCGTCACCGTTCCACACGAGCGTGACCTTCTGACGCGCCGGATTCTCCGCCATCTTCTCGAGCGCCTCGCGGCCGATGAAATCGTGATCGAACTTCACGAACGGTCCGTAGCCGAGGTCGTACGGCGTCAGGTAGTAGTCGTTGATGTCGTCGGAGATGAAGCTGCCTCCCAGTGACGCCATCGCCTCGTAGCTCTTCGAGGTCAGCCACTGACGGTACGGCTTCAGCTTCTCGCCGGTATAGATCGCGGGAAGCGGGGAGGGAATCCATCCCGACTCGAGGCAGCTGGTTGGATACGTGCGAGCACCTACCTGTCGAATCCCGTATTCGCGGCCGGCCTCGACGAGCGCCGAGCGTACCGATTCAGCCTGCGCCCATGGCCCGAACAGCTCCCAGCCCGGTTGTCCCACCATCCCATGGCGCAGCGCGCGCACTTCGTTGCCCGCGATCGTGATAGCGCCCATATTGAAAAATCGAATGTCGGGCGCGACCTTCCCGGTGACCTTTTCGATCACCTTCCCCGCGTGGGGCCCCTGCACTTGAAATCTGAAAAGCTTGCGCGTGCCTCGATTGACTGCGGATCGCTCGTCGCGTTCCGTCGTCACTTTGTAGTTGCCACTCGTCGTGTGGTACTCGACCCAGTTGAGTGCTGAAGGGCGGCCGACGAGGCTCAGCCGGTTCTCGCTGAGGAAAAAGAGGATCGCATCCCCGATGACGTAACCGTCGTGCGTACAGGCGACGAATTGTTTCGCCTGATTCACTCTGAAGTTCTTGAAGCTGTTGACGCCCAGGTCAGAGAGAAGCTTCACCGCATCCGGCCCCTCGATGTAGAGGTCGGTCATGTGATGCGATTGATCGAAGAGTGCACAGGTCTCGCGCCACGAGCGTTGCTCGTCTCGCCAATTGGTGTACTCCAACGGGACGACGGGAAACGCGTAGGGACCGATCTGCGAATTACGGAGCAGTTGAACGGGACTGCCCGCACTCTGTAGCACGTCCTCCAGACTCTGGTGACTCATAGCGGCTCGCGACTCCTGCTTTCGTGGCTGTCCAATGTGTCTCTGGTTAACTCTGCGAAGAGCAGCAAATTATACCTGCTGAGATATCAGTTGGCGTAGCGCGGCCGCGCGGTCAACGCGCCCCGGCAGGCTTCGGCACGAGGAGGGCTCGAAAGATCACGAGATGTCCGGCGAGCGCCGCGAGAACCATCACCGCAGGAAGCCACACGAATGGCGGATAGGTCACCCATACATTGACCTGGTCGGGACCGAAGTGGCGGAAACGCGGGGTGCCCAGAATGGCCACGGTCATGACGTTGATCAAGAGCGCCAGGCCCAGAACATTCCACGCAGCGATGATTCCCCGGCCGACGACACCCATGGCTGCGAGTATCCCAACGACAATCGCGAGCGCTCCCGTGACGATGTCGAAGTTGAGGCCGGTGTACGTCATTTGCAATGGCATGATGCCGCGCACATACATTCCGTGCATAGCCAGTTCGAGCGGCAGCCGGAATCCCTGGACGAGGACCAGTGCCCACAGAGGTATCGCGGTGGCGAGGCATGCACCGAAGCGGCTGAAGGCGATCCCGAAGCCAAGCGTGATGATCGCGATGACGAGAAACGCGAACGGTGGGGGAGTGCGCTCCCATTCGCGAAAAATCCCAGATGCAGCGACTCGCCACGTAATCGCCATCCAGGCACACGCTGCGACGCTGCTCAGTGCGGCAGCGCGACGAATGGCATCGATCGGGGCACCTGACCGACGCCACGCCGCGGCGGTTCCCCACACCAGAAGACATGCGAGAAACACGGGCAGAACGATGAAAGTCAGCGGAGCGGGCTCGAAGATGTCGTAGTCGCGCACCTGGACAATATAAGTCCGGTCCTTGATTCGTCTCAGATTGCCGTCGTGCCCGCTGTTGTATTCTGATCCTCGGTTGTGAGTTCCGCAACGCCTTCCGCCACCATTCTCATTGCTGGTGATGCCCGGTCCCGGCACGCGCTTGCCCTCGGGGCGCACTATCGCACTGCCCCGGTCGAGGGGCGCGAGGCGATCGAGAGCGCACGC
>Ga0247825_10000366_pt1 | contig 28263 bp, 25 predicted proteins | sample 13C_Vanillin_Day_FD_194413 | JGI IMG/M metagenome (GOLD analysis project Ga0247825, IMG submission 194413) | Soil microbial communities from agricultural site in Penn Yan, New York, United States - 13C_Vanillin_Day48 | ecosystem: Environmental > Terrestrial > Soil > Agricultural land | place... | reverse complement strand
CGTACGGACCGCAGGCCGTGACACGTACCGATCCGAACATCGAGCATGGCTCTCCGAACTGGTCGACCGCCGGACAGTCATCGCCTGCGGTCCGTACGCCGATGACAGCGGTGCCTTCATCCTCGTCGAGTCCGATACGACCGACACGGTCGCACAGCTTTTTACCCACGATCCCTTCGTCATCCACGGCCTGGTACCGGAACATCGCATCGTCGAGTGGACGCCGGTCATGGGTCGTCTCTAGAACTGGGACAGGGCACGATTCGGGGTCGATCACGGTGTGTTCGACACGTAGCTGGGGTCGTAGAGTTCGTCGACGGTGGGCAGTTCGTCGTGGACCGTCCCGTACTTGTCGGTGAGGTCGAGCCAGGTCCGCAGGCCTTGATTGTCGACGAGCCCGTCGGTCGAGTAGTCCGGCATCGCGAAGTCGTAGGCGTCCTTGGCAGCGTCGTAGCTGATCTGGCTGTCATTCATCAGGATGGAGACGGCTTCGTCGGGGTGGTCGACGACCCACCGGGCGCTTTCCTTGTACGCCGACAGGAAGGCGCGGAATTCGTTCGGATTGGGTGTGAGGACTCGCTCACTGGCGGCGAACACCTGTGGGGTGAGCTTCGGGAACACGTCACGGAACTCGATGATCTTCCGTGCGCCCTCCGTACTTGCGGCGAGGGAGTATGGGGGAACGAGGCTGGCGCCGTCGACCTGCCCGGCCGAGAGGGCAGCCACCTGGGTGGCGAGGGGTCCGGAAGCGATGTAGGCCACGGTCGATGGATCTACCCCCATCGCCGCGAACAGGCCTTTGGCCAGGGTTTCTCCGCTGCCAGGTCCGCCGGTCGCGAGCTTGCGGCCGGCAAACTGTCCGATGGAGTCGATGCCCGGCTTGCTGTACAGCAAGTACTGCTGCTCGGTGAGGAGATTGGCGATGATCTTCAGATCCGAACCCGATGCCCGGGAGGAGATCACGCCTTCGGTGAGCATGGCCGCGACGTTGGCCTGCCCACTCGCCACCGCCGCGGTTGCCTCTGCTGTGCTCTTCACCCTGATGACCTCGAGGTCGATGCCGTTCTTGTCGAAGATCCCCTGCTCGATACCGGCGGTCACGGCGAGAAACGAGCTACCGGTGATCGACGACGCCAGCTTGATCGTGGTACGGCCGTTCGCCGCGGACAACTCCGTGCTGTTGGCACAGCTGGCGACGAGGGCGAGCAACCCGGCACACGCTCCCGCCAGCAGCGCGCGTCGCTTCATCGCTGTCCTGCCGAGGACGCGTGTAGTTGCCTCAGCAGGTGCGCTCGCCGGGCCGAGCGCGTGGGCACGTCCGGTTGACGCCGGCGGGTACCTCTCATGCATCTGACGGTGTGGTGAGCTTGCCGAATCTGCTCCAGTGCTGTGCTCATGTGCCTTGGGACTCCTCATACGTGCGCGCTGTTGGCAGTTGGGCAGCGCTGGACACGTGCCGGATGAACCGCCGATCAGCGCATCGGTGGCGGAATGCGACGGTAGGTCGCGAGGTCGATCACGCGATTGTGGTGTCTCGCCAGGGTGCGAGTTTCTTTTCTACGACCTTGAGAAGCCCCATCATCACGACCGAGATGACGACCATGATCATGACTGCGGCAAGGTATCGAGAGGTGTTGAAGACCTCCGCGTCGGCGCGGATGCGGTAGCCGATGCCTTCGGTTGCTGCAATGTACTCGCCGACGACCACAGCGATCATTCCCTTGCCGATCGCGAGTCGAACACCGGTGATGAAGAAAGGAATCACGGAGGGAAAGGTGACATCTTTGTAGATCGACAGTCCGCTGGCGCCGAAGGAGCGGGCCGCGCGCAGCAGCACAGGATCGACGGTTCGCACGCCTTCGATCATGTTGATGATGACCGGGAAGATTGCGAGGATCGCGACGTTGGCGATCTTCGATCCCATGCCGAGACCGAACCAGATCACCAGCAGAGGGGTGAGGACGAGGATCGGGGTCGAGTACAGGGCGTTGATGATCGGGTCGAAGGCGTGGTTGAGGCGGCGATTCGAGCCGAGGAGCAGTCCGATCGGGACGCCGAGACCCAGGGCTATCGCCATGCCGATGGCAAACTCGATACCGCTCACCCGCAGATCTGACCAGAGCGGGCCTTCCGTCAAAGACGTGAATCCACCCCAGATCTCGCTCGGTGAGCTGAAGAACAGCGGGTTCCACAGGCCCATCCTGCCCAGTATTTCCCAGACCACGAGAATGATGACGACTGTGCCGATCGGCAACCAGTAGCGTTCGTAACGGCGCCAGGTGCTGGGCTGCCGTGCGGGTGTCGGGTCCTTCTGCGACCGGTCGGATCGGTTGGCTGCTGTCGTGGTCATCGGGTAGGTCCTTCTTCTTCACGTGCGCGGGTCTCGTTGACCTCTTGCCGAAGGTGCATCCAGAGTTGCTTGCGGTAGGCCTCATAACGGGCCGGGTAGTCGTCACTGTCTTCGTCGGGGAGGTCGACGGTGACGGCTTCGCGGATCCGGCCGGGGCCGGCGGTCATCAGCAGGATTCGGTTGGACAGCTGCAGCGCTTCGTCGAGGTTGTGGGTGACGAAGACGACCGTCCGCTGCTCCTCTTGGACAAGGGCGCGAACATCTTCCCTCAAGATCTCGGCGTTCTGCGCATCGAGCGCGCCGAAAGGTTCGTCCATCAGCAGAATTTGCGGTTGCACGGCAAAGGCGCGGGCGAGTCCGACTCGTTGCTGCATGCCTCCCGAAAGGTGCCGAGGGTACAACTTCGACGATCGGTCCAGGCCGACCTTCTTCAGGTACTCGTGCGCGATGTCATACCGCTCCTTCTTCGCCAGATCTTTGCGGCGGTACCGCAATCCGAGCTCGACGTTGTCGAGCACGGTCTTCCATGGCATCAGCGCGAAGTTCTGGAACACCATCGAGCGCGAGGGCTCGCCTGGTAGTGGCCTTTGCCCATTGACCCGCACGCTTCCTGCGAGTGGTTGCGCCATTCCGTCGAGCAGGGTCAGCAGGGTGCTCTTACCGCAACCGCTGGGCCCGATGATCGAGATGAAGTCGCCGGCGCGGCCGTCGAAGCTGACGTTGTCGATGATCGTCTCGGCCCCGTAGCCGAAGACCACGGAATCGACTTCCAGGATCGGCGGAACACTGCGGTCGGTAGTGGCCACGCGCGTTGATGCTGCTGCGTGGATTTTCGTCGGTGCAGTCATTGGTTCTCCAAGTTGGTCTCCATGCCGGCGCATCGGCTCGGCAGGATGGTCAGATCGGACCATCAGGTCCCGCAGATCTGAGGGCTTCGCGAATACTCGGGGAGTGTGCGGAGGTGTCATGGCCGGGGAACAGGCTAGGGCGCGGTTTGTGCGTATGTCGGGTCGTAGAGGTCGTCGACGGTGGGCAGTTCGTCGTGGATCGTCCCGTATTTGTCGGTGAGGTCGAGCCAGGTCTGCAGGCCTTGCTTGTCGACGAGCCCGTCGGTCGAGTAATCCGGCTTCGCGAAGTCGTAGGCGTCCTTGGCAGCGTCGTAGCTGATCTGGCTGTCATTCATCAGGATGGAGATGGCTTCGTCGGGGTGGTCGACGACCCACCGGGCGCTTTCCTTGTACGCCGACAGGAAAGCGCGGAATTCGTCCGGGTTGGGTGTGAGGACTCGCTCACTGGCGGCGAACACCTGCGGGGTGAGCTTCGGGAGGATGTCGCGGTACTCCACGATCTCCTTCGACCCCGATTCTGCCGCGGTCAGATCATAGGGCGGGACGAGGCCGGCGCCGTCGACCTGCCCGGCGACCAGTGCAGCCATCTGGGTCGACGCCGCACCGGACGGAATGTATTGCACGCTTGCCGGATCCACCCCTGATCGTTCGAAGAGTCCCTTGGCGAGGATCTCGGTGCCGCTGCCTGGTCCGACGATGGCCAAGCTGCGGCCGACGAACTGTTCGATGGAGTCGATGTCCGGCTTGCTGTACAGGATGTGCTGATCCTCGGTGAGGAGGTTGGCGATGATCTTCAGGTCCGAACCCGATGCCCGGGAGGAGATCACGCCTTCGGTGAGCATGGCCGCGACGTTGGCCTGCCCACTCGCCACCGCCGCGGCTCCCTCGGCGGTGCTCTTGACCTTGATGACCTCCACGTCGATGCCGTTCTTGTCGAAGATCCCCTGCTCGATACCGGCGGTGATGGCGAGGAACGAGCTACCGGTGATCGACGACGCCAGCTTGATGGTCGTGCGGCCGTTCGCCGCGGACAACTCCGTGCTGTTCGCGCAGCCGACGACGAGGGCGAGCAGTCCGGCACAGGTACCCGCGAGCAGCGCGCGTCGTTTCATCGCTGTCCCACCGCTGACGGATCCGCGGGCTGGGAGTCGGCGGCGTCGACGGCGGCCGGTGCGGGGTCGCTGAACAGGCGTCCGCCGCGGGCCAGGTCGTGGCGTTCGATCTCGAAGAAGGTGATCCGGACCCCCTCAGGGGCGATACCGAAGGCGTCGACGGCAGCCTGGGTGATTCCCTGGACGAACTGACGACGCTGGTCAAGGGTGCGGCCTCGGAAGATTTCGACGGTGATGTTAGGCATTTCGGGGTCCCCTTCAGAGTGCGGTGGTTGCGGATTCGAGTTCGGTCGGCGAACTCGGGAAGTGGGGTGTGCGTGTGGATTCGGCCAGCACCTCGCGGACGTTCGTGCAGTGCTCGAGGTTGCGCAGCCGGGCGAGCAGTTCGGTGCCGTCCCAGACGACTCCGGGGACGGCCATGCATTCGGCGAACTTGCCGTCGAGCTCACTGTCGGTGAGCGGGTCGTGGGTGTAGCCGTGCGGCATGTCTCCACGTGCGTGCACCGTCTCGCCGTTCTTGGTAGTGATTTGTACTGTTGCGTACCATTTTTCGTACTCACCGGGCCCGACGGGAGGGGTCGTGGATTCACAGGTGTCGACCAGCGGGACGAGGTGTTGGATCTTCTCGTCGATCACATGGGTGTCGGTGAAGGTATCGAGCCCGAGCCGGCCGTCGACCAGTGCTGCCGCCACCGTGTATTCCATGCTGAACTTCGCCTGGTTTCCCGTGGTCGGGCGATGATGGATTGGCCCGGTCAAGCCGGTGGGCTGCACGGTGACCTTGATCGCCGCGACATCTCGGGTGTTCAGTCCCGCCTTGGCGAGATCGACTGCGGCATCGCCCGCGGGGTGGACGGCATAGCACGCCGGGTACCGCTTGACGTTGAGGCCACGGGTAGTGACTGTCCACCGTTCTCCGAGCACCGACTCGACCTTCGACAGGTCCGAGTCGACACCGAACAGGTGGAAGAACCCGATCGGGGCTTCGAGCTGATCCGGGTCGGCGTCGATACCTGCCGCCACGAAGCGGGCGGCGAGCAGACCGTTCATAGCCGCCATTCCCGCATGGACCGGCTTGACGCTGAACCCGCAGTTCTGCCGGCTTCCCGCCGCCATGGAGGCGGCGATTCCCAGCGCAGACTGGATCTCGCGGATGGTCAGGCCCTCGAGCCGTGCCACTGCGGCAGCGACACCGAGCACGCCGACAGTTTCGGTCGCGTGCCATCCGTGAGCCCAATGCGGCCGGACCGGCAGTGCTTCGGACACTGCGCACATCACCTGATGGCCTACGACGTAGGCCTCGAGCATCGCACTGCCGGACAGCCGGTTCTCCTCACCACTGGCGAGGATCGCCGGCACCAGCACCACGCTCGGGTGCCCGTTGACATCGGACAGGTGGTCGTCGAAGTCCAGTGCATGACCCGCCGTGCCGTTGATCAGTGCGGCGTGCGCGGCGGAGACACGCTCCCCGCTGGTCAACAGGGTGGCTGCGCGGTTCGACGATCCGCCCTCGGGAACCATCACACTCTGCGCCGCGGACACCACCGGCTCGTGTGCACCGGCGACCGCGACGCCCACGGTGTCGACGAAGGCCCGAACCGCCATCCGAGCGGCCTCGGCATCGAGTGGATGCGTCGGTGCGGCCGCGACGAACTCGGCAATCTGACGGGTAACGGGAGGGATCATCGGGTGCCTCCGGCGACCGGCTCAACAGCCGGGCTGCGGTCGAGCGCGGAGTGCAGCACCGACGCCGCACCCGACATCAGCCGCGCCTGTGACGCCAAGAGGAAGGTTGCGCCGCACTCGGCTGCCGCGGCAGCGTCGGTCGGGGAACTGGCTGACATTCCGATGGCCTTCCCACTGGTACGAACGGTGTCGATGATCCGGTCGATCGCCGACTGGACCTCCGGATGATCGCTGCGACCGATGTGGCCCATCGAGGCGGCGAGATCCTGGGCGCCGACGAGAACGATCCGGACCTCGTCGATCGCGATCAGATCGGGCAGCGAGGCGATCCCGTCCAAGGATTCGATGTGGACGATCAGGGACACCGACTCGGCCACGTGCCGGAACTGTTGGTAGCCACCCGGGTAGTGCCCGAAGCGGTTTGCCCTGGACCGTCCGATGCCGCGGGTCCCGCGGGGGGCGAACCGGGCGCAGTCGAGGATCTTCTCTACTTGCTGCGCGGTGTCGACGTGGGCGAGTTGGAAGTGCGCTATTCCGAGGTCGAGGCAGTTCGCAACCAGTTCGGGTGAGTGTGGAACCCGGGCGATGACGGTGGCCTCGGTGAGCTCGCACGCCCGCACGATGTTTTCGACGGTGTTCCAGTCGGGGTTGCTGTGCTCGAAATCGATCGCGATCGCGGCGAACCCGTTGTGCGCGAGAAACTCCGCGGTTCCGGGCGTGGGGAAGTCGAGGGTGACGGCGGTGACGTGACCGTCGAGATCGTGTCGGTGCTGCAGGGTGTGCATGAGAGTCAGGCCTTGTTGCGGAACGGGTGCAGCAGCAGACCGGCGCTGGGCCAGTCGGCGCTCAGAACCTGGCCCTTGTCAGAGTCGGTCACGATGAGCTGCTTGTCCGGTGAGATCGCGACGTTGGTGTACTTCGTGCCTTCACCCGGTGCGATGATGTCGAGAAGCTTGCCGTCGGGACCGTAGACCTGCAGGTCGCCCGGCGCGGTACCGGTGATGGCACCGATCACCATGTTGCCGTCGACATCCCAGGCGAATCCGTCCGGGCGGCCGTGAGCGAGTTGGACGAAAAGCTCGGGGGTACCGAGCTTGCCTCCGGGAGCGAACGGGAATCGCAGGATGCGGCCCTCGGCGCCCTGAGCGACGTACATGGCGTCGTCCTCGCGGCCGAATCCGATTCCGTTCGGGTACCACGCAGTCGACGTCAGGAGCTCGGATTCGCCTGTGGTGACATCGATCCGCCACAGCCGGCCGTCGTCCCGTCGCGGGCCGCGGCTCGGGTCGGTGACATACAGGAATCCGTCGGGTCCGAAGCAGAGATCATTCGGGAAGCACGGGTCGGTCGAGATGGTCCGAACCAGGCCTTCGGGGCTGATCGCCTGAACGCCACCCGTCACACCCGGCCACCGGTGGGCAGGGAACTGGCCGCCGTTCTGGGCGACATAGATGCTGCCGTCGGCACCCTCGGTCGCGCCGTTCGGTCCGGCACCGGTCAAACCCAGCGTGGAGGTCTCGCCGTCCCGGACGGTGTACACGCGGCCTCGGTCGATGGAGGTGAAGACGATGTCACCGGCCTGAGTGAAAACTGGCCCTTCGGTGAACCCGACATCGGTTGCAATGGTATGAAATTCCACGAGATCTCCTGTGATGTGAAGCCCAGCTACGTCTCACTGGTGCTGCACCTCACACTATTTTCGAGTTCCCTTCGGTACAACCGGCATTGGGCGATAGCTGCATCGGAAATTCCGATAGTTTGTCAGCTGGCGCGGCGGCGGAGTTCGGCACGACCCAGCCGTGCGTTGTGCAGCAAGGTGCGCACCGCCGGTGTCTCGAAGGTCGGGCTCCACGCGAGTTGCAGCGCGACCTTGCGCACCGCCCCAGACAAGGGGACGAAGACGACGTCGTCGCGGGATCTGTCCCGGAACGACTCGGGTTGAACCGACACCCCCAGACCCGCACCGATGAAAGCCATCTGGGTTTGCATGTCGGAGCCCTCGATCATCTGGCTGGGCACACAGTCGTGCTGGTGGCACGTCGAGATGAGCTGGTCGTAGAAACTGGGGTTACGACCCCGGGGCCAGAACACGAAGGGTTCACCGTTGAGGTCGGAAAGGGACAGCGTGTCAGCCTGCGCGAGGCAATGATCCGAGGGCAAGACGGCCCACAGCGCCTCTTCCATCAGCGTTTCGACACGCAAGCCGCGGCGCCTGACGAGGCCGCGCACGAACCCGACGTCGAGCTCACCGGCGACGAGCTTGCGTACCTGCGCCTCGGTCGAAAGGGTGTGAATGCTCACGGCGAGATCGGGGGACGCTCGAATCAGTCGCCGCAGGATCAGGGGGACGGCCCGGTGCAACGCCGGCCCGACCGCTCCGACTCGCAACTCCCCCGATTGTCCCATCGCGTGCTTGCGGACGACCTCTTCGAGTCGGCTCAACTCGGCGATCGTGGTTCGGGCTCCCGCCAGCAGCGCTTCCCCTGCGGAGGTGAGGCGCACGCTGCGGCTCGATCGCAGGAACAGTTCGGCATCGAGATGCTTCTCGAGCAGGCGGACCTGTTCACTGATCGTGGACTGGGCGACACCCAGCCGTGCGGCCGCCTTGCTGAATTGCTCGTCCTCGGCCACCGCTATGAAATATCGCAACTGCCGCAACTCCATTGACCGTTCCTTCCTCTCTGCGCTCTCCAGGTACCGGGCAGCCCTTCTGGCTCGTGCCCAGTACCTGGAGGGATCGGAACGGTCTTGGGGAACCGGGTGGTGGAGGACTGCGGCCGCTATTTCTTCTCGACGAGACGGTGCTGCCCGGCGGAGGGTGCGCTGCCGTCGGAAGCGGACGGCCCGTTCTCCGGAGCCCCCGACGACTCGGATGAGACGGCGCCATCCCCTTCGCGCCTGGCTCGCGCGCGGAACAAGCTGACCGCGGAGTAGCAGATGATCGCGGCGACCAGCAGAAGGATCGTGAGCGAACCCGGTCTGGTCACGAAGATGTCGAAGCTGCCTCCGGAGAGGATGAGCGACTGACGCAACGCCGATTCGAGGATTTCCCCGAGGATGAATGCGAGGACCATAGGCCCGAGCGGGAACCCCCACAGCCGCATCAGATATCCCACGACGCCGAACGTGATGGCAACCCACATGCTCCAGGTGTTGTTGTCGATCGTGTAGAGGCCGATGAGGCTGACCGCGACGATCAGCGGGGCAAGCACGCTGAACTTCAACCGCAGGATCTGCACGAAGACACCGATCAGCGGCAGGCTCAGGATCAGCAGGACGACGTTGCCGATGTACATCGAGGCGATGACGCCCCAGAACACGTCCGGGTGCTCGTCGACCAGTTGCGGCCCGGGCGTGATCCCGTGTACGAGCAGGACGCTGAACAGTAGGGACACCGTGACATTGAATGGGATTCCCAGACTCAGCAGCGGCACGAACGCCGACGTCGAGGAGGCATTGTTCGCAGTCTCCGGCCCGGCGACACCCTCGATCGCTCCCTTTCCGAACTCTTCGGGATGCTTGGCGACCCGGCGTTCGACGCCGTAGCTGACCAGCGAGGACACGAGACCACCGCCGCCGGGGACCAGCCCGACGAGCGTGCCGAGAACGGAGCCCCGGCCGATCGCCCCGCGGCTGCGCCGCAGATCCGCCCGGGAGGGGAAGACCCGGCCGATTTTGGTGGTGACCGTATCGCCGTCCTCCTGGGACCCTGGGCGCAGGTTGTAGAGCACCTCACCGATACCGAACAGTCCGAGCACAATCGCGACGACGTCGAAGCCGTCGACCAGTTGCAGGGAATCACCACTGAACCGCACGGCGCCGGAGATCGGATCCAGGCCAACAGTGGCGAGGAACAGCCCCGCGCCGGCGGCGACCATGGCCTTGGAGAATGAACCCCCGCCCAGGTACGCGATGAGCATCAGCCCGAATATCGCGAGGGTCGCGTATTCCGGTGGGCCGAGATGAAGCGCCAGGTCGGCCAGTGCCGGGGCGAAGAAGGTGAGCCCGACGAGGGCGACCGTCGCACCGACGAAGGACCCGATCGCGGAAATCCCCAGAGCCGGTCCGGCGCGGCCTCGGCGGGCCATTTCGTACCCGTCGATTGCCGTGACCACCGACGCCGCCTCTCCCGGAAGCCGCAGCAACACCGAAGTGACGGTGCCGCCGTACATTACGCCCGCGTAGACGCCGGCGAGGAGGATGATCGCCGTCGCCGGCGACATCGCGTAGGTGAAGGGGATGAGGATGGAAATGGTGGTGATCGGGCCCAGCCCGGGAAGCACCCCGACGACGATGCCGAGAATGCAGCCGAGGAGCACCGCGAGAAGGTTGATGGGCTCGAACGCAACGCCGAACCCGTGGAGGATCGCATCCATGGTGACTGTCCTTCGATTACGGAATCGCCGTCAGCGGCGCCGGGAACGGCGTCGAGATGAGGACTCCGAAAAGCAGATAGAGCGCTGCGGTGCCGAGCACTGTCCAGATCACCACGGAACGCCAGGGGAGTTTGCCGAGCAGTCGGGTCCAGAGCGCGAACACCGCGATCAGCGCCACGATGACGCTGACGAAGCTGAACAGCAGCACGAACACGATTGCCAGCGCGACACCGAACGCGGGCCGAGCCGATCCTCGCAATGATTCGACGCGCTCCCCCAGTGCCGTCTGGACGATGGTGGCCACACCGGCCGCCGTCATCAATGCACCTGCGGCCAGCGGCCACAACCCGGGCCCAGGCTTGCCGAGCGTCCCCACTCCGAGGTCGATCGCAAGCCATATCGCGATCACCCCCAGCAGGGTCACCCCGACATGGACGAGCAGGGACGCCTTCAGACCGAACAGATCCTTCGACACCTCGACCTCGCGCGGCTCATCGAGGGAAGCCACGACATCGTTGTGCTCGCGCCGTTCGGCTTCTTCGATCCGATCAGATGAGTCCAGCTTCATGGAGCACCTCTCCTGTCTCGGAGTACTCACGGGCAATGTCCGCGCGGTACTCCTCCGGGCTCCCGAAATTGGGGACTGCGCCGGTCAATTCGATCTGCTTTCGGATCTCCGGGTCTTCGAGGGCATCCCGGATCGAGTTGGATATCTCGCGTAGGTAGGGCTCGGGGAGATCTTTCGGAGCGATAAATCCTGACGTGATGTCCGTCGCGACGTCGTATCCGGATTCTTTCAAGGTGGGCACCGAGTCGTACTCGGCACCCTTCACGCTGCCGAGGTTGGCGAGAATCCGGAGGTCGCCGGAGCGAACCGAGGCGGCGAAACCGGATGGAGAGCCGGCTGCCCCCTCGACGTTTCCGCCGAGCAGGGCGGTCACCGCCTCGGCGCTGCTTTCGAACGGAACCTGGGTCGTTTCGATGGCTGCTGCTGCATCCAGCTTCTCCATGGCCAGGTTGGCTGGATTTCCGGCGCCGGTCGAGGCGTATCGGAACGAGCCCGGATCTTCTCGCACGCTCGCGATCATGTCGCCCACCGTCTGCCAGGGCGAGTCTGCCGGCACAGCCAGCACGATCGGTGCCACCGCGACACGGGCGACCGGCGTCACATCGTCAAATGAGTAGACGGTGCGACCGTAGTGCGGCTGCACCGTCAGCGGCCCGCCGGCAATGAACCCGAGGGTGTACCCGTCAGGGCTCGCAGCAACGACTCGGGTGGTGCCGATCGTTCCAGCACCGCCGGGTTGGTTGAGCACCACCAGTGGTTCGTCACCGAGACCTTCGGCCACCGGCTGTGACAGCGAGCGGACCATCTGGTCCGTCGCACCACCGGCCTCGTAGGGAACGACTACCTCGATCGTGTCCGAGGGATACTTCCCCGCGTCGACCGGACCCGAGCCGGAGGCCCCACCCGGGCCGACAGAACACGCCGTCGACACGGCGGCGACCGTGGCGAGCGTGGCGAGCGTCGCCCACGACAGGACCGCGTGAGATGCGCGCGGTCGTTGGTGTATTCCGAGCATGCGAACTCCGTTGTTCGTCAGATTGAACCGTAAGCTCAGCTGTAGCGCTTACGGAAGAGGGGACGCAACTGATCGATGGGGGCACCCTCGATGATCATCTTGGCCATCGTCTGCTCGGCTTCCGCAATTCTCTCGACCTCACTGATTACGTACTCCGCATGCTCGAACGGCACCACGCATACACCGGAGTCGTCGGCGACGATCAGGTCGCCAGGTTCCACCCGAACGTCGTATAACGTGACCGGCCCATTCATCTCGATGGCCTCGATCCGGAACTTTCCGGTAATCGGGGTCACGCCGCTGCTCCACACCGGGTACCCCATGTCGCGGATCGATCCGGCGTCGCGGATTGCGCCGTACACGATGCTGCCGGCGAGACCGCGCGATTTCGCAACGGTGCAGGACTGCGCGCCCATGTTGGACACCGAAAGGTCTCCGGCGGTGTCGGTCACCAGGACGTCGCCTGCCTCGGCCAGGTAGTAGATGTCGCGCGTGGACATGCGAATGAAGTCCTTGTCCACATAACCCTGGGTCGGCGTCTTGCGCTCGACGAGATTGCGGATGGTCACCGCGGGGCCCACGATCTGCTGCCCGGGAGCCAGTGGCTTGAGGAACGAGGCGGGGACCGCACCGATGATGCCGAGTGAGTCGAGCACGTCCGACACCGACGTCGTCAGGTCCTCGATTGCGAGGTAGCGGTCGACGACCTCCTTCGGCACGCGATCGAACTTGATTTTCTTGATCCGCTCGCGATCGACGAGGCCCCAGATACGGCCTTCTGCAAGGTATTCGTCGTACTCGCTCGCGAGAGTTTCCGTCGTAGTCATTGAGATATCTGTCCCTTCAGCGGTTGGCTCGCCCAGTTGGCTCGATCACTTCAACCAGACGATGTGAGCGTAAGAGCACAGGATTCATAAAACAATGCCAGATTTGGGCATGGATTTATTATTAAAATCTATATGTCTGGTCGGCCGACTCCGCCACAATCGAGGCATGATGAACATCCGCGACCTGCAGTACCTCACGGTGCTGGCCGACGAACTGAGCTTCAGCCGCGCTGCGGATCGGCTGAATATCTCCCAGCCCACCCTCAGCCAAACCGTGAGAAAGCTCGAACGGCTCATCGGCGGTCCGCTGGTGGAACGGACAACCCGGCGGAGTCGGCTGACGCCGGCCGGTGAGACCCTGGTCGAAGGATCCCGGCAGCTACTGGCAGATCTCGTCCGACTCGAACAGGTCACCCGCGACGCCGCCGCCGGACGAACCGCGGCGCTGAGAATCGGCGCGGTGAACCCAGCAATGCGGCTGCTCATGCCCCGAATCCTGTCGTCCGTTCGCGCCGAGGTCCCCGATGTGCGGATGACACTGCACCCCATGAACAGTCACGCACAACTCCGCCAGCTCATCGACGGTCAGCTCGAAGCCGGAATACTTCGCAGCCCCACCACCCCACCGGGTCTCGCGGTCGACACCCTCATGAACGAGCCGCTCTACGCGGCCGTCACCAGCTCCCACCCACTGGCAACTCGCGGCCTCGCCTCCATTGCAGACCTCAACGACGAGGACTTCATCATGGCCCCACGCGACCGGAACCCAGCCTTCTACGACGAACTACTCCGCCTCGTCACCGACAGTCAGTGCTCACCTCGAAGAATCGTCGAAGCCGACGACATGTGGGCTCAACTCGCAATGATCGGCGCCGGCGCCGGGGTGGCCGTACTGCCACTATTGTTCGTCGATCACACCCGAGACGACATCACATTCCTCCCCCTCGACAGGAAACTGGGACTAGGGCTCCCTCTGGTACTCGTCTACGCACCGAACTCACCGACGGCCGCACTCACTGCAGTTCGCCGGGCCGCTCGAGCAGAAGCAGAACACCTCCTCGAAGCCAGTTCGCGGCAGTCAACCGAACCGTAGGCCCGGCCTATGGCTTGCTCGGCAGCCGGGCGGCGTCATTGAGAGCAGGGTCGCGCCGCGTTAATCAAACACCACGCCCACAGGTCGCAATCTCGAATAGGCCTTGTTCACAAGGGATCTCGAATGCACCAGAGAGAATGCGTTGTTTTCACAGCGTCGGGATACACCTCGAAGGCCCTTGGAGTGGGCCAAGAAGCACACGGCGGAGTGCTACACCTACCTGCCGCGGACCGAAGTACCAAGCCTGAGAGAACTGCAGATGCTCCAGCAGAACACTGCGTTCCACGCAAACACCTGCGGCTTGCCGCGTCACGTACGAACCGTGTGTGCCTGTTCCAGGGTCGGGTAGTCCGTGTATCCGCGGTGGTCGCCGCCGTAGATCCCGATCGGTTCCGGGGCATTGAGCGGGGCGCCTCGGCGGATACGCTCCACGAAATCCGGGTTGGCAAGGAAGCCGCGGCCGAAGGCAATCAGGTCGGCCCCGCGTCGGAGCCAGGCATCTGCGGCACCGACCTTCGTGACATCGTCAGGCCGGCTGAGTGTCGGCGACACCACGAGAGCACTCGGCCACAGGCCCCGGATTCGGTCGTCGAGGTCGGCGTTACCTGCCTCGACGAGGTGCAGGTAGGCCAGCTCCTCCTGTGCCAGCTCCTGAACCAGCGATGTGTAGGTGGTGTGCGGGTCGTGATCGATGACGTCACCGAATCGGTTGCCGGGGGAGATCCGCAGCCCCACTCGATGCGGGCCTATGGCCGCGGCGACCGCTCGTACGACGTCGACCGTCAGCCGGATGCGGCCCTCGTTGGATCCGCCCCAGTTGTCGGTGCGCAGATTGGTGTTCTCGGCGAGGAACTGGTGCAGAAGATAGCCGTTGGCGGCGTGGATCTCGACACCATCCAGTCCCGCTGCCATCGCCCGCTCGGCTGAGCGGGCGAAGTCCTCGACAATGGTCAGGGTCTGGGCTCCGGTGAGCTGCTGCGGGCGGACGGCCAGTCTCCTGCCGTCTGCGGTGTACACCTCCGCCCGGGCGGCGATGGCCGAGGGCGCCACGGGATACACCCCATCAGGCAGGAAGGAGGGGTGGGCGAGACGTCCCGCATGCATCAGCTGCACGAAGATCCGGCCCCCAGCGTCGTGCACCGCATCAGCTACACGAGACCAGCCGCGCCGGTGGGCGTCACTGTGCAGGCCTGGCACGCCGGGTCCGAGTCGGCCGGCCGCGGTGGGGTGGGTGCCCTCGGCGATGATCAGTCCGGCGCTGGCGCGCTGTGCGTAGTAGGTGCTCATCAACGCGCTGGGCGTGCCATCCGAGGCGGCGCGGGATCGAGTCATCGGAGCCATCACGATGCGATTGGGCACGGTAAGGGCGCCCACTGTTGCGCTGTCGAAAAGCGGGGAGTTCACAGTGCCGGGCGCCGAGAGGGAGCCGGATGTCATGCGGTCTTCAGCTCGGCGAGGAGTTCGTAGCTGCGGATGCGGTCCTTGAACTCCCACGTCTCGGTGAGAACGATGAGTTCGTCGGCCTGCGTGTGCTTGACCAGTTCGTTGAGGCCGTCGCGGACCGTGGCGGGCGAGCCGACGCAGGACGCGCGGAGCATGGCCCCGACAGCTGAGGCTTCTTGCGGGGACCACAGTTGGTCGATGTCGTCGACGGGTGGCAGGTTCTGCAGTTCGCCGCGGATCAGGGTGAGGAACTTGCGCTGGAGGGTCGTGAAGATGTGCTCGGCGCTGCGGTCGGTGTCGGCTGCGATGACGTTCACGCCGACGACGGCGTGCGGCTTGTCCAGGTTTTCGGAGGGGCGGAAGTTCGCACGGTAGATGTCCAGGGCAGCGGACAGCTGGTTGGGAGCGAAGTGTGAGGCGAAGACGAAGGGCAGGCCTTCCTTCGCGGCCAGGGCCGCGCCGAAGGTGGAGGACCCGAGGATGTACAGCGGGACATTGGTGCCCTCGCCGGGGATGGCGCGGACCCGGCGGGTGATTTTGCCCGGCGCGAGGTAGCGGCGAACGTCGGCCACCTGGGCCGGAAAGTCCTCGGCGGTGGCGTCACCGCGGCGCAGTGCCTGGGCGGTCCACGGGTCGGTGCCCGGTGCGCGTCCCAGACCGAGGTCGATGCGTCCTGGGTAGAGGGCGGCGAGGGTGCCGAACTGTTCGGCGACGACGTACGGGGCGTGGTTGGGGAGCATGATGCCGCCGGAGCCGACCTTGATCCGCTCGGTGGCAGCGGCCACCTGTCCGATCAGGACGGAGGTCGCCGCGGAGGCCACGGCGGCCATGTTGTGGTGCTCGGCGATCCAGTAGCGGTGGTAGCCGAACTCCTCTGCCTTGCGGGCAAGTTCGATGGTCTCGTGCAGCGCCTCGGTGGCGGTGCCGCCGTGCCGGATGGGGGCGAGGTTGAGAAGGGAGAGCGGGATATCGCGGAGGTGGTTCATGACTGTGCGAGATTGCCTTTCGCGTGCTGCGGGGAATGCATGGATTGATCGGCGCGGATGCGTGATCACGCCTGGATATGTGCGGGTGACGGTGGTGCAGGTCAGTGGTGCTGACTGAGCTCGGCGAGTTGGTGAGCAGGGGTGGGCTCGTCCTCGTTGCCGGGGCGGGCGATGACGGCCGACGTCGGGCGGCGAGGGAAGGCGGACGTGCGAGCGAATAGGGCGATGAGCAAGGCGACCGCGGTGAGTGCAGCGGCCGCACCGGGCACGGCGGCTACGCCGATGTGATCGAGGACCTGACCGCCGACCAAGGAACCGCCGCCGATGCCGAGGTTGAAGCCGATTATGAACAGCGCGGAGGCGGCGGCCGGCGCCGCGGGCGCTGCTTTGAGTGCGGCGGACTGCAGGAAGGTCGGTAGTGCCGCGTAGGCCAGTCCCCACAGCACAATCAGTGTGATCGTCGCAGGAGTGAACCAGCCGACTGCCCCCAATCCGGTCAGGGCCAGAACCACGATGCCCACGGCGCTCAGCAGGGCGCCCCGCGGGCGCCGGTCCACCAGCATTCCGGCGCACCACACCCCGGCGATGCCCGCGACGCCGAAGGCGAAAAGGACAGGGCTGACCGCGCTCTCGGAGATGCCGGCATCCTGCAGGAAGGGGGCGACATAGGTGTAGAGCGTGAAGTGACCCAGCATGACCACGGTGGTCGTGACGGCGATGGCCAGTACTCCGGGGATCCTGAATGCCTTGGCGGCCGACGAGTCGGCGGAGCGCGTGCCGGGAACCTGAGGCAACAGGGCGGGAGCCGCGGCCATCACGAGGACCGCCACCCCGGCCAGGACGACGAAGGCCGCTCGCCAGCTCAGGGCGTTACCCAGTGCCGTACCCAGGGGGACGCCCAGGGACAGGGCTGCGCTGTTACCGGCGTAGACCGTGGCGACGGCGCGGCCGGCGCGGCCGGGAGCGACCATCTGGGTGGCGTAAGCAGCCATCATCGACCAGAGCACACCGTGCACCAGCGCCGCGATGAGCCGGCCGATAATGGCCACGGGAAAGGTGGGGGCGAGGGCCATCAACAGGTTGCTCACGGCGAAGGCCGCCATGATCACCAGGAAGAGTCGACGGCGTGGCCAGTTGGCGGTCCACGCGGTGACCGGCAAGGTCACGAGCATGACCACGAGGGCGTAGATCGCGACCAACAGTCCGACCTGCGACTCTGATGCCCCCAGGCCTTGGCCCATCTGCGGCAGCAGACCCATGGGCAGGGTCTCGGTGGTGATGGTCATGAAGGCGGCCACGAACAGGACGCCGAGGCCGCCCCGTTTTGTTCTGGAGGGGTCGTTCATTACGTCGGTCACGCCATTGACGCTAAACTTGTACATTGATGTCAAGGTCAAGCCGAAACGGAGTGAAGCACATCACCATGAAGATCGGTGAACTTTCCCATCGCACCGGAGTCGCCACTCGACTCCTCCGCTACTACGAACAGCAGGACTTGCTGCACCCCGACCGTCTGGCCAACGGCTACCGGGACTACCCCGAGAGCGCAGTGCAGCGCGTCCAGCAGATTCGCGATCTGCTCCAGGCGGGGCTGAGCACCGGGGTCATTCGCGAGATCGTGCCCTGCTTCCTCGGCGCCGGCGCCGCCTTGCGCCCGATGGTCGACGCGGAGTTGGCCGCCAATCTCGCCCGCGAGCTCGGCGAGATCGAGCGGCGCATCGACACTCTGACGCGCAATCGGGACGCCATCCGCGCCTACCTTACGGTCGCCAGCCCGGCCGCCTGAGAGGCGAGAGGGATGGCCCCCCGCCGCCGACAGGGTGTGGATCTCAGGTTTCCGAGTTCGGTCGAATTCCGTTCTGCGCGTTTGCGCCGCGCGTGGGTGGTGACGTGCTTCACTCCGGATTCGCTTGACCTTGACATCAATGTCATTGATTAGCGTCGACAACATGACCCGCAACAATGGATTGATCAAATCGGAGCGAGGCCGCCTCGACCCAGTATCAGGACAAAGGCCGATGACCCCGACGGCCGAGGGGGCACTCGCGGCGTTGGACATCTTCGTGGCAGGTTGGGCCTGCAGCGACCAGGACGCCTTGACTACCGTCTTCGCCGACTCGAGCGTCCTGCACTCCAGTGCGCATGGCGAGGCCCGCGGAGCCAGGGACATCACGGCTCTGTTCAGCGCCGATTTCGATCCCGCCATGCCCCTAGACATAGTCACCACGAACCACTTCGTCGGCGGCGACGACGAGCGGGCCGTCCTTACCTCCTACCTGTACGGTTTCACACCGCAAACAGAACCGGCGCCTTCGACGTTCGGCGCGACACTCGTGGCCGACCTCGTCCGGACTGAGTCCGGTTGGCAATTCGAGGTCCTGCGGCTGTCCATCCCATGGATCGACGGGGACGAGGCTCGGTTCGCGAAATGGAGCATCCCCTCCCCCGAAGGATGGAAGATCGGCGACGCGACGCCCAGCATCGTGAGCGAATTGGACTCACCCTGGGCCCGCGGCATCCCCGATCTCGACCCCCACGATGCCGTGCGGCAGGTCGCCGACTTCTACTCGCGCTATTCGTGGGCCATTGACCAAGGGGACATCACGCTCCTGCATGGCTGCTTCACCGAGGATGTCTTCGGGGCGTTCCCCCCGATGGGTGACCTCCAAGGACGCCATGAAGTTATCGGACAGATGAAGTCCTTCCGTCGCCTGTGGCCGTGGATGCAACATTTCGGCCGTCCGCTGCAGATCACGGTCGACGAAGCTCGCAACACCGCTCACCTTGTCGTCGGCCGCATCATCCCTCAGCGGCCGGCTACACCGAATGGGCAGGATCTCTACGGAGCCCACTATCAGTTCGATCTCCGCCGCGAAGACGACACCTGGAAGATCTCGCGTTTCGAATACATACCCGGCTGGATCACCGCGACGGGACGGTAGACCGCCCGTCGCCCGGCTCGACGGCCGCATCGAGATTGGGTGCAGCCGTCACGGCACCCGCCAGCGCATCCTCGGCCCGCCGTAGGAGGCCGTGGTAACACCGGCCGGGACTGCGGCCACCGCACCGCATCCCAGGTTTCTGTCCCCCGTCCCAGGCACCCCGGGTCCGGGCGCACCGCTGGAGCCGACTCTCGGGTGAGCAGGGGCGGCCGCTCTCGCCCTCCACATGGCGGCCCGGGTTCGCCGGCACCCCTGACGCACTCACTACCCACTCATAGACAAGAAACGGCACATGCGATGGATACCCTTTCCGCTCCTCAGGATCGTCCGGCACTCTCGCTTCTCGATCTCGCACCGATCCGTCACGGCCACACTGTCGGTGACGCATTGCACCGCACTGTCGAACTCGCCGCCCATGCCGAGCTCCTGGGCTTCCACCGGTACTGGCTTGCCGAGCACCACAACATGGCGCCGATGGCGAGCTCGGCCAACATCGTCCTGGCCGGCGCCGTCGCCGCCGGGACCCGAACCATTCGGGTCGGCACCGGCAGTCTCAATCTGTCCAACTACGCGCCGCTCGTCGTGGCCGAGCAGGTCGGCACGCTGACAGCCCTGCATCCCGGCCGCTTCGATCTCGGGCTGGGGCGCGCACCGGGAGCGGACCCGTGGACAGCGGCCGAAATCCGTCGCGGACGACCGGCGGATCAGGAGTTCACCGCGCAGTTCGCCGAACTCCTCGCCTACCTCCACGGCACACGACCCCGGGTGCGGGCCATCCCGGGAGAAGGCGCCCACATACCCATCTACCTGCTCGGTTCCGGTGTCTATAGCGCGGCCTTCGCAGCGCGTCTCGGGCTGCCGTTCGTCTTTGCCGCACATTTCGCCCCGACTCGGTTGCAGGAAGCGACGGATCTCTACCACTCCACATTCCGTCCTTCACAGATTCTTTCCGAGCCGTATGCGATGGTCTCCGTGAACGCGGTCCTCGCCGATGATGACCGAGAGGCGGCCCGGCTGTTCACCTCCGTCCAACAGCGGTTCCTCGCAACGGTGCGCGGCCGGATGCAGCCGCTGGCTCCACCGGTGGACGACATACATCGACTGTGGACCCGGGACGAAGCCGCAGCAGTGGCAGAGCAGCTGAGCCAGTCCTACATCGGTACGCCTGAGACCGTCCGTCCCCGACTCGAAGCGCTCGTGGCTCGGACGGGCGCCCGCGAGCTCATCTTCATGTCGGAGACCTACGACCAAGCAGCACGAATGCGCTCGTATGAGCTCATCGCCAGCCTCTGGAACCCAGTGACGGCACCGTAGCCGCACGCGCGAGGGCTGCCGCCTGGGCTGTTCGACGCAGTACCCTGGGTTGCCGCGATGGACGGCCCGCTGGACAGGGACATTCGCGTACGTGGTCCGGTGGAAGCGCACCCGAGATCGGACTTCGGCGGCAGCTGCGAGAAGCCACTCCATCTCGCAAACGAAATGCTTCTCGAAGTGCGCGCAAGATTGGACCCTGTCGATGTTTACCAGTGGTCGAAATGATTCGTCAGCTTTGCGTCCCGAACAGATCCTACTGTGGTGGCCACAAGTCCGAGAGTCCGTTTAACCTTTGCCCACGCCCACGCTCGGAGTGCACGACTAGATACACCTGATACCTCATTCGACGCACTTGATGCAGACAAATGATACGAATACCGTTGCGCGAAACGCCAATAAGCCCGGAAATCCGCATGCAGCGCTGGAGGTCTACACGATACGATTCCCGCGATGCCGCCAATAGTGTCAACCGAACGCGATTGGGCACAACGGCTCCCGAGTCTCGTGGTCCGGTCGGGAATAGCTCGGCCGCCCTGGTCTGCGTCACCGAGGATGACGGCGTCGCGGTCCGCGGGACCGACGAGGTAGTGTCTTCCCGCGAGCATCCGTGTCTACGACAACGAGACGGTCGTTCCGCGCGGGCCGGAAGCTTTGCTGCACTGCGGGTACGGGAAAATTTCAGTCGACGGCCGCAAGGTTTGGAGTGGCACTCGCCCGCAATCAGTTGCTCGTCGTGCTGCCGTGCCACAGCTGAGTCGTCTGGGCTGGCGCACTCACCGGATATCCGGGAGCTGGGAGCGCTACTCGATCTTGACCCAACGGACGACCGACCGTCGACCACGACCTCAGCTGATCACGCGAGCCGCTCGAACTGTTTACCTACCGACGATTCGAGCGTTCGGATTGGGGTTATGCTCGCATTGATGCTCGAGAGGTGATTTGCATGACACAGGGATTGTGGACACCGAGGCACGAGATCGAGGTCGGCCGTGGCCGAATACGATCCACTGGCGACGCAGCGTGATTTGACCTCGGGTATCGCCACGGAGTTGGCCGTGGCGGGGTTCGACGATGCCCAGGAGATCGGGCGGGGTGGCTTTGGTGTCGTCTACCGCTGCCTACAGCCATCCCTCGACCGCATCGTCGCGGTCAAGGTCCTCAGCGCCGATCTGGATCCGGACAATCTCGAGCGGTTCATTCGTGAGCAACGGGCCATGGGCCGGCTGTCCGGGCATCCGAACATCGCCAACATTTTGCAGGTCGGTGCCACGGCCAGCGGGCAGCCGTACATTGTGATGCACTACCACGCGCACGGTTCGCTGGCTTCCCGGATCCACCGCTCGGGGCCGATAGGTTGGGAGGAGGCGGTTCGACTCGGAGTAAAGGTCGCGGGCGCGCTCGAGACTGCGCACCGGGTCGGCACCGTGCATCGGGACGTCAAGCCCGCGAACATCCTGCTGACGGACTACGGTGAGCCGCAGCTGACCGATTTCGGAATCGCACGCATCGCGGGTGGCTTCGAGACCTCGACGCGCGCAGTGGTCGGCTCACCGGCGTTCACCGCACCCGAGGTGCTCAAAGGCCAGCCCCCCACCCCGGCGTCGGACGTGTACGGCCTCGGAGCGACGCTGTTTTGCGCGATCACTGGGCATGCCGCGTTCGAGCGGCGCAGCGGCGAGCAGGTGGTGGCCCAATTCCTGCGGATCACCTCTCACCCGGTGCCGGAATTGCGTGGGGAGGACATACCCGCCGACGTATGTGCCGCGATCGAGAGGGCGATGTCCCGGGAGCCAGACGATCGTGCGTCGACTGCCGCCGAGTTCGGGGAGGAATTGCGCGAAGCCCAACTTCGCAACGGCCTGCCCGCCGACGAGATGGCCCTACCCGCCGACCTCGGAACGCAGACCCAGGACGAACATCGCCGCGGCGCCTCGACCAGGACTGTGTCGGGCAGGTCCGGCCCGATGACGACGGGCGGCCGGAACGATGCAGCGACGACAGGGACGCCGCCTGCCCCCTCCACCCGATTCCGCCCGCCGACGCCGACCCGGCAACTGGTCGAGCGTAGACAACTCATCGACTCCCTACGCGCTGGACAGCGGCGCCGGTTGACGGTCATTCACGCGCCGGCCGGATTCGGCAAGAGCACCCTCGCCGCCCAATGGGGTGAAGTGCTGACAGAGGAGAGTGTGGCGGTCGCATGGCTGACGGTCGATCACGATGACAACAACGTGGTGTGGTTTCTCTCGCATCTGGTCGAGGCGATCAGACGGGTCCGCCCGACCCTGGCGCGCGACCTCGGGCAGGCGCTCGACGAGCACGGCGACGAGGCCGAGCAGTACGTCCTGTCTTCACTGATCAACGAGATCCACGCCCGCGGTGAGCGGGTGGCGATCGTGATCGACGACTGGCACCGGGTCACCGACGCCGGGACACGCGGAGCCATGGGATTCCTACTCGACAACGGCTGCCACCACCTCCAGGTCGTCGTGGCAAGCCGCACCCGGTCCGGCCTTCCGATGAGTAGAATGCGCGTGCGTGATGAACTCGTCGAAATCGACTACACAGCATTACGTTTCGATGAGAATGAGACACGATCCTTCCTGGTCGACCTGGGCGGACTGGAGCTGGAGCAAGAGGATATCGCGGACCTGCGGGACTCGACCGACGGGTGGGTGGCGGCGCTGCAATTGGCGTACCTGTCACTGCGCGGACGCGACGACCCCACCGAACTGATCGGGCACATGTCGGGTCGGCATCACGCCATCGGCGAGTTCCTCGCCGAGAACGTGCTCGACACGTTGGAACCGGAGATCCTCGATTTTCTGCTGGCGACGTCGGTTACCGAACGGATCAGCGGGAGCCTTGCGGGCGCGCTGGCGCACGTGTCACGCGGGCAGGCGCTACTCGAAATAATCGAGGAGCGGGATCTGTTCCTGCGACGGGTGGACGAGGACGGAGTGTGGTTCCGGTACAACCACGTGTTCGCCGAGTTCCTGCAACGACGACTCGAGCGTGATCAACCCGAGCGGATCGACGAACTTCACCGCACGGCATCGACCTGGTTCGCCGATCACGAGTTGCTCGGCGAGGCCGTCGATCACGCACTCATGGCTGGGGATCAGGTCCGGGCGGTCGAGCTCGTCGAGCGCGATGGGATGCACCTGATCGAGTACTCGCACATGACGACCCTCCTCGGGATGGTCGCGAAACTCCCTCCCGCGCTGACGGAGTCACGTCCGTGGTTGCAACTCGCCGTAGCCTGGGCCAATATCATGCTGCACCGGGCCGAACCTGCACAGAGAGCACTCGACCTCGTCGAATCAACGCTCGATCGTGTTCCCTCCACCGATGAGGTCGCCGATCTGAGAGTAGAGGTCGCCGTGATGCGGGGCGTTATTCGGTTCCGGGCGGACCGAATCGACGGCGCGGACGAGTTGGTCCAGGCATGCCTGCCGCGGCTGGACACGTTGCGGCCGTGGGTTGTGTCGAGCGCCGCGAACATGGCAACCTACCGCGCGACATACCAGTTCGATTTCGACGAAGCACGCCGATTGCAGGAATGGGCCTTCGCATTTCATGCGCGAACCAACGGTCCGTACCTGGTGATGCACGGGCACTGTTTCGCCGGCCTCGCCGCCTACGAGCAACTCGATGTCGCCGCGGCGGAAAGCAGCTTCCGGGCTGGCGTCCGTGTGGCAAGGAAGATGGGTGGTACGCACTCGGAGGCCGCGCGCCTGGCCGATTCTCTCCTCGGCGCGTTGTTGTACGAACAGGGCGAGATCGACGAAGCCGAACAGTTGCTCGACGAAGGCTATGAGCTTGGGGGCGAGGGCGGTCTCGTGGAGTTCAAGATCCCGCGGTATGTCCTCGGGGCGCGTATCAAGGCCCTGCGGGGCGACCGAATAGCGGCAGCGCAGCGACTCGATGAGGGGGCGAGGATCGCTGTGACACTGTCTCTTCCGCGATTGCGAGCAAACGTCGAGAATGAACGGATCAGGCTGGGGCTTCCCCTGAGCTCCGATATCGCGGTCTCGCCGCCCGCAGAATATTGCTCTCGTCGACGACCGGTGGACGGAATCGAGGCACTGACGGCGCAGGTCGAAGAGGCAACAGCCACCAGACGGCTGCTCGACGAGCATTCACCGGACCAGGCCGACCTCGCCTGCACATGGGCACAGGAGTGGACGAACCGACTCGAAGGCCGCGGCGCACACAGGCTGTTGATGCAGGCCAGAAGGTTACTCGTGGCCTGTTTGTCCGCCTCGGGCCGCGTCGACGAAGCCAAGGAACTGCTCACCTCGATCGCAGCACAATGCGCCGAGCTGGGCCTCGTACGTCATCTTCCCGATGGTGGACCACACATCGTCTCGCTCATCGCGGCGCTGCGGGACGATCAGGTCGCCGGGCGGTGGCGTAGAGACTGGGCATCGGTCCCTGCCACTTTCCTCGCGGACCTGGTGACTGCAGAGGCGCCGCACAGGATCTGATGAGTTACCGCCAGCGACGCGCTCTGGCCGCTACCCAGGCGCGCTTCGGCAGGGAAGCGTTATCGCTGATCACGGCACGAGCCCTCACCGTGACATGTTGACTCCTGTTTGGGAACTGGACGGGGCACTGCCGATGGGATGGGGAGGCGGTCCCACCGGGCTGTGGCCTCGGACGCTGAGATGTGCGCGAAGGGTCGATCTTCGAGCGGATCGTGATGTTGGATGTTGCGGCGGTATCCGGCTCGTGACTTCAGCTGCGAATCTCCTCGAGGGCGCACAGCTTGTCGATAGGGTCTGGAACATGGTGACTCGTCACTTCTCGCGTGTCCGCAGTTGTTGACTCTGAAACGATCACGGATCCTCCTCGCCTAGGGATACCTATCCGGTCCGGTGGGAGCGCTGGGCTGGATCTACTGCGAGCCGTCCGTGTTTGCTACGGATACGTCGCGCAGCCAGAAGGGCGGCCGACGATTCGACCGGCGCGTCGGGAACGACCAAGTAGATGCGACAAACGTAGTAAAGCCTACAAACGCTCGTTCGATGGATGAAACGTAGATCATAGTTCAGGTGGGCGCAAGAGTTGCGGACGCCGAACGCGCACCCGTCGGCGCCGATCGCGCCACATCGCCACGGGCCGTGACACGAACCCGGCGGCGCGCCCCCCTGTGAGGGTTGACACATCGGACTCTCCCGCTAATACTTACGAACGTCCGTACGTTTGTTGCACGGGAGAGGGACTTCGATCGGAGACGATCACACGCGGTGGCACCAGAAGAGTTCAGTCGAGACATCAACCCCACCTGAGCATTAACGATATCTGTCGATTCGTCTTACTGCGTCGATGAGACTGAGCTCCCGGGGCTCGACCGACGATTACACACCCGAATTTCACGCGCACCAGACAAACACCGATAACGCGGTCGACACCTAGCCACGCAAAGGGCACTACTGGTGCCGATGCAAGCCAGGCGGTGACCGGGCCGACAAACATTTCCACCCTAAGGAGTTCTCAGGTCATGTTGTTCGAGACATACAAATTGGGTCCACTCGAGCTGTCGAATCGAGTCGTCATGGCACCCATGACGCGGGTTCGCGCCTCCGAGACGGGACTGCCATCCCAGAGTGCCGCGCTCTACTACGCGCAACGCGCCAGCGCGGGGCTCATTGTGAGCGAGGGAATCTCGCCGTCGAAGCAGGGACAGTCCGAGCCGAACATTCCTGGTCTCTACAACGATGAGCAGGAGGCGGCCTGGCGCCCGATCACCCAGTCTGTTCACGATGCCGGCGGCCGGATCTTCGCCCAGCTCATGCACGGCGGCCGCGTGGGGCACCCGGAGATCAACGGAATGCAGCCGCTCGGAGCCTCGCCCATCGCCGCCCAGGGCACCATCTTCAACTCCGGTGGTCGGCTCGCGTTCGTCACTCCCGTCGAGATGACCGTCGAGCAGATTCGAGAGCAGATCAACGTGTTTGTCGCGGCGGCCGAGCGCGCGATCGCTGCCGGCTTCGACGGCGTCGAGATCCACGGCGCCAACGGCTACCTGATCCAGCAGTTCCTGTCCGACAACAGCAATCAGCGCACCGACCAGTACGGCGGGTCGCACGAGAACCGGGTACGCTTCGCGGTCGAGGTCGCTACCGCCGTCAGTACCGCCATCGGCGCCGACCGGGTGGGGATCAGATTCTCGCCCGGCGGAAAGTTCCACGACATGAACGAAAGCGATCCCGAAGGCCTGTACACAACCCTTCTCAACGCCCTGAATCCGCTGGGATTGGCGTACCTTCACATCCTCGAGACTGCATCGGACGACGTCAACGACCGGATCCGGGAAATCTGGACCGGCCCGCTGATCGTGAACCCGGCAATTGTCGGAAGTGCAGACTTCGTCGACAAGGCGAATGCCGATCGATGGTTGGCACGCGGCGGCGACCTGATCGCATTCGGTCGGTACTTCATCTCCAATCCGGACTTGGTGCGTCGCCTGCGCGATGGTCTCGAACTGACCATGCCCGATCTCGACACCTTCTACTCGGGCGGCGACAAGGGTTACATCGACTACCCGGAGTGGTCGGACAGCGCCGTGGGCTGACACCCTTGGGCGGGCCGGGCCGGATTTCCTCCGGCCCGGCCGGATTCCGGGTCTCGGCGAGTAGCTCGACTGAGGTGGTGAAATCGGCGCAACTGCTTCGGCGGCGTCGCGCTCGAACCCGTCCTCGGAACCGCTTCTTTCAGTGAAGTTGCTACGGTGCCCGACACTCGCTTACACTTACGAGTGTTTGTTCGCTTTAGCCTAGGACCCTACCTGGCGGATGGCAAAGATCCCCTGCCGGCCAACCATTTCAGGCCGAGTTTCAGCAGGTCTCGAAATCCGCGTCGGGACGTCCGTGGCTCGGTGGGACCCGGAGGTTGGGGAATCGATGACGATGTACGCCGAGCTGGGCCGAATCCTCGACGTGCTTCGCTCTCAGCACGTGACCGATCGGGCGGCACGTCTTCGCGCCGCATCGGCGCTGGAGAGGGTCCTCCTCTCCGACGTCCACGCTAATCCGTGTGTTCACGCCGGTCTCACGGCCCGCGCGGATACCGCATGCCCTTCGGATCACGACCAGCCGTTGACCGGTCGCGAGCACGAGATATTGGGCATGATCGCCGATGGTGCGTCGAACGCCGAAATCGGTCGTGACCTGTACATTTCGAGGAACACGGTCCGGTTTCACGTCAGCAATATCCTGCGCAAGATGTCGGTGAACAATCGCACTGCGGCGGTCGGGAAGATGACAACCGGCACCGGCGCGCGCTGACACTTCTCCCCAGGTTGCCCCCGTCTCGGCACACCGAACGGCCGATATGCGTTCCGCCTCCCGACACACCGAAGGCCCCCAGCCGTGATTCGACCGGAGGACTTCCGTGGGTGGAAAGATTGAGCCGCAGCGAATGATGCCTGCGGATGAGGCGATGACGGGAAAGTCAGTGCGCCTCGGCGTGAGTACCGACCCGGACATATCCGGCGAGGGTGGTGTCGTCGACCTCGGGCAGGTTGACGACGATGTTCTCGGGCGTGCGGGTGGTGAGCCAGATGAGTTCGTCGGTGGTGCTCATGTTGGCTTCGACGTGCGGCATGAAGGGTGGGACGAAGACGAAGTCCCCTTCGGACATGTCGATGTACTCGCTGAAGTTCTCGCCGAAGTAGATTCGCGCCTTGCCGGTGAGAA
>Ga0247825_10000365_pt1 | contig 28310 bp, 26 predicted proteins | sample 13C_Vanillin_Day_FD_194413 | JGI IMG/M metagenome (GOLD analysis project Ga0247825, IMG submission 194413) | Soil microbial communities from agricultural site in Penn Yan, New York, United States - 13C_Vanillin_Day48 | ecosystem: Environmental > Terrestrial > Soil > Agricultural land | place... | reverse complement strand
ACACGGCGCAGTCCCAGCACCCGCGTCGATCAGGACGGGTGGATGAAAGCCTGGCAGGTGCTCGGCGAGTCATCCGCCCCTGATGGGACCGACATTCAGTTGAGGCGTCGCGACGATGAATACCTGATTCTGGCAAACGGGAAGCCGTTGATGTCGAGCCGTCTCCATGGCTCGGAGGAAGCCCTGGCCACGTTGGGGTGCAGCCGTGTGCGAGCGATGGAGGAGCCTCGAGTACTCGTGGGCGGGCTCGGAATGGGGTTCACGCTGCGGGCGGTGCTCGACGTGCTCCCGTTCGACGCCGTTGTCACGGTTGCGGAGCTCGTCCCGGCTGTCATCGAGTGGAATCGGGCATCACTCGCCGCCCTTGCCGGGCACCCGCTACGGGATCGGCGCGTCCGGCTTCAAGCTGTGGATGTGGGCTTCACGCTGCGGGCGAACCCCGGTCGCTTTGACGTCGTGCTCCTGGACGTGGACAACGGCCCGGCGGCGTTCACGGCCGCCGACAACGCAGGACTGTACGACAATCGCGGTGTTGCCGCCGCCTTTGCCGCACTCCGTCCCGGCGGAACGCTGGCCGTCTGGTCTGCATGGGGCGACCGGAAGTTCGAACAGCGTCTTCGCTTCCACGGATTTCTCGTGGAGGTGGCGAACGTGCGTGCCCGCCTGCATAGAGGGGGGCCGCGCCACACCATCTTCCTCGCGCACAAGAGTTCCGTAGTTCTCTGATCGGAAGAGGTAGCATGGGCGACACATCATCGACATCGAGTGACGTCCAGCCCCTGGTCGCCGCCCGTCCAATCTCGTCATCGGTTCGCGTCGATGTCAGTGCCCTCACTCATCCCGGCCACGTGCGGAAGAACAACGAGGATCACTTCCTCGTCACCAAAGCGACGCGCGCGCTGGAAACGATGACGACGAGTCTCCCTGCCGGCGAGGTGCCCGAACGCGCGGACGAAGTGAACTATGTGATGGTCGTCGCCGACGGGATGGGCGGCCACGCCGCCGGCGAGGTCGCGAGCCGGCTCGCCATCAGCGCTCTGGTGGGCGTGGCTCTGGACATACCGGACTGGATCTTCTGGGTGGACGCGGAACACAGGCCTGAGATGGAGCGGCGCGCGCGTGAATCGGTTCAACAGGTCGGTGCGATGCTGATCGAGCGGGGACGTCAGGACTCTGCGTTACGGGGCATGGGATCGACGCTGACCGCCGCCCGAAGCTACGGCCGCGACTTGCTGATCGTCCACGTCGGTGACTCGCGGGCGTACTTGCTCCGGGCCGGCCATCTGGAACGCCTGACGAGAGACCACACCTACGCGCAAATGCTGGTCGACACGGGGCAACTGTCGCCAAACGACGTGACCCTCTCGGGTGTGCGTCACATCCTGGTCAATGCACTCGGTGGGAGCGTCGAGCAGCCCGCTGTTGACGTTGACCTGCTGCGCCTCGAAGACGGCGATCGCCTGCTGCTCTGCAGCGATGGGCTCACCGACTGCGTCGATGACGCCGCGATCGCGACAACGCTCAGCAGTGCGCTGCCCTCGAGCGAGGCCTGCCAGCGACTACTGGAACTCGCGCTCGATGGTGGCGGGCGCGACAACATCACTCTTATCGTCGCGACTTTCGCGTTCTAGGTAGCTGGTACAGACCACGGAGGAATTTGATGATGAAGAAACTCGTGACGGTGGGTGCGCTTGTGGCCGGTCTTGCCTCGGCGGCGGTGGCCCAGACGACGGGCACGACCAACATGGACATCCTTCGCCAGAAGATCAAGGCGGACAAAAGGCTGGTCGTGGCAGCGAACCTGAAGCTCACCGACGCGGAAGGGGCGGCCTTCTGGCCGGTGTACGATGCGTACCAGAAGGATCTGCAGCAGGTCAACCAGCGCCTGGCCGCGGTGGTCGTGGCCTACGCCGACGCGTACAACAAAGGGCCGGTCGCCAACGACATGGCGAAGAAGCTGCTCGACGACGCGATGGCCGTGGACGATGCCGAGGGGAAGTTAAAGGCGTCGTACGTGCCGAAGGTCCTTGCCACGCTCCCGGCGACGAAGGCGGCACGCTACATCCAGATAGAGAACAAGATTCGCGCGGCGATCCGCTACGAGCTGGCTGAAGGCATTCCGCTCGTCGAATGAGGCGTGGGGCGGACGCCCCGTTCTCGAGCACACGTCGGCAAATGGGTCAGAGGACATCATGAAACCAGCAGAATCGAAGATCGTGACGTTGGCACTCGCAACGGCAATGGCGCTCGCCATTCATGTGGGCCTCGAAGGGGTCGACGTCAACATCGAGCACGACAAGGCCTTCGACTTCAAATCGGCCCGTACCTGGGCGTGGAGTCCTAAGGGCGCCGGCGACGTCATCATCGCCCGAACGAAAGACGACGACCCGGCGGCCATGAAGCGCAAGGCCGAGCCGTTGATCCTGGATGCGGTGGCAGGGGAAATGATGCGTCGCGGTCTGCAACCGGCGGCGTCCCAGCCGGACCTGATCCTCACGTACTACCTGTTGCTGACCAACAACATGACGACGCAGAGCCTGGGACAGTTTCTGCCGGCCACGACGGCGTGGGGCTACACGCTGGTTGCACCGGCGACACAATCCATCAAGATGATGAACCAGGGTGCGCTGGTCCTCGACCTGAGCGCCAAGGACGTGGTGGTCTGGCGGGGCGTCGCCCAGGCACGGGTCGCCTTCGAGGCAGATGACAAGAAGCGCGAGGCGATTCTCCGGGAGGGCGTCCGGGATCTGTTCAAGCGCTACCCACCGAAGCAGTAGTCGTGTGTTCCACAGCGCGCACGACGTCACGTGACTTCAGTGGGTCAACGCATACAGCACGATGTTCGTCGCCAATGCATAACCGTCAGGTGAGAACGCTGCGAAGTACGCTGGATCGTCTCCCTCCCGCTCCATCGAGTCGCCGATGTCGGTGTTGTGGGTCATCGCCACCATGATGCGCCCGTGGCCATCGGCGATGGCGCGGAAATCTGCATGGGGACTGTCGCTCCCCCGCTCCCGCGGGTCGCTGCCGGGACCGCCCCACGAGAAGATGCTGGGCACCTGCTTGACCTCGGTGATGTTGAACAGTGCGTGTCGGATGGGATCGGCCGGCGCCACGTCGACAATCGGGAACTCGGGAAGCACACGCATGATCTGGTCGCTCCACGTATCCCATGCGGGTGTGCCCCAGAAGTCGTCCACCCAGAGGAACCCGCCCTTCAGCAGGTACTGCCGCAAGCGCTGCGCCTCCGTACTCGAGAGCGCCGCGGTGCCGACGTCCGAACCAAGCAGCATCGGACACTCGAACAACTGGTCGTCGGTGAGCCGCACGACCCAGTAATTGACATCGCCGCCGTTCCGGCTGACCTGAACCTTGGTCAGTTCCGAGAGGCGAGTCAGAAGGTTGATCTCGCCGAACGGGTAGTCGGTGCTCCAACCAATCCCGCCGGCTTCAGATCGATCGCTGCGGAACATCCACTTGCAGATGGTGAATCCACCGTCGTAGAAGTCCTTCGGCGGAACCCGAATGCCGGCGCCGGCGCCTTCGAAGACACCGAACCGTTGCGCAAGCGACACCGCTCCGCCGCCGACGATGAGGGTAAGGCTGAGCACGACAGCGACGCCAGCACGCAAGCGCGGCATGGATGCATCGTAGCCTAAGCCGATGAGATGAGATCGCTGCCAGTGGCTTCGGACGCCACACGTTTACGGATCGATTCATGTCGATCCTGCGTTCGCTCGCTAACAGCGCCAGCTTCGATCCCTCCTAGTGCCGAATCTGGGTGGCGGCCGCTTCGGTTTCGAAGGACGTCTCGCAGTTGCCACGTTCCGGGATGAGACCCGCATTCGCGCCCGTGCTGCGCCGAAGGATCCGCGTCGGGAACACCAGCGGTTCGGCCAACACCTCCGGGTCCTCGAGGGTCAGGTCGTAGAAAATGCCATCGCCCTCACGCCTGAACTTCTCGACGATGTGCATTTCACTCGTATGGAAGTAGCCTCCGCGCCCGAACCATGTCGTGTCGATGAATCCGATCGAGTCCAGCACGAGTGTGTCGCCCTCCCAGCGCCCAACCGTGTCGCCGAAGTACTTGGCCGAGTACGGTGCCTCCGGGCTGTGCTGACGGCCATCAATCGGGATCATGCGGAATTCAGGGTATCCGCCACCCGCATCGGGAAACTGCCCATAGATGAACGTGATGTCGTTCTCCGTCTGAAAAATGCGCCGCGGCGGGCCCTGACGCGGAAGCCCCAGCGGCTGGCACGTCATGACCGGATCCTCCTTGTTGGTCCACATGTCGAGCTGCTGCACCTTGTCCCAGTATTCCGGCTTGTAGAGAGGACGACCCAGCATGCCGAAGCGCGAGGGTGAGTAGAGCGCGAAGTCTTCAGTCTGGTTGGTTTCTCGAATGCAACCCACCTGCGTGGGACCGCATCGCCGGTTGCCGTAGTTCCCAATCCAGCCGATGTTGAATTCCGCCCAACCGCCCGTCATGTCAGGATGCCCGCCGATCCGCGGTGTGGGTGCCGTCGTGTTTGTCGGCGGTTCCGTCCTCGCCCACACGATGGCCGGTGCCTTCGCGGTGACGTTCATCGCTTTCTGCACGCTTGGCGGTACCGGCGCCACGACGTAGACATTGCCGGTCTCCGTTTCACTCGTCGTCAGATCGCGAACGACCGCACCGTTCTTCCGCTCAGTCAACCGACCGGCGTAGTACACCTCGATCTTGTGCAGCGGGTTGTTCCAGTCCTGATAGTTGCTGTACGTGAACTCCGTCGTCGTCGCGCCCTGCGTGACCACGACCTTCTGGGTCATGTACTTCGCATCGAGCGTTGCAGTGCCAGTCGCGCCTGCAACGCCCGGAATCGGGAAGGTGAGGACCGGCTTGCCCGCGGCATCAAACGAAAGGGACGTGTTGCCGGCCTTCATCACGCCGTCGGCGATCACTGTGCCCGGGTTGGCACCCAGCCTCCAGGTGTCCATCGTCCCCGCCAGAGCCGACTTCGCCGCGCCCTGCGGACTCGCCCAGATGCGAATGAGGCGCTCCTGCACGGCTGCCGGCAGCGCCGCAACCTTGCCTTTCGTGTCAGCGATCTCTGCACCCGGCGTGTCCTCGTTCCACGCATACTGCCAGCTGACCACCTCGATGTTCGAGTACATCTGCTTGTTCGGCCGCGTGCAGGTGTACTGAATACGCTGACTGAACGTCTGGTAGTTCGTGCTCTCACGGAACTTCGACAGCGTGCAGGGCTGGCCATCGACCTGAATCGTGCCGCCCTTGGCCTGGTATTCGAGCGTCGCGACCATATCGCGTTCGTCGGCACCCTTCAGCATGCCCTGATGCCACATCCAGTTGAACAGCACGGAGCGCAAGTCCTTTGCTCCAGCCGCGGGTGTGTAGGGTGCCCCACCGCCGCGACCCCGACCCTGTGCGCCAGCCGGAGCCTGCCCACCGCCCTGCCCTTGCGCACCGGCGGGAGCCTGTCCACCGGCTGTCGATGCCGTGCCGAGCGCGAGGACAAGGGCGAACGCGGTCGCCGTCCAACGATTTCTTCCGCCTTCGCTACGTCGGCTCGCGAAGCGAGCCGACCAAACAGTGCTGTTAGTCGGTCCGCTCCGCGGACCGACCTTGCGGACAAATCGACCAAACTGCATGGCGGTCCTCCGTCTTGTGGGGTGAGCATGCCCGTCCGGAAGGACGAGGTCAAGGCCCTGACATCTCTCGACGCGTCTACTTCGAGCGGCGGAAGGTGAACTCGATGGCCCCCTCGTTCCAGCTCCGTCCACCGTCGTTGGATGAGTCCAGCCGATAGACCCAGTTGTCGGCGTCCGGCACCACATAGTGCTCGCGGACGACGATGCCTGGTGATTGCGAGGTGACCGTGACGGTGCGGCCGCTCACGGCAACCGATCCAGTGCCGTGATGCACCTGCCGCCTCAGGAACGACTCGGAGACGTTCAGAAACTCGATGACCCACGTCTTCCGGCTCTGGTCGTACTGGCGGAAGGTGATCCCCAGAAAGGGAGTGCCGTCGGGATAGGGTCCGTGCCCCTCGTCGGCGATCGCCGTTCCGTCCAGGATGTAGCGGCCGACCCAGGCAACCGGATACTCGGCCACCTTCCCATCCGGAAGCCTGGTCCTGCCCGTGCCGTCCCATTTGCCGATGAGGAACGCGAAAACGTCGAGCTCGCGCGGGGCGCGCGGGCTCCTCTCGCCATAGATGGTCTTCGACGGATCGGTCACGATCGGCACCTCCTGCCCGCTCGCGTTGCCGGTGACGAGGAGCGCAGCCACGACGAGCCCCGCCATGACCCCGCGATCACTGAAACTAAACACACGTTTAGTTTAGTGCGCGCAAGCGCGAGACGTCAACGTCGTGGCCGTACCGGTCATAATCACGCGATGAGCCCACGGCGCCGGAAAGCGGAGGATGCGGACGTGTTCGCGGCCATGGGGCGGGTGATGCGGCGCGTTGGCCCGGCGGAGTTGACGCTCGGCGCGATCGCGAAGGAGGCCGGCGTGACCGCAGGCGCGCTGGTGCAGCGGTTCGGCTCCAAGCGCGAGCTGATGCTGGCGCACTGGCGTCAGGCCGCGGCCGCTGGCCCACCGCCGGATCCGGCCGCGCGCGCCGCGTCTCCCCTGCAAGCGCTGCGAGCCAACGCGGCGCTGTACGCCAGGCTGGCAGCGTCACCACGCGCGGCGCTGCGGAATCTCGCTTACATGCAGAGCGACTGGGCGGACGCGGCGCTGCGCCGCCACTGGCTGCGGCACGTGCGCGCGGCGCGAGCGCGCGATGAGCAGCTCGTCACCGAGGCCGTGGCGCAGGGCGAGCTCCGGGCCGGAACCGACGCCCAGGCGCTGGCGCGGATGATCGAGGTAACGCTGGGCGGCTCGTTCCTGGCCTGGACGCTCCACCGGGAAGGCTCCGCCGCGACGAGGCTCCGCGAGGATCTCGACGCCACGCTGAGGCCGTATCTGACCGAGAAGTAGTCCCCCCGCTGGCGATCGAGGCCAACAATCGTCACTACGCACGACCTGCCAGCCGCGAGTCCGCCCTGCTGCGACTTCGACGATGAGGCGTACAGGCTCGAACTGATCGAGGATCCCTTCGGCCCGAAAGTGTTACCTGTGTCTCCGGAATGAACGGTTACCCATGTGTCCGGAATGGACCGTTTTTCGATACAGTCAGATGGTACACTTCATACAGATTGGAGTGCCCATGCCAAGAGCCACTACGGCGACACGCCGCCCTCGCCGAGAAGTGCGCGCGACACGCGAGGCGTCAACGTGGGTCCGGAAGAACATGCTCATGGACCAGAAGAAGCTCGACGAGGCCAGGCGTGTACTGAAGACCGCCACTGAGACCGAGACCATCGACGCCGCGCTCGATGAAATCGCGTTTCGTCATGGCTTGGTCGATGGCATGCGGACGCTGAAGCGATCCGGTGGACTGAAGGACCTCTTCGACGAGCGTTGAGCGCGCGTGAAGTTCACCTGCGACACCAATGTTCTTGTCGACGTCCTGCGCGACCCGTCCGCCGAGGAAGCGTTCAGCGTGTTCCTGTCTCGGTTCTCTCACCTCACCTACCTGAGTGCTGTCGTGATCCTGGAGTTGCGCGCTGGCGCGCGAACGTCAAGACAGGCGAAGCTACTCGATCAGGAAGTTGTGCAGCGCTTCGCTCGGGCAAACCGCGTGTTCACGCCGTCAGCGGACGCTTTCTCTGCAGCCGGAAAGCTGCTCGCCACACTGGCGAATCGCGAAGGCTGGACCGCCGACGCACACCCATCCCTAGTCCACGACGCATTGCTGGCGGCATCGTGTCGCGAGTCCGGAGTGACCTTGATCACGCGCGACCGCGACTTCGCGCGATTCAAGACCGTCTTGCGCGGCTGGCGGTTCGTCGCACCCTGGCCGCAAGTGTCCCAGTAGCGCGAGCAACGCGGCGCCGCGATCGCGAGTGTGTAGGCCTGCGGCTACTTTGGCGGCACAAGGCGCTTCAACTCTTCTCGCCAGTTCAGCACGACGTTGATCTGGGCGGGCGCCTCGGATTCATCAACCATCTTGACCATCAGGAACCGCTGACACCGTCGGGTGACACGTCGTAATCAGGCCAAAGGGCAGAACTGAGCTCATAGGGCCGTTCGAACAGTCGTCGCGGCTTGCTCGCGCTCAGCACGGGCTTCGTCGTGACTTCGACGGCCATCATCGCGTCACCACTGCGATAGAACAGCTCTCGACCGTTCCGCGACCAGACCGGCTCGTTGCCGCCTTCGGTCGAGATCGTCAGCTTCTCTCCGGAGTCCGGAAACTGCCGGACTTGAATCTCATTACGACCCGATTCGCCCGACACGTACGCGACGCATCGACCGTCCGGCGAGAGCGCCGGCGCTCCCTCGACAAACGGCGTCTCGAGAAACGCGGCTGCCTTTCGCTCGCCACCTGTTCGAAGGACCCACAGATCCTGCGCGGCACGAAGGGATATGGAGACGAACAGCAGGGCGCCGTCGCGCGACCAAGAGAAGGGATAGTTCGGCCGCTCACTCGCCACGAGTCGCTCCTCCGGACCGCGCCCGTCCAATGGCTTCCAGTACATGTTGTCCAGACCGGCTTTGTCGGAGACATAGATGAGTCTGCGACCATCCTGCGCCCAGACCGGAAAGGCGTTGCTCCCCTGCGAAGTAAACCGGCTCCACGTCTCGCGGGTCAGGTCGTACAACCACACATCATCGCGGTCCTCCCCCCGGACGGTCACCGCCACGCGCCCACCGTCTGGAGAGATGCGCGGCTGATAGTACGTGCCGCCGGACGCTCCCGTGGGCATCTCGCCCCCGGCGCGACCGACCCACGTGAGAGCGGTCTGGCGGGGCTTGCCTGCCGGAACGTACGCCATCGTGCCGGCGGCAGAGAAGCCGACCTGCGGCGCTTGATTCGCGAGCGTGCCGTTGCGAAGCCGGGTCATCTCCATGACGCCGGACAACACTGCGACTGCCGGCCCCGTGGCTTCAAGGCGGGCGGAATCGAACGGCACCGCCATCAGGGTGCCGGCCTGAACATAGACCAGGTGTCCGGTGGGAAGATAGCTGGCGCCGGAGCCCTTGACGAGCGGGCGGCGCTGGCCGGTCTCGAGCGACTGAGCGTAGATCTGGGCGTCGTCAGAGCCGGTGAATGCGCTGCCGCCAGGAAAGATCTGCGGCCAACGATGGCTGAGTTCGGCGTCCGCCAACGTTGTCACCGCGCTTGGCGTTCCGCCAGCGGCAGAAACCCGCCAGATGCCAGCGCCGAGTGTAGGCGTGAAAAGAATCGTGTCGTCGGCCTCCCATCTCGGCTCCGAAGCCCACGTCACAATCGCGGCTGCCTCGGTGATCGTCAACGGCGTGCCGCCGCTGCGGAGCACCTTTTTCAGTCCTCCAGGGGCGGAGAACCCGAGCCATTGGCTGTCAGGCGAAAAGAACGGGTTGCTTGCGCCTTCGGTGCCAGCGATCGGGATGCTGTCGAATTGATCGAGATCTCGAAGGTAAATCTGCTGACGGCGGCCACGACCCGCGACGTACGCGACGCTGCGGCCATCGGGCGACACGGCGACCCGCGCGGTATCGACGCCCAGAGGCACGCCCGCGGGCGGGGAGACCGCGAGACGCGACACTGACCAGAGCGCGGACTGAGCCGGCGAGGGTCGGGGTGTGAGCATCCAGACGGCGGTGCCCGAGAGAACGGCCGTCCCAGCGACGACGGCGACCCATCGTGCGGTCGTTCGTCCGGTCGCCGGCACATGGGTCATCACCGGCGGCGCACTGGGCAAGGCAAGCGCCTTTTCTATCTCGAATCGCGCATCGCCGACGTCACGCAAGCGTTGCTTCGGATCCTTCGCGAGGCAGCGTTCAAGCAGTCCTCGCACGCCGGCCGGAAGGCTGCTCGGCAGCGTCATCCACTCGGGTTCGTGTTCCAAGATGCCGGCGATCGTGTCGGAAACGGTTTCACCGCCGAACGGCGGGCGTCCCGAAAGCATCTCGTAGAGCACGCACCCGAACGCCCAGATGTCCGTCCGTTTATCCACGGACCTGCCTCGCGCCTGCTCGGGGCTCATGTACCCGGGTGTCCCGAGAATCGTGCCAGGGAGCGTATTGCCTTCCATCGTGGGCGCGTGCGCTGCATCGCTCGCCGATTCGGGCGCGTCTCCAAAAGCGGTGGCACCTGGCTGAGAGGTGGCCAGCCCAAAGTCCAGGACCTTGACGACGCCTGACGGAGTGATCTTGATATTCGCGGGCTTCAAATCGCGATGGATCACGCCCCTTTCGTGAGCGGTGTCCAGCGCGTCAGCAATCTGGCGGGCGATCTCGAGGGCCTTCTTCAGCAGTAACCCGGCCGTCTGACCTGGAGCCGACCCGGGGCCTGACCTCGGCGCGCTTGAACGGGGTGGCTCAAGGCGCAACAGCCGATCGGCAAGCGTCTCGCCCTCCACCAACTCGAGCACCAACGCTGTGAACTCGGTGCTCTCCTCGGTGCCGTATATCGCGCCGATGTGCGGGTGATTGAGCGACGCGAGCACTCGAGCCTCCCGCTCCAGGCGGGCTCGCCGGTGGGGATCGGTCACCCACAGGTCGGGCGGGATCTTGATGGCCACCTCGCGCCCGAGCTTCGTGTCGCGGGCACGATACACCTCGCCCATCCCTCCGCGCCCAAGGAGCGCCGTGATCCCCAGACCAACAAACCAGCGACGAGCAACGTGTACAACTCGGCTTCGCATGCCGGGGTGCTGCCGAGCCTCGGCAACACGCTCGACGCCGTGCTCAAGCGAGGGGTGCATCTGGCGGTGTGCCAGATTGCCACCCGGCTTTTTGTGTCTGGCATGGCGCAAGCCAGCGGCGGAAACGCCGATGCCGTGTACAACGAGGTCGTCGGCAACTTGGTCGCGAACTCTCATATGGTGCCGGCTGGAATCGTGGCGGCGAGTCGAGGCCAGGAACGGGGATACACGTTCGTGTCGGTCGGATAGGGTTATCTCAGAGCCAGTCATCTCGGAGGTAGCGATCGGTTCATACAGTCAGCGCAACACCTGATCTGCGCTGCTCGGTGATTCGCCTGACAACGCGGCACACCGCCGGATCAGGTCGCGCGCGCCGCTTCTCCTCTGCGGGCGCTGCGAGCCACCGCGGCACTGCGCCGCCAGGTGCTGCAGCACGTGCGCGCGGCGCGAGCGCGCGATGAGCAGCTCGTCACCGAGGCCGTGGCGCAGGGCGAGCTCCGGGCCGGAACCGACGCCCAGGCGCTGGCGCGGATGATCGAAGTAACACTCGGCGGCTCGTTCCTGGCGTGGACGCTCCACCGGGAAGGCTCCGCCGCGACGAGGCTCCGCGAGGATCTCGACGCCACGCTGAGGCCGTATCTGACCAAGAAGTGATCCGGTAGGATGATGGACATGGGCCGCGCGCTTGTTCTCGCAATTCTGGCCATTGCCGCCCCGGTCGCGATCGCAGGTCAGACGCTCGCTGTGCTTCACATACGAGCCGCCCTGACCGATGCAACGGGACGGGCCACGCCGGTTACGCGCCACTTGCTGCTTATCACTGACAATCCCCAGACGATGGAGACCCTCAGAATCCGCACGGGCCTCGATGGCACCGCCAGCGTGAGGCTCAGCCCCGGCAACTACACGGTCGAATCAGACGAGCCTCTTGTGTTTCAGGGAAAGGCGTATCACTGGACGCAGACTCTCGACATCGTCGCCGGCCGCGACTCGACCCTCGACCTGACTCTCGCCAACGCGGTGGCCGAGCCGATTGCGCCGGGATCGACAAACGCAGACGCGCCGCTCCCGACCGACACATCGCTCCTGCTGCGGCAGTGGCTCGACAGCGTCGTCGAAGTGTGGACTCCTACTGCACACGCGTCGGGATTTCTGGTCGACACGACCGGACTCATCGCAACGAACCAGAGAGTCGTTGGCGACGCGACGTCGGTCGAAGTGCAGCTCTCGCGCTCGATCAAAGTCGCGGGGACCGTCGTCGAAGCCGATCGTCAGCGCGACATCGCGGTGGTCCGAATCAACCCGACGGTCATGGCATCGATCACACCTGTGCCGCTTGGATGCCCGCGCAGCAGCACACCACCCGTTGCGCGCGGGCAGGAGATCTTCTCGCTGGCGGCACCGCGTGGTCTGGACAAGAGCTGGACTTCTGCAACAGTGAGCCGCGTCGACGCGCATGCCATCGCGTCCGACCTGACACTCGCCACGGGCGGAACGGGCGGGCCAGTGTTCACCGCCTCGGGAAGCCTCGTGGGACTCAGCACTCTCCAGGACGACCGTGATGAGCCCAGGCGCGGTGCGGCGCGCGTCGTTCGCATCGACGGTGCCTGCGAGCTCGTTGCCGCAGCGGCGAAGAAGGTGAAGGATGCGTCCGCTCCAAGTGCGACGCATCTTCCCATGGAGCCGGCGGAGCCTGCTCCCATCGCCGCGTTCAAGGACGCCGTCAAGCGTCGCGCAGGCAGCCTGAAGCCTTATCAAATGGCGGCGTCCGAGTTCGACGTGGCATTCATCACGCCGGTGCTCAACTTCGCCGCGCAGTCCCAGCCGAATCAGAATTTCAGCAACTGGTCCGAGTACGTCGCGGACATCCCGCCGGTGCTGTTCGTCCGCGTGACGCCGAAGATGGCGGAAAGCTTCTGGGCAAAGATGGCGCGGGGCGCGGCGTACACACAGGGGATGGCCCTGCCAGCACTCAAGCGGCTGCAGTCAGGCTTCCAACGTATGCAGGCCTTTTGCGGTGGCACGGAAGTGACGCCGATTCACCCGTTCAAACTCGAACTGCGCGTCTCGGAGACGGACGCGGTCTACGAAGGTTTGTATGTGTTCGATCCGGCAGCACTCGGACCGGGATGCGGCACGGTGACGCTTGTGCTGTATTCGGAGAAGGAATCTGCGAAAGCAGACACACGAGTCATCGATCCCAAGATTCTTCAGCAGATCTGGCGGGACTTCGATCTCGAAGGAAAGCGTTAGACGGGTGACTGCGCGCGGCGTTGCCGACCATTCCTATTTGCCGCGCGATCGCTGCATCCTTTCGTACGATTTCTCGTTCTCCAGGCAGAACTCGTCGATCAGGTCCGTGTCGAGCTCGATGACCTGATCCATCCGGACGGTCCACGGTCGCGTGTACACCTTGGGATCGTCGACCGTGATTTCCACTTCGAGTGTCCCGTAGTTCGGCCGCCTCAACCGCTCGGTCATCTTCGCGGCATCGCTCATCGGGCTGCCGTGCAGGTCGATCCATAGGTTGTCGCGGAACCCGATGGTCTGCACGACGAGCGTGTCGCTCTCCCATCGTGCGGTCGAGTAGCCGTTCCATCCCGGCGTGGGATCTTCGGGCAGTGGCCGGCCATCGGTGAAGATCTGTCGGTACATCGCATTGACTTCGTAGAGCACGACCAGCAGCTTTGGCGTGTGGACGATCTTATTGAGGTGAGGCAGTCCCCAGTGTCGCGGCGGATTGTCGGGCAGGCAGCGCACATGGGGATCGTCGCGGCTGTCATCGGCCGCTCGCTGTTTGACGATCTCCGCTGCCCACGGTTGATACGGCAGGCCGCCAGGGAGATTCACTCCGAGATCGCGCGCGAGCGGTGACCCGCCAATTTCGGTGCAGCCGCTGAACCGGTTGAGGGCCGCGTTGCACGGGTTGCGCATCGCCACGTGCCAGAGGCCCGAGAAGTCTGGCTTGCCGTCCAGCAGTCGGGGCGCGGCCGCCGTTAGATTGGGAGTGCCGTCAGCGTTTCTCGGCACATCCGCCGTCGGATAGCGCAGCCACTGACTGATGCTGACCGCCGGCACGCTGACGATGGCGATGAGGACTGAGCCGAGCAGAACACGCCGCATACTCCTCCGTTCGATGGCGCGCCTCGACTCCCAGCGGTCGGGCGAACACTGATCAACACACTGGCACTGGAGAACCGCGGCGCCAACCAAATTTTTGTCAAAGCGCCAAATACTCGCCGCTCGATCAGATCGACAGAGCGAACGTCGGAAAGTTGAAAGTGGCCTGGCGCGTTCGCAAACGCCGCCCGACATCCCCCTGTCGCATGCGCTTCGCCCGAACAACAATTTCGGCTCGACTCCCATCATGGTGGATGGCGTGCTGTGCCTTTCAGGAGTGGCCTGCGGCGCTGCCGAAAGTCTGTGGTGGTGCTACGCTTCGTCGATGACAATGCCGCCCGCGCGCAGGTGGATACGATGAAACCCGTCGTCATTGTCGCGGGTGTTGGCCCGGGCATTGGAACCTCAGTCGCCCGCGCGTTCGCAGCCGAGGGGTTCGGAGTCGCGCTCTTGGCCAGGGATTCCGCGAGGCTCGCAAAGCGGCATGCCGAACTGATCGCAGCGGGCATCACCGCTGCGCCTTTCATCGTCGATCTTGCGGACGCTGCGGCCACACGAAATGCCGTTGAGCACGTTCGCACCTGGGCTGGTGGCGATCCCTCGTCCCTCGTCTACAACGCGTTCGTGGTGCAACAGGGTTCGGCTGACCAGCTCGACGTGGAAGAGAGCCAGCGCGCGATGAGAGTCAACTTCATCGCAGCGACGCAACTCACCGCGCTCGTGGCGCCAGCGATGCGCGCTTCGAGAACCGGTTCGCTTCTGTTCACAGGCGGCGGCGCGGCGCTGCAGACGTACGCGGGCCTGTCGAGTCTGTGCGCTGGCAAGGCGGCGTTGCGCATGTGGGCCCTCACATTGGCCGAGGACCTCGCCGGGACCGGCGTTCGGGTCGGTACTGTGACCGTGCACGGTCGAGTGGAACGTGGTACCGCTTTCGATCCTGACGATATCGCCGCCGCCTTAGTGCGCCTTCATCGGGGAACGGACGAAGGTGTTGAGATCCACTTTACCGATAGCGCAGCGATGTCGACATCAACGATGTGACCCTGTCTCTGATCGGACGGCAACTCGGCGGCTACAAAGTTCTGTCCTTGCTCGGCGCTGGTGGCATGGGTGAGGTCTACCGCGCGCTGGACACGAAACTGAATCGTGACGTTGCGCTGAAGATTCTTCCCGATGCCTTCGCACGAGACGTCGATCGTCTAGCCCGCTTCAGACGCGAAGCCCAGGCCGTCGCCGCGCTTAACCACCCGCATATCGTCACCATCTTCTCCATCGAGGAACACGATGATGTTCCCTTCATGACAATGGAGCTCATCGAGGGGGGCGCGCTCGACCAGGGGATTCCCGGTAGTGGACTCTCGCTGGCGCGGTTCTTCGACATCGCGATTGCGCTGGCCGACGCGCTTGCGGCGGCGCATCGGAAACACATCATCCACCGCGATCTGAAGCCGGCGAACGTCATGATGACTGACGACGGCAATGTGAAGGTCCTCGACTTCGGACTGGCCCGAACGGTTGACCCGGACGTCGTCCGCCTCGCGGAAGCCGTCACCTCCCTCGGGCTCACAGCGGCCGGGACCATCGTCGGCACGATGCCGTACATGTCGCCCGAACAGATCGAAGCGAAGCCGCTCGATCACCGCACCGACCTCTTCTCGCTCGGCATCATCCTCTACGAGTTAGCGACGGGCCAGCGGCCATTTCGCGGTGACTCGTCGCCGGCGCTCATGTCGTCCATTTTGAAAGATCACCCCGAGCCGGTCGGGGAACGGCGCGCTGAAGTACCCGGAGAAGTGTGTCGTCTCATCGGGAGGTGTCTCGAGAAAGACCCGCGCGACCGCATCCAGACGGCGAACGACATTCTGATCGAACTGAAGGCCCAACGCCGCGCGTGGGAGTCTGGGCCTGGGGACGCAATCAGGCCGGCAGCGCCCGACAGCACCCCTCGGCCGGCCGAGCGCGCGACGTCGATCGCGGTGCTGGCTTTCACCGACATGAGCGCCGCAAAGGATCAGGACTGGTTCTGCGATGGCATCGCCGAGGAAATTCTCAACGCGCTGACGCCGCTCAAGGGACTGCGGGTCGCCGCGCGCACGTCGGCGTTCTCCTTCAAGGGCAAGGGCGACGATCTTCGGAGCATCGGCGAAAAGCTGAACGTGACGACGGTGCTCGAAGGGAGCGTACGGCGAGCCGGGGATCGCGTGCGCATCACCGTGCAGCTGAGCGACGTGGCCAATGGGTTTCAACTGTGGTCCGAGCGCTATGACCGTGAGCTGAAAGACATCTTCGACGTGCAGGATGAGATCGCAAAGGCGATCGTCGATCGATTGCGCGTCACCCTGGTTGGCGGCAAAGACGATCGGCTGGTCGAACAGGCGACGACGAATATCGAGGCGTATCAGCTCTATCTGAGAGGCCGCGCGCTGGTCGATCGTCGGGGAGCCAGTGTCCCAGTCGGGCTCGACCTGCTTCGGAAGGCGGTCGAACTCGACCCCCGCTATTCGCTGGCCTGGGCCGGCGTCGCGGACGCGTTTACCGTACTGGCGTACTCTGGGGCCGCGCGAGGCTCTGAATCGAAAGCACAGGCGATGGCGGCGGCAAACCGGTCGATCGATCTCGATCCCACATCCGCGATGGCCCACACGTCTTTGGCGTGTGCGACCCTGCTGTTCGAGAACAATCGCCTGATGGCGAAGCAGATGTTCGAGCGAGCGTTGGAACTCAACCCCAGTTACGCGATGGGCCGCGGCTGGTACGGGCAGTTCTATCTGAATTGGGCGTGCGGGGACTTCGAGCAGGGCATCGCGGAGATCCGCCGAGCGCTCGAAAGCGATCCGCTATCCGCGTACCTCACGATGTCCCTCGGGGTCGGTCAGTTTACGGCCGGACAGTTGGACGAAGCGATCGGCACCTGTCGGCGGGCCCTTCAGTTGGACCCCGAATCCTTCGTGTCGTGTTGGGCGCTCGGCGTCGCGCTTGGCCTGGCTGGACGATTCGAAGAAGCGGTCTCCGCGCTCGAGGCTGCCGCAGTGATGTCGGGACGCCACTCGCTCGCCCTCACCGGTTTGGCTGGAGTCTTCGGGCAGGGAAGAAAGCCGGCCGAGGCGCTCACCTTGCATCGCGAGATGCTGGACCGCGCCTCGCGAAGTTATGTCTCGCCTTCACACCTGGCGCTCACGGCCGAGGCGGCAGGGCAACATGAAGAGGCGATGTCGTTCGCGCGTCGTGCCTGGGATGAGCGCGAGCCGTCGTTCATCCTCTGGGCGCGCCACTTTCCGCAATACCGCACGCTGCACTCGGATCCGCGGTTTGCGGCGATTCTGCGCGAGATGGATTCGTAAGCAGTCGTGCGGCGCGGACTGATCGATTTCTCCGCTCGCATTGACGGCCACAGTGTCGGGAACGGAAGGAGCTGGCCGATGACCGCGTCACGTCGTCTGAGTGGGATGTATGCTGCCGCCGCGCTCGTTGGCGCGATTGCAGTCCAGGGACGCGCCTCTGGCACGAACGATGGGCAGTGGCGCATGTATTCCGCGGATAACGCGGCGACCAAATACTCGCCGCTCGATCAGATCAACAGGGCGAACGTCGGAACGTTGAAAGTGGCCTGGCGCCGTTCGCAAACGCCGCCCGACACCCCCCTGTCGCCTGCGCTTCGCCCGAACAACAATTTCCGCTCGACTCCCATCATGGTGGATGGCGTGCTCTACGCCTCGAACGGCCTTGGCCTCGCGGAGGCGTTCGATCCAGCAACAGGCGCGACGATTTGGGTACAAAAGCCCGGTGACGACCCGCTGCGTGGATCGGCGAGCGTGCGTGGCCTCGCGTATTGGACCGACGGGAAGGTGCATCGCGTCTTCTCCTATCGCAACCAGTTTCTCTACGCGCTCGACGCGAAGACTGGAGAAGTCATTCCGTCCTTCGGCGTTGACGGGCGAGTTGACCTCTCGGCCGGCCTCGACCCGCGCGCCCGCAGCTGGCGCTGGAACGGCGCACCGCTCATCGTCCGCGACGTCGCCGTGATCGGCTCGGCGATGACCGATCAGGACTTCGCAACGAAGATGGAGGGCGCGCCCGGCGTCGTTCGCGCCTTCGACGTCCGCACCGGTGCGTTGCGTTGGACGTGGAACCCAATTCCGCAGGACGGCGAGCTGGGTGCCGACACGTGGGAAAACGGATCACGGGCGTACACCGGCGCCGCCAACGTGTGGTCGATGATGAGCGCGGACGAGGAGCTCGGGTACGTCTATCTGCCGACGACGAGCGCGACCAGCGACTACTACGGCGGCCATCGCCTCGGCGACAACTTGTTCAGCACCTCGGTAGTGTGCCTCGACGTGACAACCGGTAAGCGCGTGTGGCATTTCCAGACCGTTCATCACGACATATTCGATTACGACAATCCTGCTGCGCCGATTCTTGTCGACCTCACCGTCGCGGGCCGGAGGATCAAGGCGGTTGTCCAGGTCACCAAGCAGGCGTTCGCGTACGTCTTCGACCGCGTGACGGGCAAGCCAGTGTGGCCGATCGAGGAACGCCCCGTTCCCTCTGCGACAGTGCCCGGTGAAAGAGCGTCGCGCACACAGCCGTTTCCGACGAAGCCGCCGGCGTTCGATCGGCAGGGGATCACCGAGGATGATCTGATCGACTTCACGCCGGAACTGCGTGCCGAGGCGCTCGCGATCGCAAGGACGTACGTCCTGGCTCCCATGTTCACGCCGGGGTCGCTGCCCGAGCCCGACGGCAAGCAGGGGACGATTCAGATGCCCGGAACCGTTGGTGGTGCCGACTGGACCGGAGCCGCGTTCGATCCTGAGACCGGCAGGTTGTACGTGCCTTCCATGACCGGTCCAATCGCCCAGAATGTGATGCCCGGCAACCCCGAATCATCGGACCTGCGATATCGAGTCTCGAATAACACTCGGATCGTTGGCCCCCGTGGGTTGCCGCTCGTGAAACCTCCATACGGGCGTATTACGGCCCTCGATCTGAATCGCGGCGAAAAGGTGTGGACCGCACCGAACGGCGATGGCCCGCGGAATCATCCCGCAATCGCGCATCTCAAACTGGGGCCGCTCGGCAATGCGTCGCGTTCCGGCGTGATCGCAACCAAGACACTGATCTTTGCGACCGTCGGCGATCAAATCAACGTCGGCACGCCTCCCGGTTTCGGCGGGAAGCAGTTCAGCGCATTCGACAAGGCAACGGGAGAGCTACTGTGGACGACGGAGCTCGAGGCGGGATCGACCGGCGCTCCGATGACGTATATGCACCGTGGTAAGCAGTACCTGGTATTTGCCATTGGCGGTCAACAGCGCGCAGCGGAGTTCGTCGCTTTCGCGTTGCCGTAAGTCGCGCGAGAGGCGACGCGAAGCCATGTTGTCTGATGCGTCATTTTGACGTTGCAGCATCGATGAGGTGCGAGATGCGATCTCTCCTGTTAAGCGTCTTCGTCACCGTCCTGGCGTTCGGTGTCTGGTTGCCTGGCGCTCAGGAGGGTACGGCGGATGTTGAGTGGCGATACTACTCGGGCGACAACGCTGCCCGGAAGTACTCTCCGCTCGCCCAGATCACCAAAGAAAATGTCGCAAGCCTTCGGGTCGCGTGGCGCCGACCGCACCTCGATCCCAGCCTGCTCGGAGTGAATCCGCGGCTACGGCCTGCCAACAACTTCCGTTCGACGCCAATCATGGTGGGCGGTGTGGTCTATGCGTCGAACGGGATTGGCCTGGTTGAAGCATTCGATCCGGAGACGGGCCGGACGATCTGGGTTCAGCAGGTGCCGGAGGACGAGCTCGCTGTCGGAAACAGCAACCGCGGCGTCGCGTATTGGAGCCAGGGCGACAGCGGGCGCATCCTGACGTTCCGCAACCACTACCTCTACGCATTGGATGCCCGCACCGGCACATCCATCGCCGGGTTCGGTCTCGGGGGCCGTGTCGATCTCACAGCCGCCACTGGTAGTTCCCGGGCGTACACGTGGAACGGAACACCACTTGTCGTCCGAGATGTGGTGGTCCTGGGATCGTCGATGGCCGAGCAGGATTCCGCTGCTCGAATGACCGGGACGCCGGGTGATGTATACGCCTTCGACGTGCGCACGGGGACACTGCGGTGGACGTTTCATGTGATTCCGCGTGCAGGGGAGTTCGGCACCGAGACATGGGAGAACGAGTCCTGGCGTTACACCGGCGCCGCCAACGTCTGGGCACCGATGAGCGGCGACGATGATCTCGGGTACGTGTATCTGCCGACGAGCAGCGCCACCAACGATATGTACGGCGGTCATCGGATCGGCAGGAATTTGTTCAGCTCCTCCCTCGTGTGTCTCGACGCGGCCACCGGCAAGCGGGTGTGGCATTACCAGACGGTGCACCACGACCTGTTCGACTATGACAACCCTGCGGCGCCGATCCTCGTCGACGTCACCGTCAACGGGCGCAGAATCAAGGCCGTCGTTCAGGTCACGAAGCAGGCACTCACCTTCGTACTGGATCGCACGAACGGTCAGCCGGTGTGGCCCATCGAGGAGCGCCCGGTGGCGGCCTCGGCTGTTCCGGGAGAAAAATCGTCGCCGACCCAACCTGTTCCCACCAAGCCTCCGGCATTCGACCGCCAGGGCATCGCTGTCGAAGACCTGATCGATTTCACCCCCGAGCTCCGTGCGGAGGCCGTCGAGATCACAAAGAAATATGTGATCGGTCCGATGTTCACTCCGCCATCCGTTGCCGGTCCTGGCCAGGAGGACAAGAAGGGAACGATCCAGCTGCCGGGATCCGTTGGCGGTGCGGATTGGACCGGCGCGGCATTCGATCCCGAGGCCGGGGTGCTGTATGTGCCATCGATGACGAACCCGTTCGTGGCAAACCTTCTCCCTGGAGACCCCGAGCGGACGGACCTTCGCTACCGGGCAAGCACGCGTGAACTCATTCAGGGTCCGCGTGGCCTGCCGTTGACGAAGCCTCCCTACGGCCGCATCACCGCGCTCGACTTGAATCGGGGTGAACGCGTCTGGATGGTGGCAAACGGTGACGGTCCACGCAATCATCCGCTCCTCAAAGCGTTGAATCTGCCGCCTCTGGGCCAGGCGGTTCGAGCCGCACCGCTTGTCACGAAAACGTTGCTGTTCGTGAGCGAGGGCGATCAGATCAATGTGCGAACTCCACCAAACGGTGGCGGCAAGATGCTGCGTGCATTCGACAAGGCGACCGGCGGCGTCGTGTGGGAAACGGCACTCGACGCAGGCACGACTGGTACATTGATGACGTACCTGTTCAAGGGCCGCCAGTACATTGTCGTGGCAATCGGCGGACAGAATCACCCAGCCGAATTCGTGGCGTTTGCCTTGACCAGGTGACGGCTCTTGAGCTACTACACAACGACCGACTGGTTCGTGAAGAACGTGATCAAGGCGCTGCCATTCAAGGGCGAGCTTTGTAGGAAGTGGGCAGCCTCTAAGGATGAGTACGTTGGCCGGGCCGGTTGGACGCTGATGGCCGGGCAGCTTGAGGAAAACGACCCGGAGGAGTTGCTCGACACAATCGAGAAGAGGATGAAGGCCGCACCGTTCCGCACTCAGGAACCGATGAACTATTGCATGGTCAAGATCGCTGTCGATTACCCACAGTTGCGCAAGCGCGCGATTGCAATCGGCAACAAGCTGAAAGTTCTTAAGGGCTACCCCGTGCCGAAGGGGTGCACGTCACCCTTCGCGCCGATCTGGATCGCTTACATCCTGGAGCACCGGAAGTAACGCACGTCGGCGGAGCCTCTGCCCGCGTGTCCGGCCTACGCCGATGTCTCCGAAAAGATCGTCAGCAGGAAACCGCTCGGATCGCCGACCTCGAACGCGCGGCTCTTCCACTCCGTGTCGTGAGGGTCCGACTTGAGCGTGATGCCAGCGTTCCTGGCCCGCTTGGCAATCTCGTCGACGTTACCCTGCGTCGAGATGGACAAGCGCACGCCGATTCCCTTCTTCCGGTCGCGCCCCTTTTTCCAATCGTCCTGGTTCAAGACGATCTGGGTCCTGCCCGCTCGCAGCATCACGCCGAGCAGCGTCCCTTTCTCCTCCCACCGCTCGTCGATCGCGAAGCCGAGCGCCTCATAAAAGGTGATGCTCTTTTGCAAATCGTCGACAGTCAAAGTGGGAACGATAGCGCTGATCTGCACAGCTTCTTGCATTGTCGCCACGATGGCCTCCTTCTGTTTCGTCGTGTTCGTTCATCCGCAGGCTAGCGGGCCGCGGCCGGATCTTCAAGCGCGGCCGTGCGAGGAGAATTGTGCTGGGACGGACGAGCCTGGCACGAACTTGGGGAATCCTGCGTTAGGAGATGAGAAGCTACGGGCCGTGAGGGCCCGTCAGTCGTACGCTACGCGTCGGCTATCGTGCTGGCGGCCTCGCCTTAACCACACTTCCCACGTCGGTCACAAATCTGGAGAGCAGCGGGGACCGATTCTCCCTTCTCCAGACGAGCGCCAGTGGCAATGGCAGCTTGAGGTCAGCGACCTTCAATATCACCACGCCGTCCGGACACCGCCAGCGGGCGGTTTCCACGACGAAACCGACGCCCATGCCTTGGGCGACGAGTGTCAGTATCGTCGCTTCGTTCGACGCCTCCTGAATGATCCGAGGCGATTTCAGGCCGCCACGGAAACATTCGTACATCAAGCGGTCGTAGAATGCCGCGCTCTCACGCCTCGGAAACCAGATGAAACGCGCGTCCGTCATGTCGCGCAGCCGGAGATTTTTGGATCTACTGAGCGGATGTGTGGCAGGAGCAGCCAATGCCAGGCTGTTTACTGCGACCGGCAGTTGATCCAACTCCCTATCTGGCTTCGGCGGGTTGAACATGAACGCGGCATCCAGTCGCCCGGATCGAACGGCCTCAAGCTGTTGGAGACTCGGCAGCGGATTCAGCTGCAGTTCTGCGTCGGGATAGCGCTCCCGGAAGAGGTGGAGCGAGTCGGGTACCACGCCTCGCCATGAAGCATTCTCCGTGAATCCGACGCGCAGCGTTCCTGACTGGCCGCGCGCCACACGTTGCGCGCGTTCCGTCGCCTCGTTCAGCTGTTGAAGAATTCCGAGTGTGTCCTCGAGAAACAACTTGCCCGCTGAACTGATCTTCACGCCGCGACTGAGGCGATCGAACAACTTGAAACCGATCTCCCGTTCGAGATCCTGAATCTGTCGCGAGAGCGCTGGTTGAGCCACTCGCAGCCGTTGTGCGGCGCGTCCGAAATGCTCTTCTTCTCCAACCGCCACGAAATATCGAAGATGGCGCAGTTCCACGCCGATACCTTATCGCGATTAGTCCGATATGAACAATATCTTGGACGCATCTGTCGACCTTTTGGCACAGTGGAGTCGAAAGGGTGGTGAGCAATGCCTCAAACCGATCAACTCACGAAGAAGCTGAACCTGCCCGAGCCGGTCGCCACCTACTTGAAGGCGGTCAACGCCGGTGCCACGGACGAATTTCGGGCGAGTTTCGCAGACGATGCGGTTGTCGTCGATGTGAACCGCGAACTGTCCGGTCTCGACGCGATCACGCATTGGGCCGGCGCCGACATTTTCGGGGCTCACGTGCACTTCGACGTCGTGAACGTCACAGAGCGCCCGGGACGAACCATCGTCAGAGTCAAGATTGACGGAACGTTCGATCGAACGGGATTACCCGATCCTCTCGTGATGAACCATGAGTTCAAGGTCGCAGAGGGGAAGATCACCGAACTGCGAATCGGGTTCTAGAGGACACGCTGATGACGAGTTCCCTGACTGGTAAGGTTGCGCTCGTCACCGGCGGAACCAAGGGCATCGGAGCCGGTATCGCGAAGGCGATGTCAGCCGCTGGTGCCTCCGTCGTTGTGAACTTCGCTAGTGACCGAGCGGGCGCAGAGCGCATCGTCGCCGAGATCGACATCCTCGTCAACAATGCGAGCGTGTTCGCTTTGCGTCGCTCGACCAGACGACCGACGAGCAACTCCACAAGATGCTGGACACCAATCTGCGGGGCACGATTGTCACGTGCCGCGAAGCATTGAAGCATTTCGGCAAGGACGGCGGCAGCATCATCAACATCGGATCGATGTCGAGCCAACGCTTCTCCGCGGGCGCTATTGCTTACACCGCGAGCAAGGCCGGCATTACCGGAGTGACTGGCGTGCTGGCCGTGGAGCTTGCCTCACGCGGCATCCGGGTCAATCAAATCAACCCGGGTGCCGTGGACACCGAAGGGGCACGGGCCATCGGTGCGATTTCTCGCCTCTGATGAGGCTCGTTGGGTAACCGGCGAGTGTCTCGCCGTGTCGGGCGGTCTGCGCTAGCTTGGCCGGCTCCTCGGGCTGGACTCGCGCTGATCCGCGCGAGCGCAAAGCGCGAGAGCGGAATTGAACTAGGGACAAGCCGGGGAGGCCAACTCGCAAATTCCAAGCTAGACTGCTGCCGGTGTGCGCTGGCTCGAGCGGCCGCTGCTCGTCGCTGTCTTTGTGCGACCCCCTGCCTCACATAACCTTCGCGACATGAAGAAACGCAAGGAGGGCAACATGAAAGGCACGGCGACGCCCGGAATCTCGAGACGCGAGTTTCTCGCGGGCGCTTCTGCGATCGGAGGCGTGGCGATCGCGTCCGCCGCTGCACCGATGCAAATCACGACAATGGCGCCCTTCGAGAAGCTGCCGCCGTACGGCAACAACACGCTTCCCGCGGGCGTCAAGCCGCGGCTCGTGCCGAACGTCAATGGCCTCACCGTGAACATGCTCGAGGCAGGGATGCAGGGGCGGCCTCTCGTACTGCTGCTCCACGGGTTTCCGAACCTGGCCTACAGCTGGCGCAAAGTGATGCCGGCGTTCGCAGACGCGGGTTACTACGTGATCGCGCCGGACTGCCGCGGGTATGGGCGCACGGTTGGCTGGGATAAATCCTGGGACGCGGATCCCACGCCGTTTCTGACGCTCAACATGGTGCGCGACCAGATCGCGCTCGTCTATGCACTCGGCTACCGGAAGGCGGAGCTCATCGTCGGGCACGACCAAGGTCAGCTCATTGCCACGTATGCCGCCATCGTTCGTCCCGACATGTTTCTCCGCCTGACCACGGTTTCGGGGCAGGGCGGCGCACCGCCATCGTTCCCTTTCGCGGGCACAGAACGAAAGCCTGCGTACACCGCTGCGGAACTCGACGCGGAGTTCGCGAAGCTCAATCCGCCGCGTCGCGACTATCAGGAGTACTGGGCCAGCAAGCAGGCTGATGAAGACATGAAGCACATGCCGCAAAGCATGAGCGATTTTTTTCGCGCGTTCTATTACATGAAAGGTGGCGAGTTTCCCGGCAACCAGAACCTGACGCCGTTGCGGCCGATGCCGACCGCTAAACAGGCCGCGGCAGAGAACGCGCTGATGCCCGAGTACTACGTGATGCGAAGGGATAGAGGCATGCCGGCCACGATGGTCGCGTTCATGCCGTCAAAGGAGTACATCGCGAACTGCAAGTGGTTCACGCAGGCGGAGTGCGATGTCTACGGGCAGGAGTACGACGCCTCGGGGTGGACCGGGGCCCTACACAACTATCGGCACCGCCGTACCGCGTTTCCCGCGAACATCGCCGAGCAACTCACGTTTTCGGGAAGGACCATCGATGTCCCCGCGCAGTTCATTGCGGGCAAACAGGACTGGGGCGCCAACCGGATCGCGGGAGGCGCTGAGGGAGCCGGAAAGACCGGGTATACGAAATTCAGAGGAGTGGAGCTGGTGGATCGTGCCGGCCACTGGCCTCAGGAAGAACAGCCAGAGATTGTGAGCCAGCAACTGATCGGCTTCCTGAAATCTACGTGAGCGATCATTGCGGCGAGAACGACGTGGACGATTAACGGGTGTTCGTGCGCGAAGTTGACGGAATGCCCGTCATGCCGAGGAGGTCTGCCATGGGATTGACTAGACGAACCATACTCGCAGCGGGAGCTGCGGCAGCAGCAACAGCCGCCATGCCGCGTGTACTTGCGCAGCAATCGGGCAAAGTCGGAACTGGCAAGTTCTATGAGCGCGGCCCTGTTCGCATCTACTACGAGGAGGCCGGTTCCGGCTTCCCGCTGTTACTGCTTCCGGGCGGCGGATTGAATTCGACGATTGCCTTCTTCACCGGCAACTCGCCCTTCAATGCCATCGAAGAGTTCAAGGGACAGTATCGCTGCATCACGGCAGACCTGCGCAACGCCCCCAGCGGCCAATCCACCGGGCCTGTCGAGGTCGACCGGCCGTGGGAATCCTATGCCGACGACCAACTCGGTCTGATGGATCATCTGAAGATCGACAAGTTCATGGTGATGGGTTTCTGCATCGGGGGCCCCTTCATCGGGAGTCTCTTGAAGCGCGCACCCGATCGTATTCCCGCAGCCGTGATGGCACAGCCCGTGGGCTGGCGTCCGGAGATGCGCGACCCGAAATACCCAGGCACATTTTGGAAAAGCTGGGGTCCGGCGCTGATTGCGAAGCGGCCCGAGATCACGATGCAGACAGCCGATCAATTTACGACCAGGATGTTCGAAACCAACCCCGACTTCCTCTTCACCGTGACACGCGATTTCGTACGGAGTTGCCAGAACCCAATCCTGGTCCTGCCGGACGACGTCCCCGCGCACCCATTAGCCGTCGCCATGGAGTGCGCGATGCTCGCGCCAAAGAGCGAAGTGAGCATCTTCCCGTGGAAGGAACCCAAGGAGCGGATCCCTCTGGCGGTGCGCCAAATTCATTCCTTCCTCAAAGCGCATCGGCCCGCTTAAGCGGCGGTTGCAAGACCGCCATCCTCGGCACAGCCACGTCAAAAACTCAAGCGTGCTCCCAGTTGCGCCGTGCGTGGTGACATGGACGTCAGAAGTCGCCCGAAGTCGGGCGACGTGATGTTCGTATTCGGGTTGTTGTAGTTGACCCGGTTGAACGCATTGAACGCGTCCATCCGGACGTCGAGCCGAACGGTCTGGCTCAAGCGGAAGCCCTTGGTGACCGACAGGTTGACCGACCAGTTCCCCGGGCCGCGAATCAGGCCTGGATTTGCGTTACCGGGCCGCAACGTGGCTGTGGTGATCGAAGAAACCGGCACGAGTCCGAACTGGCTGCGGTCCAGGTATTGCCGCGTCTCGCGGTAATCGTCGAGTACTGGATCGTCACCGATGAGATCGGGCCGGCTGTTGGGGATTCCGGACGGCTGTGTCACGCGCAGCGGAACGCCCGTGCGCGCCGAGAGAATGCCGGAGATCTGCCAGCCGCCGAATATCTGCGAGAGGACGGCACCGTCGGGTGACGGCAGTTGGTAGATCGCGTCGACCGCGATCCGATGGCGCGCTTCCTGCGACAGCGGATTGCGATCGTAGAACGGATCGAAGAAGTCCTGTGTGACGAAGTAGTCGCTGTTGACGAAATTCGACGCCAGCGACCCGCCTTGTTCGGCGAATCCGCGGCTGTACGTGTAGTGGAATCCGAGCCCGAGGTCGTCATCGAAGCGCCGCCGCACCGACGCCTGCAGCGCGTCGTAGACCATCGTCTGCTCGCTGGTGAGATACACGCCGCTCGGCGTGCCGAGGGCCGGATTCGGGCGCGCCCCGGTCTGCCGATCGAACGCACTGGCCAACGGACGGCTGAGCGGGAAGTTTCGCCCGTCCGTCCGGATGTATCCAGCCTCGGCCATCCAGGCCGTGCCGAACGATCGCTGCACGTTGATCATGCTCTGAACGGTGTACGGCGCGCGGATGTCGGGGTCGATGAGCGAGTAAATCGCTTTCTTTCCCGCGTTGTCCGCTAGAACGGCATCCTGGATATCGTCGGCGTAGTTGGGCCACTTGAGACCGCGGGCGGCCAGGTCCGTGCGGTTGTAGTTCGTCGCCGCGCCGATAAACGGGTCCGCCACATTGTTCTGGATGAGCGCGAGCATGATCGGGCTGAACAGGACTCCCGTCCCACCACGTACTACCGTCTTTCCCGCTTCGTCAATGGTCCACGCGAAGCCGACGCGCGGCCCGATGTTGAACATGTCGGGGTTGTAGATGTCGTCAGGCGGTCGCGGCGGACCGAAATCCATCTTATTGAGATCAGTCGGCGATTCGAGGTTGACGATCTCGGCGGCGCGATCGCTCGTCGCTTTCACGCGAAAGGCTGGGTAGAAATCGAAGCGGACGCCCAGATTGAGCACGAGCCGCTGGGTGGCGCGCCAGTCGTCCTGCAGGAACACACCGTAGCTGTCGATGTGTGCATCGTGCGGTGGCTGTCCCGACTGCAGATTCATGGAGTTGGGACGGTTCGCCAGCAGGTCGGGGATCGTCTGGAAGCTGTAGTTCGGGTTCTGCGGATTGGTCTTGCTGCCACCCTCCCGCGACCACCGGAACCCCGCCTTCAGGTTGTGCGATCCGATGAAGCGGCTGAACTTCTGTTCAGCGGTGTAGGACCGACCCCGCATCGCGAGG
>Ga0247825_10000364_pt1 | contig 28357 bp, 23 predicted proteins | sample 13C_Vanillin_Day_FD_194413 | JGI IMG/M metagenome (GOLD analysis project Ga0247825, IMG submission 194413) | Soil microbial communities from agricultural site in Penn Yan, New York, United States - 13C_Vanillin_Day48 | ecosystem: Environmental > Terrestrial > Soil > Agricultural land | place... | reverse complement strand
GGGCTCGTGTGACTCAGGCGACTGTTTCTATGTGAACACCGTGTCGTGGCGCAACGAGACGACACCCAACAACACCGAGTCGCATCCGCGGATCCTGTTTGAACGCCTGTTCGGCGACGGCGGCAGCGCGGAAGCGCGCCAGTTGCGCAGTCAGTCGGAGGGGAGCATTCTCGACTCCGTCCGCGAGGAAGCGAACCGCGTGGCGAACAGTCTCGGGCGGGGCGACAAGGCCAAGCTGCACGAGTATCTCGACTCCGTGCGTGAAATCGAGCAGCGCATCCAGAACTCCGAATCGCAGCCGCTGGACATCGAGCTGCCGGAGCGGCCCACGGACATTCCGTCCTCGTTCGACGCGCACACCAAGCTGATGTTCGACCTGCAGGCGCTGGCCTTCCAGGCCGACATCACGCGCGTGTTCAGCATGATCATGTCGCGCGAGTTGAGCACGATGACGTTCCCGAGCATCGGCGTGCCCGAGCAACATCACGGCGTGTCGCACCATCGCAACGACCCGCAGCTGATTACAAAGAAGGCACGCATCGATCTCTATCAGTCTCAGCTCTTCGCCTACTTCCTCGAGAAGCTGCAGTCGATGAAAGAGGGCGACGGCTCCGTTCTCGACCAGTCGCTGCTGCTCTACGGCGGCGGCATGGGCGACGGCAACATGCACCGCCACTCGGATCTGCCGACGTTGATGGCTGGCGGCCTCGGCGGTACGTTCAAGATGGGGCGCCATCTCCAGTACAAGCTGGACACACCGATGGCCAATCTGCTGTTGACGATCATGGGCGGCGGCGGCCTTCAGCTCGAGAAGTTTGGCGACAGCAACGGCAGGCTGCTCGAGCCGCTTTCAATCTCCTGACCTCCAGGTTCGCATTTCTGGTATCCGCGTAGTGCAGCGTCGAGCCGCCCGACTGTAGCGGCCGCGTTTACTTCACGATCCGCTTCTGCAGATCGTCTACCCAGTTGAGGACCACAGTGAGGCTGGGGGCCGCCGCGTTGAGGCTCTGAATCGCGATGAATCGGCGGCCATCGGGTAACACGTCATACGTTCGTCCGCTGTCGGTGCTGCGGGGTTCACGCAGGACGGGAGTGGGCCGCCCGAGTTGCAGGGTCGCTCCTTTCTGGACGCGAACGGCCATCACGACCCGGTCGGTTTCGGCATAGAAGAGTTCGGACCCATCGCGCGCCCACACTGGCTCGACGCCACCATTGCTCGACACACGGAGTCGTTCGCCGGGACCTGGAAACGGTTGGACGTACACCTCGTCGCGCCCGGATTCGTTCGAGTTGTAGGCGACCCACCGGCCATCGGGGGAGAACGTGGCGTCGCCTTCCATGGCGGGCGTGGCCACGAACGGATAGGGCTTTCCTCCGACGGGGAGCATCCAGATGTCGGTTGCGTCGATCACCCCCTCCTGGTAGGCGAGGACCTTTCCGTCCGGTGACCAATCATTCGGCCACTGCTCGCCCGGCTTTTCCAGGAGTGGTTCGACGGACGAACCGCCGGCGACCGGCATCCAGAACAGGTCGTAGGCTCCATTGCGTGTCGATGCGAACACAATGCGAGTGCCATCGGGCGTCCACACCGGGGCACGACTGTCCACTCTTCCGGCGGTTTCAATCGGCGAGCGAATGTCGCGCTCCAGGTCGTACACCGCCACCTGGTCCTGGCCTCCCTCGAGGTGAATCGTGATCGCCAGCCGACGCCCATCTGGCGACAAATGCATGGGTGAGTGGTAGATGCCTCCAAGCTTCTCGGACACGGCTGACTCGGCCTGACCGTTGCGATCGAGCCAGACCAGCCGCTGGCTGCCACCGGAGACGCCAGCGCGGATGTAGACCAGCGTGCCGTCGCTGGCCACGTCGAACTGCGCCATGCCGGTCGTCACGGTCGCGAGGTCTTCCAGCACGGGGGCCGGCTCGCCGACGGTTGCTCTGGCGCTCGTGTTGAGCGGAACAGCCCAGAGCGATCGCACGCGCGTGAACACCAGGATGTTGTTGGCAGTCAGGCGTGGATAGGTCGCTCCTTCCACCAGCGTCCGGCGATCGTTGGCACCAATCGAGGCGACAGCGATCGAGGACGTCGTGGCCGAACCTGTCCACTGGACGAACAGGACCGTCTTGCCATCGGGCAGGGCGACTGGCCACCGGAGGCTGTCTTCCTTCTTTTCCGAATCCGTCTTGATGACAACCGCCGGTGTGCCGCCTGTTGCGGCCACGCTCCAGAGGCCCTCGGTGCTGCCAAACACGATGGCCTCTTCGACGCCCCATGAAATGCCGAACGCACCTCCGCGACCCGGAAGCTCGCACACGACGACGGGTGGTCCGCCGGCGAGCGCGACTTTCTGAATCTGACCGTTGGCGACAAAGGCGACCCAGTCAGCCTTCGGCGAGAGCGCGAAGCCCAATGCCCCTTCCGTTCCGCGGATCGCGGCGGGCGCCAGTTGATCGACGGGGCGTGCGTAGAGACGTGGGACGCGGTCATCGCCGAGGGCGCCATAGACGAAGACGCGCCCGTCGCGCGCCAACGCCACTCCGGCGGACACACCCTGATCGAATGACGTCGGCAACTCGACCGCGAACCGCGCGACCGGTCGCGCGGTTTGTGGTCCGGGTCGGCTGGACACCATCCAGAAGGCAGACGCCGTCAGGCCAACGACCAGGCCACCGAATGCCGCTCCCCATACCACGCGGTCCACACGATGAGTCCGCGGTGATTCCGGTGCGATCGATGCAGCGGCGTGCGACGTCGGGCTCTTCAGCCACATCAGCTCCCGCATCACGTCAGCCGCCGTCTGCCATCGTTCGTCCGGGTCCTTCGCCAGGCACCTCGTGATGAGGTGGTCGAGTAACGGTGGTGTCAGCGGCCGCAGTACCGAAGCAGGCGTGGGCTCGCGCTGGAGCACGGCGGCGATGACGCTGGCGGCTGTCTTGCCTTCAAAGGCCCGCACACCCGTCGTCATCTCGTAGAGGACGCAGCCCAGGGCAAAGATGTCCGAACGGGCGTCCGCCTCTTTCCCTTCGAGGCACTCGGGTGCGATGTACTGGAATGTGCCGAGGACGGTGCCCTGCTGCGTCAGGCCGGCTGGCGTGGTGGCGAGCATCGAATTCGAACCGGTCGAGGGCATCGGCGTGGTGCCCTTGGCCAGCCCGAAATCGAGCAGCTTAGCGCCCGTTTTCGTCACCATTACGTTGCCGGGTTTGAGATCGCGGTGCACGATGCCGGCACGATGCGCGGCGTCCAGGGCGCTGGCGATCTCGACACCGAATTGCAGCGTCTGTTCGAGCGGCAGCGGTCCCCGCGCAATCTTGTCCGAGAGCGTTTCGCCCTCGAGGTGCTGCATCACGAGGAACGCCGTTCCCTCGTGCTCGCCGACGTCGTGAACGGCGCAGATGTGCGCGTGATCGAGCTGGGACACCGCGCGTGCCTCGCGTTCGAACCGCTGGCGCAATTGCGGGTCCGACGCAAACGCGGCTGGCAGCACCTTGATTGCCACGGTGCGATCGAGGCGCCCGTCGCGCGCCCGATACACTTCGCCCATTCCGCCCGCGCCTATTGGGGCAACGATTTCATAAGGACCGAGCCGAGTGCCGTGGGGGAGTGTCATGAGGAGGCGAACCGCGTTCGCTAGCTCATCTTATCCCACGGCGGGTAGTGACGCCCTGCTCTTTGACCGGGCGAAACCACGAGACTGCGCCGGGGGCCGCCTGAATTTCGCCCGCCGTGCGCTTGCATGGGAGCGTCATCAGAGCAGGGTTGCTCGCGCAATCAGACCCGCCCGAAGATCCCTGACCCGATGCAGCCAGTGTTGTCCGGTCCGATGGCGATCCTCTTGGTCAGAATTCGCGCGTTCGGATCAGTGGTCGCGCCGATAACCGAATTCGACTGGGCCTGGTGGAGATCGAATACGGAAAACAAAGCTTGCGTGCGTCGCGGCCGGAAGTATAGAACGTCGAAATCGTGAATAGAACTCGGTAGGCCGAAAGCCGTGGCATGAGCGACAGCATTGGCCCGGTCAGCAAGCTCCTGCATGCATGGGCGGGCGGGGATCAGCGTGCGCGCGACGAGCTTGTCCCGCTCGTATATCACGAGCTGCGCAAACGCGCGTCCGGGTACCTCCGCCACGAACGCCCGGACCACACCCTGCAAGCGACGGCGCTCGTTCACGAGGTCTTCCTGCGACTCGCCGGGCACGACCGCGTCGCGTGGCAGAACCGCGGGCACTTCTACGCTGTTGCCGCGCAGACGATGCGGCGCATTCTTGTCGACCACGCCAGGGAACATCGCGCCGCAAAGCGCCCAGGCGCTGCGATTCGCGTAGACCTCGACGACCAGATTCCCGCGCCGGACCCGCCCGGCTTCGACATCTTAATGCTCGACGAAGCCCTGAGCGAGTTGTCGGCGATGGACGCGCGTCAGGGTCGCATCGTGGAGCTTCGCTACTTCGGTGGTCTGTCGGAGCAGGAAGTAGCAGACACGCTTTCCGTCTCGCGCGCCACCGTCACCCGTGAGTGGAAGCGCGCTCGGGCTCTTTCATCGAATGACTCCAACAGCGTCGCGTGGGGCGGTGTAACCGCTCACTGGGACTTCGCCCACCGTCGCAGCTCCCGATCGATCTTCCATCCGGTTTCAATGGCGGCCCGGGTCTCGAAGCTGAACCCGCCTCTTGGCGCGATGCGCTGGTAGAAGTTGTGTGCCGTGCTGTGGTTGACGACTGTCGGTTCGTTCAACAACTCGAGCGCGTGCTTCAGTTCGTGGCCGATCGAGACCATCAGGCCGTGTCCCTTCCGACGGGGATCGACCCTGATTTGAAGAATGCGGTACGGTCCGGCCTGCGTCACCGCGAGGATGAGACAGGCGAGCACGTTACGCCCGCACTCCCCGTCATGCACGTAGACGACACCGTCGGTCGCAGCGATCGCGGTTACGAGTTGATTGAACGTCGGGGACTGCTGGATGGCCTGCTCGATGGCCTCGGCAATGCCAGGGCTGCTGCCGCGAACTCGCTGGGATCCCTCGGCCGGCGTCTGCGCGAACGCCCAAGAGGGCACTGCGAGCGCCACGAACACGACGGGCCCGACCAGCCAACCCATGGCTCCCTCCTCCAGGCGCTCGGCGGCAGCGCCTGACGAGGAAGCGAAAACGAGAGCGGAATTGCGTCATTACCGTGGTCTATACTTCGCCGCGCGACGCAATCGCCGCCTGTTATACGCGTACTCGCCGGGGAACAGCACTCTGGAGGGATAGGGCCGCGATGTCGACCAAAGGGCGTGAGCAGATCCTGCAGCTCTACCATCTGGCGCTCGCTCGCGAAGGAGAGGACCGCGACGCGTTCCTCACTGACGCCTGCGCGGGGGACGAAGAACTGCGGCATGAGGTCGAAGCGCTGCTCGCTCGCGATCCGCCGTCCGACTTCCTCGGCGTGTCCGCCGTCGTCCCTGAATCCGCATTCGCCGGCGTGGGCGTGAGTGGCAACTTGACCGGACAACAGATCGGCCCCTATCGCGTTGACGTCAGGCTCGGGTCGGGTGGGATGGGCGACGTGTTTCGCGCGCACGACCTGAAGCTGCGACGCGATGTGGCGATCAAGATCCTGCCGCCGGTCTTCAGCCACGACCGGGAACGCCTCGCGCGCTTCGAGCGCGAGGCCCGCGTGCTGGCCACTCTCAACCATCCGAATATCGGCGCCATTTACGGGCTCGAGCAGGCGAACAGTGTGCCGGCGCTGGTGCTGGAGCTCGTCGAGGGCGAGACGCTGGCAGATCGGATCGCGCGCCGGAGGGCTGCGGCGGGCACTGGCTTGCCGATTGAGGAAGCGCTCTCGTTTGCACGTTAGATCGCCGACGCGCTCGAGGCCGCGCACGAGAAAGGGATCATCCACCGCGACCTGAAGCCGGGGAATATCAAGATCACGCCGGACGGTACGCTCAAGGTGCTGGACTTCGGATTGGCCAAGGCAACTGCCGACGTTGATTCGCGCTCGGATGGATTGGTTGTGCCGGCGGGTGACAGCGCCACGCGAACGGGCGTCGTGATGGGGACGGCTCCCTACATGAGCCCGGAGCAGGCCAACGGCGAAAAGGTCGACAAGCGGACCGACATCTGGGCGTTCGGCTGCGTGTTGTACGAGATGCTGACCGGTGGCGCTGCGTTTGCCAAAACATCCGGGGCGGAGACGATTGGTGCCGTGCTGTGCCGCGATCCGGTCTGGGATGCGCTTCCGAGCGAAGATCGTCACCCCTGACGGGACGCAACTCATCTTCAGCGCGCCTTCATCTCCTTCATCTCCAGGGAACAGCGACATCATGCGGATCGCGCTCGATGGCTCGCGACGCGTCGAACCGCTCGTGAAAACGCCTTTCAACGAGCAAAATGCGGAGATCTCCCCTGGAGGACGCTGGCTCGCTTATCGATCGTACCGCTCTGGACGGCAGGAAGTCTGGGTCAGCCCGTACCCCAACACCACCGGTCGGTGGCAAGTGTCGACAGCCGGAGGGCAATGGCCGATATGGAGCCGCGATGGTCGAGAGCTGTTCTACCTGGCCCCGGACGGTGCGCTGATGGGCGTTCAGGTGAAGGACGCCGGCTCGACGTGGACGGCGACGTCCCCAACCAAGATACTCGAGCCGGGATACTGGTCGAGTAACGAACTCATCGGACGTCAATACGACGTGTGGCTGGACGGCAAGCGGTTCCTCGTCGTCACGCCACCGAAAGACAGCGGCGACCCTCCCGAGCTGATCGTCGTGCAGCACTGGGACGAGGAGCTGAAAGCGAAGGTACCTTCGAAGTAGAACTCTTGGTGCCTCGCGACCGGACTCATCGGCACGCGAAGTTCTTCTCCACCCAGTTCACGCGATCATTCTGTCCACCGGCCGGGCCGACATACAGCGCCTTCTGTGGCCAGGCGCAGACACGCCGCTCGTTGTCGACGATGCCATTCGTGCGGTGGTGGGCGACCAGGTGATCCGGTGCCACGCCTTTCTCCACCCACGCGACAAGCGCTTCGAGCGGGTCAGCTTCGTTGCATCCGGGGCCGTCGCCACAATGACCCATTCCGGGAAACATGAACAATCGGACCTTCTCCCGCGCTCCGTCGACCTCGCCCCGGAACGTTGTCTCAATCACCTTCCGGTAGTAGTCGAGTGTCGGCTCCGCCTGCCCTTCCGGGTCGGCCCATCCATGAAACATGAGCAGCTTGCCGTTCTTGCGAAGCAGGTACCGTGAGAGATCAGGATCTGTCGCGTCGGTGATCGCCATCATCGCCGCGCCTCGACCCGAGGTCACGTCGTCGATGTTGAACTCCCACCACCCGAACTCGGGCGGGTTCGCGCGCTTGTCGGGGATCTGGCGCGGGTTGAAGGGATTGGGCAGCGGGACGCCCGGTGACTTCTCGTAGAAGAGAAAGTTCACATGGTCCACGCCGTATATGAGCTTTGCCGGCACCATCCCGTTGGCGTGATGCGGGAACATCGTCCGCTGCCATTCCCACTCGGACCCAAAGTCCATTCCTTTGTAGACACGCACTCCGCGACTGTCGTGCGGTCCGCGATAGATCTCCTGAAGTGTCTGCAACTGGCGTTGTGTGAAGCATTCATCGCCGTCTTTTCCGTCCGGGCACATCCGCGGCTTGAGATCGACGAACGGATCGAAGCGGCAACTCGGTGGATCGTCGATGACGCCGTCGTGAATCCCGTCGTTGGCGTCGCACTTGGCAAGCACCGTCTGCTGCAGGATCCGTAGCTTCGTGAGGCTTTCGAGCGTGCCGTCGCCGTCTGTGTCGAAAGCAAGGTTACCTGCGAGATCGTCCGCGAAGATGCGCTGAGCCATCCACACGTGTGTGATGTTCAGTCGCTGGTAGTCGAACACCGGGGCGCCGGACACGATACCGTCGAAATCGTCGGGATAGCGCTGCGCCTCCATGAGTCCCTGTCGCCCACCGGTGGAGCATCCCTCGAAGTAGGTGAACGACGCCGGGCGGCCGTAGAACGCGCGGACAACGGCCTTCGAGACGTTCGCGGTGAGGTGCACCGCGCGATGGCCGAAATCGATTACGGCGTCGAGGTCATCTTGTGCGAAGGTCGCGCGCGGTTCCGCGGCGGCGTCGTGACCAGTATTGGAGTTCGCCACCGCGTACCCCTGGGCCAGGCGGTGATCCGCGAAATTGAGCACACCGTCCTTGCCGCCGTCGCCGATGTTGAGGAGCCGGCCGTTCCAGTTTTCAGGCAGCGGTAACTGCATGTGGAAGCGGATGCGCGAGTCGATCGTGCCCTGGATATAGCAATGTGCGGGCGCCGCGGCAGTAGCCGGTCTCGAGGCGGCGCGAATGACGGTCACGTTGGGCAGATCGAGCAGCGACTCACACGCGATCGGGCGCGCGACACTCGCAGATGGCGCGTTTTGCGCTGTCAACCGCGGCGCGACAAGGATGGCGACGGTCAGCGACAACATTGCGGCGGACTTGATCATGTCGCGGGCATCCTATCGATCTCCAGATTCTGGTGCGAAGAGCCCGAGGCCGGGAAACGACGCGTTGATTCGAGCTTCGACAGTAAGAACGAGCAGCGACTTCAACCGTGCGGCCGAAGCTCAAAGCTCCGAAGAGCTATTGCCTCGTCGTTGAAAATCTCGAACGCGGTGTGGAGCTTCGCCACGCTGAACAGGCGATGGCCGCGCGCATTGAGTCGAACGATCCTGATGTCACCGCCTTTGTCGCGCACGGTCTTCAACTTGGCGGCCATCATGCCCACACCCGAGCTGTCGATGTAGGTCACAGCAGCAAGGTCGACGAGAATCTTCACCTTGCCGCGATCAATCAGATCGTGGATACACCGGCGAAACACCAGATCGCCATCATCGAGCAGGATCTCGCCCGTCAGGACGAGTAACGTCACGTCATTGATCCCCCGTTCGTCGATGTGAAGCTTGGAGTCAGACACGTGAGCAATTATACGCAGCGACCCTGGCATTCCTCCGCGGTTCGAAGCCGTCGCCGCGGATCCGAAAATCCGAACACTGGGGCCGGATCCGTCTGGCGGAGATTCGTCGAATGCGCTCACGACAAGATCTGGATGATCAGCCACGCGCCGCCGATGGCGATGGCGTCTTCGATGAAAGCGGCTGGCGGATCCTTCTTGAACGCCGCGGCCAAGCGCAGGCGGAAGGCATGTCCGCCGAAGGTGCCGATGACCGCGCCTACGATGCCGGCGAGGAGCCCACCGAGCATGGCGCCGTGCGGCGACCCAATCGCGGCACCGCAGATCGCGCCGCTCAGCAGGCGGGCGCCGAATTGCATCGGCACGGTGCGACTCGGCGTCGACGGCAGTTGATCGCCGACGAACTCGCCGAGAGCGAGGAGCATGAAGATCCACGGCGTCCAGGAGTAGCCGAGAAAGGCGAGCCAGCTGCCTTCCAAGCCGAGCCGCCCCGACCAAGCGGCCCAGCTGATCGCCGTCGGCGCGGTGAAGGTACGGAGACCAGCGACGATGCCGATCAAGAGCGCGAGCGCGTACACGTGAGAAGGATATCCCGGACGTTCGGCGCGTATCAGTAGATTACTAATCCCGTCGACGCGGGTTCAACCTAGCAGGGCGGGAAGCCGTCCGCGCGGTGGGCGCGCCCAGGATCACCCGACGATCGGGATGCGTTCAACCGGCTCGTTCGTGTCCTTCGCCATGAGCGCGACCTCAAGCAGGGCCCGGCGGGCATCCTGGGCCCCGGGATTGGCCCTGCGAACGAGTTCGTCGAGAAGGAGGAATGGAAGGCTCGATTGGTCGCCCTGCCCGGCGCGCTGCAGGTTCGAGACGAGACTCTTCATGAACTGCTCGAGTTTCTCCAGCGGCTGCCGCCGCGACTTTTCCAGTGACTGACGGAAGTCGTCGAGGAAGTCGGCAATGGCGGCGGCGGTCAAGTACTGGAACCGCGCCCACTCTTTCGACTGCTCGGTAATAGACACGAATATCTTCTCGCCATCCGAGCGCTTCTCGACGAGTGTATGAATCCGTGTCGGCCAGTGGGCATTAGGGTTGTCGTTCAGATCCACGAACCAGCCTGCCTTGAACATCGACGCCACGGCGTAGTCGTCGCGGTGCTGGACTCGTCCAAGCACGCGACCGCGAATGAGGCATTCGGCGTAGAGCGCTTTCACGGCGGTCTTGTGGTTCCGAGCAAGCGTGTCGAACGGTTCCCGAAAGTCGCCCTTCTTCTCGCCCCACCAACCGATCGTCCTGCCAGTGAGGTCTTGAGTCAGGGCACGCGCGAGTGCTTCCCCAGCGAATCCGACCGTGTACGACACACGCACGCCTTCCAGAGTCCCGCGCTCGAGGGCGGGCGGGGCGCCGTTCGCTGGCCGACGCAACTCGTCGACCGACCGAATCAGATTGTCGGAACGTGTGGCGTCGAGTAGTCCGAGTGTGTTGGCGAGTGAGAGATACGACTGCAACTCGTCAAGGCTGGTGAGCTTGTCGACGATTCTGTAGTTGAGTTCACCTTGTGCCTGTTTGAGGTTCTCGAATGCATCGATGGTTTGTTTGCGGAGTGACTCCGGAGCCTCAAACGCACCCTTGACCTGGCCGACGACTTGGAACAGATACCCCAGCGTCGCCGTGCGATCGCGAGAGTCCTTAATCGTTTCTCCTTTGACCTTGATGCCATACACGGTGATGAGTCCCGTGGGGCTCTCTTTCACGGTCCCGTTGAGCGATGCAAGGATTGTCTTGACCTCCTTGTAGTCCCACCCGAACACACTGACCTTGAGCTTGCCGACCTTCTTGAGCGTGTCGGTGAACGCTGCCGACGACACGCGTACGATTGTGGCGTTGTCGTTCTTCAGCACGTCATCGAACTTGCCCCGGGTGGCGTTTCGGTACAGCTCGTGCGCCTTGTGTCGCAGCGCCTCGTCGGGAGGATCGACGTGAATGTGCACGTCGATCAGCTTGTGTCCTTCGCGCACGCGCTGGTACGCGTAGCTCAATTCGAATCGCCCCTGGGCGTTCAACGCCTTCGTCACGACCTCGTTAAACGTGGTGAGGATCTTGTCGATGCCGTTCGCGATTCCATTGAGTTCTTTGATGACCTTTGCCGCCTCCGGCGATGCCAGGATCCTGTCAATGGTGTCTCCGGTAAGCCTCTCGGCGAGTCCGACAACTGCCTTGACGGAAGTGCTCTTTAGTTCCTCGGGCGTGTCGATCTGCTTCAACTTCTCGATGAGTGGCATCAGGCCGAGCGATTCGGTTCTGGCCTCGACGAACTTGCGAATCAACCCTTCGACGTCCTTGCTGATGGTGTCGCGCAGGCTTTGTACCTGACTTTTGAGCTCGTCGACGACACGCTCGAACGAAACCACGACTGAGCTAAACGCCTCGTCGGCGAGCATCTCGACGAGGCTGCGGAGCCTCTCATCGCTGATCCTCTCGAGCAGGGCTTTCCGCTGATCCTCGATCGATGCCTTCGCGAGGATGCCCTCGAGTTCCGTGAATGCTGGATCCAGTTTGTCGACGACGTACCGCTCGTAAAGCGCAATGGCGCGATCTTCCAGGCCGGTGACCTGGCGCGCACCGTCGGATACCTGTTTGAAAACCGACCCTAGGTCGGTCTTGGAGAGTTCGTCAAAGCCTTTCCCGGCCCACTTCTCGACGAAGCCCTTGATAGCGCCGTCGGCCATCTTGGCGAGCTCCTCGGGCGAGAGCGCCGAGAGCTCGAGGATCTGATGCGCGATCTGCGGGGTGTGGAATCCGAGGATGGATTCGAGCAACGCCAGACCGCCGCCTTCCGTCGGCAGTCCCGTGGTTTCGAGCTTGGCGTCCACGGTGACACCGATGCCGAAATCGAACGTGGACGTCCGATCCTTCTCGACGACGACACGTACCCATCCTGGTGTGTCTACGGGCAATACTGTCGTCTTGAAGGCGCCCGCGAGGCTGTAGCCGACATTGACCTTGGCCCTGGCTTTGAGCACCAGCTTCCTGGCCAGATCCATCGCACCCAACGCATACTTCGTCGTGCCACTGGTGTCATAGCCGAATGTCGCCTCGCCGCCGAGCGACATGAAACCATTGAACGACGTGGAGAGGATTTCGTTCGGTCGCAGCGTCACGGACTTTCCGGCCGCGAGAATGTCTTCAAGGTCGGACTGTGGCAGTCGAGCCCAGCCAAACGTCTCTCGGATCGCGTCGAGCACCTTGTCAGCATCGCGCGCGGGCCGACATACGACCCAACTGACCCCAGCGCCCGCCTTGAACGAGATGCCAACGTTGACGCCGGGGCGATTGAGTACCGTAGAGGAGAACTGAGCATCAGCTTCACCGCCGGCCGCAATGACCACCAGCGCGTTTTGACCACTCAGTGTGGTGTGGTCGTGGAGCAGGGTGCCCAGGTCAGCGGGGTGCTGGCCTTTGAGGCCAGTAAACGCATCGGAGGAAAGGATCAGCATCACTCGGGCGTCCAGGTCGACGTGAACGCCAAAGTTGACTGAGTGTCCGTTCTTGCCGCCGTTCCTTTCCCCAAGTCGCAGGGGATCCTTCGCATCGATGTTGAAGTCAAGGCCAGTCTGGACGAGCAGCGGCCTTCCGTCCGTCGTCAATCGTGCGCGGAGAGCACCAATCGTGAGGTCAGGATCCGTCTGGATGGCCTCGACGATGTCCTTCGCAAGGATGGTGACCTTCCCGCCGCCATTCCAAAACGATTTTGAGAGATCTTGCCCGATGAACTCGCTGAGATCAGTGAGGTTAGTGAGTGTGGGCACGAAGGCCTCCTCTGGAGAGTGGCGGGATCGAGGTGTGGGCGAATGGTCGGCCTCCCCCACACTAACCGGCACGTCGGTTAGAACGCACGAGACAGTGAGATCGAACACTGCGAGCGATGTCGGGATGACAAACGACGTAGATCCACTGAAACGTGGCGGTCACCAACAGGATGAAGTCGCACGCGACGCGAGCCCGGGACTCTCCGCGCGTCACAGTTTCGTCGGATTAATGATCTTCGTCCGGCCGCCAAGCCGCTTCACGCGCGTGGCGCAGTCGGACGTGCCGCCTGGGCCGTCGCCGGACGGCTTCTCATCCCACACCAGCAGTCCGTAGAGGTTCTTCGGATCTTTGATCTCCACACGCGCGGAGTTGATCATCCACAGGTTGTTGCGCGCGAAGACCGATGCACCCTTGGGCGCGGCCTTGAGACGATCCGGTTGCGAGAACGTCCTCACACCGTCGCGTCGGCTCAGATCGAAATAGCGTTCCTCCCAGTTACTCTCGGGCAGCCTGACCGACTCCTCGAGGAAGTCGTTCTCGGGCAGCGGTAGCATCAGCCAGACCTCGGCGCCGCGTTCGGCGCAGAGCTCGGCGAAGAGCATGTCGGCGCCGCGCGCGCCGCCGCAGATCGCCAGATCTCCCTTGCCGAGATTCCAAGTGGCGAGCTGCTGCGCGATCTGTTCCTTGACCACGCCCTCCTTCCGAGGGGGAAAGCGCTCGTCCTTGCGATCGGGCTTGTCGATCATGTGGCCGCTGGCGATGGCGACCTTGCCGAAGCGGGGCTCGGATTCCTTGAGCCCACCGATTCGTGCCTCGAGCGTGGCGCGGCGCTGTTCGAGGATTTTCTTGACGCTCGCCACGCCGTCTGGCTGAAAGCCAAGGTTCTCGAACAGGTGCACCTGATCGAGCATCGAGTTGATGCTGAAGTAAGTCGTTTCTGTCGCGTGGGCGGCGTCGCGGTAGTACGTGCGGGCCTTGTCCGCGTTGCCCATCACCAGCTCCAATTCGCCGAGTGTGGCCGCGGCCCAGATTCCATCCTGGCCCTGTGCCAGCCCCGCGCTCTCGAGCGTGTTCTTCGCTGCGAAACGCACCACCGATGCGAGCGTGTCCACGTCGTCGACCTTGGTGTCCGAGGGCTCGTCGCCGGTGACGGCCTTCAGGTGCGCGAGCAGCTTCACGAATGAGACGACATTGATGCCGGTGTAGTAGTCGAACTTGCGTCGCGCTGCTTGGTGGTAGCTGCGCACGGCGCTGACGATATAGTTCGACGTCGCCACCGCCTGCGACTGGCGGTCCTTGAGCGACTCGAGGTCTTTCCACTCGAGGCGCCACAGGTCCTTGTAGACGCGCCCGAGAATGCCGTGCGCCTCGGTGTCGCCCTCGAGGTCATGCACCACCTGCTGCATATGGAGTTTGGCCTCGTTCGTCTTCCTCAGGCGGCCGAGCACCAGTCCCTTACGTGTCAGCGCATTGCGGTGCTTGGGATCGATCTCGAGCAGGTCCTCGAGTACCGGCAGCGCGGCCTCGAATCGATGCATGCTGCACAGCGCATCCGCCGCCTGCCACAACAGCTGGGCACGATGGAATCTCGTTGGGGCATCGTCGGCAAGCGTGAGGATATCGCCGGGAAGCCCATTCAACTTCGCCAGTTCGACGCGCTGTTTCCAGTCGACGAAGACGGTGCCGAAGTAGATAGCGCGCGCGGTCTTGATGTCGGTCCAGTCGACAGGCTTGAGGCCGACCACCTCCTTGTAGACCGGGCTGCCGATGACCTGACCGTCGACCTCCATCGCCTTGCGCAGCACCTCGCCAAGACGCGTCGCTTCGGCCTCGAGCTTGTCCTTCCATTGATCCGGCGGGTCCTTCGCGTCGGGCAGGAACAGCTTACCGTTGTATTCGAAGCGACGATCGGAGGCGATGTCGAACGGCGGCTTGCCCCAGCCGCCATGAATCATGAAGACACCGCGTGGCGCAACGCCATGTCTGACGCCAAGCTCGTAGTAGACGTTGGCGTTGAGGACCGAGATGTCGGCGACGATCGCGTCGGCGGTGACGAGCTCGAAGAACATGTCCGTGCGGATGTCGCCCGCACCTTCTTCCTGATCGGCCCTGAAGGGCACGCAACCGGCCTTCTGCAGCGCGGGCGCGATCAGCTTCGAGTAGACCTCGTCGAAGTCGACCATCACTGCAGCGGTGGCCGGCGTCGTTGCCGTGGCTGCCACCGCCGCTTTCGTTTCCTTGCTGCTGAACGGCATCGCCACGAACACGTGTGCTTGCATGTCTTCGCCTTCCGTCGATACGAGGCCTTGAGAGAGGAACCGTCAGCGAGCGTTACCGTGCGAACGACCCGAAGTGTTGCTTCACGTCGACCTGCTTCCCGGCGGCGGCGCCGATCTTCACGAGGAGGTCGATGTGCTCGCGATCGGCTTTGTCCATCTTTCGGGCCGTGTCCGAGCTGACGTTGGAGAACCCCAGCGCGTCGAGCCCCTTGCGACTGAGATCGATGTTGTATCGCGCGTAGAGGAATGACCGGCCGAGATCCTTGTCGAGCGGGACGCGCGGGCGCGCGAGACGCTGCGCCAGGCTGCCTTCATCAGGACCCTCACGAGGCACCATGTCGAGCACCTCGCGATCGATCATCTCTCCGTAGGTGCATCGGCCGACCGCGCGGCAGTTCATATCCTGATCGACGAGCGCGCCGTACATCAATGTGCCAGGAACGGCCAGACCAGTGCTCAGCATGTTGCTCGTGGGATCTTCGGCCGACGCTCCTTCGGTCGCGGCAGCGCCAGTGCCGACCGAGACGAGCAACATGTTGCGCTCACCAGTCGGCCATTCGAGTCGGTACGCCGGATCGGTCGCGAAGCGGAAGAGCACCCACGCGGGGTTGTTGTAGGGGGTGACGCCGCCATCGACGAATACAAACGCTCGGCTCTCGTCGGTGGGGTGCACGCGAATGACTTCCGGTGGAAAGTAGATCGGCGCCGCAGTGCTCGCACGAACGATCTGCCAGAGGGGGATACAGAGATTGCAGTCGTCGCGCTCGGGCACGTTGTAGCGTGCTTCGGGGTTGCTGCTGATCGGCCAGGGCGAGTCGGTCGTCACGTTCTGAGTGATCGCCAGCAACAGCGTCTTCAGGTTCTCAGGCTTGAGGTCGCGCTGCTCGAAGACCTCCTGCAGCTTCCGCTGAAGTGGCCCGTTCTTGTAGAGACTGTTCAGACGGGCGAGGTACCGCGTGTGCTGGAACATGTCTGTCCCAGTCTGGCGATAGAAGTCGATCAGGTCGTCGACTGACTTGCCGATGGAGAGACCGGCGGCGATGATGGCGCCCGTGCTTGTCCCTGCGATGTAGTCGAAGTAGTCGCACAGCTTCATCCCGAGCTGTGTCTCAATGGACTTTAGAATCGATAGTGTTAGCACGCCCCTGATGCCGCCACCATCCAGCGCCAGCATCTTCCTCGGCCCAGGCGTTTCGTAGCGAGCTTTGAGCGGTCCCCACAGTTCCGGCCTCTTCATTTGGTCTCCTGTGGACGAGATTTGAATGTAACGAAGTTTTTCCGCTCCTCTATATCACACAGGAGTGTCGCCACCATTGAGAGTGAGGAACGTGGATTATCGCTCTGATACAACGATCCGCCGAGCGCGTCGACGACCAGGAGTTCCACCAACTCCGAACAAGGACGGCTCACCGACGGCATGCATCTGTTCGACGAGCGTTGCGCGAGTGGAGGACCACTACGATTATCATCGGTCGCACGGCGCACCAACTCGACTCTTTCAGACCCGGCCTGGGCGTAGTCGGAGGGCGATTGCCACTCTCCTGCGCGACGGCTACCGATGGCATTCTCCTTTCGTGGAGCTTCACATGCCCATTTCGCGCAGTGTCGGCCGCACGGCCCAGAACGAATTGACTGACGTGCTGCTCGTCCAGATCCTCTTAAACCTGAACCGGCACCGCTTCCCGGATCCGCAGCCGCAGCTGCTCAAGACTGATGGCCGCATCGGACCCGGCACGATTGGCGCCATCGAACGGTTCGAAACCCTGGTGATGAAGCAGCCGGAGTCGGACGGCACGCTCGTGCCGGGCGACGCCACCATCCGTGCCCTGCTGGAGGGACTCCCGCCAGGACCGACCAAGGAAAAGCTGGAGGTCGTGATGCCTCGCGCATTGCCGGAAAAGATTGAACTCTTGTACGAGCCGCTCGTCAAAGCGATGAACAAATATGAGATCACTACGGCGCTGCGGGCGGCGCACTTCATCGCGCAGGTGGGGCACGAAACGGCGTCGTTCCTCTACATGGAGGAGATTGCCAGTGGCTCGGCGTACGAAGGTCGCACCGACCTCGGGAACACCCAGCTCGGCGACGGGAAACGGTTTAAAGGACGGGGATTGATCCAGTTGACCGGCCGGGCGAACTACACCGCCTACAGCAAGGACTGCGGAATAGACTATGTCGCCAACCCGACCGCCGTTTCCGCAGATCCGTTCGTTTGCGTCGACGTGGCCTGCTGGTACTGGAGCAAGCGCAAGATCAGCGAACTCGCGGACAGAGACGACGTGAAGGCCGTCACTAAGGCGGTCAACGGGGGCTTCAACGGCTTGGACGATCGTATCGACTACCTGAACCGAGCGAAGGCTGTACTGGGTATCGCGTAGCGTCTGTGAGAAGCATGGGGCCGGCTAAGCCTGCTGTGGCTATCGAAAAGTGATTACAACTATACCGTGCTGCGCAAGTTGTCGCGCGTGTTGTTCGGCGACGACCGAAGCGCCGGTATACACTCGACACAGATGGGCCGAAGAAAGCTCGTGGCGCTCGGCTTCGCCGTCGTGACGGCGTTTGCTTGCCCCGTCGCGGCGCAGCAGCGCACCTACTTCGTGTACGTCGCCTCGGAAGCCGCCGACAAGATCACGGTGGTTCGCTTCGGGCCAGACGGCACCGTTGTCGATCGCGAGATCCCGACCGGGATGATGCCGACCGACATCGACGGTCCACACGGGCTCGCGGTCTCGCCCGACAAGTCGTACTACTACGTCTCGATTGCGCATGGGCAGCCCAACGGCTCGCTGTGGAAGTACTCGGCGAAGGACGACAAGCTCGTCGGCCGCGTGACGCTGGGCATGTTTCCGGCAACTCTGGACATCTCACCCGACGGGGACTTCCTGTTCGTCGTCAACTTCAATCTGCACGGCGACATGGTTCCGTCGAGCGTGTCGGTCGTCACGCCCGAAGACATGACGGAGATCGCACGCATTCCCACGTGTACGATGCCGCATGGCTCGCGGCTCAGTGCCGATGGTTCGCGGCACTACTCCGTCTGCATGATGGACGAGCAACTGGTGGAGATCGATACCGCGACGCTCAAAGTGTCGAAGCACTTCATTCTGACGAAGGGACGCGAGGCGGGAATGAACGGACCGCCGATGCGGATGCCGCATGCCGACCATGCTTCGGCGGCATCCGGGCACGGCACCCAGGCGCCGGCTCCTGGCGACATATCCTGCTCTCCGACCTGGGCTCAACCGTCGAAGACGACGGCATCGGTTTTCGTGGCGTGCAACGGATCCAGCGAGATAGTTGAAGTCAGTCTTCGTGACTGGACGCTCGTTCGCCGGATTCCGGCGGGCGCTGGCGTCTACAACCTCGGGATGACGCGCGATGGGCGTCTGATCGCAACGAATCGCCGCGATCAGTCGGTCTCCGTTTTCGACGTGGAGTCTGGCACAGAGCTCGCGCGCGTTCGCACCAGGCGGAGGGTGGTCCACGGCGTGGCCGTGTCACCCGATGACCGCTACGCGTTCATCTCCGTGGAGGGCATTGCGGCCGAGCCGGGCACGGTGGAAGTTCTCGACCTCGGGTCCTTGACGATGGTGGGCAGCGTCGATGTCGGTCCACAAGCTGGAGGCATCGACGTCCTGAGGACCGTCGACCGTTAGGGCTTCTGTGTGGCGCGTTCGGTTGGATCGACCATTTTCGTGGCCCAGATTCCAGTGTGGATGTCGTTGAAGTAGATCAGCCCATCGTGCGGCTGCGCTCCCCAGGCGAACGGAATGTTCGGCCGGAATCCTTTCGCGTCTCCCGTCCACAAGCGAGCCATCTCGCGTCCTTGGCGGTAGAGATTTCCGCGCAGTTCTCCCGACACGTCGACGACGCGAGCGCCGCCGCTGTAGTAGCCGATGTACATCACGTCGTTCTCGACCCACATGTTGTGGGCGCCTTCTTCGGGTACGTCGTATTCGGCAACCTTGCGGGGATTGAGAATGTCGGACACGTCGACGACGTGCACGACCCCTTTGGTGGGGACCCTTGCTTTGTCGGTCAGATCGAACTGCGCCGGGAACACTTCGTCACCGAGAAAGACGTAGTTCTTGTAGCGGAAGACCGAGTGGGCGCCGGCCAACCATCCCGGCCCGTACAACTCGCTGTAGTTGAAACGCAACTGGCTGACGAATTGCGGATGCTCGGGGCTGCCGCCCTTGATGCCGTTCCCCACGTCGAGGATCACGAGCCCGTCTTTCCAGTAGCCCATGTAGATCAGACCGTCGACCACCTGGACATCGTGCAGCATTCGTCCGCCGATGAACGTTTCTCCCTCCGGGTTCTTGACCGGGCGCGAGAGCGGATTCTCGGTTTGCCAGCGCGCCACCTCTTTCGGTTTGGCGGGGTCGGCGAAGTCGATCACGCGCAACGACCCGGTCGCATCGTCGGTCAGGTACACGTAGTGACCGTTGACGTAGGCGCTGTGCACGCCTCCAGTCACGGTCTCCGTGTACTCCGAGAGCACTTTGGGGTGTGCCGGGTCGGCGAGGTCGAGAAAGACGATCCCGTTCTTTCGGTTGGATGCTCCCTCGCGCGTGATGACGCCAATCCTGCCATCCGCGGTCGTGCTCACATCGTTGATGACGCGCGCGTCGAAGGAGACAGAATCAACTTTGACCGGCTTCGCCGGATCGGACATGTCGTAGACCCACACGCGTCCCGCCATGATGGAGCTGAGATAGGCGTACTTTCCAATGATCCACTGCTCGGCGGCTTGAAATTCCTCCTGAGGTGTTCGGCCGACGACCTCCAGTTCACGGGCCACCTCGCGTGGCACAACAGTGACGCTCGCGACGGCCGATCGATCTCCGATCGTGGCGGTCACGGCGTAGGAGCCTGGCCTCTCGGCGACGAAGCCGCCATCGGCATCGATCGTGGCGCCGATGCCGCTGATGGACCAGCGGGCGACGGCGGAGACGCGGGCATTGGCCTGGCCCGATGCCACGCTTTCGAAGCGCACGACGTCGCCGGTTCGCGCGCGGGTTGTCTTCGGTGTAATCGACAACTCGCGAACGGGATTCCTGACGACGTCGATCGACGTCGACGCCTTGACATCGCCGACAGATGCCTGGAGCATCGCCGTTCCGACGGCCTGACCGACAACGAAGCCGGACTCGTCGATAGAGGCCACGTCGGGACGCAACGAAACCCACCTCACCTGCTGGTCGGTGCGCGGGTCGCCGTTTGCCATCTCCGCGTGCGCTTGCAGCGTGAGGCCCGTGCCGACGGCAAGCGCGACGCGAGGCTTGGTGATCGTGACGCGCGCCACGGCCTGCGGCCTCACCGTGACAACGATGAAGCCCGACTTGCCGTTGATGATGGCGCCCACCCGGACGTCACCCGAGCCGGTGAATGTCACTGTGCCCTTGTCATCGGCAAACGCGAGGTCGAAGGGCGCCGCGAACCACGCCGAGGGTTGCGCGTCCATCTTGTTTCCTGCTTCGTCGTAACCGGCGGCCGAGAAGGTCAGTTGCTGGCCTGCCACCGTTTCAACCGTGCGCGGTGTGATGTCCACTCGGCTCGGCTTTGGACCGGTCGGCTTCGCTTCCTGAGGTTTTTCCTGGCCGTGGATGGGGCTCACGAGGGCAGCGGCGACGAGAAGAACGGCTAGACGCACATGCGACTCCTAATGTAGCTGGACAGGAAACCAAGGATAGCAGTTGTTGGTCGCGGCGCTCGGTGGCCCGACGAAGCTGTCGGCGACGGTAATGCTCGTTCGGCGCGAGTGAGCGCCGACGTTAGACAAGTGTAGTCGCTCGTCGCATAGTCTGTAGAATCGGCCCCATTCACTTTGGGCGGCGGAGGATGTATGAAGTTGTTGTCCTCAGTAGCCGTCGCGACCATCTTTACGCACCTGGGGCCTCCTACCCGGGGTTGCCACAGGCACCACGGTCGTCACCGCGACGTATCAAGGAGAAGTTCGGCTCGCTTCCGGTGATAGTCTCGGACATTCCGTGAACCTCGCGGTCACGCACGTTGCGACCCGCACGCGGCGTACTATTCGCGCGCACGATGAGCGTGATCTCGGCACGACGCCAATCATGCGCGGGGTCGATCCGCTAAGGATCGAGGAGTGATTCGGGTTAGTATGCGGTCCGGCATGACCCGACTCTTCATCAGCCACGCGCACGACGATGCCGACACTGCCGCGCGCATCGTGGCGTACCTCGAATCGCACGGCACGCCGTGCTGGATTTCGTCGCGCGACATTCCTCCGCGGTCGATCTACGCCGACGCCATCACCGAGGCGATGCAGGCGTGCTCCGCGTGCGTGGTGCTGCTGACGAGCGCAGCCAATCAGTCGAAGGCCCTCAAGCGGGAGCTCGAGCTCGCGAGCCACTACGAGAAGCCGTTCATCCCGATTCGTGTCGACGGCGTCGAGCCGGCGGCCGGGCTCGACTACTACCTGCGCAACACGCAGTGGGTGGAGTACGCGCGCGACGGCGATCAGGCGCTCGATCGCATCGTCGCCGCCGGGCGGGACGTGTCGCCGCCTGGACAAGCCGCTTCGCGGCCGGTGCTGGACGCGCCTCCCGTACCGGCACGAGCCGCGGCCAGCCGCACACCGCTTGTCCTGATAATGGTCGGCGTCGTCGTCGTCGTTCTGGTGGTCGTGGCGGCGCGCGGCTGGTTCGCCGGGAGAGGCGGGGACGAGCCCGCTGCGGCAGATGCGACAGACGAGACGTCCGCGGTCGATCCTGACGTGCTGAAATTGGCTGGCTCATACAATTGGGACGGTATCGAGTGCGAGGCGGGTCCGACGGTGACGCTGGAAGACGACGTGCTCGTGTTCACGATGCCTGGAACGGAGACCCACCGCCACAAGGTACTGAAGGCCGAACCAGACACAGGCGGATATGGCCTTCGAGTGGTGACGCGGGTCACCGAGCCGTCGGCGAAGGAGGGTGAGACGTACGTGCTTGGCATGTACGAGGACTTGATGAGCCTCGACGTGATCTCAGGAGGTCACACCGACACGTGGCAACGCTGCCCATAGCTGTGCTGAGCGGGCGGGCCATCGCATGTCGCATTGACGCTTCGTCTGCTCTTCCACCTGACACTCCGACAAATGGCTATTGTCCGGATGGCGGCAGCAGGTAGAGAGTCATCGCGAAAACCAGATACACCATCAGCACGAGCGTTCCGACGAACCACGTCGATCGACCGCCGTTGGTCACGAGCGAGGCGGTGAGCGTTGCGATAAGCATCATGACCACGGCGCCCGGCCAGAAGCGCAGGTCCATCGGCGCCGGGCCGAGGACGTAGCTGAGAAGCACGAGCACGGGGGCCACGAAAAGGGCGATCTGTGAAGCGCTCCCGAGCGCGATCCCGACGCTCAGATCCAGCCCGTTCTTCCGCTTGAAGGAGTGGGTGCCTGGCCGTGTGACTGGGTAGGTCTTCGCTGTCGCATTGAAATCTGCAGAGCCTCTGCCGTCTTCTTCTGTGCGAGTGCAGCGGCAGCCAATTCGATGTTCATCTGCATCTGGTCGCCACGCCTCGTAGCCGCCGCCTTGGCCTTCGCCAGAGCGTCTCGTCCGCCCGGCCAGTTGCCCGCGTAGAATCGCGCAAAGGCAATGCCTTCATGACCTCCGAAGAACTGCGGTGAAAGGTCAGCGGACTTCTGGAACGCGTCTTCGGCGTCCTCGAAGCGGCCGGCAGCACGCAGAGCCTCGCCGAGCGAGTCCTGTGCTTTGGGCTCCTGTGGAAGAATGCAGACGTACTCGGTGAAGGCGGCAATCGCTCTCGCCGTGTCGCCCTGGCGCCGAAGTCGCGTTCGTAAACCACTCTCGGTCGCCTTGCTCGATAGCGAATCAACGATCGTGTTCCGGCTCAAATGAGGCCGTCGAGGGCCACGATTTCGCCCTGGATCTTGGCGATGGCCGCGTAGATCAATTGCCTGACCGTGGGTCAGACATGGCAGGGCGGGGTGAAAGGTGACGCTCGCGACCAATCGCTGGTAGAATCCGCGTGAGGTGCGCACTATGCCTACCAGGCGCTCCGGTCTAGCCTCCACCCTTCGGATCGGTTCCCGGGCACTCGCAGTCGCTGCACTCCTTATTCACGCATCGGGCTCACCGGCAGCGGCCCAGCAGGGCACTACGGTGCTCGCAAATGCCGCCGCGGCGTCCCCGGCGAACCGTCCTGCGGCCGCCGACGTCGCCGCGCCCGTCACGTTCGCGAAGGACGTTGCGCCTATCTTTCAGAAGAACTGTCAGCAGTGCCATCAGTCGGGCGCCATCGGCCCGATGCCGTTGACGACCTTCCAGGAAGTGCGTCCCTGGGCTCGCGCGATCAAACAGAAAGTCGTGGCGGGCGAAATGCCGCCGTATCGGTACGATCGCGACGTCGGCATCCAGAAACTGAAGAACGATCTCCGGTTGAGCGCGCAGGACATCCAGACCATCGCACGATGGGTGGACGCGGGTGCGCCGCTTGGCAGTCCCGCCGACATGCCGCCGCCAGTGACGTTCCCCGATCCCAACAAGTGGGCGTTGGCGGACCAGTTCGGCCCGCCGGATCTCGTCATTCGCACGAAGCCGTTCACAGTGCAGGCCAGGGGACAGGACGTCTGGTGGCGTCCGGTGGTTCCAACTGGTTTGACCAAGGATCGGTGCCTCAAGGCGGTCTCGGTCAAACCGTCAATGCGGGGACGCGCCGCCGCGCATCACGCCAACACAGAGCTGCTCGTCTTCGACGAGAAGCAGAACCAGTACGTCGAGGGCGAGCGGCTGACGGAGTACGCACTTGGGAAGGTCGGCGAGATCGTTCCGCTCGACGCCTGCCGGACGATACCCGCCAATTCCATGGTCAGGTGGGATGTTCACTACTACCCAACCGGCAAGGAGCTCGAAGACGACGTGATCGAGATGGCCCTCTGGCTGTACCCCGAGGGCCATCAGGCGACGCATAAGCAGGATCTCAAGCTGTACACCCTGCTGATGAAAGGCGGCGAGCTCGAGATTCCTCCCAACGGCACGGCGATGACGCAGGGGTTCCACACGTTCAAGACCCCGGTGCGTATCGACAGCTTTCAGCCGCACGGGCACTTCCGACTGGTAGCCAAGACGCTGGAGATCTTCTATCCGGAGACGGGCAAGCTCGAGATGGTGAGCTCGGTCTCCAACTGGACCAACAACTGGCACACCAGCCACATCTATGACGAGGACTCCGCGCCGCTGGTGCCCAAGGGCGCCGTGCTCGTGATTACGGGTTACTACGACAACACGGCGGGCAACAAGCAGAATCCCGATCCGGATCAATGGGTCGGGCTCGGCAGCCGCACGGCCGACGAGATGTCGCACGCCTGGATCGCGGTCACGCATCTGGACGAGGCGACGTACAAGCGTCTGGCGGCCGAGCGCGAAGAGCGTAAGAAGAACGCAACAGAGAAGCGTAGCGCCCCATAAGAACGGACGCCTCGAAGCGTTCGCGCATGGAGAGACGGCAGTGCTCAGGCGATCGCTCGTCGGCGGCTTCGCGGTAGCGATACTCATCGGCTCCCTGCCGTTAGCCGCCCAACGTCAGCGCCCGCTCTCTCCGTTGCCATCAGACGGCCTGCGAGTGGCGCCGTTCTTCGACGGGTGGTACGAGAATCCCGACGGCACGATCGCGCTTTCCTTCGGCTATTCCAATCTCAATCGAAACGAAGTCGTGGAGGTCCCGTTGGGGCCGGACAACTTCATCGAGCCGAAGGAGTATGACGGCCGGCAGCCGACCTCGTTCCCTCCTGGCGTTCCCTCCTCGGGCGGCGATGGCAGCGGCGCTCCCAGCAGCGGCGACCGTCGCCAGCGTGAGCGAGGCGTGTTCACCGTCACGGTGCCGGCTGGCTTTCGAGGCGATGTCGTGTGGACGTTGCGTTACCAGGGACAGACTTACAGCGTTCCCGGACGCGCACGCGTGGGAGCCTATCAACTACGCTGGCCGATGGCGATGGGATCGGTACCGCCGCTTCTCCGCTTCTCGCCCACCGGTCCGGCCGGCCGCGGACCCATGGGCATCAAGGCCGATCCACAGCGAGTCTTCATTGGCGCGCCGCTGTCGCTGGCGGTGTGGACCAACGACGACAGCGATCGCGAGACAGAGCCAGTCACGATCAAGCCGCGAGGCGCCGCGAAGGCGGCCATCAACGTGAGCTGGTTCAAGCATTCCGGCCCTGGCGTCGTCGTCTTCACGCCGCCAAGTACGCCGTTGCCGGAGCTGCAGGGGACCACCACCACATCCGTCGTCTTCAAGCAACCAGGGGAGTACGTGATCCGCGTCCGTGCGGACAATTTCGGCCGCCTGGACACCTCCCCCGGAAACCAGTGCTGCTGGACGAACGGGTACGTGAACGTCACCGTGACGCCCAGCGTCACGCCGTGACAACCGACTGAATAAGCACCGTCGGCGGTCCCTCGCTCCCGCTCCAGAACGGCGGCATGCCCGCGGCGAAGTCGACCACGGTCAGGATCACGCCGACCAGGACGGTGACCAGCCGATGAGGAAGATCAAGTCGAGGTAGCGGACCACGTCGCGGGCGAGATAGAGATGCAGGACGCCGAGCACGCCGTACATCGCCGTCTCGGCGCTGAACGTACCCGATCGTTTCGGGCCCACTTGGTCGCAGCGGAAATAGAGCGGCGAACACCCAATCCTGCTGGCTTATTGCCCGGACGGCGGCAGCAGGTAGAGAGTCATCGCGAAAACCAGATACACCATCAGCACGAGCGTTCCGACGAACCACGTCGATCGACCGCCGTTGGTCACGAGCGAGGTGGTGAGCGTTGCGATGAGCATCATGACCACGGCGCCCGGCCAGAAGCGCAGGTCCATCGGCGCCGGGCCGAGGACGTAGCTGAGAAGCACGAGCACCGGGGCCACGAAAAGAGCGATCTGGGACGCGCTCCCGAGCGCGATCCCGACGCTCAGATCCAGCCGGTTCTTCCGCGCGGCCGAGAACGCCGACGCCATCTCGGCCGCCCCACCAACCAGCGCGACGACGATGAATCCGACGAATGCTGGCGTCATCCCGAACGTAGTCGCCGCCTCTTGCACGGACTCGACGAAGACCTCGCTGACGAATGCTACGAGCACCGTCACGCCAGCCAACGTGACAAGGGCAACGCCGATCGGCATGGGCTCGCCGTCGTCTCCGCCGTGCTCGGCGCTGGCAAAGAGCTCGGGATGGGTCTTGAGCGCGAAGAGCGTACTGAGCGCGTAAGCGGTGATAAGCAGGAGCGACAATCCGATGCTCAGTCGCCCGGTGAACTCCGCGGCCGCTTCGCCGCCGACGTCCTTGATCGCCGAGGGCACCAGCAGCGCAATCGTGGCCAGGAACAGCAGGCTGGCCTGCAGCCGCGCGTTGACGCGGTTGTACTCCTGCACGTGGTACGTCAACCCGCCAAGAAGGAACGACGCGCCCAGCATGAAGAGCGTGTTGGTGACGATCGCCCCGGCGATTGATGCTTTCACCAGCGTGTATTGCCCGGCGCGGAGCGCCGCCAGGGCGATAACGAGCTCGGTCAGGTTGCCGAGCGTGGCGTTGAGCAGTCCACCAACGGTGTCGCCGGTCTTCGCGGCAACCGATTCGGTGGCGTGGCTAAGCAGTGCCGCCAGCGGAACGATCGCGAGCACGGACAGTACGAACAGCAGCGTCGGCGATTCGATGGCGGCCGCTTCCGCAGCGAAGAGCACGGGCACGAACACAAGCAGCCACAAGACACGGTTGTGCCGGATCTCTTCGAATACCGCATTCACGTGGTGTGTCCTCCGGTGGGAGTTGAGGTCAACATCCGGCTGACAATCGCGAAGAAGAAGCCGGTGGACCACCCGCACATCAGGATGCCTGTCAATGCCTCGACGCCGCCTGCGAGCCGGAATTCAGTTGGCAGCACCAGGTCGCCATAACCCGTCGTCGTGTAGGTAACGGCGCTGAAGTAGAACGCGGACTGCAGGTCGGGCATGGCGCCTTGCCAGACGTAGAACGCTCCCCACACGGCGATCTCGATCAAGTGGAGCAGGATGATCCACGCGGCAACGCGGGTGAAGAGCCACGTCGAGGCGAGGAACTTCTGCGGCGCCTGTGGGAACCGGAACAGCCATCGCATTGCGGCCGAGACTCCGCCTGCATGGATGGCCACGCAGACTCCCATCAGTGTCCAGGCGACCAGAAGCTTCGAAATCACGGGGTTAGCGAACCCGTAGTGTCCCACAGATGGATCCGGCACATGACGCCGGACAGGACGTGCAGGGATCGAAACACTCCTAGGCAGTTCGACCGTCAGCGCCGAGTACGCGTGCCACCAACGATTCCCCGAGCGCCCACGTGCGATCTTGCGTCGTGGCATCGGTCACACGTCCGGGCAGACGCTTCTCCTTGACGCCGTTGAAGTAACGTCCCGACACATGCGCGAGAGCGGGTGAGGACGCGAGCAACAGGGGAGCTGCTGCCGCCGCCTCCGCGGACGCTCTGCGCTGAATCCACCGCACGATTGGCCAGATGAAGCGCCAGTGCGGTACCGCGTCAGGCGTCAGCGCCGCCACGCCAGGCGTCCACGCCATCCCCGGGTTTACGGCGTTGGCGACTACGCAGGATCCCGCGAGCCGTCGCGCCAACGCGAGGGTGAAGAGGAGATTCAGCAATTTGGCGCGCGCGTGCGCCTGGATTGCCACGTACGTCCGCCGGTGTTCGAGGTCTTCGAATGGATCCCGGGTCCACATCTCGAAGGCGCTCGAAACGACATTGACCACGCGCGCCGCGGGGGCTTGTGACAGGAGCGGCAACAGGTGAGTGGTCAGGGCGAACGGCCCGATGAAATTGAGCGCCAGGCTTGCTTCGACGCCCTCGGCCGTTTCGGTGCGCGAAAGGATCACCCTGCCCGCGTTGTTGACGAGGATATCCAGATGAAGGACGCGCCTGGAGATCTCCTCAGCGAGCGAGACATTTGCGCGGACAGACGAGGTATCGGCGATGAGCAGATCGATTGCGTCATGCCCCGCGAGACGCCGCATCTCCTTGATCGCCTGCCGTCCGCGGGGCTCGTTCCGCCCCGTGACGAACACCCGCGCACCGGCGCACGCGAGGCCGACGGCTGTGTGGAATCCGATCCCTCCCGTGCCAGCTGTGATCAGGGCCGTGTGCGTGTTCAGGCTCTTCATGGTCTCCTCAGAAAGAACGATACGGATATTAGTTTAATTAGTTCAACTATTAAAGAGACTGAATACTCTGCACTATTGAAGCGCATCAGGCAGCGGCGTTACGCTCTCCACACATGAGCACTGCTGCCGCCGACAAAAAGGCCCTGGCGACTCGC
>Ga0247825_10000363_pt1 | contig 28376 bp, 21 predicted proteins | sample 13C_Vanillin_Day_FD_194413 | JGI IMG/M metagenome (GOLD analysis project Ga0247825, IMG submission 194413) | Soil microbial communities from agricultural site in Penn Yan, New York, United States - 13C_Vanillin_Day48 | ecosystem: Environmental > Terrestrial > Soil > Agricultural land | place... | reverse complement strand
CCGGGATGTAAAGGGTGACAACGTGCGCGTGGAGGGCTCTGGCCGCGCCGTGCTGGTGGACTGGGGTAGTGGCTGGTTCGAGGGGGCGCGCCCTCTCACGGACACCACTCACCCCCCAGGCACCACTGTCTACCGCCCCCCGGAGCAGCGCCTCTTCGCCGAGCGCTTCCGGAGGAATGAGTCCGCCCGCTGGCACTCCTCGCCATCCGATGATCTCTACTCCCTCGGCGTCACCTTCTACCGCTGCGTGACGGGTGGCTATCTGCCACCCATGAGCGAGGGGGGAGAACTGGAGGTGAGAGAGGTGCCGAGGCCCTCGGGCTTGTGCACCCTGAGCCTGGATCTCGAAGCGCTGATTCTGCGCCTCCTTGCGGAGCGCGAGCAGCGGGGCACGGCTGAGCAACTCGCGCGCGAGGCCCTGGCTCTCTCCCATGCGGCCGGGGAGACAGCGGACAGGACGATTGACCCCATCATGAGCCCGGAGCTGGCTGCGGCTGTGGGCGGCCCCTCTTCTGACGGCGCGGATGACGGGCTGTTGAGTGGAAGCGAGAGCGACACGGGCGAGCCCATAGCTTCGAACTCCACCGACTCGACGCGCCGCCCGCGTCAACCCCATCCTGACTTGCCCTCATGGCTCACGGCGGCCCTGGCTGTCACAGCGGCCGGGCTGTCCCTCTCCTTGGTGCTCGCGCTCGTGCTGCTCCTTGCGCGGACCTCACCAGGGAACGACGAGCCGCCCTGGATCGCCACGCAAGAGGAGGTGCACCAGTTCGCCCCAGATGCCGGCGTGGGCGAGGATGTGCTCTCCAGCCCCCATACCCCGGAGAAGCGCGTGGGCCCGTGGGTGCTCTCTCTGGGGCGCCCCATGCCCCCGAAGCCCTACCCGGACCAGCGGCGCCCGCCGTGCGAGCGCGGAGAGGTCGAGATCAACGGGGGTTGCTGGGTCAGAGCTCACGAAGAGAAGCCGCCATGTGGTGACAAGATGTTCGACTACCAAGGGGGCTGCTACTTCGCCTCCTTCACCGGGCCCAAGACGCCCACCTCGGGGGAGCCATGAACATGCGCTACTTCGTCGTCATCCTCGCCACGCGCGCCCTCGGGTGCGGAACCACACAGCAGCTCGCTGTCGCGCCTCATCAGGAAGCGCTTGTCGCCGGCTTCCCATCGAAGCCCTACCCGAACCAGCAGTGTGCCAGGTTGGTGTAGGGGGCCGAGCCTCCCCATGGGGCACACTGATTCCCGGCGACTGATGAGCAGGCCGACCATCACCTGGCGTTGAGCCTACTCAAAAGGTAGGGTGACGCGGTTCAGACTCTACAGGAGTGGTTTCATGGATGATCTCTACTCCCTCGGCGTCACCCTCTACCGCTGTGTGACGGGTGGCTATCTGCCACCCATGAACGAGGGGGGAGAGTTGGAGGTGCGAGAGGTGCCGAGGTCCTCGGGCTTCTGCACCCTGAGTCTGGATCTCGAAGCGCTGATTCTGCGCCTCCTTACGGAGCGCAAGCATCGGGGCACGGTTGAGCAACTCACGCGCGAGGCCCTGGCTGTCACGGCGGCCGGGCTGTCCCTTTCCTGGGTGCTCGCGCTCGTGCTGCTCCTGGCGAGGACCTCTCCAGGGACGGAGGAGACGCCCTGGCTCGCCACACCAGAAAAGGTGGCCCAGTTCGCTCCTGACGCCGGTGTGGGCGACGATGCGCTCTCCAGCGCTCATGCCCCAGAGAAGCGCGTGGGCCCATGGATTCCATCACTCGGCCGCTCCATGCCCTCGAAGCCTTACCCGGACCAGCGTCGGCCGCCGTGCATCCCCATGATGGAGACGGAGATTCATGGCGGCTGCTGGGTCATGGTGGGGAGCGCGAAGCCGCCATGCGGGGACAGGATGTACGAGTACGAGGGGGCCTGCCACCTGGCCTCATTTGACGGGCCGAAGACGCCCACCTCGGGGGAGCCATGATCATGCGCAACCTCACCGACGCCCTCGCCGCGCTCGCACTCGGATGCGGCTCAGCGCAGCACGCCATGGGCCCGGACACGGAGGCTCTCACCGCAGACGCGCCGCCCCACCAGCCCACGGAGGGGGAGAAGTGGTGCCCTCCTCCGCCGGGCTTCCCTCAAGAGATCATGCTCATCGTCGGGGACACCTGTTGGGTGGAGATCGACACGACACAAGCCGAGTGCGACAAGTTCATCCGCGAAGCTGGCCGGTAGATGAAGTGGAGCGGCCGGTGCTACTTTTTCCGCTTCAAGGCCCTGAGGGTGAAGCCCGCGCGTGTCCAACCGCACCTGGGTGTGATCCGATGAGTGAGCACTATCCGCGCATTCGTCTCCAGGCGAAGAATGGTGCTGTCGTGGTTCGCGAGGGGCTCAGCATGACTTTCTATATGCGCCCTCCACATGGCAGGATCGTCCAGCAGGTGCTACAGGCGTTGGACGTCTACTTGCGCGGCGTGGGCCCCAATGTCTTGGAGCTCTACGCTGATCAGGAGGGAGAGTGGCAGGATCTGGATGAGGCGGGTTGGAGTCTGATCCGGAGAAAGCTTCAGGAGAGGGCCAACCCGCTTCTCACGCTTCGGGATTCGGCCTCTGGCGGGGGCAGCTATTCCTTCCTGTATTATGGGAAGGAGTTGGAATACCTCACCAGAATGAATGAGCCGGACGCGATGTGCGAGGCGACGTTCTGGCTCCCCACCGAGTTTCTGGAGGAGCATGGCCCGGGGCGTGTGCGCGAGTTGGCCATGGAGATTGCCTCGTTGCTGCCGTTGTGCTCGGGATCCTGCGGTCTGTCATTCATCGGAGGACTCGATCTGGTGGGGGTGCCGCAGGCCCTGGCGCAGTATTGGATGCGCTACCCGGGGATCGATGTGTCGAGCGAGTCTGGATACTCATGGGATGTAGGCACGCGCATCCGCGGGCCGCACTGGATGAACTTCCTCGGGCAGCCCGTGTTGGGCGAGCTGGGAGGAGCCGAGGGCTTGCGTGCGCGGAGCCAGAGTCCCGCTACCACGGTGCAGTCCTTGGCGGGGGACAAGGCCGTGATCACCCTGGGCGAGTGGCCAGAGGCGGGGGATGTGGAGCGGGGCGACGTGCTCCCCGCGTACCGCGAGCTGGCGCGGGTGCTGGAGCCCTGGCGCTACCATACCGATGTGCCCATGCTGCACCGGTCCGAGGAGGAGACGCGCCGCTGGGAGGGCCGCTTTCTCGACTAAACCCGGGAGCAGCAGGGCGGGACATGCACAAATCCGGGCTTTGCCAAGGTCTTCGACGACGCCGCGCGGGTGCTGCGCAACCTCTACTGACTGAACGGCGTGAGCCATCCGTAGACAGACGGGCCGCAGTCCCTCGGTAGTTGGCGCTGCGCCTGCACGACGCCTCGCGCCTCATCCTGCCTCACCCTCTCCGCACAAGCCCCCTGCCTGCTGCCTCGGCGAGCAGCGCGGGGGGGATGTCCTTCTCGGGCGCGGGCTTGTTCGTGAGGGCCCGGAGCACCTCGGAGAGCGCGGGAGGCACCGTGTGCACCTCCACTCCACTCCCTCGCTTGAGCCGGACAGCGAAGCGCCACGGCCGGGACACCGTCCGCCGAGCCGTCTGTGCCAGTGACTCCAGCCCGCTCACCTCCACCGTGCCGTTGGCCCAGGCCCGCCCGGTGAGGTGGCGCCGTAGTGCCCGGGCCGCGTAGACGAGCTCGGACAGATCCGCCGGGAAGGTGCCCACCCGTACGTCCTCCGCGAGCCCCACCTCTCCGGGCTTCGGAGGCTCCACGGTTCGCTGCACCAGCGTGGGGAGGAACATCTCGAAGGAGAGCGCCGCCGCCGCGGCCGAGCCCTCCTCCGGGTACTCGCGCAGGCGCCGCCTGGCGAAGTCCAGGAACGCATGTCCAAACGAGCGGCCCGAGCCCTCGAAGTGCTCACGGAACTCGGGCGAAGAGGTGAAGGCCAGCAGCCCCTGGCGCGTACCCGCCAGCAACAAGCGGGAGATCGGAAAGTCCCGATCGAGCTGCTCGGCGACCACCGCCAGGCGGAAGTCCAGCTCGGAGATCGTCCCCTCCACGTCATCGGAGACCACGGGCTGGCGCAACCCGTAGCCGAGATCAAAGAGTTCCCAGGGCCGACTCACGTGGCTGAGGGGCGGTGCCGAGGCCTCCACGGGCGTGAGGCGCAGGGGCCCACGCGCCTGCCGGGGGATCAGGTTGCGCAGACGGCGCAGCGTGAGCATGGCCACCTCGGGCGGGTGCCCATCTCCTTCGAACGTCACAGCGCGCAGCGAGGTGCACCGTGGCAGCACCTTCTCGAGCAGCTGGAACAGCTCCTCGCGCACAGGCTGGGTGTGATCGTCCACGTAGAAGCGGCGGGACCAACGGCGCGTCACCACACCGCCCGCGAGGTGGATCTCGATGACCCGATCGAACGGAAAGCCGTCAAGCCCGGCCTCCAGCGGCAACTCGGCGGTGAGCTGGTAGCTGAAGAGGTGCCCCAGATCGAGCAGCAGCGGCAGCCCGGTGCGCGCCTGCAGCCGGGCCATGAAGTCGAGCACGTGCATCTCCCCGCGCGGGGCGAACACCGCGGGGTTCTCCAGCGCCAGGGGCACGCTCAGCCCGGCCTGGATATGGAGCGCGTGGGCCGCGCAGTCCTGCAGGCCCTCGTTGGTGAAGGGCGGCGTGAAGTAGAGGTAGCCCGGGAAGGGATGCCCGCCAGAGTGCCACCAGCCCACGTCATTGCCCACCCAGGCGCTGCCCACGGCGCGCGCGTGCGCGTCCAGATCCGAGATGTCCTCCTCGGACTCGAGCACCGGGCCGTAGAGGTTGAGGTGCACCGGGTGGAAGAGCGCTGGCACCTCCTTGAGGCGCCGGTACATCTCCGGAAACAGCGTGGCGTGCTTCTTCGTCTCGGCGAGTGACAGCGGGGCGCTGTACTCGATGAAGTCGAAGAGCTCGGGCTCTTCGTCCAGCAGACGGTAGGGGTGGGGCTGGTCGCCAGCGCTGAGGTTGCTGCTCAGGCCGAGCCCACGCCAGGGCAGCGTCCACGATTCGGGGGATGGAGCCATCCCCCTACCCTATCCGAGCTACCCGCCGTCCTCACCCGTCACGAAGCCAGTTGCCCTGAAACGCGGGGCCGCGCACGCCCGTGGTCGCGCTGGTGTTGCCAATCTCACCCCAGCGTGAGTTGTACTTGAGGAAGTTCTGGCCATTGAGCGGCCGCGTCTTCTCGCCCACGTTGATGACGCCGCCGCCCTGGAACCCGGCCTGGGTGCCCTTGCCACCAGCCCAGGTGAACCAGCGGTGGTTGCTGTTCGTCTCGCAGCTGCTGGCGCCCCAGCCCGCCTCCTCGATGGTGGAGTCACAGATCGCTTCGGAGACATAGCTGGCGTGGCTGCCGTCCGCGGTCCACACCAGCGGGTGCGTGGAGTTGAACCACTGCACGCTGGCCCTGGCGTAGTACGTGACGTTCTTATGGTGCGCGAAGTGGACGCCGGCGACGGAGTAGTCCGCGTTGAGGCGCACGTTGATGTGCTCCCAGTCCGACTCGTGATTGAAGCCAAGCTGCGCGTCGTTGTACGGGAAGAAGAACCAGTACTGGACGTTCACGCCACCGAGCGCGTTCCTGTAGACGTGGCCGTACACCTTCCAGTCCGCGGGGTTGGAGCTGCCGTTGTGGGTGGCATCGTCCGGCGGCTGGAGGAAGAAGGTCTCCTTCTCGTTCCAGTCCGTGCCGTACGAGTAGCGCGTGGTGGAGGTGTGCGAGCAGAGCCAGTTCTTCTCGGAGTGGGAGCGGTTGATCATGCTCGACTGCGTCACGCTGCCCACGCCGAGGATGGCGCAGTCGGAGCAGCCGCCGTCGTGGGTGAAGCGCATGTGGACGCGCGACAGGTACCAGTCCACGTTGGCGGGCTTCGTCCAGTCGATCGTCCACGGGAGGTTGACCACGGGCGCGTGACGCTGGAGCAGACAGTCCTCGTCTCCGTCATCAATCCCATCCGCGTCGGCATCCACCCCGGACGCAGTACACCCCACGATCGCCTGCTGCTTCATCGTCAGGAGGCCGGTGACTGCTGTCTCATCATCCGGACCACAGCCGACGGCCACCGCCAGGCTGGCCACGGCGGCGCAAAACCACGTACTTCGGTTTGACATGTTTCCCCTCCCTTACTGGGAGGGCGGATGCTACACGGAGATCCATGTTCCACCGCAAGGGCCCCACGTTCCTGGAGCTGGCGCAGCAGGCACTCAGCTCGGTGGAGCACGGCTACGATCTGCTCGCGCCGAAGTTCGAGTACACGCCGTTCCGCACGCCGGATCCGGTGCTGAAGACAGCGATGGCGCAGGTGGGGCCTCCAGGGAGCGTCGATCGAGCGTTGGATCTGTGCTGTGGCACAGGCGCGGCGCTGCGCTTCCTGCGGCCCCTGTGCCGCCAGGAGGTGGTGGGCGTGGATCTGAGCCGAGGGATGCTGGATGAGGCGCGCCAGCTCCTGACGGATGCGCCAGGGGCGGCGAAGCTCACGCTCATCCAAGGCAATGTGCTGGAGCTGGCCTACGAGTCCGAGTTCGACGTGGTGACGAGCTTCGGAGCCTTCGGGCACATCCTGGAGGCGGACGAGCCACGGTTGGTGCAGGTGATCGCTCGCGCCCTACGGCCGGGAGGGCGCTTCATCTTCGTCACGGGGCACCCGCCCTCGAAGCTGAACCCGGGCTACTGGCTCGCCAAGGGCTTCAACGCGGCGATGCGGGTGCGCAACGCGCTCTGGAAGCCGCCCTTCGTCATGTACTACCTGACGTTCCTGGTGCCTCGCGCGCGGGCGCTGCTGGCGGCGCAAGACCTGGAGGTGGACGTGCGGGACGGGTTGATGCCGCCCCCCTTCACGCCCTACAGCGTCGTGGTCGCCACCAAGAAGCCGTAGGGCACGCGCGGCCTCAGATCGGGGACTGATCGTGCTCCAGCAGCCCCTGCTCGATGGCCATCTGCCGCAGGTGCGTCTTGACGCGCTGGAACTGCTGACGCAGCGCCGTGGCCTTGCGCGTAATGGCCGCGCTCGTGGCCTCCTCGTCGGAGTCCCACATCACCCGCGCCACCTCCGTCCACGGCAGCCGCTGATCCACGCGCAGCAACAGCAGCATCCGATCATCCGGATCGAGGCTCTCGCGCAGCTGCCGGAAGCGCTCCTTCACCGAGGTGCGCTGCCATGGACGCGTGTCGGACCGCTGCCTCAGCGCCGCCTCGGGGATCCCCGAGGCACTGACGGGCGTCTCCCGCTGCGCGGGTGAGTGCACCAGCTGGTAGCAGGCGTTGCGCGCGAGGCGGTAGGCCCACGTGCGGAAGGAGCTCTCCCAGCGGAACGATGGCAGCCCCTTGAGGAGGCTCTCGCAGAAGACACTGAAGGCATCCTTCGCCAGCTCCGGGTTGTGCAGCACGGAGGCCATCAGCCGCATGATCTCCATCCCGTAGCCCTGCAGCGCCCGCTCCACGGCCCCTCCTATATCGCCGCGCTGACACAGCTCCCGGATCTCCTGCTCCACCTTCTCGCGATCATTGGCCATCGTCCGTCCCCTGTCTGTTCATGGCTCGCTCCTCCATTCCGGAGTCCCGAGACCGCCGCTGTGATGCCTAGATCGGGTCGAGCAGCGGCTGCTCGGCCCCCAGCTCCCGGAGCTGGCGCTCCAGGGCTGCCTCCACCCTCCGCCGGAAGCCATGAGCGCCCTGCTGCCGGGCCAAGTCCAACGCGTGCAGGAAGGACGTGGTGGCGGCCGCGGCGTGGCCGGTGGCCTGGAGCAGCTGGCCCTCGATCCGATGCAGCTCCACCTCGTAGGAGCGCTCCCCCTGTGCCTCCGCCCACCCCAGCGCCTGGGTCACCGCGGCCATCCCCTGCGAGTACTGGCCCAGCTTCAGGTGGTACTCCGCCAGCATGCCGAGGAAGAGCGGCAGGCCCACGCGGATCCCCGCGTTCCTCCACCTCACGAGGTTGGAGCGCAGCAGCGCCAGGCCCTCTTGGGGTGAGCCCTGCGCGGCCAGCACCCAGCTCTTGGTGAAGAGGGACCAGCCCAGCCAGAGACGGAACCGGTGCTCCGTGGAGAGCGCGATGCACCGCTCGGCATGAGCCTGGGTACATGCAACCTCCCCGCGGAGCTGGCACGCCAGGGCTGCATAGTTCAGCGCCAGCGCCAGCGAGTGGTGGTGTCCGATCTTCTCGGCCAGCTCCAGCGCTTCGCGCTCGTAGGCTCGGGCCTTCTCCTCGTGTCCCACGACGGACTCGACGACGGCGCCATACGCCAGCGCGGCCACGCGCGGGTTCACCCACTGGCTCACCGCGAGCATCCGGTGCTGCTCGAGCCCGAAGTCCGAGAATGCCACCGCGCGCTCGATGTGCTCCAAGGCTGTGTCCATCAGGCCCCAGGTAAAGGAGTTCATGGCCATCATCCGGTGGCCCAGCGAGAGCATCTCCGGGCTCTGCTGTCGCCCGCCCACGTCCACCAGTAGCGTGGCCAGCTCCTGGGCCACGCTGAACTTCGTCCGCATGAAGTAGTACGCGAACGAGCCCCAGGTGGAGACGTGCAGGGGAGGCAGTCCATCCCCCACCTGGTGGAACAGCTCCAGCGCCCGGCTGTACGTCTGCTCCACGTCACGAGAGCGAACGCTGCGTGTCTGCATGAGAGGGAGCCCGAGCGCCACCAGCAGCTGCAGCTCCTTCTCGGGCCGCTGCGCCGAGCCTGGAAGGCTGCGCAACAACCGGAGCGCCTGGCTCAGGTGGCTGATGGCCTCCATGTTGGCCGAGCGCAGGTTGGCCCGCTCTCCGGCCTTCGCCCAGAGGTCGATGGCCAGCTCCAGCTCGCCGGACTCCGTGCAGTGGTGGGCGAGCAGCTCGGGCTGGGTCTCCACCAGCTCCGGGAACTGGATGGCCAGCACCTGGCCGATGCGACGATGGTACTCGCGCCGCGTGCGCCGCAGCAGGGACTGGTAGGCCGCGTCCTGGATGAGCGCGTGGCGGAACTGGTACCGGGGCCCACCCTCCTCATCCACCAGCTGGAGCAGACCCGCATGCAGGAGCCCGGAGAGATCCTGTGCGAGCGCGCGCTCACTCCGTCCCGACAGCGTGGTGAGCAGCGCATGACTGAAGCCCCGGCCTACCACGGCGCAGAGCTGGGCCAGGGCCTTCTGCCCCCGTGGCAGCATGTCCAGGCGGGCCAACAGCAACCCACCCAGGGTGAGCGGTATGGAGGAAGGCTCTCCGGTAGCCCCGGCTCCAGGGCCCTTCTCCAGCACCATGCGCGTCATCTCCTCGACGAAGAGCGGCACTCCATCCGTCTTCGCCACGAGCTGCTCGACGGTCCCCTCCGGCAGCTCCCTCCCGCTGGCGGCCTGACGCACCAGCTCCGCGGTGAGCGGCGGCGCCAGCCGCTCGAGCGAGTACAGGTGGAACTGCTCTCCTTCAGGCCACCTGGGCTGGAAGTCCGGGCGAGCGGTGAGGAAGACGCAGAGCCGCGCCTGGCTGATCCGGGTCCGCAGGTAGTTGAGCAGCTCCAGCGTCGACGGATCGGCCCAGTGCAGATCCTCGACCACGGCGACCACGGGGCGTTCCTCGGTCATCCGCAGCAGCAGGGCCGTGAGTGCCTCGAGCGTCTTCTCCTTCATCCGCTCGGGCGTGAGGCGAAGGTGGGGAGACTCCTCGGCCACTGGCAGCGCCAGGAGGCTGGCCAGCAGGTACACGTCCTCGGAGGACAGCCCCGCCGCCCGCACGCGCCCCTCCAGCTTGCGCAGATTCATCTGCGGGCTCCCCTCGGGTTCGAGCCGCAGCAGGTGCTGGAGCAGCTCGATGATGGGAGCGAAGGCGCTCGTGCTGAACTGAACCCAGCACTGGCAGCGGAGGCGGGTCGCCGCATCCGGAGGGATCCGCTCGCGCAGCTCTTGGATGAGCCGCGACTTGCCGATGCCCGCCTCGCCTCGGAGCAGGACGAATGCACCATGGCCCTCACGCGCGTGCTCCCACCACTGGAGGAGCTGATGCAGCTCGGCCTCCCGGCCTACCAGTGGCGTGAGCAACCCCTCCCCATGAGCGCGATCGAAGCGGCTCACGGTCCGCTCCTCCCGCACCACGCGGTAGAGCTCCAGCTTTGCCACCCCCGCCAGCCCCTGGAAGGAGTGCGGGCCAAGCGGCTCGGTCCGGAACGCTCCCTGCACGAGCCTCCAGGTGGCCTGGCTCAGGCACACCGTGTTGGGCGGAGCCTGGCGCGCCAGCCAGAGCGCGATCTTCGGAGCCTCCCCCTGAAGGGCAGGCGTCTGTCCGCGCAGCTCGACGGGCAGGTTGTCCAGCACCACGGTGTCCGTGTGGACGCCTACCTTCACGGTGAGCTTGCGGCGAGGCAGGTAGGGCAGCTTCTGTTGAATGGCGGTACCCAGGTTCACGGACAGGTAGAGCCCCGCACGGGCTGCCTTCTCGGCGTCCTCCTCCCCTGCCTGGGGATAGCCGAAGCAGGCGAGCGCCTCGTCCCCCACGCACGTGGTGATGGAGCCCCCGTACTGCTGGATGATCTCCGAGCAGGACTGGTGGAAGGCGCCCTCCAGCTCGCTGAAGTCCTCCGCGTCCAGGTGCTCGGCAAGGCCGGCCAGATCGGCCAGCCAGCATGCCACCAGCGTCACCTGCCGGCGCTGAGGCGCCAGATTCCGGGGCTCGACCCGCCACGGAGCAAGGCTCTCCTCGATGCGGCGCAGGCGCTCCCGAAGCTCGGCGGCGCTGAGGAGCCGCTTCGCGGGCTCCTTGGCGAGCATGGCGGCCACAAGCTTCTCCAGCTCCTCAGGCAGTCCCGGACGCCGCTCGCGAACGAGGGGGACCGGTGAGCTGGAGAGCACCAGCTCGCGGAGCTCCGCCAGGCTCTTGGCCGGATAAGGCAGCTCTCCGGTGAGCAGCTCGAACAGCATGACGCCAGCGGCCCAGATATCCGTGCGCTCATCCTGCGCCTCACCCCTCCACTGCTCCGGGGCCATATAGCTGGGCGTCCCGGCGGAGGGCAGGTTGGGAACCGCTGGAAAGACAGCGGCGGTGAGCCAGGCCAGCCCGAAGTCGAGCAGCTTCACCTGCCCCTTCCGGGTGAGGAAGACATTGCCCGGCTTGAGATCCCTATGAATGACGTGGTGCTCATGCGCGTGAGCGAGCCCCGCGGCCACGGCCGTCATGATCCCCAGGGCTCGCGGCACAGACGGGGGCTCATGTTGAAGGAGCGAAGACAGACATTCCCCCTCCAGGCACTCCATGATGAGGAAGGGGACCGGGGGCTCCCAGGGCGAGCCGCCCCACTCGCCCATGTCGAAGATGCGGACGATGTTCTCGTGATTGAGCTGGGCAATGGCCCTCGCCTCCTGCCGCAGCAGGGTGCTCACAGGCACCTGGCCTGTGCCTTCGCGAGGGTGTAGGAATTTGAGGGCCACCTCGCGGTGCAGCTCCTCATCCCGCGCCCGGAAGACCAGGCCCATCGCGCCGCTGCCGAGCTGCTCCTGGATCTCGAAGCGCTGGCCGTCCACCCCTCCCAGGTGCTGCCCGCGATCAGGGACGCGCAGCGGCACGGAGACCTGGGCCACCTGACGCAACAAGGAGTTATCAAGGTCCAGGTCCTCCCCGGCCTCGTCCCACGCGGCCTCCGGGTCGCGCGCTTGCTCGTCTGGATGCTCAACGCCTGGACGCATCTCCTCGCCTTTCGGGGCGACCGGGCCCCTGGGCGCAGCGCCTCGACACACGTTAGGAACCACACTGGGAGTGGGCAACGAGCCCTGCCTCATGGGGCTGCTCATAAGGGCACACGAGCAAGCGGGAACCCGGTCCGCGCAGCGCTGCCCACGAGATCGAGCAAGCCACACTGGCGGTGCGCACGCATCCTGGCAACTGGATGATCCGCACGCATCACACAAGGAAGAGGAGGACTCGATCCAGATAGAGAGACCTTGAAGGGAAGGAAGACGACACCATGAGCACGATTCTCCTCGTCGATGATGAACTGGAAATGCTCGAGCTCTTCACTGAGGTGCTGGAGCAGATGGATCACCATGTCCTGGGCGCGCGTGATGGACGTGAGGCGCTGTCCATCGCGAGGGACGTGAATCCGGATCTCGTGGTGACGGACTGGAACATGCCTCGCATGACCGGGCTGGAGCTGTGCCACGAGCTGCACGCCGACGACCGGCTGAGCAACATTCCCATCATCCTGCACAGCTCCGCGGGCAACCCGCATGCCCCGGGAGTTCAGTTCGTGCCCAAGAGCTGCGCGCTGGAAGAGTTCGAGGCGCTGGTGACCCGTCTGCTGGCCAGCAGCCACTCCCAGCGGGAGCTCTCATCTACCGAGCGTGCGGAGTCACGCGCGCCTCCCATCATTCCCAACCGGCCCGCGTCCACGGAGCGCCGGCCGTTCAGGTTCGAGCTGGAGGGTGAGGCTGCATGCTCCACGGCACACTGACGATCGTGACGAAGATCCGGCCCTCGAAGGTGGCCACGCTCGAGGCGCTCCTGAAGGATGTCCATGAGGGCATTCGCCTGGGAGAGGCCCACCCCTTCGAGGGGGTGAAGGGGCTCTACTTCGCGCGCTGGGGCATCCTCGCGCCGGGGCCGGACGGAGAGCGGCTGCTGGCCTTCGGCGCGGACTTCAGCGCCGAGGACGGCCGCTACCGCAAGCGGATGAAGGAGTTCCTGGAGCGGTTCGTGGGCACGCTTCATGAGCACCGGCGGGAGCCGGGCCCTCGGGCCTTCGATGCCATCTACCGCTGCTGCCAGGGCTACCCCGCCAAGGGGCTGCGCAAGCCAACGCGGGTGCTCGAGTTCCTCCAGGCGCACTCCGTCCCCTATACGGCGCGCCATGTCGACTTCGCCTACCGGGTGGAGACGGCGGAGGGCATGCGCCGGCTGCTGGCGATGAGCGAGGGCGTGGAGCACTACCTGAACACCGCTCGCCGTGAGCTGGAGGGGCTGGCCCAGGACGGCGTCGAAGGGGCCTCGAGGATGCGTTGGAAGCTCCATCAGCGGTTCCAGGCGCGCGAACCCGCGCTCACTGATCCAGAGTGGCAGCGGCGCTGGGACGTGGCGCGTCTCGGCGCGGCACGTGCGACCCTGCTCTATCCCCCGCTCCGGTACCTCGTGGCGCTCCCGTTAGTGGGTCTCTTCAGTACCATCTCTGTCATCGAGAAGAAGGTGCGCGGCGTCCTCCGGCGCCGGGGCCGTGAGGCGTCGCAGGTGCAAGGCAAGCGGGCCCTGGCGGTGCAGCGCTTCACGCGCGAGCAGCAGGGCTCGGTGCAGAACCCGATGATCCACGTCGCTACACTCGAGCCAGGCATCAGTGCTCGGATCGCGCTGTGGCTGACGCTGCGCAGTGTCAACGTGCGGCTGCTGCGCTACGTGGTGGGGCTCAATCACATCCGCGCCATCCACTGTGCGCGCTGGGTGCTCTTGAAGCATCGCCGCGGCGGGAAGGGTTCCCTCTTCCGTCCCAGGGCGCACCGGCTGCTGTTCTTCAGCAACTACGACGGAAGCTGGGAGGCGTACATCGACTCATTCGTGGACGATCCCGAGGTGAAGGCCTTCCTGGTGCGCATCTGGAGCGGCACCGAGGACTTCCCCAAGGCACGGAAGGATCGGCCCTTCGTGGAGCCCTTCAAGGCGTGGATCCAGCAGCAGCAGGTCCCCACGCGCGTCTGGTACAGCGCGCACCTGCATGACGCGGCGGGTCCAGTAGAGCCGTCCATTACGGATCTCCACCACACGCTGCGGCTGCGAGGGCTGCTCGCGCGTGACGATGTCTCCGCCCCCGAAGCTGAGCAGGCCCTGCGCGGCTTCCTGTCCCAAGGCGTCTTTGTCCCCGGGCGCCACCTGATGAAGGCCCGGGAGTGGCTGAACTACATCCTGATGCGGCGGGCTCCGCGCGAGCAGGGCCGCCGCCCGAGTCACTGGAGGAAGGACCATGTTGCGACCCGAGCCATCCCGAGCCCCCGTGCGCCAACGAGCGCAGCGGCTTCTGCGGCCCTTTCTGCGGAAGCACTCACGGCACGATCTCCAGCAGCCCCGGGCGGACATCCAGGGGCTCGTGCTCCATGGGTACAAGGCGATGGACGCCGCCTGCTTCCTTCTGCTGAAGATTGAAGATCCCGCCCGAGCCCAAAGGTGGCTGCGAGAGACGATCCCTGAGATCACGACCGCAGCCGACAAGACCTCGGAGCAACTCTCGCAGTGGACAACGAGCCTGAACCTCGCAGTGACCTGGAGCGGATTGAAGGCGCTGGGGCTCCCCGACGCAGCGCTGGAGACCTTCCCCGCCGAGTTCCAGGAGGGCATGTCCGCGCGCGCGGACATCCTGGGCGACGGTGGAGAGAGCGCGCCCGAGGCCTGGGAGTTCGGCGGCGCGGCGGGCCCGGCGCGGCAGGAGGAGCTCCACCTGCTGCTGATGCTGTACGGGAGCACCGAAGCAGAGGTGTCCGCGCTGCTCGACTGGGAACGGCCCCGGCTCGCGGCGGGAGGCCTGCGGGAGCTCGGTGCCCAGCGGGCCGCTCGCGTGCGCGATGCGGAGGGCCATGTCGTGGAGCACTTCGGCTTCCGCGATGGGCTCTCTCAGCCACTGGTCGAGGGGTTCGTGGATGCAAAGCACCCCCACCCGGACCATGCGAGCCCCATCAAGGCGGGAGAGTTCCTGCTGAGCTACGAGAACGAGTACGCGGAGATCCCGGACTCGCCGGGCGTTCCGGCCGCCCTGGACACGAAGGGCGTGCTCCCTTCAGCACGTGAGGCGGGATGGAAGGAGCTGGGGCGCAACGGCAGCTACCTCGTGCTGCGCAAGCTCCGGCAGGACGTGGAGAGCTTCCAGTCCTTCCTGGAGACCCACAAGGAGCTGGCTGTCGGCGAGACCGACGCGCTCAAGAAGCAGTGGTTGGCAGCCAAGCTGCTGGGGCGCTGGCCCAATGGTGCGCCGCTGCACCCAGGAGAGGACACTCCGCCCGCCCAAGCCTCCGCCGAGGGTCATGGGATCGACAACACCTTCGGCTTCAGCGAGAAGGATCAGGAGGGCTATGGCTGTCCGGTGGCCTCGCACATCCGCCGGGCCAACCCTCGCGACGCGCTCCCGCCCAACGTGGAGATGTCCAACCAGGTGAGCCGGAGGCACCGCATCCTGCGCCGGGGCATCACTTACTCCGACGGGGCGGACAAGGGGATGTTCTTCATCGCCATCAACGCCAACATCGCCCGCCAGTTCGAGTTCCTGCAGCAGACCTGGCTGAACAACGGCAAGTTCGGTGGCCGGTATGACGAGCGGGATCCGCTCGTGGCGCACGGGGCGGGCAAGCTGACCCTGCCACACCAGCCCCTGCGCCGATGCGTCGAGGGGATCGAGCGCTTCGTCATCGTGAAGGGCGGCGGCTACTTCTTCCTACCGGGTATGAAGGCCCTGGAGTTCCTGAGCGGTGCCGAGTAGCTGTCACTCCGAGTGATTTCCATCGTCCGGGATGGCTTCTGTCAGGCTCCTCTCCGACGCTCTGCAGCAGAGAGGAGTACCCCACATGCGATCACACTCGGCTCTGGGTACTCGCCCATCCCTGCTCCAGCCCTGGTTGCTCTGCCTTGGACTGAGCCTGGCCACCGCAGGCTGCAGATCCGCTGGCGGCGCGCTCGACTACGTCCATCCTCTGAAGGAAGAGACCTCGATCTGTGGGCGGGCCGACTTCAACGAGATGTTCCCGTACTCGCTCCGCTCCAAGACGCTCCCGCTGCTCGTCCACTATTACAAGGAGGCCGAGCGGGACACGGCGCAACAGATCCTCGTGTTCGCCGAGAAGGGCTGGGACTATCACGTCAACCAGCTCGGGATGCGCCCACCAGTCCTGGACAAGGGCGAGTGCGGCCCCGACGACGCGTTCGACGTGTTCGTGTGGAAGGGCCACAGGAGCTGCATGGTCAACGTGCTCTCGGGCGACAGCTCCACTGAGTGGGATGACCGGCGCGGCTACATGATCGTCGATGCGTGGGGCCCCTATGGTGGCCCCGAGCTCGAGGAGACCGTCGTCCATGAGATGGCGCATGCCTCACAGGCTGCGGACGACTGGTACGAGTCTCCCATTGCCTTCGAGATGACCGCCGTCTTCGCGGATCAGGTGTACGCGAACCGCTACATCAAGACGTACTTCAACGACTTCCAGACGCATCCCGATTGGGCGCTCGACCGGGATGACAAGTATGAGACCTGGTACATGTACGGCTCCTCCATGTACCTGCTCTACCTGAAGGATCGCTTCTTCGGGGGACAGCCACAGTTCCTCTCGCGCCTGTGGCTCGGCTCGCGCAGCCCGCCCAGCGCCCAGCACGACCAGGCCCTCAACGAGCCTGACTTCGTCGATGCGCTCGACGCGATCCTGCGAGAGAAGGGCTCGAGCTACGTCGAGACCGTTCCTGAGTTCGCTCGCTGGCGCTGGTACACCGGCGACCATGTCGATGACCGCCACTTCCGCCACTTCAAGGACGGGTTGGAGAACCTCAAGGCGGCCAGGCTGACGCTGGCGGCCCGGGAGGAGGCCAGACCCGGCACGATCAGCATCAGCGAGAACGCGCCGATGCTGCTGGGGACGAGCTACATCGAGCTGTCGGCTGGCGCAGGCACGCCACAGACGCTCTACGTGTCCCTGCGAGCTCCGGCCGATCCCAGACGCCGCTTCGTCGTCCAGGCCGTGCCGGGGCTGACACCTGACTCCGACGGTGAGGTCCTGGATCTGTCAGCGGGGCCCAAGCCGCTGAAGCTGGCGGCCAATCAGACCCGGACCTTGATCGTCACCCCCCTGCCGACGGGACCGTACGATCCTGATCTGAGGGGCGAGGATCGGTATCCCTTCTCGATCGTCCTCTCAGACAAGCCGTAGAGCCAGCAAGCTCTCGGCCGTCCTCTCTGGCGCCGAGCCGCCGCCCTTGCCCATCACAACCCGCACAAGCCTCCTCTGCCCTCTTGAACCTTCCAGGGAGGGCACACGGCATGGCGCGATGGGGTTGGACACGGGCGGTGGCGTTGACGCTCTGCTGTGTGAGCGGGCTCGCGGCCTCATCGCCCGGGACGACAGCTCAAGCCCCGAGCGGGGAGGCGTCCCTGCCCGTCCTGGTGTCGGACAGCGGCGCCCCTCGCCCGGGTGCCCCCCAGTCATTCCTGGGTGTGGTCATCCCGCAGGAGTCCGTGGATCTGAGCTCGAAGTTCGAGGGCCGACTGAATCACCTGCAGGTCGACATCGGAGACCACGTCAAGCAAGGAGCCATGCTGGCTCGGCTCGACGTGCGTCCGCTGGAACAGGAGCTGGCGGCCGCTCGAGCCAACCTGCAAAGCTCACGCGCGGAGGAGCAAGCAGCGAGCCTCGCGCTCGCCGAGGCTCGCGAGAAGAAGGGCCGGTACTTCACGCCGCGCTCACTAGAGCTGGGCGTCTATTCGCAGGAGGAGCTGGCCAAGGTCCGCTACGCGGAGAGCACTGCCCTGGCCCAGCTCGAAGCGGCTCGGGCACGATCCCGCGAGCAGATGGCCCGCGTCGTGGACCTGCAGCAGAACGTGAGCGACGCGGTCCTCGTGGCGCCCTTCGACGGCGTCATCGCGACACGGCCCGTCAGTCCAGGTGCCCGGATCGCCGCGGGCCAGCCCATCCTTCGCCTCCTGGGCACCGGCGGCTGGAAGATCCGCTTCGCCGTCCCCGAGGATCAGGCACGCCAGCTGACGCCCGGCACACCGCTGCGGCTGTCCATCGATGATCCCGTCCTGACGCTCGCGGGCCGCGTGGAGAGCATCGCTCCTGAAGTGGATGCAGCGGCCCGCATGGTCTTCGCCGTCGCGGCGTTCAACGAGCCGCCTCCGGACACGGTCGCGACCGGAATGGTGGCCCACGTCCAGCCAGGCCCGGCGCAAGGCGGCGTCGTGCAGCGCGAGTCCGACAGTCCGACCCCGACGCGGAGTGGGCCGTAGCAGCCCACCGCCAGCCGGCCAGGAGCACAACCATGGAAGCCGTTCGCTCAAAGATCTTCCGTGAGGAAGCACTGCGTCACCATGAGGGTACACAGCAAGAGGGAGATGTCCTGCGCATCTCCCCGGCGTGGACCCGGTGGACGTACTGGACGCTGCTGGGGCTGCTGGCCGCGGCGCTGATCTACTCGCTGTTGGGCACGCTGCCCGAGTACGCCACGGGCCCAGCCGTGGTGAAGGTGGAGGGACAGAGCCACCTGACGGTGGACTCACCGGGCCTGGTGGCCTCCGTGGAAGTCCGCCCCGGACAGCAGGTGCAGCCGGGTCAGGCGCTGATCACCCTCCGCTCTCAGGAGGAGAAGGTCGCCCTGGAGCGCATCCAGCGCGAGTTCGATCTCCAGCTCATCCGGGTGCTGAGGGATCCGTCGGACGAGAGCGCACGGCAGACGTTGACCTCACTGCGCGCGGAGCGTGAGCAGGCCCTGGCGCGGCAACAGGCGCGGACGTTGCGGGCGCCCCAGGCGGGGGTGGTGAGTGATCTTCGGATCCGCCCCGGCCAGTACGTCACACCGGGCCAGAGCGTGGTCTCCCTCATGGGTGAGAACGTCACGGTGTCGATGGTGGCGCTGCTGCCCGGCGGCTACCGGCCGACGCTGGCGCCCGGCCGCTCGCTGCGAGTGGAGCTGGACGGCTTCCCTCACGAGTACCACACGTTCACCATCGAGTCGGTGGGTGATCAGATCGTCGGGCCGGGAGAGGTCCGCCGCTTCCTGGGGCCGGAGATGTCGGATGCGCTCCAACTCAATGGGCCCATGGTGGTGGTGCGGGCGCGGCTCCCCTCCCCCACGTTCAAGAGCAAGGGCCGGACCTTCAACTACTTCGACGGGATGGTCGCACGAGCAGATGCCCGGGTGCGCCGGGAGCGCATCCTCATCGCGCTCGTGCCAGGACTGAAGGGAGCACTGGGACATGAGGAGCGCTGAGAACAACGTACTGAAGCTGGCAGATCGCTTCCCGGCCCTGCGCAACCTCCAGGCGCGGGCGAAGGGGCGTGTTCCGCTGGTCCGTCAGCTCTCGGAGACCGAGTGCGGCGCGGCGTGCATCGCCATGGTGCTGACCTTTCACGGCAAGCCCGTGAGGCTCGAGGAGGTCCGTCAGTCGATGGGCGTGGCTCGAGACGGTGTGTCGGCGCTGGACATCCTGCGCACGGCGCGCACGTTCGGGCTGCGAGGGCGCGGAGTGTCGATCGACGAGGCTGCGCTGAAGTACCTGCCGCAGGGCACCATCCTGCACTGGCAGTTCTCGCACTTCGTGGTGTTCGAGCGGCTGGGCCGTGACTACGTGTACCTGGTCGATCCGGGACAGGGCCGCAGGCGTGTCCCGATGGAGCGCTTCCGCCAGGCCTTCACGGGCGTGGCGCTGCTGCTCGAACCGGGCGACAACTTCGAGACGGGCAAGGCCCGCCCCCGGAACGCGTCCCGCTACATGCTGCAGGTGCTCAAGCAGTCCCACACCCTGTCGCGGGTGGTGGTGATGTCGGTGGTGCTCCAGCTCTTCGCGCTGGCCATCCCGGTGCTGACGGGGCTGATCGTGGATCGGGTGGTGCCTCGGGGTGATGTGCACCTGCTCACCGTGGTGGCGGCGGGGTTGATCACGCTGACGGGCTTCCAGCTGCTGACGACGCTCATCCGTGGCCACCTGCTGCTGGAGCTGCGGACGCGGCTGGACTCGAACATGACGCTGGGCTTCGTGGAGCACCTGGTGGGGCTGGCATGGTCCTTCTTCCAGGTACGCGCCTCGGGCGATCTGCTGGCGCGGCTGAGCAGCAACGCGACGGTGCGCGAGATCCTCTCCTCGAGCGCGCTGTCGGGGCTGCTCGACGGTGCACTGGTGGTGCTCTACATGGCGCTGATGCTCGCGGTGAGCCCGGTGATGGCGCTGATCGTGCTGGGGCTGGGGCTGCTGCAGGTGCTCATCCTCGTGCTGTCGACGAAGAAGCAGCGCTCCTTGCTGTCAGAGACGCTCGAGGTGGAGGCCAAGAGCCAGAGCTACCAGGTGGAGATGCTCACGGGCATCCAGACGCTCAAGGCGTTCGGCGTGGAGCACCAGGCGGTGCAGCGCTTCTCCGAGTTGTTCGTGAACGTGCTGAACGTGTCACTGAGGCGCGGCCGGCTGACGGCGTGGGTGGATGCCCTCAACGCGAGCCTGCGCATGGCCGCCCCGCTGGTGCTGCTGAGCTTCGGAGCCATGCAGGTGCTGGCTGGGACGATGACGCTGGGGACGATGATGGGGCTCAATGCCCTGGCGGGGGCCCTGCTGGTACCACTCTCCAACCTGGTGAGCACGGGCAGCCAGCTCCAGCTCCTGGGCAGCTACATCGAGCGCATCGACGACGTGTTCGACACCCCGCCCGAGCGGGATCCGGCGAAGCCCGGCCAGCCCGCGAAGCTCCAGGGTGGCATCGAGCTGGAGCGGGTCTCCTTCCGCTATGCGCTGACAGCACCGCTGGTGGTGAAGGACGTGTCGGTGCGCATCGATCCTGGGCAGTTCGTGGCGATCGTCGGGCGCTCGGGGGCTGGGAAGTCCACGCTGGCCAACCTGCTGCTCGGCCTGTACCTGCCCACCTCGGGGCGGGTCCTCTATGACGGCGCGGATCTGGCGGGGTTGGATCTGCAGTCGGTCCGCAGCCGGATGGGCGTGGTGCCACAGGAGCCGGCGTTCTTCAGCACCACACTGCGGTCGAACATCGCGCTGCGGGATCCCACCCTGCCGTTGGAGCCCATCGTCGAGGCCTCCAAGCTGGCCCGGCTCCACGAGGACGTCATGGCGATGCCCATGGGCTATGACACGCCGCTGGTGGATCGCGGCGCATCTCTCTCGGGCGGGCAGCGTCAGCGGTTGGCCTTGGCTCGGGCGCTGGTGCACAACCCGGCCGTGCTGCTGCTGGACGAGGCCACGAGCGCGCTCGATGCCATCACGGAGAGCCGCGTGCAGGAGGCGCTGGCATCGCTGAGCTGCACGCGCATCGTGATTGCTCACCGGCTGAGCACGGTGGTGGACGCGGATCTCATCCTGGTGATGGACGACGGCCAGCTGGTGGAGGCCGGCAAGCACGAGGAGCTGCTCTTGCGCCGAGGTGCGTACGCGAACCTGGTCCGAGCGCAGATCGAAAAGACGGGCCGCTTGGAGTGACGTCACTTTCCCTGGAGGAAGGCGTCAATGTCGCGCAATGACGCGCGTCTGGGCTCGGGGGTCGGAGCAAGGGCCTCCCGCGCCGCGGTGGCCAGCTCCCGTGCCCGCGCCGCGTCACCGCCACTCAGGCGCAGGGCACGCGCCAGGGCAAAGCGGGTGGCCGCCAGGGTGAGCGGGGTAGCACTCGCCTTCTCCCTGTCCGCCAGGGCCCGCTCGAGCGCTGTCCGGGCACCCTTCGCATCCCCCCGCGCCAGCAGCACCTCGCCCAGCGCCGCATACACGGCAGGCTGATCCGGATGCTCGGTGCCGGGGAGATTCCGGAACAAGGACACGGCTTCCTCGGCGGCACGCTGCGCTTCATGGACGCGGCCAGAGGCCAGGAGCACCCGGCTCAGCAGGGCCAGTGCCTCCCCGAGCTCGGTAGGAGCCTCCTGCTCGCGCAGCATCGCCACCATCTGCCGGGCCTTGGCTGTCGCACGCTCCAGGTGTCCGAGCCGCAGCAGGATCTCCGCCTCCTGCCCCCGGCCTACCCCGTTGATGACTCCTTTCCGGCCCGCGGCGATGGCGGCGTCCACCTCCTTGCCCATCTCCTCTGTCCACGCCACCGCGTCGTCCGTGCGCCCGGCCTCGAGGAGCACCGTGGCCAGGTTGCCAGTCTGCTGGACCCGGTCCGGGTGGCCTGGCGGGCGCTGGGCTCGCGCAATCTGCACCGTGCGCTCGATGGCTCGCGCTGCCTCGCCGTAGCGCTCCGCCTCCGCGTGCAACGCTCCGATGTTTCCAAGGATGGTGAGCAGATAGCCCACCTGCTGTCCTGACCCATAGACTCGCTCGAAGAGGGCCGCGCTCTTCTCGAAGCATGCGAGCGCCTCATCGCGCCGCCCGAGGACCGCCAGCATGGAGCCCTGGTTGTTGAGCGCGATGGCGACGTAAGGGTGATCGGGCCCCAGGGACCGCTCCAGGATGGCCTGCGCCCGCCGTTGCTGCTCGAGTGCCTCGGTCAGACGCCCCAGCCCCCTGAACGCGAGCCCCAGCGAGACAGCCTCGTCTGCCAGCCGGTGGTGCTCTGGCCCGTACAGCCGCTCACGTGCCTCCCGGGCCTTCTCCAGCAGTGGGATCGCCTCCGCGTACTTGCCCCTGCGCACGAGCGAGGTTCCCTCGATGTGCAGCAGCGTCGCCTCGATCTCAGGATCCCCCCCCACGCGCTCGAGGAGCGCGCGCGCCTGCTCCGCCCACAAGGCGGCCTGCTCCGGGCGCTCGGCGAGAGTCCCCTCGACGTCAACGAGGTTCACGAGCGCCTCCGAGGCGTGCTTGTCATCATGGCCGGCCAGGGAGGCCATGGCGGCGCGCCGGAACAAGAGGGCCGCGGCCTTCTCCTCGCGCAGCTGTAAGCGGGCCCGCCCCTCGACGAAGAGCACCTCGCCCAGCAGCGGTTTGTACCCCAGCGCCTCGGCCTCCTTCACCATCGCCGCTGCTTGCTCCGCGGCCTCCCCCCACCGCCCGGCATGCAGGCGCGCGCGCGCATCCTCCAGCCGCGCGAAGGCGGCCTCGACATGCGCGGCCACCTCGGGCGTCTGGGGGGGCGGCACTGGCTGTGCCAGCGCCTCGACATCCGCGCATGCGTCCAGTGAGCTGAGGCCCTGTGCGGCCTCGGGTGCGCGCAGCACCCCCGGCGCATCCGCGGTGAGCAGCACGCTGGCCAGGGCCTCCAGCTCGCGCCGCCGCCGCTCCAGGCAGCGCATGCGCAGATCCATGGCGGTCTCGGATTGCTCGCCGCGCACGCGCGTGGCCTCACACGCATCCCGATGGGCCTGGACCCAGGACTGCGCATAGGTGTCGAGCGCGCGGCTTGTCGCCTTGTGCAGCGAGGCGGACGCGGGGACTCCCGCCGCGGTGAAGGCCTTCAGGAGCGCCTCCTTGCGCCCGGCATCCCAGACTCCCACCAACCGCGACGAGGCATCCACGCAGGGCGCAGGCCGTCCCAGGGCGGCCACCGCCACGGCCAGCACGGCGAGCAGACCTGCTCCGGCCGCTGCGAAGGCCACGCGCCTCGTGCGGGGAAAGACCGCCTGCTCCAGCGCGTCGAGCAGCATGCTCATGGAGGGATGGCGATCCTCGCGAGCAGCCGCCAGGCCGCGAGTCACCAGAGCATGCACGGTGCGAGGCACGGACGGGCGCGCACCGGGAGCGGGAGCCCCAGCGGGTGAAGGCCTGGTGCCGTAGAGCCCCTCGTACAGTGAGACACAGAAGCTGTACTGGTCCGAGGATGGATCCGCCGACTGGCCCGCGAGCACCTCCGGGGCGATATACCCCGGTGTGCCGACTATCACCGTGCCCATGGGCTGGGTGTCCTGGGAGTGCGGATCAGGCTCCTCCTCCTTGCCACCGGCAGACTCGGTGTCCGGACCCGGCATGGCAGCCATGCGGGCCAGACCAAAGTCCGTGACACGGACATGGCCTGCGCGGTCTACCAGCACGTTGTCCGGCTTGAAGTCGCGGTGAATGACGCCAGCGGCATGAGCGGCTGCCAGGCCTCGGCCCGCCTGCAGATAGAGGCGAACGATCTCGATCCACGGGGGTTTGGCCGCGGCCAGGTGCTGGCGCAAGGTGCCCCCGTCCATCAGCTCCATGGCGATGAACACGCACTCGCCGAACGTCCCCACGTCGTGCACCGCCACCACATGAGGGTGCTGGATGCGGGCAGCCGCCTTCGCCTCCCACATCCGCTGCTCCACCGAGCCGTCCCCCTGGGTGCTGGGACGTAGAAGCTTCAGCACGATGCGCCGGTCAAGGCTCGGATCATACGCCGCGTAGACCACTCCCATTCCCCCGGCACCGATGCGCTCGAGCACCACATAGCGGCCCAGCGCCGTGCCGCGCGACAGCTCCGGCAGCGCGCTCCCCTTCCGGCGAGGCAGCACCACCTCCGTTGGGGGCTCAGCCAGGGCCCCTGGATGGCTCTCCGAGACCGGGGGCGCGCGCGCACGAAGGAAGCCCGCCAGCTGCTCACGGCAGTCCCGGCAGCCATCCAGATGAGCCTCCGCGCGTGCCCGCAGCTCCGGGGGCGCTGCCCCATCCACCAGATCGAGCAACTCGATCTCACTGAGACAGGGAGCGGCGGGTGGGCTGGCCATGGGGACTCAGTCCTCCCTCTGCAGGAAGGAGGAGAAGCTCACGTCGAGGTGGCCATCCAGGACCCTCAGGAGGCTGTCGATCTGAGGGGTGTTCAGCGCCAGCCGCCGGGCGAGCCCTTCCCGCGTGCCTTCGAGCAGATCGCTCCGTGCGTGCGCCAGCCAGCGCGACACGGTGGAGGCATGCACCCGGTGGAGCGCGCCGAGCGCCTCGAGGCCCAGCCCCTGGGCCAGGCTCAGCCGCAGCAGGTTGCGGTCCCTGGCCGAGAGCGCGGAGAGCGCCTCGGCGAAGGCAGCTCGGAAGGCAGGCAGGTAGCGCTGCTTCAGCACCGCGAGCTCGGGGTCGGCGGTCCCCAGCCTCGACACGAGGACGGCATCATCCAGGGGGGTGGTCCGGCCAACGCGGCGCTTGAGCGACACGGCGACGCCAATGGCCACGGCCTCCGTCCAGCGTCGCAGCGGCCCATGGCCGGCGTAGTCCTCCAGGCGGGGGCCATGGCGGGTGTCGCCCACCAGGAGCCGCACTCGGGTGAGCTGCATGACCTCATCAACGAAGGCAGGCGCGCTGTCCACTCGCTGTACCGCACGCTCGGCCGGTGAGAGCACCGTGCGCTCCAGCCCCGCGAGTGCGCTCCGATCCTCCTGGAGAGCACCCAGGGCCAGGTAGAGATCCTCGCAATGCAGCGCGCGCAGGCGCGGCTCGAGCTGCTCACCGGGCGGGAGGCGCGTCCCAAGGTAGCGAGCGAAGTCCTCGGGGCTCAGGCGTACGTCCGGCCAGGCCTGCTGGGCGCGCGCCACCTGCTCCGCGAGTAGCCGCCCGAGGGACTCCTCCTCACCTGAGGGACATGGCCGTTTGTGGCCTGCGGCGAAGGCCTGGATCAACTCGAGCGAGGAGTAGGGCATGGGGTCCCGGTTGAGCCGTCTACCGTGGCGACCTCGCGAGAAGGTTAGCGAAGGTGGCGGCTCCTCAGGAAGACCCTCAGAGTGAACTCTTGGCCTTCATGTCATGACGGGAGCGACCTGGCTACGACCGGAGGGTCCGCCCCAAGTAGCCGAACGTGTTCGAGATGCTGTAGGCCGGATTGTTCGCATACCACCAGACCTGCATGGGCTCGTTGGTGCCGACCTTCACTGCCACCACGACGGTTCCAGGCAGGCAGTTGCCCTGAGGATTGTCGGCGAACTCCCAGTAGTGCCTCTGCCCCCTGGGAGAGCAACCCATGGGCCCTCCTTCTGCCGTCGGCTAACCTGGATTCATGAAGAAAACCCGGTTCATTGGCGCGCTCCTCTGTGCCGCTTGGAGCTGCATGGCTTCGGCCCAGTCTCCTGTCCCCGCCAGCTCGCAGATCACCATCGACGCGACCCAGGCCCAAGGCCCTGTGAGCCGCTACCTTCATGGCCAGTTCATCGAGTACATGTTCCAGGGGATCAAGGAAGGCCTCGACGCCGAGCTGATCCGCAACCGGAGCTTCGAAGGCACGGCCGACGAGATCGGGATCACCAGGTCCTGGTGGCGCGATCCCGACACGCGTAACGACGACTTCCGCATCCGCTTCAAGCAGAGCACCGAGCACCATGGCCCGCCGCTCACGGACTCGGATCCTCCAGTGGATCGCAAGCTCAATGGCCACTCGCTTCAGGTGGTCATCACCGAGGATGATGGACAGCGGCATGGGATCCATCAGCGGGACCTGCCGGTTGATCGCTCCAAGACCTACAAAGGCTATGTCTGGCTCAAGGCCGACGACTTCGAGGGCCAGGTGACGATCGCGCTTGAGTCGGCAATCGTGGGTGGGCCGTCATACGCATCCTACAAGATCTCGGGGCTCAGCCAGGAGTGGCGCAAGTACGAGTTTACGCTCCAGCCGCGCGCTTCCGATCCCCTCGCGCAGATCTCGATCCTGTTCAGCGGCCAGGGGACACTCTGGGTGGATCAGGTCTCCCTCCAGCCCGGTGACGCCGTGGATGGCGTCCGGCGCGATGTCTTCGAGAAGCTCCGTGCGCTCAAGCCGTCCTTCTTGCGCTGGCCGGGAGGCAACGTCGCTCAGGACTACCACTGGAAGTGGGGCGTGGGCCCGCGCGACCAGCGGGTCAACTGGGTCAACAAGTCCTGGGACAACGAGTTCGAACCCAGCGAGTTCGGAACGCACGAGTACATCCAGCTCTGCCGGAACCTGGGCGCCGAGCCCACCATCACCCTCAACGTCGAGGGCGACGGCGCGACCGTCCAGGAAGCCGTCGAGTGGGTGGAGTACGTCAACGGCCCAGCCTCGAGCCCGCAGGGCGCCAGGCGCGCGAGCCACGGCCATCCCCAGCCCTACGGCGTGAAGTACTGGGAGATCGGCAACGAGATCTGGGGCCATTGGGTCCGCGGACATAGCGACGCGGAGACGTACGCCAGGAACTACAACCGCTACGTCGAGGCAATCCGCAAGGTGGATCCGAACGCCCTGTTCATCGCCGTCGGCGACAACGACATGGAGTGGAACCGCACGGTCCTCAAGATCGCGGGCCGGAACATCGACCTGCTCTCCGTCCACCACTACTGGGCGTTTCCGAAGGAGCTCCGCGCGGACGCGGACCACGCGCTCGCCCGGCCGGTGAGCTACGAGAAGTTCTATGGCGAGCTCGAAAAGGAGATCGCGCGCCTGGTGCCGGGCCGCAAGATCAAGCTCGCCATCAACGAGTGGAACACGCAGATGCCGCTGCCGGCGCAGCACTCGCTCGAGGCGGGCCTTGCGGGCGCGCGGCTGCTCAACGTGCTCGAGCGCAAGTCGCACTTCGTCGAGATGGGGACGGTGTCGGACGCGGTCAACGGCTGGCCAGGGGGCTTGATCCAGGCTTCGCGCCACGGGCTCTTCGTCACGCCGGTCTACCAAGTCCACGCGCTCTACGTTGAGCGCACCGGGACCGAGCTCCTCGCGACGGAGACGCGAAGCGAGACCTTCGACTCCGCGTCCCAAGGTCAGGGGATCCCGCTGCTGGACGCCGTCGCGAGCCGGGCCAAAGACAAGATCTTCGTGAAGATCGTCAACACGGACCGCACGCGCGACCATCGCGTCAAGCTCGACATCAAGGGCGTCAAGCTCAAGCCGGGCGCGACCTTCGAGTGGATCGGAGCTGAACGGATCGACACCTACAACAGCTGGCAGACGCCGAACGCGATCGCGATCCGCAAGAAGACGATCCCGTTCTCAGTCGGCCAGTCGATCCTCGTGCCCCGGCACTCGGTCGCCGTGGTCACTCTGACGAGCGCGCCCTAACGGGTAGGTGTCACCAGGGACAGTTGACGACGTCCACGACGCGCTTCTGGAGATTGGACCGGCGGCCGCCCGGATCCCTCGCCTCGTAGTACAGCGTGTACCGGCCCGCCGCCCACCCGTTCACGTAGCCCGTCACCTGCACGGAGTAGGACACATCGCCGTAGCAGGAATCCTGAGCCGTGTACCCCGGGTCCACCCAGGCACTGCCACACGTGTGAGTCATATACGTGTCGCCCCGGAGGCGGAGCGTGGGCGGGATGGAGTCCTGCACGGTGACCGTGCGCAGGGCACTCGTCGTCCCCTGCGAGTTCCAGGCGATGTACTGCACCTGGTAGCGCCCCTCGACGCGCGGGTTGGGGCCCGGGCCGTACTCATCCTGGCCCGAGTTGTAGGACTGCACCGGCACCGCGCCACACGCATCCGCGGCCAGGGCTCCCGGGTCCCTCCAGGTGTTCCGGCCGCACTCCAGCCTCTCCTCGCTGCGGCCCTGGAGCGCGAGCACCGGCCCGGTGAGCTGATCGGTGCAGGAGCCCTCGGGGAGCACGGTCACCAGGCGCGTGCGTTGGGTGATGTGTCCGGCCCGGTCCGCCAGGGTGTAGGTGATCTGAGGGATCCCCTCATTCCTGAGCGGGAAACCGCAGCAGTTTCATGCACTTACAATCCACAACATGGCCGTCGCCGACTTTGTCGCTCTGGGCAGGGCCTCAAGAGCGGGCCCCTACCCTCGGGGGCTCAGTAAAATCAAGGACTTGCAGCCCTACAATGAGGGGATGCTTCAGGGCTTCCGTCTGTCCCATGTCCGCAGGCTGGGCGATGACCACGTCGTACGCGACCTGATCACCGAGGGGGAGTTTGCCC
>Ga0247825_10000362_pt1 | contig 28399 bp, 24 predicted proteins | sample 13C_Vanillin_Day_FD_194413 | JGI IMG/M metagenome (GOLD analysis project Ga0247825, IMG submission 194413) | Soil microbial communities from agricultural site in Penn Yan, New York, United States - 13C_Vanillin_Day48 | ecosystem: Environmental > Terrestrial > Soil > Agricultural land | place... | reverse complement strand
GGCGTGGTGACCGCCAGCGGCCAGGCGCTCCGGCGCGGGCCCGTGCGCCCGCCGCTGCCGCGGGCCGCGAACCAGTAAAGCGGTGAATCGTGATTCGTAATTGGTAATTCGTACGTGAATCGGTGTCGGCCGTCCCGCGGCGATCTCCGGTTCCCTTACTATCGTATTGCCCATAACTTCATCCTCGAACTTCATGCGTAGCGAATACTGCGGCCGCATCGACCGCAAGCATCTTGGACAGTCCATCACGCTCTGCGGGTGGGTACACCGGCGCCGCGATCACGGCGGCGTCATTTTCATCGACCTGCGCGACCGGGAAGGCCTGGTCCAGGTCGTGTGCGATCCGGACACCCCGGAGACGTTCAAGACGGCGGACCGGCTGCGCAGCGAGTACGTGGTGCGCGTTGAAGGCCGGGTGCGCGAGCGCCCCGCGGGCACCGTCAATCCCGAGCTTGCGAGCGGCGAGATCGAAGTGCTGGCGCGCAACATCGCGATCCTGAATGCGTCGTTGCCGCCGCCGTTCCAGCTCGACGAGGACCACCTGTCCGAGACCGTGCGCCTGGAAAACCGGGTGCTGGACCTGCGCCGTCCCGTCATGCAGAAAAACCTGCGGTTGCGCTACCGGACGGCGATGGCGGTGCGCAACTTCCTCGACCGCGAAGGCTTCATCGACATTGAAACGCCGATGCTGACGCGCTCGACGCCGGAAGGCGCGCGCGATTACCTCGTCCCCTCGCGCGTGCACTCGGGCGAGTTCTACGCGCTGCCGCAGTCGCCGCAGCTCTTCAAGCAGATGCTGATGGTCGCGGGCTACGACCGCTACTACCAGATCGTGAAGTGCTTCCGTGACGAGGACCTGCGCGCCGATCGCCAGCCCGAGTTCACCCAGATCGACATCGAGACGTCTTTCCTCGACCAGGCGGCGATCACGGGGCTGATGGAATCGCTGATCCGGAAGGTCTTCAGGGAGGTGCTGGACGTGTCTCTCCCGGACCCGTTCCCGCGGCTGAGCTACGACGAGGCGATGGCGCGCTACGGGTCGGACAAGCCGGACCTCCGCGTCACGCTCGAGCTGACCGAGCTGACCGATGTCATGAAGAGTGTCGCGTTCAAGGTTTTCAGCGGGCCCGCGCATGCCCCGGGCGGGCGGGTTGCCGGGCTGCGGATACCGGGCGGCGGCGCGCTCACGCGCGGCGAGATCGACGGGTACACGGAGTTCGTAAAGAACCATGGCGCCAAGGGGCTCGCCTACATCAAGGTGAACGACGCGACCCGGCTCAACGAGGCAGGCCTTCAGTCGCCGATCGTCAAGAACCTGTCGGAAGCGGCGCTGAGGGCGGCGATCGAGCGTTCCGGCGCGGCCAACGGGGATCTCATCTTCTTCGGCGCCGACAAGGCCAAGGTGGTGAACGACGCGCTTGGCGCGCTGCGCGAGCGGATCGGCCACGAGCGTGGCCACGCGCAGCCGGGGTGGCGCCCGCTTTGGGTGCTCGATTTTCCGATGTTCGAGTGGGACGAGGAGGGGAAGCGCTGGAACGCGATGCATCATCCGTTCACCTCGCCGGCCGACGGCCACGAAGACCTACTCGAGTCGGATCCGGGAGCGGCGCGCGCCAAGGCGCACGACATGGTCCTCAACGGCTGGGAGATCGGCGGCGGATCGGTGCGGATACACCGTTCCGACGTGCAGCAGAAGGTGTTCCGGGCGCTCAACATCGGGGCCGATGAGGCTCAAGCCAAATTCGGCTTCCTGCTGGACGCGCTGCAATACGGCGCGCCGCCCCATGGCGGCATCGCGTTCGGCCTCGACCGCATCGTTACGCTCATGGCGGGCGCCGAGTCGATACGCGATGTCATCGCGTTTCCCAAGACGCAGCGCGCGCAATGCCTGCTCACGCACGCGCCGAGTCCCGTGGACGAGCAGCAGCTGCGCGAGCTGCATATCCGGTTGCGCCAGGCTGAGAAGCGCGAGTCGTGATTGGGTGATCGGGCTTCGTGAGTCCAGCCCGGCTCCGGGAAGCCTTACAGGAACGGACACGGAACGCGATGTGGGGCCACTTCCTCGCGGCCTTGCTGGCCGCATGCCTGTGCCTCCCGGGCGCGGCCGCAGCGCGCGGCGAAGCGCCGGGGCCCGCCGCGCAGGAGCGCATCGCCGTTTCCGAGCTGCCGCCGGAGGCCCGCCGGACCATCGAGCTGATTCGCAAAGGTGGACCGTTTCCGTACGGGCGTGACGGCCTCGTCTTCGGCAACTTTGAAAAGCGGCTGCCTCGCCGCGAGCGCGGATACTACCGTGAGTACACGGTCCGCACGCCGGGAGCGAAGGATCGCGGCGCACGCCGCATCGTCGCCGGGCGCGGCGGCGAGCTCTACTATACGGACGATCATTACCGGAGCTTTCGCCGCATACAAGACCCGTGACAAGGTGAGGCGCACGCAACATCCTGTCACCCGGCATCCATCATGAAATACGACACCATCCTCCGCTCCGGCCGTGCCGGCCTTTTCGCCGCCCCGCGCCTGGCCGGACCTCTGCGCACGGCAGCAAAGCGCGCCGGCATCCCCTGGTTCGATCTCGACCTGGCGGGCGTGCGGGACAAGAACGGATTCCTCAAGCGCTGCGCGCAGGTATTCGACCTGCCCGGCTATTTCGGGGGCAACTGGGATGCGTGGCACGAGGCGCTGCGGGATCTGGCCGGCGAAGGCGCGCCGGGAGCCGTGGTGCACTGGCGCAACGGCGGCGAGCTCGCGCGCCGCGCCCCGGAGAGCGTTTTGACGGCGCTCGAGATTCTGCAGGACGCCGCTCTCCACTGGGAAAGCACCGGGCGCACGTTCGTGGTCGTCATCGATCGCGACAGCGCGCCGGGGGGCGGGCTGACGGCGTTGCGGTGATGGGCGAGCTGCGCTACAAGAACCCGGTGTCGGTGCTGGTCGTCGTTCACACCCCGGACCTCGACGTGCTGTTGCTCGAGCGCGCGGACCGGCCGGGCTTCTGGCAGTCGGTGACCGGCAGCCAGGACGACGGCGAGTCGCTGCGCGAAACGGCGGAGCGCGAGCTAAAGGAGGAAACCGGTCTCGACGCGGCCGATCACGCGCTCACCGACTGGAAGAAGGAGAACCGCTTCGAGATCTACCGGCGGTGGCGCGGCCGCTATGCGCCGGGCATCACCCACAATACCGAGCACGTCTTCGGGTTGCTCGTCCCGCGCCCGTTGCCGGTCGTGCTGGAGCCGAGGGAGCACCTGCGGCATGAATGGCTCGGCTGGCGGGAGGCCGCCGAAAAGGTTTTTTCCTGGAGCAACGCGGAAGCGATACGGGAGCTGCCCGAGCGCGCCGCGGCGCTGCGGCAGAGACCCTGACCAAAGTACGGACTCTGCGGGCCGCGCGGGAATCAAAGCCGCGCAATCTTGTCATACTATAATGATGTTCAAGGCGGATTTGCCGTGAGGGTGTCGGAGAAAATGGAAAGCGCAACGATCGCGTTTGACCGCTTCAAGCCGCTTGCCGACGAGGCATGCGACGAGCGCATTCGCGCCGCTCGTGCGGCGCTGGACAAGAGCGCCGTGATTCTCGGCCACCACTACCAGCGGCCGGAGGTGTACAAGCACGCGGATCTTACGGGCGACTCGCTGCAGCTCTCGAAGCTCGCCGCGCAGACCGACGCGCAGTACATCGTCTTTTGCGGCGTGCATTTCATGGCGGAAGTGGCCGACATCCTGTCCAAGCCGCAGCAGGTGACCATTCTGCCCGACCTGGGGGCCGGCTGTTCGATGGCGGACATGGCCAACCTGGCCAAGGTCGAGCGCGCGTGGCGCGAGATCGGGACGGTGCTCGATCCCGAGCAGCACGTGACCCCCGTGACCTACATCAACTCCGCGGCCGATCTCAAGGCGTTTTGCGGCGAGCACGGCGGCATCGTCTGCACCTCGTCGAACGCGCGCCAGATTCTCGAGTGGTCGTTCGCCCGGCGCGAGAAAGTCCTGTTCTTTCCGGACCAGCACCTCGGGCGCTGGACCGGCTATCTCATGAACATCCCGCTCGCCGAGATGCTGGTCTGGGATCCCGACGAGGAGCTGGGCGGACTGACCCCGCAGCAGATCAAGATGGCCAAGGTGCTGCTGTGGAAGGGCCACTGCTCGGTGCACCAGATGTTCCAGCCGCAGCACATCCTGCGCTGGCGCGAGAAGAACCCGTCGGGCATGGTGATCTCGCATCCCGAGTGCCGCTTCGACGTGTGCAAGCTTTCGGACTACGTGGGCTCCACGGACTTCATTATCCGCACGGTGGCCGCGAGCCCGCCGGGCACCCGCTGGCTGGTCGGCACGGAGCTCAACCTCGTCAACCGCATCGCGGAGCAGTTCAAGCCGCAGGGCAAGCTGGTGCAGTTCATGGCGCCCACGGTTTGCATGTGCTCCACCATGGCGCGCATCGATCCCCAGCATTTCGCCTGGGCGCTCGAGAATCTGGTGGCCGGGAAGGTCGTCAACCAGATCAAGGTCCCCCGCCGCGACGCGGAGCTCGCCCGCATCGCGCTCGACCGGATGCTCGCGGTTTCCTGAGGCATGTCCTCCGGCGCCGGGGGGTTCTCTTCCGGCGCCGCACGAAACACCGCGCGTCGGTTCTTTCCGGAATCGAGGCAGCCATCGCCCGGAATTTCCTATAGCCTAGGAGGGATGCCAGCGGCCCCGGCCCAGCGACTCCTCCTTGCCTGCTTGACGGGATTTGCGGTCGCCGCGCCAGCAGCGGACATCGTGGTCGAAGTCCGGCGCAGCGGCGAGACCCTGCACGTCACGGCCCGCGCGGACATTCACGGCAGCATCGATCGCGCCTGGCAGGTGCTGACCGATTACGACCGTCTTGCGGAGATCGTGCCCGATCTGAAGGTGAGCCGGGTCATCTCCCGCGATGGCAACCAGGTCCAGTTGGAGCAGAAAGGCGAGGCGCGGCTGCTGTTCTTCAGCTTCCCCCTGGATGTGCGCCTGGCGATCACCGAGCATCCCCGCGAGCGGATCGTCTCGCGCTCCGTATCCGGGAACTTCCGCGACATGCGGGGCGCCTATATGCTGGAAGGGAGAGAGGGACGGGTGCTGCTGCGGTATACGGGAAGCATGGTCCCGGATTTCTTCGTGCCGCCGCTGATCGGCACCTTGGTGCTCCGGCACAGCGTCGAGACGACCTTCCAGGCGCTGGTCAACGAGATCGAGCGCAGCCAGGCGGAATCGGCTCCATCAGAATCGAACCGTGAACGGTGATCCGTGATCCGATGCCGCATCCTGCCTGTCGCGCTGTTCGGCGCTGCGCTGCTTGCCGGCTGCGCCGTTGCGCCGACAGGCGACCGCCACGCCGATCCGGTCGCGGAGTGCCGGGAAGTCTACCGGCGCGTGGATCGGGCCGTTGCCGGTGCCGGGGTTGCCGACGGCATGGCCGCCCGAGTGGCGGGCTTTCCCTACCTGCGCGTCAATCGCTTCCTGGCGAGTTATTCCGGCGACACGATGAGCGACGCGCAGTTTGCCGACTGGATGAGCCGCATGATCGAGCTGGGACGCCGCGGCTACGAGGTCGAGCTCGCCAATCTCCCGACGGAGCACGCGGAGGCGCTCGGTATCGCGCTATGGGACGTCGGCCGGCGCTATGCCTGGGCGGGACCGGCGCTTTCCGATTGCACGGCGCGGCTCGCCGCCGCCGACGCGATGGACGCCGGGCGGCGGGCCGAATTGCGTGAGGCAGCATTCGTTCCGGATGAATACATCACGTGGCACCGCCTGGCGGGGCTCTATTGGCTGACGCGGATCCCATTCGCGGCCGGTGTACGCCGTTGGCAGCGCGAGGTGCAGGACTTGTTCGCGGTGCCCGAGGACGCGCTCCGGACCTCGGGCAAGCTGAAAACCTACGCGCCGCCCCCTGCGCCGTCCCGGCTGTCGCAGCAGGAAGTCGGGGCGTTGCTCCGGCGCGCGACTGCCAATGCGCTCGGCATACCCGATCCTCGCGGCGACGAGCTCGAGGCGATGTTCCGCGCCTTTGCGCCGGAGTTCGTCGTCGATACGGCGAGCGACGCCGATTCGCCCGGCGAACTCGGCTGGCAGGACGGCAGCGTGCCGCGCATCGTCTCGAAGCTGCCGGTGGTCTACCGCCGGGTATCGCACGCGCGCTACCAGGGCAGGGCGCTGCTGCAGCTGAACTACACCTTGTGGTTTCCCGAGCGGCCGCGGGACGGGACATGGGATCTTCTCGGCGGTCATCTGGACGGCGTCGTGTGGCGGGTCACGCTGGCGCCGGACGGCACGCCGTGGGTGTATGACAGCATGCACGCCTGCGGCTGCTATCATCTTTTCTTCCCGACGGAACGGGCCGCGATGCGGCCGCAATCGGAATCGCTCGACGAGACCGCATTCTCGCCACAGACGCTGCCGGGCGCCGCGGCCGGCGAGCGGCTCGCGCTGCGGCTCGCGCCGGGCACGCACTACCTGCAGCGCGTCGTGAGGCGGCCGGGACCGGCGTCGAGCGCGGAGGAATACGTCTTCGCGGAAGAGGAGATGCTGAGGTCGCTGCCGCTGCCTGCGAGCGGCCAGCGCAGTCTCTACCGGCCGGACGGCATCGTGCCGGGCACGGAGCGGGGCGAGCGTTATTTCTTCTGGCCGATGGGCGTGCCCGAGCCGGGCGCCATGCGTCAGGCGGGACGTCATGCGACGGCGTTCGTCGGCCGCCGGCATTTCGATGACCCGGGCCTGCTGGAACGCTACTTCATGCTGCGGAATCCGTAACTGCCGATGTCGATCGTGAGTCGCACTAGAATATCTTTTTCCACTCCCTGTGCGGGCGAGCTGGAGCGGGGGTCGACCTGGGACCCGCGCGCCGCCGTCCATCCCCCTGATCCATGCGAACGCTGCGCGTAGCGAGCTACAACATCCACAAGGGCTTTGCCAGCCCGCCGCTGTTCCACAAGCAGCTCACCATTCATTCGCTGCGGGAGAAACTCCGCACTTTCGGCGCGGACGTGGTCTTCCTGCAGGAAGTGCACGGCCAGCACGAGCGCCACGCGCGGCGCTATCACAATTGGCCGTCCACGCCTCAATACGAGTTCCTCGCCGACACGGTCTGGAGCGATTACTGCTATGGCAGGAACTCCGTGTACGACACGGGCCATCACGGCAATGCCATTCTGTCTCGTTTTCCGATCAGCCGGTGGGACAACCAGGACGTGTCGACGCATCGCTTCGAGCGGCGCGGGCTGCTGCACTGCGAGATCGACATCCCGGGGTGGGGCGAAACGCTGCATTGCGTGTGCGTGCACCTGGGCCTGAGAAGTCACGAGCGCAGCCGCCAGATGGAGAAGCTGCGTCAGCGCATCGAGCGTCTGGTTCCGCCCGGGGCGCCGCTCGTCGTCGCCGGCGACTTCAACGACTGGCGCCAGCGCGCGACCCACGAGCTCGCGCATCCACTGAATCTCTACGAGGTCTTCGAGCAGGTGAAGGGCCGGGCCGCCCGGACGTTCCCCGCCATGCTGCCGTTCATGTCGCTCGATCGGATCTACGTGCGCGGTTTCCGGGTGTTTTCGGCGCACGTTCACCATGGGCGCGTATGGGCGCGCATATCGGACCATGCCGCGCTGACGGCAACACTGCTGCCGTTGTAGGCGGGCCATGGCGCGGTTCATCGGCGGCAATCGCATTACGCTGCTCAGAAGCGGCGCGGAATTTTTTCCCGCGCTGATCTCGGAGTGCGATGCCGCGCGCCGCGAGATTCATCTGGAAACCTACATTTTTGAGGCCGACGAGACCGGGCGCGCCGTCGCGCACGCGCTTATGCGCGCGGCGCGCCGGGGCGTCGCGACGCACGTCATGGTGGACGGATTCGGCTCGCAAAGGCTGGACCGGACGCTGGCGGCTGAAATGCGGGAGGCGGGCGTGCGCCTCCTGGTCTACCGCCGGAACATCTCGCCATGGACGCTGCGGCGCACGCGGCTGCGCCGGCTGCATCGCAAGATCGCTTTGTTCGATGCCACGACAGGGCTGGTGGGCGGCATCAACATCGAGGACGAACTCGCCGTGCCGCGGCTGGATTACGCGGTGCGAGTCGAGGGGCCTCTGGTCGCCGACATGTATTCGGTCGTCAAGCGGCTATGGGGACGGGTCAACGCGGCGGGGATCGGCTCACGCTACCCGGGGCATCGCTGGTTGTCGCCGTCCGCGGAACCCCGCGGCAGCCAGCGCGCCGCTTTCGTGGTGCGTGACAACATCATGCACCGCCGCGACATTGAGCAGCATTACCTGGCCGCCATCGCGGCCGCCCGGGAAGAGATCCTCATCGCGAACGCCTATTTTCTTCCGGGGCGCACGTTCCGGCGCGCCCTGCTCGACGCCGCGGCGCGCGGCGTGCGAGTGACGCTGCTGCTGCAGGGGCGGGTCGAATACATCCTGCAGCATTACGCCACGCGCGCGCTCTACGGACCGTTCCTCGACGCCGGCATCTCGATCAACGAATATCAGCAGGGATTCCTGCATGCCAAGGTCGCGGTGATCGACGGACACTGGGCGACCGTGGGCTCGTCCAATATCGACCCGTTCAGCCTGCTGCTGGCGCGGGAGGCGAATGTCATTATCGAGGACGCCGTGTTCGCGCGCGAGTTGAGAGAAGAGCTCATCCGGGCCATCAACGGAGCTGCGCTGGAAGTCCGGCGCGACCGGTGGCGGGACCAGCCGTGGACGGCGCGGTGGCTGACCTGGGGTTGCTACGGGCTGGTGCGTTTCTTCACCGGCGTGTTCGCCTATGGCCGGGAGCACGAGTTCACGTAGTCCAGGCGCGACGTAACGGGGCGTGAGGTCGCCCTCGCGCGGCCCCCTCACGCCGCATCCTGTCACCCGCTCAATTGCGGTAGGGGTAACCGCTCACCGGTGTCGCGGAGACCGGAGCGGGCGGCTGCGTTCCATACGCGCCGCCGCCGGCCGGCGGCGCGTCGATCACACCGACGCCCACCTGGACGGTGCGGCCCGGCTGATAGGGCAGGGTCGTCGTGATGTCGCGACCGTTGTAGCGGTAGACGACGGTGTAGCCCTTGACGACATCGCGGGTGAAGGTCACCGTCCGGCACTGCTGAGCGGGAACGGACGACGCGGTGGACTGCGGGTTCTGCACGCGGTCGCCCACGACGACGCCGGTGACCGCCCCCGCCGCGGCCGCTGCATCCCGGCCGCTGCCCTTGCCGACTTGCGCGCCGAGCAGTCCGCCGGCGGCGGCACCGACCACCGAGCCGGCGACCGGCCGCTCGCTCTCCGGGTTGGCCACGCGGTCGCCGACGATGGATCCCACCGCCGCGCCGGCCGCGGTCGCCGCCGTTCTGCCGCTGCCTTTCCCGACCTGGTGGCCGAGGATGGCGCCGGCGAGCCCGCCGACCACGACGCCCGCCATGCTGCGTTCCGGAGCGGGCGCCGGCGCGGATACGGGCGCGGCGCTGCATTCCTGCCGCGGCTCGGAGATGCGCTCGATGATGGGTGCCGACGATACGACCAGCGCGGTGTCCGTCAGGTCGGGAGCCGCGTGCCCTGCAGTCGCCAATGCGGCCAGCACGGCTGTCGAGATTGCTTTCTTCATGTCTTGTCCCCTTGGTGAACTGGAGCGGCGTTGCCGCCGTCGCTGGGCGCTAATGTGCGGGAAAACGGCGCCGGGGAACACAAACTTTACAACCCGTTACAATTGAGCCCGAGCCTGCAATGTCCGCATCACCCTCCCAGAGTTCCGATCCATGAGCTTTCACCACGGCGCCCTGCCGGCCGCCCTGCCGAAGAGCGCGGCGGCCGACGGCGGCCGGCGATGGCGGCTCCTTCCCATGCTGCTCCCGTATCTGTGGGAGTACCGCTGGCGCGTCGCGGTCGCGCTTGCTTGCCTGATCGCCGCCAAGCTCGCCAACGTCGGCGTTCCGCTGGTGCTGAAGGAGATTGTCGATGGGCTCGATCCGGCGCGCGCCGCGGTTGCCGTGCCATTTGCCCTGCTGCTGGCGTACGGGCTGCTGCGCCTGTCCACGACGCTGTTCGCGGAGCTGCGCGATGTGGTCTTCGTCCCCGTGACCCAGCGCGCGATCCGGCGCCTCGGGCTGACGGTGTTCCGCCATCTGCACAGCCTCTCGTTGCGCTTTCATCTCGAGCGCCAGACCGGAGGGGTCGCGCGCGACATCGAGCGCGGCACCAGCGGCGTTTCGACGCTCCTCTCCTACATGCTGTTCTCCATCGTGCCCGTGATCCTCGAGTTCGCCCTGGTGGCGGCGGTCCTGTTCGCGCGCTTCGACTGGCGGTTCGTCGCCGTGACGTTCACGGCGGTTGCGTGCTACATCGCCTACACGTTCGCGATCTCCGAGTGGCGCATCGGGATACGCCGGCATGCCAACGAGCTCGACTCGCGGGCGAACACCCGCGCCATCGACAGCCTGCTCAACTACGAGACGGTCAAATATTTCAACAACGAGGAGTACGAGGCACGTCGCTACGACGAGAACCTGCGCAGCTACGAGGCGGCGGCGGTCAAGAGCGAGGCATCGCTGGGGCTGCTCAATATCGGGCAGAGCTTCATCATTGCCGTGGCGGTTACGGCGCTGATGATGCTCGCGGCGGAAGGGGTGGTCGACGGCGCGCTGACGCTGGGCGACCTGGTGCTCATCAACGGGCTGCTCATCCAGCTCTACATCCCGCTCAATTTTCTCGGGATGGTGTATCGCGAGATCAAGCAGGCACGGATCGACATGGATCGCATGTTCCGGCTGCTCGACGAGAACCGGGAGATCGAGGACCGCGCCGGCGCCGCACCGCTGCCGCCGGGCGGCGCGATGATCCATTTCGATCGCGTCAGCTTCAGCTACGACGGCAAACGCCCGATCCTGCAGGGCGTCACGTTCGACGTGCCCATGGGCGGCAAGGTCGCCGTCGTGGGCGCGAGCGGCTCGGGAAAATCCACGCTGGCGCGGCTGCTCTACCGCTTCTACGACGTGGACCAGGGAGCAGTCCGTATCAACGGCGTGGACATTCGCGACGTTACCCAGTCCAGCCTGCGCGCCGCGATCGGCATCGTCCCGCAGGACACGGTGCTGTTCAACGACACGGTCTACTACAACATCCGCTATGGCCGGCCGGAGGCGACGCGGGAGGAAGTCATCGCTGCGGCCCAGGCCGCGCACATCCACGACTTCATCCAGAGCCTGCCGGAGGGCTACGAAGCGAAGGTCGGCGAGCGCGGGCTCAAGCTCTCAGGCGGAGAGAAGCAGCGGGTGGCCATTGCCCGCGCCATTCTGAAGAACCCGCGCATCCTGATCTTCGATGAAGCGACGTCCGCGCTCGACTCGAAATCGGAGAAATCGATCCAGGACGAGCTCAACCGCATCGCGCACGGCCATACCACGCTGGTCATCGCCCACCGCCTGTCCACGGTGATGGACGCCGATCAGATCCTGGTCATGGACAAGGGGCGGATCGCGGAACGCGGCACGCACCGCGAGCTGCTCGAGCACAGCGGGCTCTATGCCCAGATGTGGGCGCTGCAGCAGCAGGAAGAAGAAGCCGAGCGCGTGAAGGGGATTGCTCCGGCGAACGCCTGATCAGTATGCGGCCGCCAGCGCGGCCGCCCACGGCTTGTCCGAAAAAAAGATGCGAACGACGGTGCCGGAGTCATTGGCGCCGCTGGACAGGCTCGAGGTCGCGCCGTGGGCCAGCGCAATTTCGCGCACGATGGCGAGCCCGAGGCCGCAGCCGTCCGCGCCGGTACCCAGGATGCGGTGGAAGCGCTCGAACACGCGCTCGCGTTCGGTCGCCGGGATGCCGGGGCCGTTGTCCTCCACGCTGAGCGTATAGCCGCCCGCTTCAGCAGCGACCCGCACCGTCACCTGGCCGCCTGGCTGCGTGTAGCGCACGGCGTTGTCGAGCAGGTTGTTGAGCATTTCGCCGAGCATGAACGGGTCGCCCTCGATGCGCGCGGCGGCCAGCCCGCTTTCAAAGCCAAGGTCGATCCGGCGAGCGAGCGCGCGCGGCACCCATTCGGTGGTGGCATTGCGCGCCAGGCCCACAAGGTCGACCGGCTCCACCACGCGATTGCGGCTGGAGCCCGGCTCGGCCCGGGCCAGCGAAAGCAGCTGGTTCACCAGGCGCGTGGTCTTGACGGTGGCGCTATGCAACTGCTGCAGCGTCGCTTGCGCGTCGCCCGACGGCAGTTGCCGCAACGCAAGCTCGGTCTGGGTCTTGATGCCGGCCACAGGCGTGCGCAGCTGATGGGCGGCGTCGGCGATGAAGCGTTGCTGGGCCTGGATCGTCGCCGACAGGCGCTGCAGCAGATCGTTCATCGAATGAATGAGGGGCTGGACCTCCTGCGGCGCCTTTTCCTCGGAAAGAGCGGACAGGTCGCGGTGCGAGCGGCTCTGGATCTCGCGGCGAAGGCTGGACAGCGGCGCCAGGCCGCGGCCGACGCCGTACCACACCGCCATGCCGGCGAAGAGGATCAGCAGTCCCTGCGGCAGCACCATGCGCAGGATGATCTGCCGCGCGGACTCGTCGCGCGCGGTGACGCGCTCGGCCACGTGGATCATGGCGGCGCCGCGGCCCGAGCCAGGGAGCACCGGCACGCGCAGCGCGACGGCGCGGATGGTCCGGCTCTGGTAAACATCGTCGTAGTAATGGATGCGATCGGGCACTTCTTCGGGCTCGATCGGCGGCCTCGGCAGGTCGGGCTCTCCGGTCACGAAGGAATGATCGGGGCCCGTCACGAGATAGTAGAGCCGCCCGGAATCCCGGGTCAGCAGGATCTGCTGCGCGACTTCCGGCAGGTCCACGTAGACCCGGTTGTCGATCATCTTGATCTGGCGCCCCAGGTCCTGCGCGACTTCCAGCAGGGCGCGATCGTAGGCGAGATTGACGAACCGTCTCGCGATGTCGTAATCGATGACCGTGCTGACGGACCAGAGGATCAGCAGCGGGCCGGCCAGCCAGGCAATGAGCTGGCGCCGCAGCGTCCTAGTCCTGCGCATGCCCCGGTTTTTCCAGCAGGTAGCCGAGGCCGCGTATGGTGCGGATGGTGACGCCGGCCGGCTCGAGCTTTCGGCGCAAACGGTGGACGTAGACCTCGATGGCGTTGGCGCCGACTTCCTCGTCCCAGCCGTAGAGCTGCTCGGCGAGCTGCTCCTTGTTCACGACCCGGCCGCTGCGCAGCATCAGCACTTCGAGCACGCCGAGCTCGCGCGCGGACAGCTCCAGCGGCTCGCCGTTGAGCGTCGCACGCCGGCCGGCGGTGTCGAGCGTGAGGGCGCCGTGCTCGATGAACGAGCCGCCGCCGGATTGCCCGCGCCGGATGAGCGCCCGCACCCGCGCCTCGAGCTCGGGCAGGTCGAACGGCTTCCCGAGGTAATCATCGGCTCCGAGGTCGAGTCCCTTGACGCGATCCTCGAGGGCGTCGCGTGCCGTGAGCACCAGTACCGGCACGCGCGAGCCGCGGCGCCGCAGCCGCCTCAAGACCTCGAAACCGTCCAGCTTGGGCAGGCCGAGATCGAGTATCACCAGGTCGTAGCTCTGGGCATTCAGCACGTGATCGGCCTCGGCGCCGTCTTCCACGCAATCGACTGCATAATCGGCAGCGCGCAGCGAGCGCGTCAGGCCGTCGGCCAGCACCGGGTCGTCTTCTACTATGAAAATGCGCATCGGAACGAGACTCTGTTGGACAGGCCGCTAGTCTAGCCTAGAGCCCCGGGATGAGCCCGCGCCACCCCTGCGGGGTCGCTTTACGCGACGTACGCGCGCTATCGGTTGCACGCCAATTTTCTCGGCTTCCGCTCTGTGAAATAGCACACGTCGCCTGAGAATATTTTTGCCCAAATGTAAGTTTGGCGTAAGGCCGCAGGCTTAGTCTGCCACTCATTCGCGGGTGAATTGGTTTTGTTCGTCGCCTGAGACCCGCGCAGGCAGGCACTCAGTCTTTCCTCCTCGGAGGCCTGGTAGTAGCAGTTATCTGTGCTGAGCGGGTAATTGCATGGCCTCTTTGCCTCCGCTGCGACAACCCACACTGTCCAGCGGAGTTTTTTTTGGGCCGGCCGGTCAGGGCCTGAGGCGCGCTCCAGTTCAAAAAGCGGTTGAAAAACCGGCGCTAAGCCTGTATTTTTAGGCCCATTCGGCTGTATGGCGCGGCGCCACCCGTCCCGCGCGCGCTCAAGGGGGAGGAAGACGGTTGAAAACGCTGTTGCTTGCCATCGTCATACCGGTGCTGCTGCTCGCGGGCGGGAACGCCCGCTCCCAGGGGGGGCACCCGGTGCTCGCCGCCTCGTCCGGCGCACTCATCCTCAAATCCTCGTCGGCCCTCGTCGTCGAGCAGGACGGGCAGGAGGTCCTGTACGCCAAGAACGTGGACGCCGTCGTTCCGATCGCCTCCATCACCAAGCTGATGACGGCGAAGGTGGTGCTGGATGCGGGACTGCCGCTCGACGAGCCCATCGCCATCAGCTCGGCCGACATCGATGCCCTGAAGCATACCCGCTCGCGGCTGAAGGTCGGAACGGTCCTGACCCGCGCCGATCTGCTCAAGCTGGCGCTCATGGCTTCCGAGAACCGCGCCGCGGCGGCGCTGGCGCGGTCCTACCCGGGGGGGACGACGGCCTTCGTGGCGGCAATGAACCAGAAGGCCATCGAGCTCGGCATGTGGCGCACGCGCTTCGTGGACGGCACCGGGTTGTCGAGCGACAACGTATCCACCGCGCAGGACCTGGTGCGCTTGGTGCGTGGGGCCTATCGTCACGAGCTCATACGCGAGTACAGCACCGAAGCGAGCCACACCGTCGAACTTGCCAACGGCCGCAGACTCAAATACTCGAATTCCAACCGCCTGGTGCGCAATGCCGGCTGGGATATCGGCCTGTCCAAGACGGGCTACATCAGCGAGGCGGGACGCTGCCTCGTGCTGCAGGCGAAAATCGCGACCACCCCGGTGATCATCGTCCTGCTCGATTCATGGGGCAAGCTGACCCGCATTGGCGACGCCAACCGTATCAAGAAGTGGATCGAGACGCGCGCGCCGCGCCAACCCGCCGGCTGAGCCGGCCGCAGCCCGCGGCGCCCTGCGCCGCGCATCGATCGAGCGCCCGCACGAGGCGCAGCCGAGGAGACGCATGCCGCACCGCAGTGCCGCTGCTGCCGTTCCGCTGGTCGACCTGCGTCCCGAGGCCGGCAGTTTTCGCGACGACGTGATAGCCGGGCTGTCGGGCGCGGTCAAGTCGCTTCCTCCGAAGTATTTCTACGACGCGCGCGGCAGCGAGCTGTTCGAGGCGATCTGCGAGCTGCCGGAGTACTACCCGACCCGCACGGAGATCGCATTGATGATCGACCAGGGCGCGGCGATGGCGCGGCTGCCCGGACCGCGCTGCGCGGTGATCGAGTTTGGCGCCGGCAGCGGCCGCAAGACGCGCATCCTGCTCGAGGCGCTCGATCCGGTGGCTTACGTGCCGATCGATATCGCGCGCGAGCAGCTTGCCCGGACGGCGGCGGACATCTCCCGCGAATTTCCCGGCGTGTCCGTCACCGCGGTGTGCGCGGACTACTCGCGACCGCTGGAGCTGCCGTCGAGCGCCGTGCCCGCCTCGTCGCGCCGCGTGGTGTACTTTCCCGGCTCGACGATCGGCAATCTGACGCCGCCGGAGGCGGTGGCATTCCTGGCGGTCGCGCGCCGGCTGGCCGGGGCGGGGGGCGGCATGCTGGTGGGCGTCGACCTCAAGAAGGACGGCGCGCGGCTCAACGCGGCATACAACGACGCACAAGGGGTTACGGCGCGCTTCAATCTCAACCTGCTTGCCCGCATCAATCGCGAGCTTGGCGCCGACTTCGATCTGGCGGCGTTTCGCCATCATGCCTTCTACAACGAGCGCCTCGGGCGCGTCGAGATGCACCTGGTCAGCCTCAAGGCGCAGCGCGTACGCATGGACGGCACGTCCTTTGCCTTCCGCGGCGGCGAGACGATACACACGGAGAGCTCGTACAAGTACACCGTGGCGGAATTCCAGGCGCTTGCTCGCAGAGCGGGCTTTGAGCCGGTGGAATGCTGGACCGATGCCGGGTCGCTCTTCGCGGTCCACTACCTGGCGGTACCGGCGCGCCCTGCGGCTCGTTGACCGCGGCGGCCCATCCCGTTTAAATAGCCGCTAAGCCGGAGCTCCGCTCCGGCCTGACTTCGCGCGTTCGAACGGACTGTCGCGAGGGCGTCTCGCACCTGGCGGGTCATTAGGGTGCCGTGCAACGCGCGCAGCCTGAAGGGGAGGGGAAGCCATGAATATCCGGATAGTGACATTCGCGATGATGGCTGGCGTCCTATGGGTGCAAGGGGCGGCGGCGCAGCCCTATCCCAGCCGGCCCATCCGGCTCATCATCGCGGTCCCCCCCGGCGGCGCCGCCGATTTCACCGCGCGCATCGTCGCCCAGCGCCTGGGGGACGCACTGGGCCAGAACGTTGTCGGCGAGAACCGCGGCGGCGCTGGCGGAACGATCGCCTCCGATATCACGGCGAAAGCGCCCGCCGACGGCCATACGCTGCTGTGGTCTTCATCCACTACCCACGGGGTGGGACCGGTGCTCTATACGCGGCTGCCCTATGACGCGCTCAAGGATTTCACCCACATTGCCCTCGCGACCAGCCTGCCGATGTACGTCGCGGTCAACGCGTCGGTCCCGGTGAAATCGGTCAAGGAGCTGGTGGCGCTCGCGAAGGCGAAGCCCAACACGCTGCATTTCTATTCGTCGGGCAACGGCGGCATGCCGCATCTCGTCGGCGAGATATTCAAGTCGGCGACCGGGGCGCCGATCGTCCATGTGCCCTACAAGGGCAGCGGACCCGGCGTCGTCGATCTCGCGGGCGGCAACGTGCAGCTCGGATTCGACTCGCTACCTTCGATTTTTCCGCACGTCCAGTCTGGGCGCTTGAAACTGATCGCCACCGTGGGCTCCACGCGCTCGGGGAAATACCCCGAGCTGCCGACGCTCGCCGAGGCCGGTTTTCCGCAAGTGGACGGGAAAGTGTGGTACGGCGTTTCCGCCCCGCCCGGTGTGCCCAAGCCGGTGGTGGCGCGCATCAACTCGGAGCTGAAGCGGATCCTCGACCGGGCCGACGTGAAGGAGCGCTTCGGACAGCAGGGCGCCGACGCGACTTATCTGCCGCCCGACCAGTTCGTTGCCTTCATGAAGGACGAGTGGAAAAAGTGGGGGCCCGTGGTCAAGGCGACGGGGGCGCGGGTCGACTGAAATCGGCCATAGCGGACCTGAGTACTGTTCGCCACGCCATCCCGGTCCGTGCTGCATCAATGGCTTTACGGCGCCCGCGCGCAGACGCTGCCGGCGCGCGGTTCACAAAGTGGTCTGCCTGCAGCGGCAGCGGTCTGTTTCCCTAGTAAATCCGAACCGCATGGTGGACTTATCCGCCCGTCATGCCTGGGGTCGCGATAGAATGCACGCCTGCGCGGCTCCCGCGCGTCGGTGATCCGGGCTCCCCGTTCCTCTCGATGGCGATATACCTGATCGTGCTCACCTGCGCGCTGATTCACGCGGGGTTCGGGGGCGCGAAGGTGGCGCTCCCGCTGCATGCCCTCCACCTGGGCGTCGACCCCTTCACGGTGGGTGTCATGATGGCGCTCTGGGCGCTGTGCCCGATGCTCATTGCGCTCTACGTCGGCAAGCTGGTCGACCGGATCGGGGCTCGGGTGCCGATGCTGGCGGGGGCGATCGGCGTGGCGGTCGCCCTGCTGGTGCCTTTTGCGTTTCCGGGCATCGTGTCGCTCTATGTGATGGCGCTGGCGGTCGGCACGGCCTTCCAGTTTTTTTTCGTGCCTATCCAGGGGATCACCGGCGCGCTCGGCGGGCCCGAGCACCGCGCCCGCAATTACTCGTGGCTTGCCATCGGGTTTTCCATCGCGTCGTTCCTGGGCCCGCTGATTGCCGGCTTCTCGATCGACTACCTCGGCTACCGCATGGCGTACCTCGTGCTCGCTTTGTGGGTGATCGCGGCGGCAATCCTGCTTTTCCTCAAGGGACACCTGTTGCCCGATGCGCCGGCTTCGGGCCCTACCAAGGAAAAAAAGCCGAGCTCGTTCGACCTGCTCCGCAACGGGCGGCTGCGCGATGCGCTCATCGCGAGCGGCCTGATTTCCGTGGCCTGGGACCTCTACCTCTTCTATTTTCCGATCTACGGCCACTCGATCGGGCTTTCCGCCTCGGTAATCGGCATGGTGATCAGCGCATTCGCGCTGGCGGTGTTCGCGATCCGGGTGATCCTGCCGCGTCTCACGCAGCGGTGGAGCGAGTTCCAGATCCTGCTGTATGCAATCGGCTTCGCCGGCGCGGTGTTCCTGCTGTTTCCGCTGTTCCACAACCCGTGGCTGCTCGCCGCGGCGTCATTCCTGCTCGGCCTCGGATGCGGCGTGGGCCAGCCGATGTCCATGTCGCTGATCTACAGCCTCGCGCCGCCCGGCCGCGCATCGGAAGGCGCGGGGCTGCGCGTCACCTTCAACCACTTCACGCACCTGGTCGTGCCGCTCGCATTCGGCGGCATCGGCACCGCGTTCGGCTTTGCACCGGTCTTCGTGTCCTGCTCCGCGCTACTGATCGGCAGCAGCTGGTACGGCCACTACACCGGCCGCCGGATCAAGACCGGTTAGACAGGGTTTTCTCCTGATCGCCTATTTCTTTGGCGCAACCCGCTCCAGGAAGCCGAGTAGCGCCTGATTGAAGATCTCGGTCTGCTCGATATTGGAGATATGCGCTGCTGACGGGATCATCTTGAACTCCGAGCCCGCGAGATTCTGCTGAATCACGCGCGCGGCCTCCGGCGGCGTGCCGTGGTCATGCTCGCCGACGATCACCAGCGCCGGGATCCGGATCTCCTTCAGCCGGTCGAGATAGTCGACCTTCGAGATCGCGTGGCAGCATCCCGCGAATCCCGCCACCGGCGTATTGCGAATGTCATCGGCGATCCGCTTCATGACGTCCTTGTGCGCATTGCGGTAAGGCTCGGTGAACCACCGCGCGAGGGTCGACTCGACCAGAGCCTCCATGCCCTGGGTGCGCGCGACCTGGATGCGGTCGCCCCACATCTTCGCGGCCTCGGGCGGGCGCCGGCTGGTGGTATCGGCCAGCACCATGCTCTGGAATATGCCGGGGTACTTGAGCGCGAATGCCTGTCCGATCATTCCCCCCATTGACAGCCCGACCCAGTGCGTCTGCCGGATGCCGAGGGCATCGAGCAAACCCTTCACGTCGTCCGCCATCTGCTCCAGCGTGTATTCGCCCTCGGGCGCGCTCGACTGGCCGTGACCGCGAGTGTCGAACCGCAAGACCCTGAACTTGCGGACCAGCACCGGCATTTGCGGGTCCCACATGTGCAGATTGCAGGCGAGCGAGTGGCTCATCGTGAGCCACGGTCCTTCGCCCTCGATCTCGTAGTGGATGTCGATGCCGTTGGCCTTGACCTTCATGGTTCCTCCGCGGTGTGGAATCGGCGAGGCGCCAGTATAAGGCGGTGCCCGCGTGCCGGGAAACTTACCCGCCGTCCGCGTGCCTAATTGCGACGTGGACCCATGCGGACTGGATGACACTTGAATCGCGCTTCGATACTGCGCCTCGTCATGACCGCATTGCTGTGCGCCGCGAGCGCGGGCTTTGCGAGCGACCGGGATGAATTTCATCAGCGCGCAGCGCGCGAGGACATGGCGGCCTTCCGGAGTCTCGACCTCGATGGCGACGGCCGGCTTACGCATGATGAAGTCCGCCCCGACCTGAATTTAGGCCCGCGTTTCGACGACGCCGATATCAACCGCGATGGCGTCATCGACGGCGACGAAATGCGCCGGTATATCGAGCAAACTTACGGGGTTTCCCAGCCAGCGCCGGAAGTAACCACCCGTTGAGGGGCCGCGTAGTCCTGTCGGCGCACGCAGCGCGGTTTGCCAGTCACGGGTCGCTTTATACAGTGGGTGGCTGATTTCCCCGAAGGATCATCGACATGAGAATTCAACCGGTGGTGCTGTGCGGCGGGTCGGGCACCCGGCTCTGGCCGCTGTCGCGCGAGCAGCATCCAAAGCAACTCCTGGCGCTCAACGGCGACGATTCCAGCCTGCTGCAGGACACCGTCCGGCGTCTCAACGGGCTGACGATCGGGCCCGGCCCCGCCATGGCGCCTGTCGTCCTGTGCAATGAGGAGCATCGCTTCATGGTTGCCGCGCAATTGCGCGCAGCCGGCGTGACGGCGCGGGCCATCCTGCTCGAACCGGCGGGTCGCGGCACGGCGCCCGCGCTGACCCTCGCGGCGCTGCATACCCTGGCCGACGAGGACTCGGTGCTGATCGTGATGCCCTCCGATCACGTGATCGCCGGCAAGACGGCGTTCCATGATGCGGTGCTGCGCGGGGCGGGACTTGCCGCGGAAGGCTGCATCGTGACCTTCGGGGTGCCCCCGCAGGCGCCCGAAACGGGTTACGGCTACATCCGTACCGGGGAGGTACTGTCGCCGGAGCGCACCCCGGCGGCTTACGACGTGACTTCTTTCGTCGAAAAGCCCGACGCTGAAACCGCCGAGCGCTACGTGGCGGCAGGCACCTACCTGTGGAACAGCGGCATTTTCATGGTGCGCGGTGCGGTGTGGCTCGACGCGTTGCGCCGGCTGCGGCCGGAGATGCTGGCCGCTTGCGATCGTGCCCATGCGCACGGGGTAAAGGACGGCGATTTCTACCGCGTGGACGCGCGCGCTTTCGCCGATAGCCCATCGGACAGCATCGACTATGCCGTGATGGAGCGCATCGGCTCGCAGCGGGCGAAGAGCGGCCGTCCGCTGGCGGCGGCGGTGAGGCTGGAGGCCGGCTGGTCCGACGTCGGGGCCTGGGACGCGCTGTGGAAGATCGGCTCCAAGGATGCCGACGGCAACGTCATCCATGGCGACGTGTGCGCGGTGGATACTCATCAGGCGCTGCTGATCGCCCAGCATCGCCTGCTCGCGTGCGTCGGTCTCGAGGACGTCGTTGTCGTCGAAACGCCCGACGCCGTCATGGTTGCGCGCCGCGATCGCGCCCAGGACGTGCGCAAAGTCGTCGCGCGGCTGAAGAGCGCCGCGCGGCAGGAATGCCTGACTCACCGCAAGGTGTTCCGGCCTTGGGGCAGCTATGACGGCGTCGATGGCGGCGACCGGTTCCAGGTGAAGCGCATTGTGGTCAATCCCGGCGCCGCGCTGTCGCTGCAGATGCACTATCACCGCGCGGAGCACTGGATCGTGGTCAGAGGCACTGCGCGAGTCACGCGCGGGGAAGACACTTTTCTCCTGACGGAAAACCAGTCCACCTACATTCCGCTGGGCGTGAAGCATCGCCTGGCCAATCCCGGCCGCGTGCCGCTCGAGATCATAGAAGTGCAGTCGGGCGCCTACCTTGGCGAGGATGACATCGTGCGGTTCGAGGATGCCTACGGCAGGACGGGAGCGCAACCGGACGCGGGAGTTGGGGCGGTCGCCGTACCGGCAGCGGCGCCTGCTCCGGGCGAAAGCCTGCCCGCCATCCAGGAGGCCGGCAGCGCGGCGACCGGGGGCAGTGCATGAGAATACTGGTCGTCGGTGGCGCCGGCTTCATCGGCTCCCATATGACCAAGATGCTGGTCGACGAGGGACACGACGCGGTTGCCCTGGACAACCTGTCGACCGGGCATCGCGACGCCGTGCCGGCTCGCGCGCTGGTCAAGGCCGATCTGTCCCAGCGCATCCTGCTCGACAAGATACTCTCCACGCGCAATTTCGACGGCGTGATGCATTTCGCCGGCTCCCAGCAGATCGGGGAGTCGGTCGCCCATCCCGAGAAGTACTACTGGAACAACGTCGCCGCCACGCTGCACCTGCTCGATGCGATGGTGCGGCGCCGCCTGAATCGCATCGTCTTCTCTTCCAGCGCCGCGATCTTCGGCGAGCCGCGTTACCTGCCGGTGGACGAGACGCACCAGAAGAGCCCGCTCAATCCCTTTGGCCGCTCCAAGTGGATGGTGGAGCAAATCCTCGCCGATTACGAGCGGGCGCACGGCGTGCGCTCGGTGTGCCTGCGCTATTTCAACGCGGCGGGTGCGGATCCTTCGGGCTCGCTGGGCGAGCGCCATTTTCCGGAGACGCACCTCGTGCCGCGCACGCTGCAGGCCGCAGCGGGGCGCTTGCCGGCCATCGAGATCTTCGGGACGGATTACCCGACCCCGGATGGCAGCTGCATACGCGATTACGTTCACGTGACCGATGTGTGCCGAGCCCATCTGCTCGCGATGACGCATCTCCTCGACCGCGGCCGCAGCCGTTCCTACAATCTCGGCAACGGCCGCGGCCACTCGGTGAAGGAAGTGGTCGATGCCGCCGCGCGCGTCACCGGCGCCGAGATACCGGTAAAGGAGTGCGAGCGGCGCGACGGCGACCCGGCTCGGCTGGTCGCGGACTCGACGATGGCTCGACGCGAGCTTGGATGGCAGCCCCGTTATGCCGACCTCGATACGATCGTGGCCCACGCTTGGGCGTGGGAGCGGAACCGGCCGTCACCGGGCACCGGATTCCGTGGCGGGCGCGATTTCGAAATGGTGGACTGAGTCAGCTAATTCTCTGTGCAATAAAAAAAGGGAGCTGCCGCCCCCTTTTTTTGCAGGCTGCCGCGCGAAACTAGAACCGCAGGCGGGCGTTCGCCGAGTACAGGGTGTAATCATAGCTGCCGAACAGGTTCGAGCTGCGATCGCCCCGTTCGACGCCGATCGAGAACTGAAGGTTGCGGCGCGGCGTCCAGCCGGCCGTCAGGCTGACGCCCTTGATATTGTCGTCGCGCTGCGGCGTGCCGGCGACAGCGAGGCCGGGATTGCCCTCGTAATCGCGGTCCTCGTCGAAGTAGCGCGCCTGGAGCACGATCTTCTCGGTCGGTGCCCACGTCGGTGCGATGCCCCAGCCCGTCGTAAGCGCGTAGCTGGCATCGGCACTCTCGATCGAGCGGATTTCCCGCCAGATGGCGAAATTGAGCAGTGTCTTGGGCGCGACGAACCAGTCGTAACTCAGTCGGCCGGTAAACCCGTCGAAGTCGCGCTGCGGAACCTGGCTGTGCTCTCGCTGGGTATAGCCAGCGCGAGCCGTCAGGGTGGATTTGCCGGTCGCCATCCAGCGCACGACGACGCTGGTCTCGGTCTCTTCGAAGTCGTTCAGGATGAGTGCCGCGCCAACTGCCTGCCGGTTGGGATATTCCCCTTCGCTGTAGCGAATCTGTCCGCCGACGGAGTTGCCGGCCGGTGTCACGTAGTCGAGGCCGGCGGTACCGGCCCACACGCGCGAGTCAGATGCAATCCGCGTGGGGTTATCGTGATCGTAGCGATACCAGTCCATCGCGCCGCGCACGCGCCAGCGCGGCGTAAGCAGGTAACCGCCGCTTACATAGAAGCGATCCTCGGTGATCATGTCCTTTATACGGGCCTGTAAGTCTCCGAAATCACTGAGGAAGCGCCGGCGGCGATAGCCCAGGTCGCCGCTCCACTGGTTACCCACGACCCAACGCCACGTGGCCGAGGCGCGATAGCTCGTGTGGTCGAGCAGTGAGAATCTGTCGTAATCGTTGTATTCGGCCAGCACGTCGACCAGAAAGCGCTGCCGTCCGCTCAGGACATCGGCGCGCAATCCCGCGCCGGCACGGTAAATCGTGTCCGACTTGGCGGTCGTGCCCAGCACGGCGACCGGGTTGGTGGTATCGGAGAGCCGGAAGACGTTGGAGTCGTGATCGATGCCGCCCTGCACGAAGAAGCGGACCGGCCGATCATCGCGTTCGGCCGGGTAGGCGGGGAAGCGGCCGGTCTCCGGCCAATAAATCTCATCCAGCGTCTCGAGGGCGGAAGTGGTGGCTGACACGCACATCATCACGACCGCTGCCGCGAATGTTCTTACCTTCATCGTCCTCTCCTGGGCGCCGGGCCCGTCAATGTAAAGCGCGCCCATTATGCGCCATCTCCTTGATTGACTGCCACATACTCAAGGAAATCCGGTTGGCTCGTAGCGATTCGTCTACAGCAGCACCTCTGTCAATCATCCTACATATCAATGACTTATGGAAGTTTTGTCCGGGGGCGGGCGCAAGGACATAAAAAAGTGCGTGGGAACAAAGACCTGTCGCGCGCACGCTGATTGTTGCGTTCGAGCGACAGCAACCATCTGGCACGGCAGTTGCACTCGCAACGCTTGCGCGAATCTAACCGGCGGGGCGGGGCGTTTTTCACGGCGTTTGCACGTTGATTCGCTGAAGAGGGGCTCTGCCATGGCGCTTAAATTTCTGGCTGGACTCGCTGCCGTTGCGACAGGGGCGCAGGCCGGCGCGACTGCGCACCGCCTGGCGGCGCGAGCCGGGTCGCTCGCTCGCAGCTTCGCTCAACCCGAGGCTGAAAGTTGGGCGCGTGCCGATCGCTTTGTCGTCGCCGCCTCCGTATTCGTCATGCTGCTCCTGCTGGCGCGCTCGCTTCCGGGGGACGTGTTCGGGGCCTTCATGCTGGCCTATACCGCGCTCTTCCTGTTCATGAATCTGCAGAAGGCGCTGGTGGCGGAACCGCACCGCGCGCTGGGCGCAAGGCTTCCCGAGAGCGAGCGCCGTCGGCACACGGGGTCCATGGCCGTCATGCAGGGGGTGGGCGGGCTGGCGTTGTGCGCGCTCCTCTGCGTCGCAGGCGGCGTGGCGGCTGCTTTCTACTCGCCGCGGGCGGGCGACGTGCTGGTGGCGCTCGCGATCTCAGCCGTGCCGTGGCTCTCGCAGGATTTTTTGCGCCGCGCGCTGCACGCGCGGGGGCGCTCGCGTGACGCGGCGATCAACAGCGTCGTCACGCAGGGATTGCAGCTGTTCGGCACGGTGGTGCTGTGCGCGACGGCGGCGGACTGGGCAACGCCGGTTTCGGCACTCAGCGTGCTCGCGCTGTCGGCCATGGTCGGCGCCATTGTCGGGATCTGGCAGCTCCAGCCGCTGGTCGATTTCAGCCGGACCGGAGAGGCGCACTATCGGCGGGCATGGTCGGACGCGCTCCATCACGGACGGGAGCTCGCCGCGCCCAATGGCCTGGGATGGCTGACCGCCCAGGGACCCTCGTGGATCGTTGCGCTGCTACTCGGTGTGGAGGCGCTCGGGATTTACCGGGCCGTGGCGCACCCTGCCCACGCGGGAGACCCTTTCCTCGAGCTAGGACGGGGCGCGGGGCGATGGATGACCGTGCTGCTGTACGCGCTTGCGCCGTTCATCGCTGTCCTGGTGGTGTTCCCGGTGCCGGCGCTGGAAGCGGTCTACGGGGACAAGTTTGCCATCGCCGGCGTTGCTTCCATTCTCGTCCTGGCCGCGGCCGCGCAGGGGCTGGGGTATGCGCGGATCCCGCTGGCTGACGGGGTGAAGGCGCTGCGCGCCGAGCATCCCTTGCTGGGGTCGGTGTTGCCTCCGGCGCTGACGCTGATCCTGGTAACGCTCCTGGTCAGCTTTTTCGGAGTCATGGGCGCGCCCCTCGCCATGGTGGTGGTGAACCTCGCGTTCCTGGCGGCGGCGTGGTCCGCGCAACAGAAGGTGCTCAGCGAACGTTAATCGTAAGATTGAAATCGCCGCGCAGGAGTGACACCGCGTAACCGCCTTTCGACGCATTGGCGACTTTCTGGAATTCGCCGAGCGTCTGGATGCGCCGGCGGTTCACCGCGTAGAGGATGTCGCCGGGGCGGAAGCCCGTCTTGTGTGCGGCGCTGCCCGGCTCGACCGCGGAGACTACCAGCCCGCCGCCGCGCAACTGCTGGTAGAGCTGACTGCCGCGCTCGATCTGCACCACTTTCATGCCCGGCAGCTGCGGGACGCCTTGCCCGGCGCTGTCCGCCCGGTCCTCAGGCGCCTCGATTCGGGTCTTGATGCTGCGCTTCTCCGCGCCGCGCTGCACCGTCAGCTCGACTTCCTCGCCGATGGGCGTCAGGCCGAGCCGCGCCCGCAGCTCCGCGGCCGAGCGGATGGGGCGGCCGTTCAGCGCAACGATTACGTCGCGCTCGCGCAGGCCGCCCTTCTCGGCGGGGGAGCCGGGCTGCACGGCGGCGATGACCGCGCCGGCGACCAGCGAGACCCCGATCTTCTTCGCGATGGCGGGCGTGATGTCCACCATCTCGAGGCCGAGCCGGCCGCGCTTCACTTCGCCGAATTGCGTGATCTGGCTCATGACGGCGCGGGCCATGTTGGACGGGACCGCGAAGCCGATGCCGACGTTGCCGCCCGACGGGCCGATGATCGCAGTGTTGATGCCGACCAGCTCGCCGCGCAGGTTGATCAGCGCGCCGCCCGAATTGCCCGGATTGATGGAGGCGTCGGTCTGGATGAAATGCTCGTAGCCCTCCGGAGACAGACCGCTGCGGCCGAGCGCGCTGACGATGCCCGAGGTCACCGTCTGGCCGATGCCGAAGGGGTTGCCGATGGCGATCACGTAATCGCCGACCTGCAGCGCATCGGAGTCACCCAGCTTGAGCGCGGTCAGGCTCTGGGCGGGTATCTGCAGCACGGCGACGTCCGTGCCGGGATCGGTGCCGACGAGCCTCGCGTCGAACTGGCGGCCATCCTTCAGGGTGACGATGACGCGCTCCGCCTGCCGGATGACGTGGTTGTTGGTGAGCACGTAGCCGTTTCTTGCGTCCACGATCACGCCCGAGCCGGCGGCCTGCTCCTGTTGGGGCGGCGGCTTGTCGGGCAGGTTGAAGAAGCGCCGGAAGAAGGGGTCGCGGTAAAGCGGGTTGTCCTCCAGCGGGGAGCGGGTGATCACGGAGACGTTCACGACCGCCGGCGTCACCTCGTTGACCAGTGGAGCGAGAGTGGGCAGCCCGCGCGCATCCTGCTGGGCATGGGCCGCGGGCAGGCCCACAAGTCCGAGAAGGGCGAGGAAGGAGGCGACGATCAGGCGACATGGAAACCGCATGCTTATTCTCCTGGCATACATAGAGTCGCGCGACCGGTCAGAGTTCCGGACTGGCTGCCCTCCCGTCGTCACCCGCGCAGGCGGGGTCCACCGGTCTGAATAGCGAGACTATTTCAGGATCTGAAAAAGATTGTTGAAGTCGTCCGTCCACACGCCGAGGCCGGGGATCTCGTCGATGTCGGTCACGTGCTTCGCAATGCCCGGTCGCTTGAGCACATCGGCGTTGCGCGTCACCAGTACCCAGTCGGTGCTGGCGAGGTCGCTGTTTTCCGCGCCGTCGGAGATGAGCGCCGCATGCAGGCCGTGCTCGTCGGCAATGCGCTTTACCACCGGGGCCAGCCGGAGAAACCGGTTGGTGACGTGGAACGCAATGACGCCGTCGGGCTTCAGGTGCCGCAGGTAGACGTCCACCGCCTCGCGGGTGATGAGGTGCACCGGGATGGAATCGCTGGAGAAGGCGTCGATCACGAGCAGGTCGTAGCTTTGCCCGGGCTCGCGCTCCATCGCCAGCCGCGCGTCGCCGAGCACGGTCTCGATCTTCGCGGCGCTGTCGCCCAGGAAGCTGAACTCGCTGCGCGCGACTTCGAGCACCTCGGGATTGATCTCGTAGAACCGATAGATATCGCCTTTCCGTCCGTAGACGGCGAGCGTGCCGGTTCCCAGCCCGACGACGCCGAGCCGGATGGGCCGCGACTCGAGGGACTGGATCGCGCGGGCGACGCCGGAAGTCGCGCCGTAGTAGGTCGTAGCCTCCGTGCGCCGGCTGGAGGCGAGGTACTGCTCGCCGTGCATGATGACGCCGTGCATCAGGCGGCGCATCGCTTCGGGGTCCTCGGGGCCGGAGCCGACGTCCTTGACGCGCAGCGTGCCGTAGAAATTGCGGGTCATGACGCGCGCGTTCTTGGTCAGCGAATCGACGTACTGGTAAACGTGGAACCCGCTGAAGCCGACCGCCGCGAGCGCCAGCATGGGCACCGCCGGGTGCATGAGGCGTGTCACGAAGGCCGCGATCATGAGCGTGAGCACGAGGCCGACGCCGAACTCGTAGTAGGTATTGAAGAGCTTGACCGCGACCAGTCCCACGAAGAGGCCGCCCAGCGCGCCTCCAAGCGAGACCATCAGGTAGAAGCGGGTGAGATAGCGGGGCGCCGGCTTGCGGTCGGCCAGCTCGCCGTGGAAGAACATGCACATCACGAACAGCCCCGCGAGGTTCAGCGGCACCGCGAGCTTGATGTCCATCAGGCCGCCCTCCTTGTGCAGCGCCCAGGCCATCGCGCACACGACCACGAGGAGCGGTCCGAGGAAAGTCCAGCGGCTGTACCACCCGCGACCCTCGAAGCACAGGATGAAGCTCAGCAGGTAGAGCGTCAGCGGCAGAATCCACAGGAACGGCACGGAGGCCACGTCGTGGGTGATGTGGTTCGTTACCGCGAGCAGCATGAACGAGCCCCTGGCCGACAGTAGCA
>Ga0247825_10000361_pt1 | contig 28525 bp, 45 predicted proteins | sample 13C_Vanillin_Day_FD_194413 | JGI IMG/M metagenome (GOLD analysis project Ga0247825, IMG submission 194413) | Soil microbial communities from agricultural site in Penn Yan, New York, United States - 13C_Vanillin_Day48 | ecosystem: Environmental > Terrestrial > Soil > Agricultural land | place... | reverse complement strand
TAGAGCTCTTCGCTGCCGGTCATGCCGGCGAACAGCACCGTAGTCTGCCTGTCCCTGCCCATGGCGCCAATTGTCTACCGGCGCGCCGGAATGCGCAGCAGCACGCCGAGCAGCAGCACCGCGGCGGTGACGCCGAGGATCCACAGCGACAGGGGGCGCTCGAGGAAGATCATGAACGAGCCGCGCGAGATGGTGAGCGACTGGCGCAGCGACTGCTCGGCGAGCGGCCCCAGCACCAGCGCGAGCACCAGCGCGGCCGGCGAGAACCCCAGGCGCTTCATGAAGAAGCCGAACACGCCGGCGGCGAACATCAGCCAGGTTTCGACGATGCTGCCGTTCACGCTGTAGGTGCCGATGGTGCACACCAGGATCACGGCAGGCGCGAGGATGCGGTAGGGCAGCTTGATGATCTGCACGAACACCGGGATGGCGAAGACGTTCAGCGCGAGCAGCGCGATGTTCCCGAGGTACATGCTCGCGATCAGGCCCCAGGCGAACTCGGGCTTCTGCGTCATGAGGAGCGGCCCGGGCGTAAGGCCCCAGAGCATGAAGGCGGCGAGCAGCACGGCAGTGGAGGCCGAGCCCGGGATGCCGAGCGTCAGCAGCGGCACCATGGCGCCGGAAGAGGCCGCGTTGTTCGCCGCCTCGGGCCCGACCAGCCCTGCCATGGCGCCCTTGCCGAATTTCTCGGGCGTCCTCGAGACCGATTTTTCGATCGAGTAGGACATGAGCGAGGCCACCGTGGCGCCGGCCCCGGGAATCACGCCAACGCAGAAGCCGAGCAGCGAGCCGCGCACCACCGCCCAGCGCGTCTCGACGAAGTCGCGCAGGTCGGGCCAGAAGCGCCGTTCCTTCTGGTATTGCACGATGCCCCCGGTGCCGGAGGCGTGCAGCCCCTGGTAGAAGGCGTGCAGCAGCTCGCCCAGGCCGAACAGGCCGATGGCGATGGGAATGAAATCGATGCCGCCGATCAGCTCGGCCGAGCCGAAGGTGAAGCGCGGCTGGCCGGTCTCGAGGTCGACGCCCACGGTGCCGAGCGCAAACCCGATCAGCGCCGAGATGACCCCGTAGCGCCAATTGCCGCCGATCATCGCGATGAGGGTGAGCAGCCCCATCATGACGAGCAGGAAGAACTCGGGCGGCCCGAAGCTGCGCGCCACGTGCGAGAAGAGCGGCGCCAGCGCGGTGATGAGGATTACGCCGAGCGTGCCGCCTACGAAGGAGGCCACCGCCTGCATCACCAGCGCCGGGCCGGCACGTCCCTGCTGCGCCAGCGGATAGCCATCGAACGTGCTCGCCACGGTGGCCGACTCGCCTGGCGTGTTGAGCAGGATCGACGTGATGGTGCCACCGTACATCGCGCCGTAGTAGATCGCCGCGAGCATGATCACCGCGCCGGCGGGATCCATGCCGAAGGTGATTGGCAGCAGGATGGCGAGGCCGGCGGCCGGGCCAAACCCCGGCACGATGCCGACGATCATGCCGATCACCACCCCGACGAAGAGGTAGGCGAGGTTGGCCGGCGTGATGGCGACCGACAGCCCGAGCAGCAGGTGCTCGAAGACCTCCATCAGAAGGGCAGCTCCAGCAGGCCGCGCGGCATGGCGGCGTTGAGCCAGACGCGGAACATCAGGTAGAGCGCGAGGGGCAGGAGCACCGCGATGAGCGCGTTCTGCAGCGGCCGGCCGCGATTCAGCGTCCACAGCGCCGCCGCCATGAAGGCGATCATGGCGAGGAGGCCGCCGACCAGGTACATGGCAGCCACCAGCGCCGCGCTGAGCGAGGCCACCACCATGGTCACGCGGAGGAAAGGCGAGGGGCTCTCGGGCGGCGCCGCGCGGCGCGCGTCCAGCCAGAGGCTGGCGAGGCATATCGCCACGAGCAGCGTGCCGATGATGCGCGGGAAGAATCCCGGGCCCAAGCGCCCTGCCGAGGAGAGGTAGCTCAGCTCGGCAAAGGCAACCCAGGTGTAGCCGCCGGCCACGAACAGCACGGCGAGCAGGAACCCGGCGCGCACCGAAGCCCTACTTGATGGCGCCGGATTTCTTCAGGATCGTGGCGAACGCGTCCTGCGTCTTCTTCAGGAAGGCGTTGAAGTCCTCGCCGTAGACCACGTTCTCCGTGAGCAGGTTCTTCTGGATATAGGCCTTCCACTCGGGCGTGTCGACCACCTTCTTCATGGTCCCGATCCACCACTGCTGCGCCTCTTTCGGCACGCCCGGGGGCAGCACCAGGCCGCGCGGCAGCGACACGCCGATCTCGTAGCCCTCCTGCGCGAAGGTGGGGACGTTGCCGAGCGCCTTGGGCGTGCTGTTGCCGCTGTAGGCGAGCGGGCGCATGTCGCCCGACTGGATCAGGCCGAGCACCTCGCCGGGGTTGGACATGATCGCGTCGAGCGAGCCCGACAGCAGCGCGGTGATCAGCTCGCCCTGCTTGTTGAACGCCACGTAGTCGAACTTGAAGCCCGCCTTCTCCGAGAACACCTTGGGGACGATGTAGTCCACGTTCACGGCGCCGATGCCGCCGATCGAGGGCGGCTTGGACTTCGACTGCGCGATGAACTCCTTCAGGCTGCGCGCCTTGGAGGACTTGGCGTTGACCAGCAGCAGCATGTCGTCGGAAGCGAGCAGCGCTACCGGCGTGAAGCTGGTGGGCTGCCAGGGCGTGCTGGCTTGCAGCGGCGTGGTGATGAAGCTGCCGCTGGTGGTGGAGATGTGGTAGGGGTTGCCTTTCTGGTTGAACAGGTGCCCCCAGCCGACCGCGCCGCTGCCGCCGGCGCGGTTCTCGGCGACTATATTCCCCGGATAGAGCTTGTACTTCTCGAGGATCGAGATCAGCGTGCGCGCCATGATGTCGTTGCCGCCGCCCGGCCCGAACGCGATGATCCAGTTGAGACGCTGGCTGGGATACTTGTCCTGCGCCATCGCCGGGGCGGCGAGCAGCACGCATGCCAGCAGGGCACTGATGAATTTCATGAAAATCCTCCTCTCCTTGGACGCTAGGTAATATACGCGCATGAACCGGCCAGTCGAAGCCCCGGCCGCCACGCTCTCCGGCGCCGAGGCGGTGGTCCAGATGCTTGCGGCGCACGGGGTCGAGGTGCTCTTCGGCCTGTGCGGCGACACCAGCCTGCCGCTCTACGACGCGCTCGCCCGCTCGGCGTCCATGAAACACGTGTTGACCCGGGATGAAAGGCATGCCGCCTACATGGCCGACGGCTACGCCCGCGTGACCGGCCGCGTGGGCGTGTGCGAGGGGCCTTCCGGCGGCGGCGCAACCTACATCCTGCCGGGGCTGGTGGAGGCCAACGAGTCCTCGGTGCCGATCCTGGCGATAAACACCGACGTTTCGGTTTCGTCCCGGGGAAAATTCACCCTGACCGAGCTGGATCAGCGCACGCTGATGAAGCCGCTGACGAAGTGGAACGCGGTCCTCGACCGCTCCGCCGACATTCCGCGCACCCTGCGCGCCGCATTCGAGGCCATGACCACCGGGCGCCCCGGCTCGGCACATCTCGCGCTGCCTTTCGATGTGCAGAACGGCCCCGTGGACGCGGCCGAGGTGTGGGCCGATCCGACCCTCGGCATGTTTCCTTCCCGGCGCAGCGCGCCCGATCCTTTCTTCATCGACCTGGCAGCGAAGCTCCTCAGACAATCCAGATCGCCCTTGTTCATCTGCGGAGGCGGTGTGGTCCTGTCGGGGGCCGAGAGCGAATTGCTGGAGCTGGCGGAAAAGCTTTCCGCCCCGGTCGCGACCACGGTCTCCGGCAAAGGCGCCATCGACGAGCGCTCGCCGCATGCGGTCGGCGTGGTCGGCTCCAACGGCGGCACGCCCCAGACACGCGCGGTGGTCGACGCCGCGGACTTAGTCGTGTTCGTCGGCTGTCGCGCCGGGTCGGTGACCACCGAACGGTGGCGCCATCCCGCGCCCGGGGGCGCGCGCGTCGTCCATATCGATGTCGATCCCGCGGTGCCGGGCCACAACTATCCGGTCGACGTGCCGCTCGTGGGCGACGCCCGCCTGTGCCTTGCTTCCCTCAACGCGGCGTTGGAAGGATATTGCCGCGAGGGGGGGCTCGCGTTCGTTGCCGAAAAGAAGCGGGAGAAATTCGAGGGGTTCGAAGCGCTTGCCGCGTCCGACGACGTACCGATCAAGCCCGAGCGCGTGGTTCGCGCGCTGGCTCAGCTCCTGGACGCAGACGCGACCCTGGTGGCCGACCCGGGCACCCCGTGCCCGTACTTCTCGGCGTACTACCCGGTGAAGGGCACGGGCCGCCGGTTCTTTTCCAACCGGGCCCACGGCGCGCTCGGCTACGCGCTCGCCGCTTCCGTAGGCGCGCACATCGGCCGCCCGCAGGTCAAGACCGTCGCGGTGATGGGCGACGGCAGCTTCGGCATGTGCGCGGGGGAGCTTGAAACCGTCATGCGCCTCAAGCTGCCGATCACCTTCGTGGTGATCGCCAACGCGGCGTACGGCTGGATCAAGGCGGGGCAGAAGTCGGGCTACCAGGGGCGCTACTTCTCGGTCGACTTCAGCCTCACCGACCACGCCCGCGTGGCGGAGGCTTTCGGGGTTCGATCCTTCCGGGTTACCGATCCGCGGAAATTGAGCGAGGTCTTGAAACAGGCGCTGGATCACGACGGCCCCACGCTCGTCGACATCGTCTGCCAGCCGCTGCACGAAGCGAGGGCGCCGGTCTCGGAGTGGGTTGCATGATCGGCAAAGGGCATCACGACATGGGCGGCGAGCCTGCAGGGAAAGTGCAGCCGATTGAGCATGACTACGCGGAGTGGGAGCGTCGCGTGGACGCCATCGTCACGCTGCTTACCGGCGTGCGCGCGCCGAAGCCCTGCATGACGGTGGACGAGCTGCGCAAGAATATCGAGGCGATCGGCCCGCAGGCGTACGAGCGGATGAGCTACTACGAGCGCTGGGTGACCTCGGTGACGCAGACGCTCATCCAGCGCGGCGTCCTCACTACCGAGGAGCTGGGGCGCAAGATGGAGGAAGTGATGCGGCGCACGGAGGGTGGATGATCGAGCGCGGCCATCACGACATGGGCGGGCTGCCGGCGGGCAGGGTGGAGCGCACCGAGCACGACTATGCCGACTGGGAACGGCGGGTCGATGCCATGGCCGTGCTGCTCAATTCGAGGATCACGGTCGACGAGCGGCGCAGGAGCATCGAATCGCTGGCGCCGGAGCAATACGACGCCATGGCCTATTACGAGCGCTGGGTGATCGCGCTCGGGCAGACGCTGATCCAGCGAGGCATCATCACTACCGAAGAGCTGGGGCGCAAAATGGAGGAAGTGTGCAGCCGCAGTTCATAACCAGCTACGCGACGTCAGTACCGGCGAAGTTCGCTGTCGGAGAACGCGTGCGCGTGAGAAAGACGGCTCCCTTGGGCCACATCCGCACGCCCTTCTACATCCGCGGCCATACCGGTACCATCGAGCGCCTGTGCGGCAGTTTTCCCAATCCGGAAGAGCTCGCCCAGATGCGCGACGGCCTGCCGGCGCAGCCGCTGTACCGCGTGCGCTTCCGCCAGAAAGACGTCTGGCCGGACTACCGCGGGAGCGACGACGACGTGCTCGAGATCGAGATTTTCCAGCATTGGCTTGAAAAGGCATGAACGACAAAGGCAGCTACCAGCCCCTCACCTACTTCCAGCTCATGGAAGTGAGCCTGCGCGAGCTCCTGGTGGAGAAGGGCGTGCTTACGCAGGCGCAGGTCGAGGAAGCGGTCGAGGACATGCGCAACCGCACCCCCGAGCGCGGCGCGCGCGTCGTGGCGCGCGCCTGGGTGGACGCCGAGTTCAAGAAGCGCCTGCTCGCCGACGGTCCCGGGGCCTGCGAGTCCCTCGGCATCGACGTGCCGAAGCTGCGCCTGGTCGTAGTCGAGAACACCCCCCAGGTGCACAACGCCATCGTCTGCACGCTCTGTTCCTGCTATCCGCGCATGCTGCTCGGCATCCCGCCCGACTGGTACAAGTCGCGCAACTACCGCTCGCGCATGGTGCGCGAGCCGCGAGCAGTCCTCGCGGAGTTTGGATTGAGCATTCCGCAGGAAGTGCAGATTCGAGTGCACGACTCCACCGCCGACATGCGCTACATGGTGCTTCCCATGCGCCCGGCCGGCACGCAAGGCTGGAGCGAGGAGCGTCTCGCTTCCATCGTCGAGCGCGACTCCATGATCGGCGTTGCCGTACCCAAGGCTTGAAAAAATCCTGAAATGAGCATTCTTGGCCCGCGTTTTTCGTCCTAAGGCTATCCACCCCCTCGGCGACTGCGCCGCGTATATCGAGTTTTCGGAGGAGCTGGACCTCGAGGTCAACGCGGTGCTCCAGCGGCTGGCGAACCTGGTGCACGCCCGCGCGCAGCCGTGGCTGCGCGACGTGGTACCGGCGCTCGGCGGTCTCGCGCTGCATTTCGACCCCGACCATCCCGGGGTGCACGGCGATTCCCTGCAGGCGTCGGCCAACCTGGTGGCCGAATGCCTGAAGCAGCTCGATCCGGCGGCCGAGGAAGCGCCGCGCACGGTCGAGGTCCCGGTGTGCTATGCGCCGGAATTCGCGCCCGACATCGACGAGGTGGCGAAGAAAACGCAGCTCTCGGTGGGGGAAGTGGCCGAGCTGCATGCCGCGGGCGACTACCGCGTGCTCATGATCGGCTTTGCGCCTGGCCACGCGTACATGGGCGGGCTCGATCGCAAGCTCGCCGTGCCGCGGCGCGCTGCCCCGCGCGCGGTCGTCGCGGCGGGCGCGGTCGCCATCGCCAACGACCAGACGGTGGTCTATCCGTACGCCATTTCGGGGGGCTGGAACGTCATCGGCTGTACGCCGCTGGCAGTGTTCGACGCAGGCCGCGAGGAGCCGAGCCTTTTCGCGGCCGGTGATCGCGTGCGCTTCCATGCCGTATCGAAGGAAGACTTTCTGAAGATGCGCGGGTGAGCATCCGAGTCCTTCGCCCCGGCCTCCTGAGCACGCTCCAGGACCACGGCCGGCACGGGCTGCAGCACGTCGGGCTGTGTCCGGGCGGCGCCATGGACCCGATCGCGCTGTCGCTCGCCAACGCGCTGGTGGGCAATGCGCGCGACGAGGCGGCGCTCGAAGTCACCGTGATCGGCCCGCAGCTCGCGTTCGACGAAGACACGCTGGTAGCGCTGTGCGGCGCCGAGTTCGACGGCAACCTGCCGAACAACCGTCCGCTGCGGGTGCCCGCGGGCAGCCAGCTCAACGTGGGACACGCGGTGCGCGGCGCGCGCGCCTACCTCGCGGTGGCGGGCGGGTTCGGCGTCGAGCCGGTGCTGGGCAGCCGCAGCACTTTCATCCCCGGCGGCTTCGGCGGCCTGCAGGGGCGGGCGCTGCGCCACGGGGACGTGCTGCCACTGAGAGACGGTCTTGCCTCTGCCAGGTTCGATTCCCTGAAAAAAACCCGTGACGGCAGCGTGCGATGGTCCGCGCCGCCGCTCACGCTTCCCGACCGCGAGCCGGTGCTGCTGCACGTGATCGAAGGCCAGCACTACCGCGGCTTCGACGCCGCCTCGCAGCGGGCGTTCTACGATGCGGTGTGGCGCATTTCGCCGGACTCGAACCGCATGGGATTTCGACTCGCCGGCCCGCCGCTCGCGCGGGAGGAAAGCGGTGAGATACTATCCGGGCCGACTTGCCTGGGCACGGTGCAGGTGCCGGCGAACGGCGTGCCCATCGTGCTCATGGCCGACCACCAGACCACCGGAGGGTACCCGCGCATCGCCGAGATCGCCTCGGCCGACGTGCCGCGGCTCGCGCAGCTTGCGCCCGGCGGCACGGTGCACTTTGCGCGCTGCGACCTGGGGCTGGCGGCCGAGCTGCGCCACCACCTGGGCGAGCGCGTGTCCGCGGCGTTGCGCGGCATTGCCTGGAACTACGGCCAATGACGACCATCGACTTGAACTGCGACATGGGCGAGAGCTACGGCGCATGGACCATGGGCGCCGACGCGGAAGTGATGCCGTTCATCACTTCGGCCAACGTCGCCTGCGGCTTCCACGGCGGCGACCCGGCGACCATCCGCAAGACCGTGCGCCTGGCGGTCGACCACGGCGTGGCGATCGGCGCGCATCCGTCGCTTCCGGACCTGCAGGGGTTCGGCCGGCGCGCCATGAAGATCTCGGCGCAGGACATGTACGACCTCGTGGTCTACCAGGCCGGCGCGGTGGAGGCGTTCGCGCGCGCCGCCGGCTCGCGCCTGCACCACGTCAAGTGCCACGGCGCCCTCTACAACATGGCAGCGAACGACGAGGCGCTGTCCGAGGGGATGGCGCGCGCCGCCAGGGATCTCGGCGGCGTCATGCTTTACGTCTTGTCGAATTCAAAGATGATGGAAACAGCAAGGCGCCTCGGTGTCCCAGTCGCCGGCGAGGTGTTCCCCGATCGCGGCTACTCGGACGACGGCACGCTCGCGCCGCGCGATCGCCCGGGCGGCATGGTGGAAGACGCGGGGGCGGCGGTGAAGCGCGCGATCGCCATGGTGCAGGAGGGGTACGTCACCTCGCTCTCGGGCAAGCGGGTGTCGGTCTCGGCCGACACCCTGTGCCTGCATGGCGATCAGCCCGGGGCGGCTGCCTTCGCCAGAGCCATCCGCGCGGCGTTTGCCGACAGGGGCATCGCGCTCGCCGCTCCCTGAAGGTTCAGCTGCAGCGTGAAATAGGCGCCAAGCGCGCGCCGGATGTCTTCCACGGTGAGGCAGGTGAGACCCTGCGGCAGACACCAACTCGCGCAAGTGAGGGCGCGCACTTCGGGCTGCCGTTCCGACTGGATGTCCATGACCGTGGCCAGCACCTCGTAGGTCATGCCGTCGCCGTCGCTTTCCCTTGCCGCGGCATGCCGCAGCGCGCCGGCCTGCGCCGCGGCCAGGGTGAACAGGGACCGCTGCGTGATCCTGCGAACCGCGAAGTCGTCCGGGCTGACGCGCTGTGGGACCGCCTGCGCTGCGGGCAAGGCGAGCGCGCAATACGGCGCATACTGGTTCACGTGATACCAGGGAAGGAGCTTGCCGTCCTGCAGGTAGGCCGCGCCCTGGTCCGACGGAATCTCGATGCTGCGGTGAAGCACGAGCTTGGATCCGACCGGGACGAAGAACCAGGGCGAACGCTCGTTGGGCACGCCGTCCTTGTACGCGGTCTCGCAGGCCGCGAGAAACGCGACAACGATCAGCAACGTAAGGCGATGGACGCGCACGCCCTGCATATCGTAATTAACACCTCGGGTACAGAATGTCTTCCCCCCACCCGGAGGAGGTTTGGATGAAAACGCTGACTGCACTGCTGCTTTGCCTCGGCGTCGGCCTGGCCGGCGCCACGCTTGCCCAGGAAAAGAAGGATGAGAAGAAAGAGCCCACCGCCGCTCAGAAAAAGCAGCAGGAGCGCATGCGCGCCTGCAACGACAAGGCCGGCGACCGCAAGGGACGCGAGCGCCAGGAGTACATGAGCACCTGCCTGAAGGGCGACTCGGCCAAGAACGGCAAGATGACCGAGCAGCAGCAGCGCATGGCCTCGTGCAACAAGCAGGCGGGCGCCAAAGGCATGAAGGGCGACGAGCGCAAGGCGTTCATGAGCGACTGCCTCAAAGGCTAAGGAAGTCTGAAAAAGTCGTCCCCGCGCAGGCGGGGACCCATTCTTCTCATTTGATCTCGTCGCCGGGCGCCGCGGTGCGCGGGCCCGCGGTCTTGACGTTGTCGCCCATGCCGCTGCGATCGCCGGCCAGGGCTTTCACCAGCCCGCTCATGCGCATCGTCGCGCTGCCCGGCGCGTCCCACAGCTCCGCCTTGTCCAGGCGCACCTCGAGCAGGCCGAGCGCCGGATCGTCGACGCCGCGCGGAAACCAGGCCTCCACGAAAGGCGTCCACAGCTCGCGCATGCGGTCGCGGTCGCGCAGCACGCGCCCGGTGCCCGACACGGAGACGAAGGTCATCTTTTCCGGGTCGGCGTAGCTCAGGCACACCTGGTGGTCGTGCGCCTCCATTTCCTCGGTCTTCGGCGACTGCGCCTCGACGAAGAACCACAGGCGCGACTCGGCGTCCATCAGCAGCGTGTGCAACGGGCGGCTGCGCATCGAGCCGTCCGGGGTGAGGGTGGTCATCATGCCCACCTTGATGCGCTCGATGAGCCCGGCGAGCCGGTCCAGATCGTCGGTTTTCTGCCTTTCGGTCTTCATGGGGATGCCTCCGGCACTGCTCGGAGCAAGCGGGATGCCCGCGGACGAAGGCTCTTTCTACAGCCGCATCAACGGCGGCGCGCCGTGGTGCGCTGGTAGCAACTGCAGGCAGCGGCTTCCAGACCGGCATCATCGAGGATGCGGATCTTGCCGCGGCTGTAGGCGATGAGACCGCGCCGCTGCAGGCCGGAGGCGGCCTCGGTCACGCCCACGCGCCGCACGCCCAGCATGTGGGAGAGAAACTGATGCGTGTGCCGAAACTCTCCGGACCGCACGCGGTCGCGCGTCATGAGCAGCCAGCGCGCGAGCCGGGCCTCGACCATGTGGAAGCGGTTGCATGCCGCCGTCTGCGTGACCTGCGCCATCAGCTCGTGCGCATAACGATGCAGCCCCTCCTGGAGCGGCGGGCTGCCGTCGAAGGCCTTGCGAAAGCGCCCCGCGCTCATCTGCATGGCGTTGCCCGCGCCCTGCACCAGGGCGCGGACCGGCGAAACATCGACACCGAGTGCGAGCGGGATCCCGACCATTCCTTCGTGTCCCACCAGCCCTACCTCGAGCGCCTCATGCTCGTCGACCACGGTGAGCAGCGACACAACCGACCTGCCCGGGAAGTACACGTCGGGGATCTTCGCACCGGGCTCGTAGAGCACGTCGCCGAAGACCAGCGAGACGGGAGCGAGACCGGGAAGGAGCGAAAGGTAGGCCTTGCGCGGTAGCGCTGCGAGGATGGAGTTCTCGGGCCGGGACATCCTGCATCGTGCGCGCAATGTCGCGGCGCGTATGTTCGTGCGCGCACATAAAAGCTTGACGCGAAAAGATCTTACGCCGCGGCGGCCTTTGCCTCGGGCAGCAGGCGCTCGTACTCGCGCCTCACCACCGCATAGCACTCGCACACGCGCGCTTCGAGCCGCCGCCGGTCGAGGACCCGGATGCGGCCGCGGCTGTATTCGATCAGGCCGTCGGCCTGCAGTCTGCCGGCCGCCTCGGTGACGCCCTCGCGCCGCACACCCAGCATGTTGGCGATGAGCTCCTGCGTCATGCGCACCTCGTCGGAAGAAAGGCGGTCGAGCATCAGCAGGAGCCAGCGGCAGAGCTGCTGGTCTACCGTGTGGTGGCGGTTGCACACCGCGGTCTGCGTCATCTGCGTGATGAGCGCCTGCGTAAAGCGCAGCAGCAGGTGCTGCACCTCGCCGCTCGATTCGAACAGCTTCCTGAGGACGGAGCCGCGCACGCGGTAGCCGTTCCCCGCGCTCTGGACAACGGCGCGGCTCGGCGTGCTCTCGCCGCCCATGAAGAGCGCTATGCCGACCAGGCCCTCGTTGCCGGTCACCGCGATCTCCGTCGAGGCGCCATTCTCGAGGACGTACAGCAGCGATACGATGCTGTCGATCGGAAAGTACACGAAGCCTTGGGCGCTGCCCGATTCGTATACGGCCATTCCCAGCGGCATGGGCGTGCGCTCGAGTCGCGGCAGCAGGGTCTCGTATTCGGCGTCGGGCAGCGACGCCAGGAGGCGGTTGTCCCGGGGATTTTGCGAGCGGAGGACGCCGCGCGGGATGGTCACCCGCCCATACTACACTTCTTGGTACGCCACCGAACACAGACGTCGCCAATGCCCGACGTCTAGAAAAAAAATCAGGGGGTTATCGCCGCGATTTCGGCGTCGAGGTGATCGTCGGGGGCAGTTTCCAGACGCTGCATCTCCCGCATCGCCTGTCCGTAGAGGCCGCGAGCCATGTCGTTTCTCGGCGAATCCCAGTAGGCCAGGTCCTTGCGCTTCATCGCCTCGAAGGCGCTCAGGCTGAACCGCGCGTCCAGGATCCGCCCGATCGCGAGCCGGCGTTCGCTCGCGGTCCGCGTGCGGCCGGATTTTCCTTCGAGCTGTGCTACGTTCGGGAACGTACAGACTCCGTCATTGCGAATCGCTCAGCATGTTGTTGCATGCCCCGCTGCGAAATACTGCGCCGAGCCGCACAAATCGTCGGAGACCTCCACGCCCTGCGGCGCATGCTCAGGGTGTCGATGAACGATCTGCAAGATTGGCTCGCGGGAAACGTCAACCCGCCGGTCCATGTCTTTCTGAAGGCCGTGGACATCATCGACGCCCAGGCCGGTCGTCACGCGGCCCAGGCCGGTCGTCACGCGGCCAGGGGGACCGACGCGTCCGGCCGATGAGGGGCGCGCCGGCCCAGCGCCGCGTAAGCAAATAGCAGCAGCAAAACGGGCGCGGCAAAACCGATCACGAACGGCGCGAACTCTACAGCGCGAGCCCACCAGCTCTGCTCGACCGTAAACAGAGTCCACAGTCTCCCCGCCAGGGGAAACGCGGTGAAGACCGCGGTGGGGACGACAAACCAGGCGTGGCTACCCCGTCCGGATCCGGCCATGCGGGCGCTGAAAATGGAAACTGCCCCGACCAGCACCGCCGAAACAATCGCCGCCGCCGGGCCGAGCGCCGCGTATGTCCACGTGCCGACCGCGTGCAGCACCAGCAGGACAATCGCCAGCATGACAACTCTTCTGAACCAGGTATCGCTCACCTTTCCAGTATCAAGTACGGCAGCTACCGGTGTCTGTACGGGCGCGTACATTCGCGTCTTCGAGCCTCGGCTGTAGCTCTGCCAGCGGACAAAGGCTCAGGCTTGCGGCGGCTTCGCCATGCCGGTCGAAAGGCGCAGCGCCGGGTGCTCTCTGTCGATGAGATCGCGCAACTTGATCAGGCTGTCCTCCAGCACCGTCCCCGTGGCTCCGAGCAGGCCGATGTTGCCGACCTTCAGGGCTTCGAGCGCCGTGAGCGCGGTGTACAGGAGCCGGCGCTGTTCTTCCGCCAGCGCACCGAGCCGTTGGTGCAGATCGACGTTCCCATGGCTGCTGATGGACCGGTCGCGATGGTCCTCGTACGAGGACACGGCGTCGGCAATCGCGTTGTCGAGCATCCTGTTGAGGATCTGGAATTCGTCAACGGTAATCGGCACGCGCCGCTCCCGCGCGAGCTCGGTGACCGCCTGGCAGACATCACCATAGTCATGGACGACCTGGTCCACGCGGTAACCCTCCTCCTGCATCTGCCTGCCGTGCAGGGTGGCTGTACGGTTGCCTTCCATGGACGCACGCGCGGCGGGCAGGGCGCCGTTTGCCTGGCGCAGGCGAAGCGCTTCGCCCAGCTGCTCGAGGAACAGGGCGACGCCGCGTTTCGGGTCCGATGCGGCAGCTGCAGGCACGTCCCGCAGGCTTACCTTCGCCTGGCAGCGCCGGATCAGCTCGTCGTGGTGGGCGCTCAGGAAGTCATGCAGCATGACAAGTCCTTTTCGTACTGCTCGCCGGTGAGCCGCCCGGCGAGGAAAGCGAGAAACAGCTGCTGCAGCTCGCGCTGCTGCCGGGCGTCGCGCGCCTGGTGCTGATGAATCAGCAATATGGCGAAGGCGAGGGCGTTGCTCATGCTCCTGCTTTCTGCCGACTTGGACATAGGCGCAAGGTTGACGCAAGCCCGGAATCGCGTATGTGCGGTGGCGTACGCTGGTGAACGTACGGTGACGAACAGACTCGGCCGGCGGGGGAGCGTTACAAGTCCAACGTGGCAAAGGGGAGAAAGGTACCGAGCGGCGACCTGGTGGTAGTCCTGTGCATCCGGCCAGGCAAGAGCTGCGCGCAATCCCGGGTGATGCTGGCGCGCGTGCGGCCCGTCGGGGTGTTCGAGCTGCTGACTGCCGCGGCATGGGCCGGGGCGCTCGGCTACCCGCCCGAGGAGCTGAACGGAACGTCGTTGCGCGACCTGATGCGGCTGGAGAAGCCTGTCGCGAAGGACATCGTCGCCGCCCTGCTGGACGAAAGCGACGTTCAGGCGCCGCTGGAGGTCACCCTGCGGTGCAAAAACGAACGGCGCAAGCGCTTCCGGCTGTACCGCCGATTCGACAGCTACGAGGAAGCGGTGTTCGTCATGGCGGAGGAAAGTGTCGATAGGCTGGTCGAGCCCCGCCCTGCCCACGCTTAGTTCAGCGTCTGGCGCCCACGAACCCGTCCCAGTGTTCGGTTCCCAACAGACGCCCTCTGCCCGGTCTTTCTAGTCTCGGCAATCATGTACGCGGCCACGGGCAGTCCGGCCGACCTCGGGCTGGTCCTTCACGACAGTCTCTCGGACAGCTATGAATCGTCGAACGTCCTGCTTGCGAGAGTCGGCATGGACGCCAGGCTGCAACTGCTCACCTCGGGCTGGGAGCGGGTGCTCGGCTACAGCCGCAGGGAACTCAATGCGAGAACGTTGCTGCAGCTCATGTGGTCAGACCGGCGCAGTGCTGCGGCCGCGGTGGCGCAGATCCTCGACACGAGAGAAATGCGCCCGGTGATTCTGAGGATCCGCTGCAGAAATGGTCGGGGGAAATGCTTGAGGCTGCATCGCCTCTACGACCGGCAGGAGAAGATGATGTACATCGTGGCCGAGGAAGCTCCGCAGAACCGCAGCGGCGTGATTGCCGGCGGTGCGGAGCGGCGCAGCGCAGCGCGCAGCGCCTGACCATGGACCATTCCCCCCAAATCTGCATCACGGAGTTCCCCGATTACCTGCACGTCGATTTCGGCAGCGCGAGCTGCCTCGAGCTTTCCGAGACCTATCGAAGCTTTGCCCGCTGGTGCACAGGGGGACAGGTGAACGGTGCACTGCTTACGGCGGGCGACAACGATCCGGAGGGCCATCGTCGGCTCGGCGAGGCGCTCCTGGAAATGGCGCGCACGGCGGCGATCGCCTCCGACTTCAAGCTGGCCCTGGTGCCGAGCACCCAGGCAATCCAGGCGGTCTATCGGGACGCGCAGCACGCGCTGCGGGCCATCGGGCTCAACGCGTGGGTTTTCGACGCGGAAGACAAAGCCATCGAATGGCTCGAGGGGCGGGCCGCCGCCGGGCCGATGACGTCCTGACTGCTATGTGCTCCAGCCGGCAGATGGCGGCGCTCGCTTGCCTCGACAATCGGTCGTGCCCCTCAGTATCTGCTGAGACACCGCAGGCAGTCATCGAAAGAACACCATGAGAACCCCCTCCATCCAGAAACGGGCCGCCCTGGGCGTCGCCGTCTTGCTGGCGCTCGGCATCTTTTCCGTAACCAGTTCCGCCCAGGTGCGGGATCCCGGCGAGCACGCGTTGCTCCTCGACATGCGCGGCGCGCCCGTCATGAGCAGCACGGGCCTCTGCTGGCACACCGCATACGGGCCGGCGCCCGCGTGGATCGCGGGCTGCCATGCCGTCCCAGTCGCCCAGCTCGTGCCGATTGCCGCGGCGCCGGCGTCCGCAGCGACCGTCCCGGCGGCGCCGCTTCCGGTCTACGAAAAGGTCGCCTTCGACGCCAACGTCCTGTTCGGCTCCAACCAGTCGGCCCTGAGTCTGGCAGGCCGCGACGCGCTGGACTCCTTCGTCGGCAGCATCCATGGCCTCGAGTCCAGAACGGTGATTGCGACCGGGCACGCCGACCGCATGGGATCCGAAGCCGCCAACCAGATGCTGTCCGAGGAGCGCGTGAACGCGGTGAAGTCCTATCTCGTCGGCAAAGGCGTGGCGGCGGACCGCGTCCAGACCAGCGCCTGGGGCGAAACAAGGCCGGCCACTTCGGCCGGCGCATGCGCGGAGGCCAACACCGGCAAGAACGTCGCCTGCCTGCAAGCCGACCGGCACGTGACGGTCCAGATATCGGGATCGAGGCTCGCCCGCTAGGACCTGCCCGCCGGGAGTCAGGCGACTGCGCCATAGAATAGGCGCATGACGCCCCGAATCTTCTCGCCGCTCGAGCTGGGCGGCATCACGCTGCCCAACCGCATCGTGGTGTCGCCGATGTGCCAGTACTGCGCCGACGACGGCTCGATGAACGACTGGCACCTCGTGCACCTGGGCCATCTCGCGTACTCCGGCGCGGGGCTGCTCATGGTCGAGGCGACGCACGTGACGCGCGAAGGCCGCATTACGCACGGCTGCAGCGGCCTTTACAGCGACAACAACGAAGCGGCTTTGTCGAAGGTGATCCAGCTGGTGAGGCGGCTCTCGAAAAACCCCGTGGGCCTGCAGCTCGGCCACGCCGGCCGCAAGGGCTCCTCAGAGGTACCGTGGGAAGGACGCCAGTTTTTAGCGCCCCACCAGTCGCCCTGGCAGACCGTGGCGCCTTCGCCCCTGCCTTTCTCCGACGGCTGGCATGTGCCGCGTGAGCTCGAGCAAGCGGAGCTCCATGGGCTGGTCGAAGCGTTCGCCGTCTCGGCCCAACGGGCGAAGCGCGTCGGCTTCGATGTGCTCGAGCTGCACTCGGCGCATGGTTACCTCCTGCACCAGTTCCTGTCGCCGCTATCCAACCAGCGCCGCGATGCGTACGGCGAGGAGCGGATTAAGTTTCCGCTCGAGGTGGCGCGCGCGGTGCGCGACGCGTGGCCCAGGGAGCGCGCGCTCGGCGCGCGCATCAGCGGCAGCGACTGGATCGAAGGCGGCCTGGGTCCGCAGGACGCGGTGGACTATGCGCGCGCGCTCGAGCGCATCGGCTTCGACTACGTGTGCGTGTCGAGCGGCTCGCTCGTCGGCCGCGCGCAGGTCAAGGTCGCGCCGGGCTACCAGGTGCCGTTTGCGGAGAAGGTGAAGCGGGAAACTGCCCTGAAGGTAAGAGCCGTCGGCATGATCGCCGATCCTGCGCACGCCGAGTCGATCGTCGCCGGCGGCAAGGCCGACATGGTGGCCATGGCGCGGGCCTTCCTCGACAACCCGCGCTGGGTCTGGCACGCGGCGGAGCGCTACGGCATCAGGGTTGACTATCCGCCGCAGTACGCGCGCGCCCGCTACGACCAGTGGCCCGGTTCGAAGCTCGCCCGGCCTTAGCCCTCAATCCCAGAGCTTTTCCGGCAGCGGCAGGCCCTGCAGCTCCGCTGCGGTCAGCGGCCGGTCGGGCGGGATGCCGAGCTGCTCGAGCAGCGACATCACCTGACGCACGTGCTGAGCGCAATGCCAGGTCGTGCGCTCGAGCACCTCATGCATCGGCTGCGTCCCATAGTAAGTGGCGACCGGCTGGTCGCCGGAGCGATCGGCCAGTCCGTCCCACCACGCGCCCACGCGGCGGCGCACCTGCCCGCCGAACTCGACGATCGCCGCCGGCGTGCGCATGTCCTCGGGCGGCTCGGCCACCATGTTTTCGTAGCTGAGCGTCCCGCCCTCCATGGCGTCGACGAAGGCGGCGGGGATCTGGAAGACATGGTGCAGCAGGACGCGGTAAGAGCGGGGCCGATTCGGCAGTTGCCGCTCCATCGCCTGCGGCCTCATCTGGCGCGTGTAGCGCTGGGCCGCCGCCAGCACGCGGTCCAGCCGCCGTACCAGCTCGGCGGGCGGCAGCGCCGGACGGGTGTCGACGTCAAGACCGAGGAACTGCACCACGTCGCCGATCAGCTGCGCGAACACGAACCGGTCGCCGCGGGATACCACCGGCACCGAGCGGGCGCCGAGCCGGCGCAGCTCGTCCATCCCGGCGGCATCCTCCAGGATGTTTATCGATTGGAACTCGATCTCACGGACCGAGAGGAACTCTTTGATCCTTAGGCAGCTCGTTCAATGCGGCTGCCAGAAGACCTTGATCGGCTCGTTCATGACTTTATCGACTCGATTAGCTGCACCAGAGTTTCGTAGGGCTGGGCGCCCACCACGCCCTGACCTCCGGCGACGAACGTCGGCACGCCGGTGACACCGTAGTGGCGCGATTTCTCCCAGTCGGCGTCCACCGCGTCCTTGAAGCTGCGCTTCTCGAGCACCTGGCGGGCGGCGCTTTCGTCCAGCCCGATTTGCCGGACCACGTCCATCAATACTTCGACGTCACCGATGTTGCGGCCGTCGACGAAGTAGGCCTTGAAGAGCGCGTCGTGGATCGCTTCGCCGCCGGGCTGCGTGTCGGCCCACTTGCCAAGCTCCTGCGCAAGGCGGCTATTGTAGGTCATGGTGCGGTTGCCGTAGGGCAGGCCCTCGGCGGCCATGCGCGCGCGCATCTGCGCCTGCATCTTCGCGATGTCGTAGTTGCGCCCGCGGAAGAGCTCCTCGAGGCTCTTGCCTTCGGCGGGCGTGTCCGGGTGCAGGGGAAAGTGCACCCACTGCACCTTCACGCCGTGCTCCTTCCTGAGCCGCTCAATACGCACGGTACTGAGATAGCACCAGGGTCAGACGTAGTCGGAGAAGATTTCCAGTACCAGCGGTTCGTTCATGAAGGCATCACTTTCTGCGACGACAGCGCGAGCCAGCCGCGGATGATACGGTAGAGCACCCAGATGCCGGTGCCTATCCACAGCACGACGGCGGCCGGGATGCCGACGAAGGTGACGAACAGGATCGCGCCGACCACCACCCACAGCAGCGCATACCAGAAGGTGCGGATCTGCCAGGAGAAGTGCGTGTCGAGCCAGGTGCCGCGCACGTCGGAGCGTTTCACGTAGTTGAGGATCACCGCGATGATCGACGGCCAGCCGGTGAGGAAGGCGGTGACCACCAGCGCCGAGCTGATGATGCCGGTTACCGCGCTGAAGGCATGCAGCGCGTAGATCACGTGCGCCAGCGTCACCAGGCCTTCGCGCGGTACGAGCCCCGAAGGGGCGGAGCTCATTTCTGTGCCTGCTTGTCGTAGAAGTTGACCAAGCGGATCACGTCAGCCGGGTCCATGCGGCCGATGGGGCCGGAGGAGTAGGTGGAGGTGCGCACCTTGCCGGTGGCGTCGACGATGAACTCCGAGGGCTGGATGATCTGGCGACGGTCTTCCCACCAGGAGCCGAGCTGGTCGGCCATCGCGCGCGTGACGCCGTAGCCGACAGGAAAGGAAAGGCCGGCGGCCACCTCCTTTGCCTTGTCGATGGGGTCGACGCTCGCCGCGACGACCTTGATGCCGAGCGCTTCGAGCTCGGGCCTGGCCTTCTCGAAGGCGGCCAACTGCCGCCTGCAGTATGGTCACCAGTGGCCCCGGTAGAAGAGGATGACGTTGTAGCGCGCGTCGATGCCGCCAGGCAGCTCCAGCGTGCCGCCGTCCGCGATATCGAGCGTGAGGGCCGGGAAGGGATCGCCCGCGTTGAGCTTCTCGCTCATGTCTGGATCATACGGTAAAAGGCATCGATGCCCGCCTCTGCGCGCAGCTCGGGCACGTCGCGCCCGCCGGCTGCGCTCGTGTAGGGAATACCGGTCGCGTCAGCGATGCGGACGAAGCCGTGAAATGCGGCGACCACGGCGGCTGCATCGACCAGCCCGGCATCGCCAAGCGCAGCGCGCAACTCGGCGCGCGCCGCGGCGATGCGGCCTGCATCGCGTTGCACCACGGCTTCGGCGAATGCCACCAGTGCGCTAGCGTAAGCAATGTCGACGCCTTCGTCGAAGCCCTGCGTGACGCCGCGCACCTGCACCTGTTTGCCGCTGATATGCATGCTCTCACGGAGCATGTAGGAATGAGCGGTGGTTCAGTACACGCATTGGTGCAGCGCCGAGACGCGCGCCGCCATGATCTCCATCTGTGGCCGGCTGATGGCGCGGATCGACTTGTCGAACTGGTAGACGAACTGGCCCGGCAGGTAATGCACGTTGGCAAGCGCCCAATAGTCACGTAGCGATTGCGGCACGAGCGACAGCCCACGGTAGATATAACCGGCCTTGGGGCTGGGATACATCGGGCCGTCGGCCTCCACGGCGTCCTCGGGTTCGACCAGCGGCAGCCAGGCGGCCTTCTTCTTCGCACCGGGCGGCCGGTAGCGCGTGGGCTCGCCGGCTCGTGGCGCGGGCAGCGGCCGCTCGGGAAGCCCCAGCGCCAGCGCGAAGCGGTCCATCATCATCACCATCGCGGCGATGCCGACGATCTCGACGTACTCCCCTTCGGACAGTCCGCGCGCGAGCAGCGACTGCGACCACGGCTCGCTCAGCCGACCCGGATCGCAAACCACGCGGTGGACCAGTTCCACCCGCGCATCGCCTAGCGTGCCAAGGCTGGCATGTTCCCCCTGCACCGCGTTAGGCGACAACGACGCCTTGATGCGCGCGCAGTGCGCGCAGCCGTGCGCGTGGCGGATCTCGGCGACCACGGCGATCCGCTGCGCGCCGGTCAGCCAGGTGCCAGGTGCGGAAATCGCCGCCCAGGCGCGCTCGTGCGCCTGCGCCAGATCCTCGCGTACCGGAATGCCGCTTGCCTGCATACGTTCTCCTGGATGATGGCGGAAAAGAGTGGGAGTCGAACCCACCAGGGACGTCTGACGCCCCTCACCGGATTTGAAGTCCGTGCGCCCCACCGGGGTGCGAGTCTCTTCCGCGGATGACATGGGCGTCGCCCGCGCGCCGCGTGAATTTTATCCGATCGAAGTACTCCAGCACCTCGATCGACAGGTTGCGGCCGATGCCCGCCCGGTCCCGGAATCCGGCGGCGGTGATCTCATTCATGTCGAGCGCGATTGCCTCGAGCTCGCGCAGCGCGGTCGGCAGGAAGAAGCGGGTCTTCGACACCCGCACTACCTTGCCATGGCGCGCGAGGCGCGAGAGGGCGGCCTCCAGCTTTTTCACTTCCATAGAACAATGCGTTGAAAGGTCGGTCAGCGTTGGCGGGCGCAAACCGCCAGCCTCAAGCAGCGGCTCGATCTTCTTCCACAGCGCGGCATCGTCCGGGTTGACCGCGATCTGGTGCGTCGCCAGACGCACGCTGCGCCCTTCGCGCATCACTACGCCTTCGCTGGCCAATTCCTGGACCAGCGAAACGAGGGCTTCCGGCGCGATACGGGCGCCTTTCAGCACGCGATCCTCGGGCAAGCCTGCCATGTCGGGAAAGCGCGCGTGCCAGGCGGCGAGCGCGGCGAGCGCCTTGTCGCGCAGCGCGCGCCAGTGGGCCGGCGCGAAGCGCCAGCCGATTGCCGCGGGCAGGTTGCGGTTGGCGGCGAAGCGCGCCAGGTCGACGCCCGTGGGCGAGCGCTCGAGCAACGCAGCGAGCGCCGCGTCGTGGTCCTCGATCTCCATGGCCGCGAGCCAGGCGAGGCGCTCGGGCTTGCCGCGCCCGCGCGCCGGCGGAAATACGTCGATGACCATGCCGCCGCCGAGCGTACGGCGCGCCGAAGCATCGCGCACGATGAAGCGGTCGCCGCACACGGTGCCCACGGGCCTGTCGAGATGAAGCTGCACGAGCCCGTTGCCGTCGAGGAAGGCAACGCGGCCGAGCACGTCGGCCGCGCCGAGGTGTAGGTGCACTGCGCTCCAGTGCTTGAGCGACGGGTCGATGCCGTGCAGGCGCGCGTCGAAGCGCCGCACCGGGTCGGGCGCCGGGCCGGCGACGATCCAGTCGCCGCGCACGATCGGCGCCTTGCCTTCGAACCCGGCGAGGTTGAGCGCAAGGCGCTGCCCCGCGCGCCCGCATTGCGCCGGGGCGCTGTGCGCATGAATGCCGCGCACGCGCGCGCCGGTTCCGGCGATGAGCGAGCGCACATCGTCCCCAACCTTGATCTCGCCGCTCATCGCCGTGCCCGTCACCACCAGCCCCGCGCCGGCGACGGTGAAACAGCGATCGACGCTCAGGCGGAAGTTCCCTTTCGCTTTGCGTGGAGCGAGCGTGCGGGCGGCCTCCTCCAGGAATTGCGACAGCGCGGCGACACCGTGCCCGGTCACCGAAGAGACCAAGAAAAGCGGCGCTGCTGGCAGCAGGGTGGCAAGGGACGCCTGGACTTCGGCCACGCGTTCGGGTGGCACGCGGTCGATCTTGGTGAGCGCCACGACGATGCGCGGCACGCCGAGGAGCCGCAGGATGGCGAGATGCTCGTGCGTTTGCGGCATCGGGCCGTCGTCCGCGGCGACCACGAGGAGCGCGAGGTCGATGCCCGAGACGCCGGCGAGCATGTTGTGCACGAAGCGCTCGTGCCCGGGCACGTCGACGAAGCCGATGTCGCCCTGGTAGGCGAAGCCGAGGTCGATCGTCATGCCGCGCCGCTTCTCTTCGGGCAGGCGATCGGCGTCGACGCCGGTGAGTGCCTTCACCAGGCTGGTCTTGCCGTGGTCGACGTGGCCGGCGGTGGCGACGATCAAAGCAAACCCGCGTTCTTCATGAATTCGTCTTCGTCGTCGAGGCAGCGAAGATCGAGGATGAACGCGCCGTCCTGCAGGCGGCCGATCACCGGAACGGGCAGCTTGCGAAAGCGCGCCGCAAGCCGCGTATCTCCCGGGCGGATGGCGATGCCCGCGCTCGGCAGGCGCTGCGTCGGCAGCGCCCCGCTGCCGAGCTCGCTTTCACAGTCGATGACCTCGACGCCCGTGAAGCGGGCGGCGAGCGCGGACTTGATCCGCTCGGCCGATCGCAGGATGTCGTCGCGATTCCTCGTGAGAAGCCGCAAGGCCGGCAGGCGCGCCGGCAGGCGGTCGGGATCGAGATACAGGCGCAGCACTGCGGCCAGCGCGGCGAGGGTGACCTTGTCCAGGCGGAGCGCCCGCTTCATCGGGTTCCTTCGGAGCCCTTTCACCAATGTGGAGCGGCCGACGATGATTCCCGCCTGCGGACCGCCCAGCAGCTTGTCGCCGCTGAAGGTGACCAGGTCGGCGCCGTGCGCCAATGCCTCCTGCACCGTGGGCTCGTGCGGCAGGCCGAAGCGGCGCAGGTCGACGAGCGTGCCGCTGCCCAGGTCGACCATGAGCGGCAGGCCGCGGTCGCGGCACAGCCGCGCCAGCTCCGACTCGGGGACGCTCGAGGTGAATCCCTGGATGGCGTAGTTGCTGGTGTGCACTTTGAGTATCGCGCCGGTCTTGGGGCCGATCGCCTGCTCGTAGTCGGCGAGGTGGGTGCGGTTCGTCGTGCCGACTTCGCGCAGCCGGCAGCCCGAGCGCGCCATGATGTCCGGCAGGCGAAAGGCGCCGCCGATCTCGATCAGCTCGCCGCGCGACACCGGCACTTCCCGGCGTGCCGCGACGGTGTTGAGCGCAAGCAGCACCGCGGCGGCGTTGTTGTTGACCACGGTGGCAGCCTCGGCGCCCGTCAGGTGGCATAGCAGGGCTTCGGCGTGCGTATCGCGCTCGCCGCGCCGGCCGGCCTCCAGGTCGTACTCGAGGTTCACCGGCGCGCGCGCCGCCTCGACCATGGCCTCGAGCGCTTCCTCGGGGAGCAGCGCACGGCCGAGGTTCGTGTGCAGCACCGTGCCGGTCAGGTTGAACACCCGGCGCAGCGTCGGCCGCGCCTCCTGAGCGAGCCGCTCCGACACGCGGGCAAGGATGGCGTCCTGCGGCTCGACCGCCTTTCTTTCCCGCAGCTCCGCGAGGGCCTGGCGTATCGCATCGGTGACCGACGCCCGCCCGTACTGCAGGATCAGGGTCTGGCTGCGCTGCAACAGGCGGTCGACGGAGGGCAGCGCTTGCAGGTCGGCGTGCATGCCGCGACTATGTTAATCCGGGAACCGAAATGCCGCCTCGCGCGTCCTGCGAGCAGGGGCTGAATGAGTGAAGACCGCCGCCGGTGGTTCGCAGTGCAGATCGAGGGGCTGACCGACCGGCTCTACGGCACGGCCCTGCGGCTCACGCGCAAGGCCGAGGATGCCGAGGACCTCGTCGCCGAAACCGTGGTCAAGGCCTGGGCCCGGCTGGACGAGCTGCGCGATCCGCAGTCGTTCCCGGCATGGATACAGCGCATCCTCAGCAATACCTTCGTGAGCGAGTGGCGCCATCGGCGTGCCAGCCCAGAGGTCGCGTTGGGTTCCCCCGAGGTCGAGGGCGACGAGCCGTTCTCGCTTTTCGAAAAGCTGCATCAGCCGTTCCTCCTGTGGTGGAGCAATCCCGAGGAAAGCCTGATCGCCAGCCTGCTGCGCGAAGACCTGGAGCGCGCGCTCGACTCGCTCCCGGACGCCTATCGACTGCCGGTGGTGCTGGTCGACGTGCAGGGCTATTCCTACTCCGAGGCCGCGGATCTTCTCGGCGTGCCCGTCGGAACGGTGCGCTCGCGCCTGAACCGCGCGCGCTCTCGGCTGCAGCGTGCGCTGTGGCGGCACGCGCAGGACGCCGGGCTGGTGCACGCGGGCGGGAGCCATGAAGCGAACGACTGAGGGTCACATCGATTGCGAGGACGTGCTGCGCCAGCTCCTCGCCTACCTCGACCACGAGGTGGACGAGCACGCCGCCGCGCTCATCGAGCGCCACCTGGAGGCGTGCCGCGCCTGCTTCACGCGCGCCGCCTTCGAACGCCGGCTGAAGGCGCATCTGGTGGCGGCCGCGGAGAAGCCGGCGCCGGCCCGCTTGCGTGCGCGCGTCAAAGGCATCCTGGACAAGTTCTGATGGTCGCGATCTTCGGCTTCTCCCGCGACAAGATCCTCACCGCCGTGCGAGACATGTACACGGCCGTGGCTACGGCGCCGCGCCAGGGGTTTCACTTTCCCGTAGGCCGCAGCGCATGCCTCGCCGTCGGCTATCCGGAGGCGGCGCTCGATGTTCTGCCGCCCGAGGCGCTGGAATCCTTCGCGGGAGTCGGCTATCCGTTCCGGGCCGGTGTCATCCGTCCCGGCGACACCGTGCTCGACGTGGGCGCCGGCTCGGGAACCGACGCGCTGATCGCTGCGCGCCTCGCCGGCCCCCAGGGTCGCGTGTACGCGCTCGACATGACGCCGGCCATGAGCGCCAAGCTTTGCGCGCTCGTAAGGCGCCTCGGCCTGAAGAATGTGGAAGTGCTGGAAGGCAATGCCGAATCCATCCCGCTCGCCGACGGCTCGGTCGACGTGGTGACGAGCAACGGCATGTTGAACCTCGTACCGGACAAGCTCGCCGCCGTGCGCGAGATCCGCCGGGTGCTGCGCCCAGGCGGTCGGGCCCAGATCGCCGACATCGTGATCCGCCGGCCGGTGACGCCGGAGTGCGCCGTCGACCCGAAGCTGTGGGCGGAGTGCGTGGTCGGCGCCACCGTCGACGAGGACTACCTGCGCCTTTTCCGCGACGCCGCCTTCGAAGGCGTGACAGTGCTGCGCGACTACGACTATTTCGCGCACTCGGCGAGCGCGGAGACGCGCGAGATCGCACGGCGCTTCGGCGCGCGCGCGGTGGAGATCGCGATGCGCCGCGGCGAGCGCGCACCTTCGCGGCTCGCGGCGGCGAGGTGGCGGCTGGCGGGCGCGCTGTCGCTCGCCACCGCGATGCTCGCGTGCTATGGCACGCTGGCCGCGCTGGCGCTGTTCTCGGCGGCGGGCATCCAGCTCGCGGTCAACGAGACAGTATGGGCCGGCGTGGTGCTGCTCGGCGCCGGCCTTGCCGCCGCCTCGGTGACGCTTGGGGCGTGGCGGCATGCCGACTGGCGGCCGGTCGTGCCGGCGGTCGGCGGCGCGGCCATCGTCGGCTGGACGCAACTGGTGAGCTACGCGCCGTGGCTCGAGCTCGCCGGCTTTGCGCTGCTCGCCGCCGCCGTGGTGATGGAGTGGAGGCGGGCTGGAACTGACCGCCGAGCTGCTGCGTCCTTGCCGTGACTTTCTTCGAAAAAGGAGGAGGACATGGCAGAAGCAAGCAGCCGCACCCTCGTGGTGCTGATGACCCACGGCGCCGACGACGAGCTGTCGTCGGTAGGCTTCACCATCGCCTGCGGCGGCTTGACCGCCGGGCTGAAGGTGTGCATGTTCCTGACCAGCTCGGCGGTCGACCTGGTGCGCAAGCGCGCCATCGACATGACCGTGGTGGCGCCTTTGTCGCCGCTGCGCGACCTGGTGCAGGACTTCATGAAGCGGGGCGGCACCGTGTGGGCCTGCACGCCGTGCGTCAAGGCGCGCGGCTACGAGCAGTCGGACCTCATCGAGGGGGTCGTGATCACGGGCGCGAGCGTGATGCACGAGGAAATCAAAAAGGGCGCCGCGACCCTGAGCTTCTGAGGAGAAAAGCATGGGCGACGAGCTTCCTGTGAATCCCGACGCGCTGCGCGAGGAGGTCAAAAGCAAGTACCGCGACGTTGCGCTGAATCCCCGCGGCGAATACCACTTTCACACCGGTCGCCGGCTGGCGAAGCGGCTGGGCTATGACGCAGCAGTGGTCGATGCCATGCCCGAAGAGGCAGTCGAGTCCTTCGCCGGCGTGGCGAATCCCTTTTCCTTGCGCAGGCTCGAGCCGGGCGAGCGCGTCGTCGACGCGGGCTCCGGAGCGGGCTTCGACTGCTTCATCGCCGCGCAGCAGGTCGGGGCTTCCGGCCGGGTGGTCGGCGTGGACATGCTGGCCGAGATGCTGGCGAAGTCGCGCGCCAGCGCCGAGGCCATGGACCTCGCCCACGTGCAGTTCCGCGAAGGCGTGCTCGAGGAGATGCCGGTTGAGGATGGCTGGGCGGACGTCGTCATCAGCAACGGCGTCATCAACCTGTGCGCCGACAAGAAACGCGTATTCCAGGAGATCTGGCGCGTGCTGCGGTCGGGAGGGCACCTGCAATTTGCCGACATCGCCAACGGCAAGCCGGTGCCGGCGTCGGCAGTACGCAACATCGATCTCTGGACCGCTTGAATCGCCGGCGGCCTTCCGTGTGAAGGCTGGCGACTGATGCTGGAGGAGGTCGGGTTCGTGGATGTGAAGATCGGCCCGCGCTGCGACACGTTCGGCGAAGCGTCGGGGGAGAAGAAGGCGCGCCAGTTTGAGGTCTACGGCTACCCGTTCATGGCGCGCAAGCCGGGATAGCACGCTGCCCCTCGTTTGGGCGCCGGGCGCGTGGCCGGCGTTGACATGTGATGCACATGTGATTAGGCTCGATTGCATGTCAAAGATGATCCAGTTGCGTGGTGTCCCGGATGCGCTGCACAGGCAGTTGAAGGCGCGCGCGGCGATGTCGGGACTGTCCCTTTCGGATTACCTGCTGCGCGAGGTGCGCAAGGCCGCCGAGCAGCCGACGCCGGAAGAGATGCGCGAGCGGCTGCGCCGGCGGCCGCCCTACAAGGGCAGGACATCGCCGGCTGACGCGGTGCGCGCCGAGCGCGATAGCCGTTGATCGTCGTCGACGCGTCCGCGTTGCTCGAGCTTCTACTCGGGACCGCGCGCGCCGCGCAGATAGGCGCGCGGGCGCTTTCGCCCGACCAACGGCTGCACGCTCCTCATCTTCTCGATGTGGAGATCGTTCAGGCGCTGCGCCGCCTGGTCCGGCTTGGGGACATCGATGCCGAGCGCGCGGAGCAGGCGCTCGAAGATCTCGAAAACCTCGTCATCGAGCGTTACTCGCATCAGGAGCTGCTCGCGCGAGTGTGGCAGCTGCGCGAGTCCATGACGGCGTATGACGGCGCTTACGTGGCGCTCGCTGAAGCCCTCGATGCGCCCCTGCTGACGTGCGACGCGAAGCTCGCCCGCTCGCACGGGCACGGCGCAATAATCGAGCTGCAAGCCTGACCGGTCGAGAACGAAACTTGCTGCAGTGCATTCACCGCAGGGAATCGCGCAGGTCGACTCGGAAAGGAGATCACATGCATTACGTGGATGGATTCGTCGCGGCCGTGCCCACCGGCAACCGCGAACGCTACAAGGAACACGCGCAAGCCGCGGCCGCGGTGTTCCGCGAGCACGGCGCGCTGAAGGTGGTGGAGTGCTGGGGCGACGACGTGCCGGAAGGCGAGCTCACGTCCTTCCCGATGGCGGTGAAGCGCAAGGACGACGAAACCGTGGTCTTTTCGTGGATCACGTGGCCGTCGCGGCAGGCCCGCGACGCGGGCATGAAGAAGGTGATGGCCGACCCGCGCATGCAACCCGAAGCGAACCCGATGCCGTTCGATGGCAAGCGTCTTATCTACGGCGGCTTCGAGACGATCGTCGAAGCCTGAGCTCTCGGAATCGTGGAGCGGGAAATGAGTTTCGAACTCATCCCTCAACCCTGGAGGGGTTGCGCTCTGCCAGCTAAGCTATTCCCGCGCCGCTGCATTGTCGGCCGGCGGGCAACGGTCCGCCATCCGCCAACAGGACCAGGGCTCAGGAACCGCGCACTACAGCTATTTTGTTTTCGACCGCTTTCACCCCGTCCACCTTGCCGGCGACCTGGCCGGCGCGCGAGCGCTCGCCTGCGGAGCTCGCGGTACCCCACAGCGTGACGTTGCCGTCGGCGGCGGTCACGTCGATCGCCGCGGCCTGAATTTTCGCTTCCGATTCGAGGGCCTGTTTCACGCGCTTGGCCAGTTCCGCGTTGGGATCCGGCTTGGGCGCCTCGGGCGCCTTTGCTTCGGGCGCGGGCGCCTGCGGGGGTGCCTCGGCCGATGGCTTGGCCTGCGGCGCGGGCGCGGGCGGAGGGGGCGCGGGCTCGCTGCAGGCAGCGAGCGCTAGAAGCAGAATGGCGGCGATTGTTCTGGGCACGGCAGTTCCTCCTTGAGGATGCTACCCGCCCATGATGCACCTATTTCGGCAGCTCGCTCGGCTTGGGAG
>Ga0247825_10000360_pt1 | contig 28540 bp, 23 predicted proteins | sample 13C_Vanillin_Day_FD_194413 | JGI IMG/M metagenome (GOLD analysis project Ga0247825, IMG submission 194413) | Soil microbial communities from agricultural site in Penn Yan, New York, United States - 13C_Vanillin_Day48 | ecosystem: Environmental > Terrestrial > Soil > Agricultural land | place... | reverse complement strand
GGCTATCCCAAGCACGTCATGGAGCGCTATGGATGGGGCTACCGGGCGTTGCCGGCCATCGTGCGCCGCGGCCTGGTCGCGCCGCTGGTGCGCGCGCTGCCCTACGGCTTCCGGCGCGTGAAGACCGCGATCGCCACCGCCGGCATCGGCGACTGGCGCGAGCGCTACGTGCGCTGGTTCGGCGCCCTGGACCGCGCCGAATGCGACCGGCTCGCCGCCCCGGTGCTGAACGGCGCCGCCGTGCTCGACGCGAAACCGCCTTTCGATGCCGCGGCGGGCACGAGCGCGCTGCGGCGCATGCTTTACTTCGACCAGGCGAGCTGGCTGCCGGACAACCTGCTCGAGCGCGGCGACCGCATGACCATGGCGGCCTCGATCGAGGCGCGCGTGCCGTTCCTCGACCACCGCCTCGCCGAGTTCGTCTCCACGCTGCCCGACGCGCTGCGCGTCAGGGGGTTGTCCACCAAGTGGGTGCTGCGCCAGGCGGGCAGGCAGCTCATCCCCAAGCGCATCCGCAAGCGGCCGAAAGTCGGCTTCCGCGTGCCGGTGAACGAATGGTTCCGCGGCGAGATGCGCGGATTCCTGCTCGATCACCTGGCGGGCTCGGCGTCGCTCACGCGGCCCTACTACAACGCCGGCGTGCTCGACCAGGTCATGGAAGAGCACCTCAAGGGAAGGCAGAACCACGAAAAACTTCTATGGATGCTTCTGAACCTCGAAATCTGGCACCGGACCTACCGGCACGCCTGAAGCAGAAGCCCCGCTGGATGTGGAACCGCCTGCGTTGCATGACGCCGGCGGAGGTCGCGTTCCGCGTGGTGCGCGCGGTGCATGCCCGCGCCGAGCGCTACGGGGCGCTCGGCAGGATGCGCGTGCCCGCGCCCGAGCTCGCGCAGCCCTTTCATCCATGGGTGTCGATACCTTCCAACGCCGACGTTTCCCGCTATGTCGCCGCGGCCGAGCGCATCGGCGCCGGCATGCTCGACGTGTTCGCGCTGCGCGGCGTGGATCTCGGCCAGCCGCCGCGCTGGAACCGCGATCCGAAGAGCGGCATCCAGGCGCCGCTCGCGTTCGGCAAGACGCTCGACTACCGCGACCCGGGCCTCGTCGGCGACATCAAGTACCTGTGGGAGCCCAATCGCCACCTGCACCTCGTCACCCTGGCGCAGGCCTACGCGATGAGCGGCAATGCAGGCTATTTCCACGACCTCGCCGAGCAGCTCGACAGCTGGTTCCTCGCGTGCCCGCGCGGCCTGGGCCCCAACTGGGCGAGCGCGCTCGAGGCCGGGATCCGCCTGATCAGCTGGTCGATCGCCTGGCAGCTCATCGGCGGGGCGAGCTGCAGGCAGTTCGACTCCTCGCGCCACGCCGGGCTGCGCCTGCGCTGGCTGCGCTCGGTGTTCGAGCACGCCGAATTCATCCGCGGCTGGCTGTCGCTGCATTCGTCGGCAAACAACCACCTCATCGGCGAGCTGGCGGGCCTGTTCGTCGCCGGCGTGACCTGGCCGCACTGGAAGCGCGCGGCGCTCTGGGCCGACACCGCGCGGCGCCTGCTCGAGCGCGAGGCGCTGGCGCAGAACGCGCCCGACGGCGTGAACCGCGAGCAGGCGGTGTCCTACCAGCGCTTCGTCCTCGATCTCATGATCTTCTGCCTGCTCGCCGGGGCCGCCAACGGGCGGCGCTTCTCGGCGCAGTACGCGGCCCGCATCGAAGCGATGCTCGACTATCTCGCCTCGATCATGGACGCGGGCGGCAACGTGCCGCAGTTCGGCGACGCCGACGACGGCGAGATCGCGCGGCTCGCGCAGGACGAGGGCTTCTCGCCCTACCGCTCGCTTCTCGCCACCGGCGCGATCCTGTTCGGCCGGGGCGACTTCAAGCTCAAGGCCGGCGCGCTCGACGACAAGACCCGCGCGCTGGTCGGCCCCAGGGCCGACGAGCAGTACGCGGCCCTCGGCGCGAAGAAGACGCGCCTGCCGCCGCGCCGCGGCTTCCCCGAAGGCGGCTATTACGTCCTCGGCTGCGACTTCGACACGCCCGCCGAGATCCGCCTCGTCGCCGATGCAGGGCCGCTGGGCTACCGCTCGATTGCGGCGCACGGCCACGCCGACGCGCTCTCGTTCACGCTTTCGGCCGGCGGGCAGGAATTGCTGATCGACCCCGGTACCTACGCCTACCACACGCACGGCGCGTGGCGGCAGTACTTCCGCGGCACCGCGGCGCACAACACCGTGCGCATCGACGGCCTCGACCAGTCGGTGCAGGGCGGCAACTTCCTGTGGCTCGCGAAAGCCAACGCCGGCTGCAGCCTGTGGCTGTCGTCGGCGGAGAAGGACTGCTTCGAAGGCTGGCACGATGGCTACCGGCGCCTCGGCGACCCGGTGAAGCACCGGCGCAGGATCGAGCTCGACAAGGCGGCGCGCCGCGTTCTGATCGAGGACACGCTCGAGATGGCCGAGGACCACGAAGTCGAGCTCTTCTTCCACTGCCACGAGGAATCCAGGCTGGTGCAGACGCGGCACGGATACCTGATTCGCCGCAATGCCGCATTGCGAATGACGCTGCCCCAGGCGGAGGGCGCGAGGGTGCAGGTCCGCCAGGGAAGCTTGGCGCCGATCTCCGGCTGGGTCTCGCGCACCTTCGACAGCCGCGCGCCGGCCCCGACCATCGCCTGGAGCGCGCGCCTTTCGGGGCGCACCGTGCTCCGCACGGAGATTATCGTCGAGCGCACCTGAAGTTTGGCCGGGCCCAGGCCGCCGCGTGTTCCTCTACGACGCGGGCATGTTGCCGGCGGCGGCGAACTGCTCGCCGAGCTTGTTCAGCAGCATGACCACCTCGTCGAGCGCGCGCACCCCGTCCCATAGTTTCTGCTCGATCATCTCGTTGGTTCCCTGCAGCAGCGAGCTCGATGCGGTCGCCGTCCTGGGGATGCGCCGCGCGCAAGGGGCCGCTCTTGGCGAGCACGCTGGGCAGGATGCGAGGCGCCGATCACCACGATGTCCTTGCGCGCCATTACCGGCCGGAAGCAAGCTTCAGGCCGGTACGATTCCTACGCGACCTCGTCCATCATCAGGATCACGCCTTCGCGGCGCTTCGAGGGCGAAACAAGCGGCATGCAGCTGACGCGGCAGCTCACCGGCTTGCCGCGGCGGTTGATGGCGTCGAGGGTCACTTCCTTGTAGTCCGCGCCGTCGTGAAGGCAGGCGCGGATCGGGGCGCGCAGCTCGCCCACCGGCAGGCCGATGTCGAGGTTGAGCACCGACTTGCCCTGCACCTCGTCCGGACGCAGGCCCCAGAGATCGTGCGCACGCTCGTTCCACACCAGCACGTTGAGGTCGCGGTCCACCACCACGGCGGCGCCGCGCATGCTCGCGAGCACCGATTCCAGGAAGGCGTTGACCTGGTTGAGCTCGTTGGTGCGCTGGCGCAGCTCCTCGTTGACGGTCTGCAGCTCCTCGTTGGTGGACTGGAGCTCCTCGTTCATCGTCTCGAGCTCCTCGTTGGTGGACTGCAGCTCCTCGTTGGTGGTCTCGAGCTCCTCGTTGGAGGACTGCAGCTCCTCGTTGGTGGTCTCGAGCTCCTCGTTGGAGGACTGCAGCTCCTCGTTCGCGGTCTGGATCTCCTCGCGCGAGCGCTCCAGCTCCTCCTGCAGCCGGTGGCTGCGCGTGACGTCGACGAAAGTGATCGACACCCCGAGCGCGGCTTCCGAAGCGTCCGCGATCGGCTGCGCCACGACCTCGAAGTAGTGCGTGTCGCCGTCGGGAAAACGGCGCTCGACGTTGGCCCGGGTGACGGCGCGCCGCTCGGAATAGGCCTGCTCGATCAGCGAGCGCAGCTCGGTCGGCCGGTACGACACTTCGAGATCCTGCAGCGGCCGGCCGACGTCCTTGGCGCCCAGGCTGAACATCAGGCGCGCCTTCTGGTTGACGAGGACCACGTTGCCCTCGGCGTCCACCACGAGGCGCGCCAGCGGCAACTCGTGCATGGCGAGCTCACCGAGGCGCTGGTTGGTATTCATGTCGGCGACATCGCCGTTTTCGGCGGGCTTGACTAGGGCGGGCGGCCGGGGCCGCGCCCCGGGCTGCGGCACCTTGAGGAATATACGGCATTTCAGATCGAGCGGCGTAAAAAGGTGGCCCTGGGTGAGCATCATCTCGGCGCGCCCGAGGAAGAGGTAGCCGGGGGAGCCCTCGGAGCCGTTCAGCGCGAAGTGGAAGCGCGACATGATCCGGGACTGGGTTTCGGCGTTGAAATACATGAGGGTATTGCGGCAGACGAGGAGATCGAGGCGCGAGATAGGCGCGTCCGAGACGAGGTCGTGGCGGCCGAAGATCACCGAGCGGCGCAGGTCGCTGCGGAACACGAAGCGGCTCCCCGCCGGCTCGAAATAGCGCTCGCGCCGCGCGGCGGGAAGGTCCTCGGTCTCCTTGGCGCTGTAGCTTGCGAGCCGCGCCTGGCTGAGCGCCTCCTCGTCGGCGTCGGTCGCATAGACCTTGGCACGCTCGCGGAAGGCTCCCTCGCCCATCGCCTCGGCGAGCAGGATGGCGACGGTGTAGGCCTCCTGCCCCGAGGCGCAGCCGGCGGACCACACCCGCAGCGGCGCGCCGTCGGGCTTTGTCTTCAGGATCTCCGGAATCACTTTTTTCTCCACGTACTCCCAGGCGTAGTCGTCGCGGAAAAAAGAGGTGACGTTGATCAGGAGGGTGTTGAAGAGCTGCCCGAACTCCTCGGGATGCACCTGCAGGTAGTCGAAGTAGGCGTCGAATCCCTTCAGCCCGAGCATCTGCATGCGGCGCAGCATGCGCCGCATCAGGCTCGGCTGCTTGTACCCGGTGAAATCGAAGCCGCGCTGCTGCTGCAGGAAGACGAGCAGCTGCTCGAAGCGCTGCTCTTCGGCCGAGCTCATGGTCTGTTGTTGGTCGTGACCAGCGTATGCAGCGCAGGCGCGATCTCGGCGAGCGGCAGCACGAAATCGGCGGCTCCGGTCCGCAGCGCCGCTTCCGGCATGCCGAAGAACTCCGAGGTCTCCTTGTCCTGCACGATCACCGTCCCGCCCATCTTCTTGATCGCCTTTACGCCCATCGCGCCGTCGCTGCCGCTGCCGGAAAGGACCACCGCGACGGCGCGCTCCTTGAAGCTCGCGGCGGTCGACTCGAACAGGAGATCGGCCGAGGGCCGCACGAAATGCACGAGCTCGGTGTGTGTCAGCGTCAGCACGCCTTCGGCGTCCACGAGCAGATGGTTGTCCGGGGGCGCCACGTGCACTGTGCCCGGAAGCACGCGAGCTCCATGCCGTGCTTCCACTACGGTCAGCGGCGTACGGCGGCCCAGGATTTCGGCCATCAGCGAGCGGTGCCGCGGGTCGAGATGCTGCACCACGAGGATTCCGACGGGGAATTGCTTCGGTAGCGCCCCGAGCACGAGCGTCAGGGCGTTGAGGCCCCCCGCCGAGGCGGTCATCGCTACGATATCGAACCCACTCATAAATAAAGGAAAAACAGAGAATTGTAACTACGGTGGAACATTTTGCGTCGAGGGCGTACAAAGCGGTAAGGGAACGCCGTATGGATCAGTCGCGACGCTTCATAGCTCCCGGACAGAACCGGCTTCTTTCGGCCCTCTCCCGCGACGTGCAGATCCGGCTGCTGCCGCGGATGGAGAAGGTCAACCTCGCGGTGCGCCAGGTCCTGTTCGAGCCGCAGGAGGTCCTGACCCACGTTTATTTTCCGCTCAGCGGGGCGATGTCGCTGCTGATCGCGCTTGCGAGCGGCGAGACGATCGAGATCGCCACCGTGGGCAACGAAGGCATGCTCGGCACGCCGGTGTTTCTCGGCTCCGAGCGGGGTGCGATGCGCGCGGTGTGCCAGGTCGCCGGCCAGGTGCTCAAGATGCGCAGCGACACGTTCCGGCATTCGCTGGGCGAGCATCCCGACCTCGCAGACATGGCGCGGAGGTATACGCACGGCATCCTCAACCAGATCGCCCAGACCACCGCCTGCAACCAGGTCCACAGCGTCCAGCAGCGCATGTGCCGGTGGCTCCTGATGACGCACGATCGCGTGGGCGCGGACGAATTCCACCTGACGCAGGAGCTGCTCGCGCAGATGCTCGGCGTTCGCAGGCCCAGCGTGACGGTGGCTGCCGGTGGATTGCAGCGGGCGGGATTGATCCATTACCAGCGCGGGCGCATCCGCATTGCCGACCGCGCGCGGCTGGAAGCCGCTTCCTGCGGCTGCTACGACGCCGTTCGGCAGGACATCGGCCGGCTGCTCGCCGTCGCCTGACGTCCATTGGCGCCGTTCCCCCGGGGCGGGGGGCTTTGGAGCAGGTTGTATCGGCGCGATGTGGCGACAAGCAAGCGACGCAGCCGCTCGAGCCTGCCGTGCGTTGCCACTATCGCGATCGATTTCGCGTCATCGGCTTCCAGCAGCCGGTCGATCGCCGCGCGATAGCGCACGCTCGTGCCGATGACGCGCTGGGTCGCGTTCTCGATGTCGGCGCCGGCGCGCATCGCGGCGGCGTATTCGCGCAGAGCGCCGTGGTAATCGCGCGCACAGCGGAAGATCTCGCCGGCCAGCAGGTGATTCATGCACCGATTGTAGTCCGTTGGGAGTGTACTGCACGCGCAATCGCTCCGGCGGCATGCCTCATCCGGCGCTCTCCCACCGGACTAAAGCGCCGAGGGCGCCGGCCGCAAGCCGCTCAACCTGGCTGCCTCATTCTTGCAGGCTATGAAAATCAGCGTGTTGGGCCTCGGATACGTGGGCGCCGTATCCGCGGGATGCCTTGCGAGGGACGGGCACGAAGTCGTCGGCGTCGACCCGGAGCGGGCCAAGGTCGAACTCATCAACGCGGGCAGCACGCCGATCATCGAGAAGGACATCGGCGGCATCATCGCGGAGCAGGTGGCGGCCGGAAGGCTGCGCGCCACCACCGAGCTCTCGGACGCGGTGCGCCACAGCGACCTTGCGCTGGTGTGCGTGGGCACGCCGAGCCAGCCGAACGGGGGCATTGACCTCAAGTACGTGCGCCGAGTGTGCGAGCAGATCGGCAGGACGCTCGCCACCCACGAGGGCGCGCCGGTCGTCGTCATGCGCAGCACCATGCTGCCGGGGACGATGCGCGAGCTGGTCATCCCGACGCTGGAGGAGTTCTCCGGCAAGCGCGCGGGCGAGGAATTCGGCGTGTGCGTCAACCCCGAGTTCCTGCGCGAAGGCACGGCGGTGCACGACTACTACCACCCGCCCAAGACGGTGATCGGCGAGCTGAGCCGCTCGAGCGGCGATCTCCTCCAGTCGCTCTACGCCGGCATGCCCGGGCCGATGATCCGCACCGACATCGAGACCGCCGAGATGGTGAAGTACGCGGACAACGCCTGGCACGCGCTCAAGGTCGGCTACGCCAACGAGATCGGCAACCTGTGCAAGGCGCTCGGCATCGACGGCCACAAGGTCATGGAGATCTTCTGCCAGGACCTGAAGCTGAACCTTTCACCCTACTACCTCAAGCCCGGCTTCGCCTTCGGCGGCTCCTGCCTGCCGAAGGACGTGCGGGCGCTCCTCTACAAGGCGAAGATGCTCGACCTGAGCCTCCCAATACTTTCTTCCGTATTGCCTTCAAACCAGCTGCAGATCGAGCGCGGGCTGCAGGCGGTCATCGACAAGGGCAGCCGCAAGATCGGCATCCTCGGGTTTTCCTTCAAGGCCGGCACCGACGACCTGCGCGAGAGCCCGATGGTCGAGCTCGCCGAGCGCCTCATCGGCAAGGGCTACGACCTGCGCGTCTACGACCGCAACGTCAGCCTCGCCGCCATGCACGGGGCAAACCGCGACTTCATCCTCAACCGCATCCCGCACATCTCGCGCCTCATGGTGCCCACGATCGACGAGGTGCTGGCGCACGCGCACACCATCGTCATCGGGAATGCCTCGCCGGAGTTTGCCGACGTGCCGCGGCGCACCGGCGAGCACCAGACGGTGATCGATTTCGTGCGCGTGAGCGACTCGCGCACCGTGGCCGGCGTGTACGAAGGGATCTGCTGGTAATGGGCGCCCGCCATCCCGAGCTCGACCAGCGGTTCGACTTCCTGCTGCGCGTCTTCACGCCGCGCACCGTGTTCATGGAAATCGGCGCGGCCGACGCCGGGCTCGCGCTGCGCGCGGCGAGCTTCGTCGAGCGCGTGTGGTACGTCGATGCGAGCTGCCGCGCTGCGCGGGCGCCCTGCAACCTGCGCACCAGCGGCCTGGGCGGCGTGCCGCTCTCGAGCATCGACGTAGCCTTCAGCGAGCGTCCGGAGAGCGCCGAAGACCTGTGCCGGCTGCTCGCCCCCGGCGGCGTCTGGTTCGTCTACGGGCAGCTCGTGCCGGCAGGGCTCTTTCGCGAGGCGGGCTTCGCGCGCGTGCAGTACTTCGCCGGCGGCCTGCGCGTGCCGGGAGCGCTCGCCCGGGTCTCGCGCACCACTACCACCGCGGCCTACAAGTAGCCGATGCCCCGCGAGAGGCGTGTCCTGATTCTCGTCGAGAATCTGCCGAGCCCGTTCGACCGGCGCGTGTGGCAGGAAGCGCTCGCGCTGCGCGACGCCGGCTACGGCGTTTCGATCATCTGCCCCACCGGCAAGGGCTGCGAGAAGAAATACGAGGTAATCGACGGCATACACATCTGGCGCTACAACCTGCCGCGCGAGGGGGCGGGGGCGCTGGGTTACCTGGTGGAATATAGCGCCGCGCTGTTTTCCACCTTCATTTTGAGCTTCAAGGTCCTCGTGAAACGAGGATTCGACGTCATCCACGCCTGCAACCCGCCCGACCTCTTCTTCCTTATCGGCGGCTTCTTCAAGCTCTTCGGCAAGAAGTTCGTGTTCGACCACCACGACGCGAACCCCGAGCTCTACGTGGCGAAGTTTGGCCGCAGAGACGCCCTTTATCGTCTGATGCTTCTGCTTGAAAAGCTGACTTTCCGTACCGCAGATGTCTCGATCGCCACCAACCAGTCGTACCGCCGCATCGCCATCGAGCGCGGCGGCATGGACCCGGCGAAGGTGTTCGTGGTGAGGAGCGGCCCGAGCCTCGAGCGCATGCGCATCGTGCCTGCGGTCGAGGCGCTGAAGCAGGGGCGGCGCTATCTCGTCGGCTACGTCGGCGTGATGGGAAAGCAGGAAGGCATCGACTACCTGTTGCGCGCCGCGGCGCACCTCGTGCACGAGCTCAGGCGCAGCGACGTGCACTTCGGGCTTGTCGGCGGCGGCACCTCGCTCGACGAGATGAAGGCCCTGGCGCGGGAGCTCCGCGTGAGCGAGCACGTCACCTTCACCGGCCGCGTCTCCGACGGCGCGATGCTCGCGATGCTCAACACCGCGGACGTGTGCGTGAACCCGGATGTCGCCAACGAGATGAACGACATCTCGACCATGAACAAGGTGATGGAGTACATGGCCCTGGGAAAGCCGATCGTGCAGTTCGACCTCGCCGAGGGGCGCTTCTCGGCGCAGCAGGCCTCGGTCTATGCGCGGCGCAACGACCCCGTCGATCTCGCGCGCAGGATCGCCGAGCTCCTCGACGACCCGGCGAGCCGCGCGGCGATGGGCAGCTTCGGCCGGCGCCGGGTGGAAAACGAGCTCGAGTGGCGCTACGAGGCGCCGAAGCTCGTATCCGCGTACGACGCGCTGTGGACCCGGCCCGCGCCCCTGATCCGTTCGGATGACCCCGGCCGCCTCTAGGCTTCACTTCGGCGCCCTATCCTGCGGCATCGATCCAAGGGTGGAGAAACCATGAAGTCCGCGCTTCCTTCCAATCGCTCGTTTGGCTGGACCTTCACGGCGGTCTTCGTCGCGGGCGGGCTCTACAGCGCCTGGCGCGGCGGCCCGTGGATGGGCGCGCTGCTCGCGCTCGCGCTCGCGACGGCCGCCGTCACCATCACGCGCGAGCGCTGGCTCACGCCGCTCAACCGCGCATGGATGAAGCTCGGCGAGCTCATGGGCCGGGTGGTGAGCCCGGTGGTCCTCGGGGCGATCTTTTTCGGCGTGTTCACGCCTGCCGCCGCGATCATGCGGCTTGCCAAACGCGACGCGATGTGCCGCCGCTTCGACGCGGCGGCGCGCAGCTACTGGGTCAAGCGCGACCCGCCGGGCCCCGCCGAGACCAGCTTCCGCGACCTGTTCTAGGAGACAACGCAAATGGATTTCGTGCTGCAGATGTGGCGCTTTCTGGGCGCGCGACGCAAGTACTGGCTGCTGCCGATCATCATGATCACGGTCCTGCTGGGCGGCCTGCTGGTGCTCGCGCAGGGCTCGGTGGTGGCGCCGTTCATCTATACGCTCTTCTAGCGCGATGCGCATCCTCGGCATCTCGGCGTACTACCACGACAGCGCCGCGGCGCTGGTCGTCGACGGCAAGGTCGTTGCGGCGGCGCAGGAGGAGCGCTTCACGCGCAAGAAGCACGACTCGGGCTTTCCCCACCACGCCATCCGCGCCTGCCTCGAGATCGGCGGCCTCAAGAGCGCCGAGCTCGACTGCGTGGCGTTCTATGACAAGCCCTTCCTCAAGTTCGAGCGCCTGCTCGAGACCTACCTCGCCTTCGCGCCGCGCGGCTTCGAGTCCTTCCGCGCCTCGCTGCCGGTGTGGGTCAAGGACAAGCTGTTCCAGCGCGCCAACATCCTCAAGGAGCTGAAGCAGCTGGACAAGCGCGCAGACTGGGGTGAGAGGCTCCTGTTCTCGGAGCATCACCTCAGCCACGCGGCGAGCGCCTTCTATCCGTCGCCCTTCGAGCGCGCCGCGGTGCTCACGATGGACGGGGTGGGCGAGTGGACCACCACCTCGCTCGCGCTCGGCGAGGGACGCGCGCTGAAGGTGGTGCGCGAGATCCATTTCCCGCACTCGCTCGGCCTGCTCTATTCGGCGTTCACCTACTACACCGGGTTCAAGGTGAACTCGGGCGAGTACAAGGTGATGGGGCTCGCGCCCTACGGCCGGCCGCGCTACGTGCAGCAGATCCGGGATCACCTCATCGACATCAAGGAAGACGGCAGCTTCCGCCTGAATCTCGACTACTTCGACTACTGCACCGGCCTGACGATGACGAACGAGAAGTTCGACGCGCTCTTCGGCGGCGCGCGGCGCAGGCCCGAGGACCGGCTCACGCAGCGCGAGATGGACCTCGCGGCGTCGATCCAGGCGGTCACCGAGGAAGTGGTCCTTAAGCTCGCGCAGTCGATCGCCCGCGAGACCGGGGAGAAGAACCTGTGCCTCGCCGGCGGCGTGGCGCTCAACTGCGTGGCCAACGGAAAGCTCCTGCGCAAGAAATACTACGACCGGCTCTGGCTGCAGCCCGCGGCCGGCGACGCCGGCGGCGCGCTCGGCGCGGCGCTCGTGGCGTATCACCTGCACAAGGGCGTCGAGCGCACGGTGGCGAGCGGCCTGGACGCCATGCAAGGCGGCTACCTCGGGCCCGAGTACGCCCTGGACGAGATCCAGCGGCGCCTCGCCAAGGCGGGCGCGGTCTTCGAGACGCTGGACGACGAGGGCCTGGTCAACGCCAGCGCGCAGGCGCTCGCGCAGGGCCGCGCGCTCGGCTGGTTCCAGGGACGCATGGAGTTCGGCCCGCGCGCCCTGGGAGCCCGCTCGATCCTCGGCGACGCCCGCTCGCCCACGATGCAGAAGACGCTCAACCTCAAGGTGAAATACCGCGAGTCGTTCCGGCCGTTCGCGCCTTCGGTGCTCGCCGAGGACGCCGCCGAGTACTTCGAGCTGGAAGGCGAAAGCCCGTACATGCTGCTGGTGGCGGACGTCGCAGGGCGCCACCGCATCGCCATGACCGAGGCCGAGCAGGCCCTGTTCGGCATCGACAAGCTCAACGTGCCGCGCTCCTCGATCCCGGCGGTGACCCACGTCGACTACTCGGCGCGCGTGCAGACGGTTCACCGCGAGACCCATCCCCGCTACCACGAGCTCATCAGCCGGTACAAGGCGCTGACCGGCTGCCCGGTCATCGTGAACACGAGCTTCAACGTGCGCGGCGAGCCCATCGTCGGCAGCCCCGAGGACGCCTTCCGCTGCTTCATGGGAACCGAGATCGAAGCTCTGGCGGTCGGAAACTGCTTCCTGGTGAAGGAACGGCAGAACCCCGCGCTCAAGCAAAGCTACGAGCACGCCTTCGAGCTCGATTGATGCGCGTCAGCCGCGACGCCTGCGTCAACGCGGGCCTGGTCTTCGCCTCGTGCCTGTTTGCCGCCCTGCTGTTGTGGGGCACGGGCGAGCTCGTGCTGCGCTCGAAGTACGGGTCGCTGCGCAGCGAGTCGGAGCTCGCCATGCGCACCTTCGACGAGCGGCGCGGCTGGGCGCTGCGGCCGGGCAACTACTCGTATTTCGACCCGAAGTCCGTGCGCCGCGTGGACCTGCGCATCAACGAGCTCGGCCTGCGCAACGCGCCGCTCGCCCCGGCGCCGTTGCCGGGCGTGCGACGCGTCACGCTGCTGGGGGATTCTTTCATCTTCGGCGCCCCGGTCGCCGAGGACGCCACCATCGCCGCGCAGCTGCCGGCGCTCGCCGGCAGCGCGCACGAGATCGTCAACGTCGGCGTGCCCGGCTACGGCACGGGCCAGGAGTATCTCCTGGTGGAGGAATTGCGCGCGAAGGGATACGAGCTGGGCGCGAAGCTGGTGCTCGTCTTCTTCACCAACGACATCCTCGACAACCTGGGCCTGGAGTACGGCACCCTGCAGCGCAACGCGGTGCAACCGGTGTTCGGCATTGACGCCAACGGAAATCTGCGCCTCACCCCTGGGCGGCCGCCGCGCAAGTCCTGGGCCGTCGGAGAAGCGCGCGGCGGCGGACTGCTCGGCGAGTCCCTGTTCCTCGGCTTCATGCGCTATCAGCTCGAGGTGGTCGCGGTGTCCTTTCCCGGCATCCTCGCCGCGGCGCAGGCCGTGGGCATTGCGCCGGCGCTGCCGCGTACGCCCGGGGTCATCGCCGGCTGGTACGGACCGCAATGGGAGGCGAGGTGGCAGGTCACCTCGGACCTCGTCGAATACCTCGTCGGTGCCCTGCGCCGCACGTCGGTGCCGCCCGAGGTGTACATCGCCTTCATACCCTCCCCGTTCCAGGTGCACGAGTCTTTCCGGCGCACGGTGGCCGCCGCCGCATCGAGCGACGAGCGCTGCGCGGGCTTTCTCTCGGACCCCGACCGCCCGCAGCGCGTGCTCGAGGCGCTCGCGCGGCGCCTCGAGGTGCCTTTCGTCGACCTCACTCCGGCGCTGCGCAGCGCCGCCGAGCGCGCCGCGCTCTACTTTCCGCGCGAGGGTCATTTCAACGAAGCCGGCTCGGCGATCGCGGCCCAGGTGCTGTACGAGCAGGTGATCGCGAAGGAGCGCTGAGCGTGCTGCGAGATCGCCTCGTCGCCGGCCTGCTCGTGCTTGCGGGCGCCGCCATCGCCCTCGCGCTCGGCGAGCTCGCGCTGCGCGCGGTGGGCTTCTCCTACGCTGCGTTCTACACCCCCGACGCGCTCGAGGGCGCGCGCCTCAGGCCGCTCGCCGCGGGCTGGCAGCGCGCGGAAGGCGAAGCCTACGTGCAGATCAACAGCCAGGGGCTGCGCGACCGCGAGCATCCGGTCGAGAAGCCGGCCGGCGTCTACCGCATCGCGGTGCTGGGCGACTCCTATGCCGAGGCGATACAGATGCCGATCGAGCAGGCGTTCTGGTCGCTGCTGCCGCGGCAGCTCGAAAGCTGCGGCTTCGCCGCCGGCAGGCGCATCGAGGCGATCAATTTCGGAGTCTCGGGATACGGCACCGCGCAGGAGCTCCTGACGCTGCGCCATCGCGCCTGGCAGTACTCGCCCGACCTGGTGCTGCTCGCCTTCTTTCCCGGCAACGACGTGCGCAACAACTCCAAGGCGCTCGAGACTCAGCTCGATCGCCCTTTCTTCGTGCTGCGCACGGGGGGGCTTGAGCTCGACGAATCGTTCCGCAAGTCGACGCGCTTCCAGGAGAGCCTGCGCCGCGTGGAGCACTTCACCGCGCTGCGCGACCTGCGCCTGTACGAGCTCACGCGCAAGGTCCGCGCGGCGGCCGACAACGGCTGGCTGCGCCACAACGCACCGATCGCGGCCGCGATCGCGGAAGGCAAGAGCAATGTCACCTCGCTCAACGAGCCCGGCCTCGACGAGAACGTGCTGCGGCCGCCGCCCGACGCTGCCTGGCGCGAAGCCTGGGAGGTCACCGACAGGCTGCTCGTCCTGATGCACGAGGAGGTCCGCGCGCGAGGCGCGCAGTTCCTCCTCTCCGTGCTGTCCACGCCGGCCGCGGTCTACCCGGATCCGGACGTGCGCAACCGCTACACCAAGGTCCTGGGCATCAACGATCTCTTCTATCCCGAAACCCGCCTGCTGCAGCTCGCGCGAGACAACGGCATCGACGCCGTCGGGCTCGGCGCCCCGATGCAGCGCCATGCGGACGCCACGGGCGGCTACCTGCACGGCTTCTCCAACACCAAGCCCGGCTTCGGCCACTGGAACGAGGCGGGCCACGCGCTCGCCGCCTCCCTCATCGCGCGCCACCTATGTCCACACAGACCGCCAGACTGATCCTCGAGGACGGCACCGTGCTCGCCGGGTGCCTGTACGGCTATCCACGCCCCGTGTCGGGGGAAGTCGTGTTCAACACCGGCATGGTCGGTTACACCGAGGCCCTGACCGACCCGTCCTACAGCGGCCAGATCATGGTGCTGACCTACCCGCTGGTCGGCAACTACGGCGTGCCGCCCGCGTTCGAGTCGCACAGGATCCAGGCCACGGCGCTGGTCGTGTCCGAGCTCGCCGCAGAGTACAGCCATGCGCTGGCGCAGAAGAGCCTGCCGCAGTGGCTCCACGAGCAGGGCATCCCCTGCCTCGCCGGGATCGACACGCGGGCGCTCACCAAGCGGCTGCGCACGCATGGCTGCATGATCGGCAAGATCGTCGCCGACGGCGAGGACATCGCGTTCGACGACCCCAACAAGCGCAACCTCGTGGCCGCGGTAAGCCGCGCTGGCAAAGAGATCTTTGAAGGCGGGAAGAAGACCGTGGTCGTCGTCGACTGCGGCGCCAAGGGGAGCATCGTCGAGGAGCTGCGCGCGCGCGGCCTCACGGTGATCCGCGTGCCCTGGGACCACGATTTCCTCGCCGAGGACTTCGACGCGCTGCTGGTGTCCAACGGCCCCGGCGACCCGACCGCCTGTGTTCCGACCATCCGCAACCTCGAGAAGGCGCTGCGGCTGAAAAAGCCCGTCATGGGCATCTGCCTGGGCCATCAGCTGATGGCGCTCGCCGCCGGCGCGAGCACCTACAAGCTGAAGTTCGGCCACCGCGGACACAACCAGCCCTGCATCGAGGAAGGCAGCGGCCGCTGCGTCATCACCTCCCAGAACCACGGCTACGCCGTGGACCCGGCGAGCCTGCCGGCGGGCTGGCAGCCCTGGTACACCAATGCCAACGACGGCTCGAACGAGGGCATGCGCCACGTCTCGCGCCCGTTCATGAGCGTGCAGTTCCATCCCGAGGCCGCGCCGGGTCCGGTCGACTCGCGCAACCTCTTCGACCAGTTCGTGGAAATGATCCGATGAAAATCCTGATCCTCGGCAGCGGCGCGCTCAAGATCGGCGAGGCCGGCGAATTCGACTACTCCGGCAGCCAGGCCATCAAGGCCTTCAAGGAAGAGGGCATTGCCACGGTGCTGGTCAACCCCAACATCGCCACCAACCAGACCTCGGGTTCGCTCGCCGACCGGGTCTACTTCCTGCCGGTCACGCCGCAGTTCGTCGAGCAGGTGATCGAGCGCGAGCGCCCCGACGCGATCGCGCTCAGCTTCGGTGGCCAGACCGCGCTCAATTGCGGTTTGCAACTATCACGCAGCGGCGTCCTGGAAAAGTACGGGGTCAAAGTTCTTGGAACTCCGATCCAGACCATCGTGGAAACCGAGGACCGCGCGCTCTTCGCGGCGCGGCTCGCCGAGATCGGCGTCGAGGTGCCGCGCAGCGGCGCGGCGCAGACGGTCGAGGAGGCCGTCGGGCTCGCGCGGGAGATCGGCTACCCGGTCATGGCGCGCGTCGCCTACGCGCTCGGCGGCCTGGGCTCGGGCCTGTGCGCCGACGAGGCCCAGCTGCGCAGCCGCGTGGCCCAGGGCCTTGCGCACAGCCCGCAGGTGCTGATCGAGGAGTACCTCGCCGGCTGGAAGGAGCTCGAGTACGAGGTGGTGCGCGACCGCCACGACAACTGCATCGTGGTGTGCAACATGGAGAACCTCGACCCGATGGGCATCCATACGGGCGAGAGCATCGTGGTGGCGCCGAGCCAGACCCTGACCAACCGCGAATACCACCAGCTGCGCGAGATCGCCATCCGCACGGTGCGCCATCTCGGCGTGGTGGGGGAGTGCAACATCCAGTTCGCGCTGTGCCCGCGCACCGGCCGCTATCGCGCCATCGAGGTCAACGCGCGCCTGTCGCGCTCTTCGGCGCTCGCTTCCAAGGCGACCGGCTACCCTCTCGCCTTCGTCGCGGCCAAGCTCGGCCTGGGCTACGGCCTGACCGAGCTGCCCAACGCCATCACGGGCGCCACCAAGGCCTGCTTCGAGCCTGCGCTCGACTACGTGGTGGTCAAGGCGCCGCGCTGGGACCTGCAGAAGTTCCGCGGCGCGGCGCAGACCATCGGCTCGTCCATGAAGTCGGTGGGCGAAGTGATGGCGATCGGGCGGCGCTTCGAGGAGGCGCTGCAGAAGGCCCTGCGCATGGTCGGGATCCGGACCTCCGCGCTGCGCGACGAGGACATCGAGAGGCTGCTGCGCGAGCCCACGCCCGAGCGCATCTACGTCTGCGCGGAGGCGCTGCGCCGCGGCTACAGCGTGCAGGACATCAATCTTCTCTCGCACATCGACTGCTGGTTCCTGCAGAAGGTGCAGAACATCGTGCGCATCGAGGGCCGGCTGCGAGAGGGGCTTTCCGGCGACGTTCTCCTGGAAGCGAAGCAGGCGGGTTTCTCGGACGCGCGCATTGCCGAGCTGTGCGGTACCAATACGAATGAGATAAGAAGAAAACGCGAAACCGCCGGGGTCGTGCCGCGGATCAAGCAGATCGACACGCTCGCGGGCGAATATCCGGCGCAGACCAACTACCTCTACCTCACCTACAACGCGACCGAGGACGACATCGCCACGGGCGATCTCGCGCGGGCGGTGCTGGTGCTCGGCTCGGGTGCCTACCGCATCGGCAGCTCGGTGGAATTCGACTGGTGCGCCGTGAACACCGTGCAGGCGCTGCGCAGGATGGGCTACGCGACCATCATGCTGAACCACAACCCCGAGACCGTGAGCACCGACTACAACGAGTGCGACCGGCTGTATTTCGACGAGATCAGCCTGGAGACGGTGCTCGAGCTCTACCGCCGCGAACGCGTGCTCGGCGTGGTGGTCTCGGTCGGCGGCCAGACGCCCAACAATCTCGCGCTCGCGCTCGCCGAGGCGGGCGTGCGCCTGCTCGGTACGTCTGCGAAGAGCATCGATATCGCCGAGGACCGCCACAAGTTCTCGCGGCTGCTCGACGAGCTCTCCATCGCGCAGCCGGCCTGGAAGGAGCTCGAGTCCGCCCAGGGCGCGCTCCAGTTCGCGCGCGCCGTGGGCTACCCGGTGCTGGTGCGGCCCTCCTACGTGCTCTCCGGAGCGGCGATGGGCGTCGCGTCCAACGACGCCGAGCTCGCGCGCTACCTGCAACGCGCGACCGACGTGTCGCCGCTGCACCCCGTGGTGATCAGCAAGTTCATGGAAAACGCGCGCGAGCTGGAGATGGACGCGGTCGCCTGCGACGGCGAGCTCGTGGCCTCCGCGGTGTCCGAGCACGTGGAGAACGCCGGCGTGCACTCGGGCGACGCGACGCTGGTGCTGCCGCCGCAGCGCACCTACCTCGAGACCGTGCGCCGCATCCGGCGCATCTCGGCGCAGATCGCCCGGGCGCTGAGGATCCACGGCCCCTTCAACATCCAGTTCCTCGCCAAGGGCAACGACGTAGCCGTGATCGAGTGCAACCTGCGCGCCTCGCGCAGCTTTCCGTTCGTCACGAAGGTGCTCGGCGTCAACTTCATCGAGACTGCCGCCGCGGTGATGATGGGAAGGCCGGTCCCGGTGCAAAGCGCCTCGGCCACCGACCTCGAGTACGTCGGGGTCAAGGCGCCGCAATTCTCCTTCACGCGCCTGGAAGGCGCCGACCCGGTGCTCGGCGTGGAGATGGCCTCGACCGGCGAGGTCGGCTGCCTGGGCGAGGACTTCGAGGAGGCTTTTCTCAAGGCGCTGCTCTCGGTGGGCTTCCGCCTGCCGATTTCCTCGGTGCTGCTCTCCACCGGCCCGATCGCCGACAAAGCCGCCTTTCTCGAGAGCGCGCGCACGCTCTCCGGCATGGGCGTGAAGCTTTTCGCGACCGAAGGCACCGCCGCCTTCCTGCGGCAGCACGGCGTCGAGACCGTGCGCCTGCACTGGCCGACCGACGTGCGCTCGCCGAACGTGCTGCAGCACCTGCAGGAGCGCCGGATCGATCTGGTGATCAACATCCCGAAGAACAGCGCCGAGGAAGAGCTCGAAAACGACTACCTCATCCGGCGCAAGGCGGCCGACTTCGGCATTCCGCTCATGACCAACATCCAGCTCGCGCAGCGCTTCGTCGAGGCGCTGTCCAAGAAGAGCCTCGCCGAGCTGCGGATCAAGAGCTGGCAGGAATACGTGCTCGAGCGCACGCCGGCGAGGGTCGAACCCGCGCTCGAGCCCACAGCGGGCGAAAAGGAGCTGAGGCCGGCGGCTTGAAAGGCCACGGTCCCATGGCCGCGCACGTTTACCGGCCGGACGTCGACGGCCTGCGCGCCCTCGCGGTGCTCGCGGTGGTGGCGTTCCACGCCTTTCCGCAGGCGGCGCCCGGCGGCTTCGCCGGCGTCGACGTGTTCTTCGTCATCTCGGGCTTCCTCATCTCGGGCATCATCTTCGAGGACCTGAAGAGCGCTCGCTTCACCTTCACCGGGTTCTACTGGCGCCGCGTGCGGCGCATCTTTCCGGCGCTGGTGCTGGTGCTCACCGTGTGCCTGGGCCTGGGCTGGCTGGTGCTGCTGCCGGACGAATACGCGCGCCTGGGCAAGCACGTAGCGGGGGGCGCCGGATTCATCTCGAACGTCCTCCTGTGGCAGGAGTCGGGATATTTCGACGTAGCCGCGGAACTGAAGCCGCTGCTTCACCTGTGGTCCCTCGGGGTCGAGGAGCAGTACTACCTGGTGTGGCCGCTCGCCCTGTACCTCCTGCGCCGTCGGCCGCGGCCGATGCTATGGATGATCGCAGGGGTCGCCGCGCTTTCGTTCGCCGCCAATCTGTGGCTCACGCTCCACAAGCCCGGCGCCGCGTTCTTCCTGCCCGTCGGACGTTTCTGGGAGCTCCTCGCCGGAAGCCTCCTCGCCTACTTCCTGCACTACGGGCGCCTGCCGCAGGCGCAGCGCGAGCTCAAGGCCTGGGCCGGCATGTCGATGATCTGCGCCTCGCTCGTGCTCCTCGACAAGGGGCGCGCCTTCCCGGGATGGTGGGCGCTGCTGCCGGTGCTCGGCAGCGTGCTCGTCATCTGGGCCGGCGCAGAAGCCTGGATCAATCGCCGCATCCTCGCCCACCCCGCGGCGGTATTCGTCGGCCTCATCAGCTACCCGCTCTACCTCTGGCACTGGCCGCTCCTCGCCTATGCGCGCGTGGTCTACGAAGGCGAAGCGCCGTGGACGACGCGGCTCGCGCTGTGCGCGCTCAGCGTGCTCGCCGCCTGGCTGACCTACGAGCTCATCGAAAAGAAACTGCGGTTCTCGAAGCTTCCGGCGATGAGACGCATCGCCGTGCCGGCGCTGGCCGCCTCGATGGCCGGTCTCGCCGCGGTCGGCCTGGCCGCAGTGCAAAGCCGGCTGCTGCCGCAGTCCGCCTCGCTCGCATCAGTGCGCGAGATCTCCAGCGCCTTCAACGACTGGGACTACAGCGGCGACCGCATCATCCCGGGCAATACGGGAAGAGCGGTGCTGTTCTTAGGCGACAGCCACATGCAGCACTACTGGCCGCGCATCAAGAAGGTCCTGGCGGAGCGGACCGGGCCGGTGCACACCGTCATCCTCAAGACCGCGGGCGGCTGCGCGCCGCTGCCCGGCATCGAGCGCAAGAGCGGCCGCTGCAGCCGCTTCGTCGACGAGGCCTTCAGCCTCGCGCGGCAGCCCGAGATCGAGACCGTGGTCATCGCCGCCTCCTGGGTGGGCCTTCTCCAGCGCGGCGACTACTACAAGGTCGGCGACCCGGAGCAGGCGCCGCTGCTGCTCCTCACGCGCGAGACCGAGTGGGTGCTGCAGGGTTTCGAGGCGGCGCTCGCCGAGCTCACGGCGGCGGGAAAGCACGTGGTCCTGGTGCTCTCGTCCCCGCGCGGCAGCGCCCTCGACCCGAAATCGGTCATCGATCGCGACGGCATGGCGGTCCAGGTGCGCGGCGCGCTGGCGCCGCTTCGGCGCGCCGACCTCGCCGCGCTCACGGCGCCGATCGACGGGCGCCTGAGGCGCATCGCCGACGCCGTCGGCGCGGCCGTGATCGATCCTGCCGACTGGCTATGCAGCCCGGCGCTCTGCCCGAGCGTGGACGAGATGGGCAGGCCGCTCTACAAGGACGAGTCTCATCTGCGCGCGAGCGTCGCGCGCGAGCGCTTCGGCGCCGTCGATCCCTATCTCTTCCCGCGTGAGCTCAACGAGAAGCGGACGTCATCTGAATAGAACGGTGGACGGCTCAGGATACGTAGTCGATGGGAGCCCGCCTGGTGCCTCGGCCATAGAGCCTCCTAGGCTTCTGCCTTTGCCTAGCGTCGACTGAATCTGCCGAATACCCGTCTGCGAACCGAGTACACCTGCTCGAGCAGCGGCGGGATGCGGTAGCCGAAGGTCGCAGCCTTCGCCTCCGTCGCGGCGCAGTCGTAGGGCAGGCGCCAGAATTCGACCTGCCACGCATCGCTGTCGAGCACCGCGAATTCGGCCAGCTTCTGCGTGCGCTTGCGCGAGGCGTCGATCGAGCCGGGATTGATGAAGAAGACCCGGTCTTCGGGGAGCGCCACGCTGGGCGCGAGGCTGAGCTCCCGGACGCTGCCGTCGTGCACTTCGTAGATCCGCTGCTCGTGGCTGTGCCCGAAAAAGCACAGGCGCGCCGCCGGATGCTCGGTGGCGAGATAGTCGGCGTTCTGGCGGATGTGCGCGCTCGTCACCATGTACTGCTCGACGTCGCGCACGCCGCCGTGGACGAGGACGATGCGCTTGTCGATCACGCGCCGGTCGGGAAGCTCCGCGAGGTAGGCCGCGGCCGCCCCGCCGAGCCTGCGCCGGGTGCGCTTCAGCGCGTGCATCGCCTTCGCCGAGCAGCGCGCGAAGTCGAGCCGGCGCAGCGCGATCAGGTCGTGGTTGCCCGCGATCGACAGCGCGCCGCGCGCGCGCAGCATGCTCACGCACTCGTCGGGGTCGGCGTTGTAGCCGACGATGTCTCCGAGGCACAGCACCTCGCGCACGCCGCGGCGCTCGAGCGCCGCCAGCGCGGCGCCCAGCGCTTCGCGATTGCCGTGGATGTCGGCTACCAGGCCGTAGAGAGCCATCGTCTCGCCGCCCTGGGAAGGCGCGATGTGAGCTGATGCAGCCGGAAGACGAACGGCAGCGGATCGCTCCAGCTGAAGACCTGGCAGACCTTCGGTCCCTTCGCCAGCGAGGCGAGCCACCCCCCCAGGCCGAGCTCGCCGCGCGCCGCGAGCTCCCGGTACGCCAGCCAGTCGAAGCGCAGATAGAGCCAGCGGTGACTGGTGCGGTAGCCGCGCGGGGCGCTTGGACGCTTGCCGTGCACCAGGTGCTCGTAGGCGGTGAGGGCGAGGTTGACCCCGTTCGCCGCTCCCAGGTAATGCCACAGGTTGTAGCGTGCGTTCACCTCGAGGACATGAAAGCGTCGCGTGCGGGGATCGCGCTTGAGGTCGATCTTGAACACCCCTTTCAGGCCGAGCGCGGACACGATGCGCGGGCCAAGCTCGGCGAGCTCCTCGTCGCGCGCGAGCTCGAGGAAGGTGCTCGCGCCGGTGAGCATGGGGTAGGTGCGGATCTTGCGTCCGATGAACCAGTCGAGCAGGCGGCTCTCTTCGTCGCAAAAGCCGTGGAACGACCAGATGTCGCGGTCGTCGCCGGCGATGTACTCCTGGATCAGGAGCTCCGGGCGCAGCTGCTGCGCGGCCGCGTCGGCGAGCAGCGCGCGGCCGTCCGGAAAGACGCGCGCCTTGCCCTGGCTGCCGAAAAGCCGCAGCTGCGTCGGCGTGGGCTCGCGGTACTTGGCGCGGGGCTTGACGAGCACCGGACCGCACGCGCGCTCGAGCTCGTCCCATTCCAGGCTGCGCGGGATGGGCAGGCCGCGCGCCGCGGCGAGCGGCTGGAAGCGGTCCTTGTCGATGAGGGCCTCCGCCACGTCGGCATCGTTCAGGAGCAGCGCGTAATGCTCGGCGAGCTCGGCGCGGTAGTCCTGGACCAGACGCTGCCAGTCGTCGTTGCTGTAGAAGAGGGGAATGCGTTGGCCGACGCTCTGCGCGAGGCGCGCGCCCGCGCGCAACAGGCTGTCGGCGACGGCGCGGCGATCGCCGAGCGAGGGCAGCAGGATCCGGCCGCGGCAGTAACGGGAGGCGAAGGCGAGCTCGTCGCTGGTGCTCGAGGCGACCACGACCGGGACGCGGGCGAGGCCCAGGGCGCGCACCACGTTCAGCCCGCCGAGCAGCACCACCGGCGGACGCCCGGCGCTGAACCGGCGGGTATCCAGGTCCGTTGGAGCTTTCATCAGACTGACGTTACGCCGAGCGGCATGACCACCTGACCTCATCTAGTCCTCCCGTCCGGATTAGTCGCTCGCCCGCGTCATGTCTAACCGCCAGCGCCTAGTGGACCGCACGCGCGCTCAGCGGGTCGACCAGCACCACCAGGTCGGCGAGCGCCAGCAATGCGATCGCCGGCACGCACCAGCTCGTGGTGGAGAGGCGGACCGCCGCGAGGCAGAAGAACGGCGCGAACATCAGGCTGCGATAGCCCAGGCCCTGCCCGAACACCAGGCTATGAGGAAACATCATGAGCAGGAAGAAAAACGACAGCGCCACCATGGGGTCGCGCAGCCGCGGGCCGCAGACGAGGATTCCGAGCAGCACGAAGGCGAGAAAGGCGTACCACGGAATCACTTTTTGCAGCTCGCGCACCGATTGGCGCACCTTGCTGTCGGCCGCCTGCGCGTGCAGCGTGAAGCTCGAGACGTCTTCGCCGCGGGGATCGTACGCGCGGCCGCTCACCGGCGTCGCGATCTCGCGCGCGTAGGAAACCGGGTTGGCAAAGGGTACCAGCGCCGCGGCGGCGAAGGCAGCCGTCACGAGCAAGGCGCGCGCGGGGTTTGCGAGCGGAAGGTCCGTGCGCCACCACCGCCACAGCAGGAACGCCGCCACGGCCGGCAGCATGAAGATCGCGCTGTTCTTGGCGGCGAGGGCAAGGCCCAGGCTGAGCCCGGCCGCGACGTAGCGTCCCTTCACCACCCACCAGGCCGCGGCGACAAGGAATGGCACCATGTAGGCGTCGTGGTGGATGTTCGGGAAATAAACGAGCACCGGCGGATACACGAGGAAAAGGGCCCCGGCGAGCATTGCGCGCCGGCGGCCCCACGCTTCCTCGGCGATCAGGTACACGAGCACCAGCGTCGCGAGGCCGGCGAGGATCGCGCCGAGGCGCACCAGGATGTTGATCGGGTGGTAGCTGTGCTTGTACTGGATCGAGAGAAGATCGGGACCGTTTCGCGTGGCCAGGGCGACCAGCGCGAGCGCCGGGATATTGACGATGGCCGAAAGCAGGGGCTTGCCCGCCCCGTGGGAGTAGAAGCGGTCCGGCTCGGGAACGACGAGCCGCTTGCGGTACTCCTCCTCGCTTTTTCTTTCGCCCGGCGGGCCGCGGTGCGGGTTCACATAGCCGAAGCGCTTCTCCTCGGCGCTGAAGAGGGCTTTGTCTTCCTCCGGCACGATCGGCGAGAACAGCGGCCGGTATTTCCAGTAGAGGTAGTAGGCCTTCAGCGCGCTCGCAGCCGCGGCGCCGTATTCGCCCGAACGGACATACCCCGCCGTGTAGTCGCCGCCGAGAAGCTGGTAGGGCTCCCGGACGAAGGCGAACTCGTCCATGTCGAGCCGCATCGAGCCGGCGACGCACGCAGCCGCGAGGTAGATGAGCGCGAGCACGAGGAGCGGCTTTCTTCCCAGGCGCGCCGATTCCCGGCCGGCGCGCGGCTCGAGAATGCGCCCCGGCGGACCGGCGCGGGGGCGCGGGAACGCCAGCTCGCTCATCGGTACGCGGTCTGCGCCGGCGCCGCGGCGACCGCGGGTTTCGAGCTCGGCGCGCGTGTGCGCGGCGGGCCCGTTTCCTCCTCGCCCTTGTTGATCACATGGTCGACCAGCAGCCGGTACATCTCCCGGTTGCGCCGGGCAATGCTGTCGAGGACCACGCCGGTCAGCATCGAGAGGATCGCGATCAGCGCGGTGGTCGCCGCGAGCACGGCGGTCGCCTGGTGCGTGACCGCGCCGGTGGTGACGAAGTCGTGGATCGGTATCGAGCCGAAGAGCGCGCTCACGGCGAACGCGGCCGCGGCCAGGTAGCTGAAGCACGCGAGCGGCTTGTAGTCCTTGAACACCGACACGATGGTCTGCATGATGAGCAGCCCGTCGAGGTAGGTGTTCAGCTTGGAGGTGCTGCCCTTCGGCCGGTCGAAGTACTCGACCGGCACTTCCTTGACGATGAACCCCTTGTCGAGCGCCTGCAGGGTGAGCTCGGTCTCGATCTCGAACCCGGCGCTCAGCACGCCGATGCCCTTTACGAACCTGCGGCTGAAGCAGCGGAAGCCCGACAGCACGTCGGTGAGCGCCGAGCGGAACAGCACGTTGATGAGCGAGCGGATCAGCTCGTTGCCGAAATGGTGGAACCTGCGGAAATGGGTCGAGGCGTAGGCCTTTTCGCGCGAGCCCACGACCATGTCGGCATCGCCCGCGGCCACCGGCGCCACCAGCTCGGGCGCCCGGTGCGCGGGATAGGTGGCGTCCCCGTCGGCCATGACGTAGATGTCGGCGTCGATGTCGGAGAACATGCGCCGCACCACGTTGCCCTTGCCCTGGTTGCACACGTGGCGGACGATGGCGCCCGCCCGCCGCGCCGCTTCGGCCGTGCCGTCGCTGCTGTTGTTGTCGTAGACGTAGATCGTGGCGGAGGGGAGCGCTTCGCGAAAGTCCGACACCACCTTTTCGATGGTGAGGCTCTCGTTGTAGCAGGGAATCGTGACTGCGATTCGAGGCATGGGCTGCCCTCCTTGCACCTTCAGTAGTAGGCGAGACGCTTGCGCGCGGCGAAGTTCCAGCCGAGCGTGACGAGCGTGGCGACGATCTTCGCGGGCACCAGCGCCAGGCCGAGCGCCGCGGTGGCCGCGTAAAGGATAAGGTCGTTGAGGGCGAGGCCGATCACGCTGATCGCCAGCACCACGAGGTAGAGCGCGCGCCAGTCCGAGGTGCGTGCGCTGGAGGCGAACACGAAGCGGTGCGCCGCGGCGAAGTTGAACAGGTTCGCGGCCAGGAAGGCGACGCTGTTCGCCGCAAGGTAATGCATGCCGAGCCCCGCGAGCCAGACGAGGAGCGTCAGGTCGACGATGAAGGCAGCCGCGCCGACCAGGGCGTAGCGGAAGAACTGGAGCGAAAAGGCAGTCAGGCTCGCCGGGGAATTCACCCCCAGAGTTTGCCTGCATTGCAGCAGGCCGGATCTGCTCCGGTCGGCGGGCTCTTAACGGCGCATGCGCGCGGCGCTCACGCGATTGAAAAAGGAAAACGCGGCTCTATTTTCACCACGCGGCGCTCCGCGATGGAGCGCTGCACGGCGAGGAGCGCCTGCGCCGACACGAGGAAGCTCTCGGTGTGGTCGGCCGCGCCGGGCGCGCCGCCGAACTGCGCGGCCATTGCCTGCAGCATCGCGCGCTGGCCGAGGTCGGGCTGCAGCTGGCGCATGCCGCCGCCGCGCCCGCCGCGCAGCACGAGCCGCCGGAAGCCGATGATCTGGGCCGAGCGTCCGCCGCCGAGGATGTCGACGCTCTCGCGCTCCAAGCCCTGCTGGCTGCCGCACACGTAGTGCACCACCCCGAGCCCGCCATTGGCGAAATGAAGCAGAATGGCCCAGCTTTCCTCCTGCCGCGCCGGGTCCGGCGTGGCGAACGCCGACACCTCGACCGGAAGGCTGCGCGCAAAGAAGATGGCGAGGTCGATGAAGTGGCACACGTCGCCGAAGAGGAGCCCGCCGCCCTCGGCCTTGTCCTGGTACCAGCTGTCCGCCGGCACGCCGGCGGAGCGCACGCTGCAGGTGATCTGGCGCACCTCGACGCCTTCGAAGTGCTCGAGCGCACGCCGGCTGAGCGCGCTGAAGCGCCGGTTGTGGCCGATCCACAGCGTGGGACCGTGCGCGCCGCGCCTTGTGAGCGCGGCAGCGACGCGGCCGATCTCGCCCTCGCTCATGGCGAGCGGCTTCTCCACGTAGGCGTGCTTGCCGGCTTCGAGCGCCGCGGCGGCGTAGCGCGCGTGGCTGTCGTGCCGGGTCGCGATCATGACGGCATTGACCGCCGGATCGGCGAGCAGCGCGTTCGCGTCGGTGGTGGCCTTGCGGAATCCGTAGCGCACCGCGAGCGCTTCGCAGTTCGCGCCGCGCGCAGTGCAGATCGCCTCCAGGCTGACGCCGGTCAGGGAGGCGAAGTGCGGCATGAGCATGGTCTTGGCATAGTTGCCGGCGCCGATCTGTCCCAGGCGCACCGCGCCCTGGGCCGCGCCCGCGTCGAAGCTCACCGTGCGCGGCTGCGCCTGGAACGCGCCTTTCTCCGGCTCGGGATACTCGAACACGATGCCGACCGCCTTGGCGAGCTCGCCGCTCGCGATGCGGTCGAAGACGCGCGTGGCCTCGGAGAACGGGAAGCGGTGGGTGATGAGCGCCGGCACGGCGAGCTTGCCCTGCGCGGCGAGCTCGAGGAAGGCCTGCATGTTGCGGTTGGCCGTCCAGCGCACGTAGCCGACCGGGTAATCCTTGCCGCGGGTGAAATAATCGGGCTCGAAGATCCCGGCGCCCATGGCACGGCTGAAGAGGAACTCGATCTCCTTGCCGAACCAGGTGCGCCAGTCGAGCGCGATGGCGGTGTTGCCGAGGCACACCACGCGGCCGCGATCGCGCACCAGCCTCGCGGCGAGCTCGATCGGCCCGAGATCGCGCGTCGACACGGTGAGCAGCACCGCGTCCACGCCGAGCCCCGCGCTCGTGCGCAGGGCATGGTAGAGCGCGTCGTCGGCGGAGGCGCCGCAGGCGCTTTCGGCGCCGTTCTGCACGGCGAGCGAGCACTTGTCCGGGTCGAGGTCGACGCCGATCACGCGGCAGCCGTTCGCGCGGCACAGCTGCACCAGGAACTGTCCCAGCAGCCCCAGGCCGATCACCGCCACGCTCTCGCCGAGCTCGAGCTTCGCCTGGCGTATCGACTGCAGCGCGATCGCGCCGACGGCGCTCGAGCTGGCCGCCTCGAGGCTGACCCCGGCCGGAACATGCACCGCGAGGTTTCTCGGCACGGCGTTGTACTCGGCATGCGTCGCGATGCCCTCGCCGATGCACGCCACCCGGTCGTCGACGCGGAACTCGTCGATCTCCGAGCCCACCTCGACCACCGTCCCGGCGCAGCTGTAGCCGAGCGTCGTCGGCGCCTTGAGGCGCTCCTGCACCTTGCGCAGGGTGGGCACGAGGCCCTGCTCGCGCAGCGTGTTGAGCACGAGCTTCACCTGGTCGGGGCGCTGCTTCGCCTTCTGCACCAGGCTCATGCGCGCCTGCGAGACCTTCATCTTCTCGGTCCCGACGCTCACGAAGGAGTAGTGATTGCGCACCAGGATTTCACCCGCCCCCAGGGCCGGCATGGGAACTTCACCGATGTCGAGCGCGCCGTTGCGGAGATAGTGGCGGACCTGCTTCATGTGTCTTCTGGATCCTCCGAAGGGAGCAAACTTATCCGGGCACGATGACAGGGCGAGGCCGCCCGGCACGGTGGCCGATGCACTGAACGGACTACTGTGCGCACGCGCCGTTATCCGTTATGAGCATTTCGCCGCACGCCGATCGTCCACCAGAATTGGATCCATGAAAAAGATCGGCAACGCCCTTGCGCGGGCGGGCGCCATCGCGCTGCTCGGCCTGGTTTACGGCCTGGCATTGCTGCTGTGCCGGTTGCTGGACCGGCGCGGCGAGGGCGCGACGCGCTGCTCGGGGTGCATGCTGGCGATCGGTACCTTCTACAACCCCAACTGGGTCCGCTCGCACATCCGGCCGCTCGCGCGCGCGGGCCTCGGCACGGTGATTCTGGTGTGCGACAGCGAAGTGCGCGCCATGGTGAGCGCGCCGATGGACAACGTACGCTTCGAATGCCCGCCGTCCTGGATGAACGCCGCGCTCACCA